>Ga0136846_1233107_pt1 | contig 25412 bp, 17 predicted proteins | sample HopSoiMetagenom2_FD_96841 | JGI IMG/M metagenome (GOLD analysis project Ga0136846, IMG submission 96841) | Grasslands soil microbial communities from Hopland, California, USA - 2 Assembly 2016 (version 4) | ecosystem: Environmental > Terrestrial > Soil > Grasslands | place: USA: Hopland... | reverse complement strand
TATAGACCTCGCCGTAATCGGTGCCGGCCCCGGCGGATATGCCGCTGCGTATCTGGCAGCTGATCTCGGGATGAAAGTCACACTGATTGATCCCGAAGTGAATCCGGGCGGCGTGTGCCTTTATCGCGGATGCATTCCATCAAAAGCGCTGCTTCACGTCGCGAAACTGATCGGCGAAGCGCGTCATGCCGCGAATTGGGGAATCGAGTTCGGAGAACCACAAATCGATCTCGCCCGGCTGCGCGGATTCAAAGAAAACGTCGTACAGAAACTGACTGCTGGCACCGGGCAGCTCGCAAAACAGCGTAAGGTCCAATATGTTCAGGGACGGGCTGCGTTTGAGAGTTCCAACACGCTGCGTATTTCAAAGACCAGTGGATCGGAAGAAAGCCTCACATTTGATCGGATCATCATCGCTACCGGGTCGCGGCCGGCGATCGTTCCGTCGTTGAAGATCGAGAACCCTCGCATGATGGATTCAACCGCGGCGCTCGATCTGCAAGACGTTCCCGGCACGCTTCTCGTGGTTGGCGGAGGCTACATTGGGCTTGAACTCGGCACGGTTTACGCTGCGCTGGGCACAAAAGTATCAGTAGTCGAAATGCTTCCGGGACTTCTGCCCGGCGCCGACCGGGATCTTGTCCTGCCACTTCATAAGCGCATGGAAAGGATCTTTGAGTCGATCATGTTGAATACGACCGTGGCTTCCATTAAAGAAGAAGCGAACGGGCTGCGCGCCACCTTCGAAGGCGCAGAAACAAAAGAGCGGGAGAGAGTTTTCGACAGGGTCCTGGTTTCGGTCGGACGTAAACCGAACTCCGAGATTCCCGGTCTTGAAAAAACTGGCGTGAAGGTCGGCGCCAAGGGATTCATTGAGGTCAATAAACAGCTTCAGACTGGCGATCCGGTGGTCTATGCGATTGGAGACGTTGTAGGTGAACCCATGCTTGCCCACAAGGCTTCGCACGAAGGGCGGACGGCGGTGGAAGCGATAGCGGGACATAAGGTTGCTTTTGAGCCTAACGCCATACCCGCGGTCGTTTTCACCGATCCTGAAATTGCCTGGTGCGGCCTGACCGAAACACAAGCGCAGAAAGAAGGTCGAGCCGTCAAAGTGGCGCGCTTTCCGTGGGCTGCTTCCGGCCGCGCGATGACCATTGATCGAACCGAGGGCATAACCAAGCTGATCATCGATCCACAAAGTGAGCGTGTGCTCGGCGTCGGGATCGCGGGCGCGGGGGCAGGCGAATTGATTTCGGAGGGCGTGCTGGCCATTGAGATGGCCGCCCTGGCCAAAGACGTCGCGCTCACCATCCATCCCCATCCCACCCTATCTGAAACCATAATGGAATCTGCCGAAGTGTTCTTCGGAACCAGCACTCACATCTATCGGCCTAAGCGCGATTAAAAGTAAACTGGCTGCAACCCCCAAGCTGTGGCGAAACGTTCTCAGCGATAACTTGAACGCAAACAACGCAAAGGATTCGCAACGGGCGAAGAGCGCAAGAACAATTCAGCACTGTTAGTCGCGTTATCTGGCCCAGGTTCCGGCGGAGATAAATCATGGTTCTGTTTCTAAAACGCTTTGTTTTGATCCTTTGTGTTCTATTGCCTCTGGCGTGCGCTGCCCAGATATCGCCGGTGCTGCCCAGTGGGACGACCGCACCCTCTCCTCAGCCTGATCCCCTCGGAAGGGAAACTCCCAGTGGCAGCCTGTACGGATTTCTACAGGCCGCGCAGGCCGGCAACAATGCGACTGCCGCGCAATATCTGCAGCTCTCGGCGACGCGACGTCAATCGCAGGGCGAGGACATCGCCTCCAGACTCAAAGTAGTGATTGATCGCGGGTTCAGCGGCAATCTCCGCAATATCAGCAATAAACCCGAGGGCACGCCGCAGGATGGCGTGCCGTTTGATCGCCAGCACGTGGGTGCCCTGATCGCAGGGGATGTCGAAGCGGAACTGACACTGGTGCGCGTGCCCGATCCTTCCGGGGCGAGGATCTGGCTGATTTCCGCCGATACACTGGCGAGAGTGCCGGAGCTTTACGACCAGGTGCAGGCCGCGCAGGTACAAATGCACCTGCCGGCTGTGCTCATAAAGAATGAGCTGCTCGGGCTTCCATACTGGCAATGGCTGGCCATGATCATCGGATTGCCGATCGCGGCCCTGATCGGCTGGTTACTGCTGAAGCTGTTGCGCATTCCCCGCGTTCTCTGGGCGAGGCGCCGGGATCACCGGCTGCGGGATTGGAGCAATGCTTCGCGCCCGCTGTGGCTGCTGCTGGCCGTGATCTCGCATTCGATCATCGTTCGCCGCATTCGTTTGCCGCTTCTGCAGCGCCACTACTACCAACAGGTCGCAGGGGTGTTCTTCGTAATCGCAGTCACCTGGCTGGCGTGGTGCATTCTGCGCCAGGTTATGCGGCGGGGGCGTGAGCGCGCAATTATGTCAGGCCGAATGGGCACCGGCTCCCTGATGCTATTGGGAGAGCGCATTCTGAAGGCTGCGCTGGTGATCGTCGGCCTATTCGCGGTGTTGAGCACGCTTGGTTTCAACATGAGCACCGCGCTGGCCGGACTCGGCATTGGTGGAATTGCCATTGCGTTCGCCGCCCAAAAGACACTCGAGAACCTCTTCGGGGGAGTTTCAGTGCTGGGCGATGAAGCTATTCGGGTGGGTGAAACCTGCCGCTTTGGTGATCGCATCGGCACGGTGGAAGACATCAGCCTGCGCTCCACTCGAATTCGCACTCCTGAGCGGACCGAGCTTTCTATTCCCAACGGGTCACTGGCCACCATGAACATAGAAAACTTCAGCCGGCGCGACAAGGTACTGTTTAATACCAATATCCGAGTGCGGTTGGAGACATCTCCTGACCAGGTTCGCTACCTGCTGGCGGAGGTGCGAAAGCTTCTTTATGAGCATCCCAAGGTGGAGACCGAAGGAGCGCGCATTCGTTTCGTGGGATTTGAAGAGGGCGCACTGACGCTCGAGATCTTTTCCTACATTTTGACTCGTGACTTCGCCGACTTCCTCGCGATCCGTGAAGACCTTCTACTGCGGATCATGGATATTATCGAGAGCTCGGGAACCGAGCTGGCATTTCCGTCCAGGACGTTGTATCTGGGAAGGGATGCGGGCCTGGATCGGGACAGAGCGAGCCACGCAATACGGCAGGTGGAACAATGGCGCCAGGGAAAGCAACTGCCGTTCCCGGATTATCCACCCGCAGAGATCTCAGAAATCAGCAATTCGCTGCCCTATCCTCCGCCTGAATCGGCCTTGAGGAATTCTCGTGGTTAGCCAACAAAAAAGTAGTTGAGTTCGCAACCCAGGATGGTATCCCAGCAATTACCGCAGTAACTTGCTGGCCTATACCGCTGTACTACGATTGCGCTATGGGTTACTCAGCGCTCTTATTCTGCCCTGATGAGAAGGCAGCTCGAGTTTTAAGCCAGATTCTGGCGGAACTGGAGTTCAGTGTCGATGCCAGTCCCGAGCCGTTTGCAGCGGTTAAAAAGATCTCTTCCCAACGCTTCGACGCGATCGTGGTTGACTGCGAAAATGAGCAGAACGGAGCGCTTCTTTTCAAGAGCGCGCGCAGCTCAGGATCCAACCAGGCGGCATTATCGGTGGCGGTAGTGGAAGGCCAGACCGGAGTCGCTAAGGCATTCCGGCTGGGCGCTAACCTGGTACTGACAAAGCCCATCAACGTTGAGCAATGCAAAGGCACGTTGCGAGTAGCACGTGGATTGCTGCGCAAAGGCGAGACCGCCAAACCCGTGGATACAGCCTCCCTGGTAGCCACCACGTCGATCCGACCATCTACCACCCCGCCACCCTCGAGCGGCGCAGCATTCGATCTTGATCCCGAGCCGGACCAGGCGCCCGGACCGGCAGAGGCGGCGCTGCTTGAATACATGCCGCCGGCCGTACCAAGCGCGGCCAGCACTCCAGCAGCCAGTGCAGAACAATTTCCATGGCAGCCGGCTGCGAAGTTAGGAGAGCCGATGGCAACGGCCTTACGCCGCGCGGCGGAGATAGCCGGGAAAGCGGAATCGGTCTCCGGACCGCCTGCTCAGAAAACCTCCGGCTTCGGTGCTGCTGCCGCACCTGCGCGTGCAAAGGAGCTGGCCACCATCACGCCGATCAGTATAGCGAGGCCGGCGACAATAGTTGACGAGCCGGAAGACTTCGGCGTTCTGGACCCTGCAGCTATCATCCCGAGTGCACCCGTGGCGGCGCCCAACTTTTCATTTCTAGACGACACAGAAGAGAAGCAGCCTTCGAGTGGCGCCAAAAAGTTTGTACTGATCCTATCGGCGGCGGCCCTGATTGTGGGTGGGTATTTCGGCTGGAAGATGCTGAGTGCACCGCATACTCAGCCGGCGCAGGCGACTTCACAGACTGTTTCATCTGCGGCACCCCCCGCTGCCGCGCAAGAGGACACCACAATTACCATCGGGCGGGACGCAGCTGGGACTTCTGATAGTGCCTCTGCGCCGTCCTTAGTAGTCGAGCCCGGCGCTCCGGTGAATAAACCATCGTCAAAACCATCGGCCGCCAAAACCTCGCAGATCGCGCCTGATACGGTAATCAAGAACGCTGATGTCCCAAAAGCGAGTGAGCCGCTGGTAGTCAAAGGCGGGGCCGCTGCGCAGAACAAATCGCAGGGACTACAGGAGACAGCGCCTTCACTTGCGGTCACGGCGCAGGCAGACGACAAAGCTCTGGCTGGAATTATTGGCGCCACTAACCCCGCGCTGCCCAAACAGCCGCAGGAGACGCTGCGCATCTCGCAGGGGGTGTCGCAGGGATTGCTGGTTAAGCGAGTAACACCGCTCTATCCGCAGCAGGCCCGGCAATTGCGCCTGGAAGGCTCGGTTCAGATACTGGCTACGATCGGCAAGTCGGGCGATGTGACCGGCGTGAAACAGCTGAGCGGCGACGGTATTCTGGGACACGCCGCGGCCGAAGCGGTGCGCCAGTGGAAGTACAAGCCGTACTATCTGAACGGCGAACCGATCGAGATCCAGACCCAGGTCACAGTCAACTTCAAGCTGCCGTAAGCAGGCAGCGACCGCTCTCCAGCTTCGATTGGCAAATCGTTGCTATCAATGCTGTCATTGATGGTAATGGCAACGATCCTCACCTGACAGCTTGACGAGAGAACAAAAGCTCGCCTCAGGATGCGCGCTGCTCATGTGGTTGATCCATCGATCCATCGATCCATGGCACTGGCCGTAGTCTCGTGTGATCTCCTGCCACGCTTATAATCGTAAAGCAGCCAATTTTCCTACATGGATTTCCGTCTCGTAAGTGACTACAAGCCTCGTGGCGATCAGGGACAGGCTATCGAATCCCTGATGCGAGGTGTGTTTGACCGCGAGCAGCACCAGGTGCTGCTGGGAGTTACGGGTTCGGGCAAAACCTTCACCATGGCGAAGGTGATCGAAGCGGCGAACCGCCCGGCGCTGGTCATGGCGCACAACAAAACGCTGGCAGCGCAGCTTTACCATGAGTTCAAGAGTTTCTTCCCCCATAACGCCATCGAATATTTCGTTTCTTATTACGACTACTACCAACCGGAAGCGTACGTTCCGGCCGCCAATCTCTACATCGAGAAAGAAGCGACCATCAATGACGAGCTCGACAAGCTGCGGCTTTCAGCAACGCGCTCGTTGTTCGAACGGCGCGATTGCCTGATCGTCGCGTCGGTCAGCTGTATCTATGGTTTGGGATCGCCGGAAGCTTATTACGGCATGTTGCTTTTCCTCGAAAAGGGTCAGAAGATCAAGCGCGAGGACATTACCCGCAAGCTGGTTGAGATCCTATATGAGCGAACCGACGGAGAGTTTCGCCGTGGAACGTTCCGCGTTCGCGGGGACGTGATCGAGATCTATCCCACCTATGACGACATGGCGTACCGGATCGAATTGTTTGGCGACGAGATTGAGAGCTTGGCGCAGATCGATCCGCTGTTCGGAACGGTGAAGCAGAAATATGTTCGCTTACCCATCTATCCCAAAACGCATTACGTGATGAGGGAGGAAACTCGAAACAACGCCGTCCGCACCATCAAGGAAGAACTGACATGGTGGGAAGTGGAATTGGAGAAGCAGGGACGCGTGGTGGAAGCGCAGCGGGTGCATCAGCGGACCATGTACGACCTGGAAATGATCAAGTCAGTCGGCTACTGTCACGGAATTGAGAACTATTCGCGGCATTTCACCGGACGCCTGCCGGGCGAGCCTCCGCCCACGCTGCTCGACTATTTTCCGCGCGATTACCTGATGTTTATTGACGAATCGCATCAGACCGTTCCGCAGTTGCATGGCATGTATCATGGCGACCGCTCGCGAAAAGAGACCCTGGTCGAATACGGGTTCCGTTTGCCTTCCGCGCTCGACAACCGTCCGCTGACGTTTGAAGAATTCGAGCACCGCATGAATCAGATGATCTATGTTTCGGCCACACCCGGACCCTACGAGCTGACGAAATCTTCGGGTGTGGTGGTGGAGCAGATAATCCGCCCAACCGGCCTGGTCGATCCACCGGTTGAGGTGCGTCCCGTGAAAGGACAGATTGACGACCTGCTGCACGAGATCCGCGACCGAGTGGGACGTAACGAACGGGTGCTGGTGACCACACTGACCAAGCGCATGTCAGAAGACCTTGCCGAGTACTACAGCGAGGTCGGGGTGAAATGCCGCTACATGCACTCCGAAATCGAGACCCTGGAACGGGTAAAGATTCTGCGTGATCTGCGCAAGGGCGAATTCGACGTGCTGATCGGCATCAACCTGCTGCGTGAAGGGCTGGATTTACCGGAAGTTTCGCTGGTGGCGATACTGGATGCGGACAAAGAAGGTTTTCTGCGCTCGAGTGGATCACTGATTCAGACCATTGGACGATGTGCCCGCAACCTGAACGGGCGCGCCGTGCTGTATGCCGACCGCATGACGGATTCCATGAAGAAGGCCATGGACGAAACCAACCGGCGACGTGCCATCCAGGAGGCGTATAACCAGGCCAACAACATCACGCCGGAGTCGATTGTGCGGCCGCTTGAAATGTCGCTGGCCAGCATCATTGAAGCGGATTACACCGATCTGGCGAGCGCTGAGGCCGACGGCATTCCGGATTTCAAGTCACAGGAAGAGCTTGATACTTTTATAACCCGGCTTGAAAGCGACATGCGAGAAGCGGCCAAGCGTTTCGAGTTCGAAAAGGCGGCAAAGCTGCGGGATTCCATCAAGGAATTAAGAACCAAAGAATTTCTTTTTGCGTAAGGTTTAGGAAAGACCGCCAGCCGCCACGGCCCGCTTCCCGGCAATGTCTTTTTGCGCCTGCTGATCCATGATCTTCAGTTCTTTTTCCAGCGAAGAAAAGCGCTGCAGAATCTCGTGCATCCGTACCGACATGTTGCGAATGGTTTCGATCTGCGAGTAGGCCTCCGGTGGCAGCTTCTGGGGATCGAGCAAAAGCAGTTCGGCATTGCCCAATACTGAGGTAAGCGCGTTATTCAACGCATGGCGCTCGGCGAGCATATAGCGGCCCAGCTTGGCCTCGCTGGTCAGTTCCTTGTTAGCTTCTTCTGACCGCTCCGACCGGGCCAGCAACTCTTCTCCCCGGAAAATTTCAGCGGCCACGAGAAGAACAATATTCTCCCAGCCCTGGCGCTTACGTACGACTCTGACCGAGCACTGGGAGGCAGGTTCCTCCTGCGATTCCTCGCAAACAAGAATGACTGGTTTGCCGGCCATTTCAAGCGCCCGCAGTACAAAGTTGGCAGCCTCAGCCCGCAACCCGCCCAAAATGGCGACGTCACAAGACTGGGCGTCGATCTCGCCGCTCAGGTCTCCGTGCACCAGCGTAAATTCCGGAGCAGAACGCTCCTGTTGCCAGCGGGCCAGCAAAGCCTGCGAAAACTGCGGGTCGTCTGAGATGATCAGTGCGAACGGCTGCTTCAAGGTTCGCCCTCGTTCCTTATTGTCCGTTGCCATCGCCATCCAGGCCAGCAGGAGCAATATTAACTTCAAATTCTGATACTGCGGATGAATTTGCTGATACGCCCGCTGCCGCCGCGAATGCCTGGGGCTGAGCTGGGGCCTTGGCCGTGCGCGCGCCTGGAGTCTTCGCAAGCGCCGCGTCCACCACGTTACGGAGGTCAACCAGCATGCGCAACGGCTGACCGGAAGAATATTCGGCGTGGAACATTACCTTCCACGACTGGCAGATCATCCGCAGACGCGCGACCGGCTCGTCGCCTGAAAACTGGGCCGAGCGGCAATCCAGGGTACTCACCCCTGCTGATTCCAGTTCCCTCAGACCATCGAGAATTGCGTTCAGATCACCGTGCATGAGGCGAAAGAAGACCCGGCGCATCAGAAAGTTGAAGCGCGTGAATGCCACCAGGGCAATCGGTTCGAAGTATTTGTCTGCCGAAAGATGCTTGAGTTTTCTGCCTTTTTCGAGAATTCCGCTGGTCAAAAGCTCGTTCAGGCTCCGGCACTGGTTGGCCGATTGGATAATTTGTTCAAGCGGGCTGAGCCAGCTTGGAAGCTGGGGTTCCACTACGCCGACCACTGTATCCAGCGCCTGGGCAATGAATTCAATGTCCACATCACTTTCTTCCAGGCGCGAAGGTGCGGAGTGCGCGAACAGCTGCACCAGAAGAAAATCGATCTTGTCGCGATCAGCTTCGCTGCGAACTGGCTTGCTAAGGTGATGTTTCAGCAGAGCGCGCAGACGCTCTTCGCTGGTAAGGGTAGTGGTCTGCAGAAACTGGCGCAGCTGATGGACCTGAATGCGCTCATCCATTCCCTGGAACCATTGCCGCGATTCTTCCATCGATTCCTGGGGTGGATCTTCCCGATCTGATTCCAGATCAGCGCATCCGGGCATATCGATAACGAACTCCCGGCATAATGCGCTGTATAGCGGATAAAGCAATCGCGCTCTCGGCCACTCGCTTTTCAGGTCAGTCGCGTTTTCGTGTTGGTTCATCGTTTTCACAATCGCCTTGGCGTTAAATTTTCAGAATGCAGATTTCAGAATCCAGTTCGGTACATCGCGGGTGAAGCGGGCTGCCACGGCCGTGCGGCCGCCGTTATACTGCAGCGCAACCACTGAGGCCTCGACGTCCAGCGAACCGTCAGAGTTCTGCACCCGCAACAGGTCGGCAAACTGCAGTGGGAGCCGGGAAGCGAATAATATCTCGCGCGGAGTTCCGTACTCGATTACGGTATTTTCAGAAACCTGTTGATCGTCAATACGGGTCAACTGAACGGGAATGCGCACCGGACTGGCCTCAGAAAAAAACCTGGCCAGCTTGGTTGTGGGACTTTCTTGAACCGCCCGAGCCCGGCTGGTTCCAAGTGAAGGCACGCCGCTTCTCCCCTGTCTGGCATGACGCAACCCGGGCACACCCGTTTGCCGGTTAGCAACGCCGGGGATACCCGGACTGCGTCGGAATCATGAATTGCACGGTGCGCGCCAAATCGATCGGGTTGATTTGTAAAACGTAAGTTGCTGATTCTTCAAGCGGTCACGAGATCAGCCGCAAGGCGGCTTGCAGGATAATAAAGGAAAAGCTGTCTCAAACTGACACTTCGTCTCACTCACTGTAGTGCAGGTGCAATGGAAGAGAGTCCGGACCGGGTGCCGATGTTGTATCGCTTCAGCTTGCGATAAAGGGTCGCGCGACTGATCCCGAGCATTCGCCCGGCCATCGCTTTATCGCCTTTTACCTGTTCAAAGACCCGCTGGATGGTGGCCCGCTCAATGTCCTCCAGATCAGTGGTCGACGGGGGAGAGAAACGCATAGGAGCGTCCCCGTCACCAATTCCAATCGACTGGGAAGCGACGGCGGGCGGCAGGTCCGCCAAGTCGATAATGCGCCGGTCTCCCAATGCGACTGCGCGCTCCATGCTGTTCTCAAGTTCGCGCACATTGCCCGGCCACTCGTATTGCAACAACGCTTTCATGGCAGCGCTAGTGATCTGGATAGAGGCTCCGGGTGCGTATTTCTCCAGAAACCAATGGGCCAACATCGGAATGTCGGACCGCCGCTCACGCAGTGATGGCAGATGAACGGTAACAACATTCAGCCGGAAGTAGAGGTCTTTGCGGAATGTGCCATCGCGATATTCCGCTTCGAGATCGCGATTGGTGGCTGCAACGACCCGGACGTCGACCTTTACCCGCTGATTGCTTCCAACCGGGCGGACTTCCTTTTCCTGCAGAACGCGCAGCAGTTTGGCTTGCATTTCCAGCGGCAGTTCGCCGATTTCATCCAGGAATATAGTCCCGCCGCTCGCGACCTGGAATAGTCCCGCTTTGGTTTTCAAAGCCCCGGTAAAAGCGCCCTTTTCATACCCAAACAGCTCGCTTTCAATCAGGGTAGGGACCAGAGAGCCACAATCGACTGCCACAAAAGGACGATTGGCAAAGGGTCCGCGAAAGTGAATAGCCCGAGCCACTAACTCCTTGCCGGTGCCGCTTTCGCCGGTAATCAGCACCGGGGTGCGCGTGTCCTTCAGCCGGGAAATCATGCGCAATACGTCCTGAATCTTGTTTGACGTGCCGACAATGCCATGCAGCTCGGTTTCGGTGTCCACGCGCTCACGAAGAAACTGGTTTTCTTCTACCAGGCGAACCTTTTCCGCCATGCGGCGCAAGAAAAGCCGCAGCTCCTCCAACGGTGAAAATGGCTTGCTGATGTAGTCATATGCTCCCAGTTTCATCGCCTGCACCGCGGTCTCGACCGAGCCGTGACCCGTCATCACCGCTACTTCACTGCGCGGAAAGGTCTTTTTCACGCGCTCCAGGAACTCGATTCCTGACATGTTGGGCATGACCATGTCAGTCAGGATGATGTGCGCCGGCTGATCTTCCAGCCCAGCCAGTGCGGCCTCGCCGCTTTCAGCCTCGGTGCAGATGAAGCCCAAGGCCTCGCCTACCGTTATGCAGAGACGGCGGATGCTTTCCTCGTCATCCACTATCAGTAATCGAATTCGAAGGTCGTCACTCATAGTGCTTTCCCAATGGTTTTTTCTACGACTGCGATAAACTGCTGGACGCCAAACGGCTTCTCCACACAGGGCGCTCCGGTTTGCCGAAGCACGGCAACAGTATCTTCATTGGCGATATCACCGGTAATGAAGACGATGCGCTCCGCCAGTTCCGGCCGGTTCCTAACCACCCAGGCGTGGACATCAGCGCCGTTGACCCCACCGGGGGTACGCATGTCTGAAACAACGCCCAGGAAGTCATTGCTTTCGAGCAGCTTCACCCCTTCCGCGCCAGATCCGGTACCCACAACGCGGTATCCACTGCGCTCCAGGGTCGCTCTTACATAAGCCATAACGCCCGGTTCATCTTCAATCAGAAGAACTGGAAGAGAGGCTGCGTTAGGTTCGGGCTGGTTTGCAGAATGCGTCATTGGGTCAGCACTCCAGCAGGCACGCTGATCGGAACAATATCTGCCGTGGCAGGCAATCGAACGATAAACATTGCTCCCTCTCCATCGCTGTTGTTATGGCAAAGGATCTCTCCCCCGTGTTCGCGGACGATCCCGTAGCAGATGCTCAGGCCAAGGCCTGTACCTTTACCCACCTCCTTGGTGGTAAAAAAAGGATCGAAGATTTTTTCCGGATAGGTAATTCCTGGTCCATTGTCGCGAAACCCGACTTCCACCAGGCTGCCGCGGCGGCTGCTGGTAATTTCGATTCGTCCGGCCCGCGGCGACTCGCGAACCGCGTCATAGGCGTTGTTAAGGATATTCAGAAAAACCTGTTGCAGCTGGTGGGAATCGCCGACTACGCTCGGAAGGTTATGGTCGAATTTCTCAATCACCTCAACTCCGTGGCTCTGAAAATCGTAGGCGCGGAGTTGCATGGTATTGTGCAGAATGGGATTGATCTGCACCGCTTTCCGCTGCGGCGGCATTTGCCGCGCGAAGCTCAACAGATTCTGAACGATCTGTTTGGTGCGTTGGGCCTCCTGTAAAATCACCCGCAAATCCTTGCGTGCGCTTTCGGGAAGTTCGGTGTTTTCCATCAGCAGGTCGGCAAATCCCAGAATTGCGGTGAGCGGATTGTTGACTTCGTGCGCCACGCCTGAGACCAGTTGACCAACGGCAGCCATTTTTTCCGCGTGCATCAGTTTGGATTGCAGGGTCGCAGAGTCGGTGATGTCGCTCATGACCACCACCAGGCTGGTGACGCTGCCCGCGTCATCCCACATAGGGCTGAGATTCACCGAAAACTGCCCGAGGCGGCCATCGCCGCGTATGATCTGCAACTCCAGATTGTCCACCTGGCGGCCGTTTACGGTCGCAATCACGGCTTCGTTCAAGGTGGCCCGGCGGGCAGGAGCAATCAGCATCTCCAGAGCGCATCCCAGCAGTTGAGCCTGCTCGTAACCCATCTCCGACCAGCGCCGGTTGGCATAAGTAACTATGCCGGCGGTGTCGGCCACCAGAATCAGATTCTGCGTGTTGTTGAGAATCTTCCCTGAGAAATCACGTTCTCGCTGCAGTTCTGCCTGAAAGTTTTTGAGACCGCTGATATCGAGCATCAGACCGCGGAACTGCGTGAGACGGCCACTCGCATCGCGTACCGCCAGCGCGTTGGTCAGCACGTAAACCGGGGTGCCATCCTTTTTTCGTAACAGGTTCTCGTGATTGCGAACCACCCCCGTTCGCTGGATCTCGTCCGTCAGCTTCTGCCGCTCCTCGGGTGAAAAATAGACCTGGGTCGGGATATCGGTTTGCAGTAATTCTTCACGGCTCTCATATCCGAGCATACGCACCAGTGCATCATTCACCTCAACGAAGCGGCCTTCAGGAGTGGAAAAAAACAAACCTTCCTGGATGTTGTTAAAGAGTTCGCGATAGCGGCGCTCAGCCTCGCGCCGGTCAGTGATGTCCTTGATAACGTGAATCATCTGCATGCCCTCGCCGGTAGCCTCATGCACCGGCGAGGTCGAAATCAGGTAAGTGCGCTCAAGGACAGGATGAACGTATTCCCCCTCTCCCGTGCTGGTGCAGGCGCAGAAAGGGCAGGAGCGGGGAGGAACACTCTCGCCGATCGCCAGCAAAGCAGACATCCTGATGCCGATCAGTTCCTGAGGTGAAACCCCAACCAGGTCGGCAAGCGAGCGATTCACGCGCAGAACACTGTTGTCCTGATCGTGTACCACGATGTAATCGCTGATGGAATCGAAGATCTCGATCCAGTTCCGGGTGGCTTTGTCCATCCGGGCAAACAGACGCGCATTGTCAAGCGCGATGGAAGCGTGACGAGCAATAGCCTGAAGAAGCTGTTTGTCCTCCGAGAGCAGTTGTTGGCCCTTGCCCGCCAGCCCCAGCACACCGATGAGTTCGCCGGCTGAACCACTGAGGCGGAGAAGGGTTACTTCTGAGCCGCCAAGTCCGGCGCCTGCCAGTGCTTCCGGCAACGAGGCATTGGTTATCTCGTCAGTGCCGTGCGTGATTGATCGCTCCCAATGCTCGGCCAGACGACGTAAAACGTCGGGCGGGAGGGGCAGTCGTCCCTGCACCCCTTCGAGAGCGATCAATTCCAGTCCGATTTCTTGTTTCAGGGCGAGGCCCGCGAAAGCAGCCCCGGTCAGCGCGGCTACACGGCGAGTAAATTTTGCTGCCAGTTCCGGCATACGCATCTGCGTGTTGAGGTCAAGCGCCAATCCCATGAGGGCCTCAGCCCGCTCCCGATGCAATTCGGACCGGTGAAGGTTTCTGCTGACCTCAAGTGCTACCGCCACTTGGGCGGCCAGAGCTTTGGCCCGCCGCACATCTTCCTCGCAGATGCGGGCTCCCTCCGGACGATCCAGAACCCCGAACATTCCGAGGATCTCTGATCCCGTTCCGAGGAGCGGCACAGCCAGCACCTGCCGGATATCGAACTCCTGCAGCAGACCAAGGTTGGCGCCAGGAACCGTGCTTGCATCATCGGACCAGAACGCCTCGCCGCCGAGCAGGTTACGGCTGGCAGGCCCTTCCGGTAGAACGTGCTCGACGCGCCGGGTTTGACCATTTTCTGCGCCCCACCGCACCCGAAACGCACCATCTTCCAGCAGCCCGATAAAGGCGCGGTTGAAACCCAGGAAGTCGGCGGCGCGCAACGCGAATTGCAGCAGAAATTCGTCGAACTCCCCGATGGAGTTCAATTCCAGCAGGATGTCCAGAAGCTGATGAAGTTCGTGCGCCTGAGCCCGCGCCCGGTCATAAAGTTCACCATTGGCGATCGCCACGGCCGCGAAACCAGAGAGTGCGGACATGAGCGACTTCTCTTCAACGCTGAACACTCCCTCCGCACGGGGATAAACCAGCACCGCCCCTTCCGTGGACGAGGTCCGCAAAGGGGCCGCGACCAGCATTCCTGCCGGAGCGATCGATTCCAGGTTGTGGGCTGAGGGATCCACATAGAGCGCAACCGGCATTCCCGCCGCCACCGCCCGCGAGGCCAGATCAGAGGCAAAGGTCAGCATGCGGCGGTCGTGCCGGATCCGCACCATTTCAGCGAGATCCGGAGACTCGGCAGCCACCGCCCGCAATTCAAACGAGCCACGTTCGCGCAAGACGATACAAACCAAGGAGGTTCGCAACAAGATTCTTAAGCGGTCGGCTACAGCGTCCATTACCAGGTCGCGATTGGGCGCGCTGTGCAGGGTCTGGGCCACTTCCGCCAGGATTTCCGCGCGCCGGTGCTCTTCACGCGACACCTGCGTCAGCCGGGTGGCCTCCAGCAGGCTGCCCAGTTGTCCGGCCATGATGGTGGACTTCAGGGCCAGGTCGTCACTGAAATAATCCGGATTGGAAGCCTGCAGAAGGACCAGCGCGCCTGTGACTTCGCCGGCAACGATCAGGGGAGCCGCCAGGATAGCGGCAGCGTGAAACTCCCCCGCCATTTTGTAGTGTTGCGGATCGAGCCGGTTCACATAAAGCGTGCGGCGCTGATTTACCGCGTCGTTCGCCACTGCGTTCTGGCTGGGCAGAAGCACCGTGCCCAGAAAAACATCCGCCATGACTCCGTCCGCCTCTGCCCCCACAAGTTCGTCCGCAGCATTGCGCCGCCAGAAATAAACGCCATCAACCTGGAAGAAATGCCGCAGTTCGCGGCAGAAGTAACGGATCAGATCGCTTGCTGAGGTGCCTTGAGAGGCGGCAGTCGAAAACCGCAGCAATAACTCATGGAAGGCGTCATCCGATTGCGGACTGAAACCCTCGATTAGAGCCGAGTCTTCGGGCATATCAGGGTCAAACTCAGTAAGACCTCTTTGCAAGTCATTTAATTGCTTGACATTAGCCTTCAATCTCAATTTGAGTCAAGCACAATAAGTGGGCGGGTGCCGACTTGGGAAAGGTTGTTTCCGGCTTCACCATCTATCTCAGAGTGAGACCACCTGTCGAAGCTGAGACATACTGCGCTCTGCCAGCCGACCATCGAATATAGCTAAGTTGTTTGTTGTCAATAGATTAATCAGACCCGCCCGAACAGTTCCACTGGCAATCACTTTGCAATTACGGTTCGGGGCTTCTCGCCTCGGTGTGTCCGGTTGTGACTCAGGCAGGAGGAACAGGATGACGATTAGTCGCAAACTTTACGGCAGTTTCGGGGCCGTGCTGCTGATGGTGGTAATTCTGTTCCTGGTCAATCTCTGGGCCGTTTACCGCGAACACAACGCTAAGGCCGCCGCTACGCAGGCTATTCAGCTGACCGAGGCCACTGACAAAATCCGCTTCCAGATGATGCAGAACCGGCTGAACCTGAGCAGCTATCTTCTCAGCGGCGATAGCCGCGAGGCGGAACACATGAATGAAGGCATCATCAGCCTGAGCGAGAAGATCCTGGCTGCAGAGAGGCTGGTCGCGTCAGACCAGCAAAAAGATGCTCTCGAGAAGATGCGGCAGATTGAACAGGCCTGGGCAAAAGAGTTTGCCGGCGCTATGGTCGAAAAGCGCCAGCAGGTGGACAACGGCAATTCAACAGTTGCAGAGTTGCAGGTTTTTTACCTGCAAAAAGACGCGGCATCATGGATAAAAACTGCTTCAGAAAACCTTGATCTGGCGGACCAGGAAAACCGAAAGCTGCTCGAAGAACGGCGCCAGTCTGACGCCACGGCCACTACAGCAACCATTGTAATTTCGCTGGTCAGCACCGTGCTTGCGATTGTATTCGGAGGCGTGATCGCTTTCGGATCGGCACGATCCATTACCGATCCGCTGAATAAATTGATGCATGTAGCCAATCAGATTGGCAACGCCGGCGAACTGGACCACAAGATCGATATCAAGGCTGATGACGAAATCGGGGAACTGGCGCGGACTTTCAGCAGCATGGTGGCGTACCTGCGTGAGATGGCAGGAGTGTCAGAAGCTATTGCGGGCGGTGACCTGGCAGTCGAGGTGAAGCCGCGTTCGAAAAACGACACGCTTGGTCATGCCTTCTCGCGCATGGTGGAAGGTCTTCGCCATCTGGTGCGTAACGTTCGTGACGCTGCTACGCAGGTGGCCAATGCCTCCGGTCAAGTAGCGGGTGCTTCGGATGAATCCGCAAAAATCAGTCTGCAGACCGCGTCGGCCATCGACGAGGTGACCAGCACCATGCATGAGATGAGCGTGAACGTGCAGAACATGGTGAAAAGCACGCAGACCCAGGCCTCGAGCGTGAGTGAGACGTCCGCCTCGATCGACCAAATGGTTGCCTCCATCCAGCGGGTGGCAGATACCGCCAAAGTCTTACTGGATATCTCCAATCGATCCCGCGAAGAAGTGCATAGCGGTATCGGCATTATGGACAAGGCCACCGACGGACTTAACCGGATCAACACCACCATCCATTCCTCGGGCGAAATCATTTCCGCTCTCGGCCAGCGCGCGGATGACATCGGCAAGATCATTGAGGTGATCGACGACCTGGCTGAGCAGACCAACCTGCTGGCTCTGAATGCCGCGATCGAAGCGGCACGTGCCGGAGAGCATGGTTTGGGATTTGCCGTGGTGGCGGACGAGGTGCGTAAGCTGGCGGAAAAATCGGCCCAATCCACCAAAGAAATTTCCGAGCTGATTCAAAGCATTCAGAAAGAAGCCCGAAAAGCGGTGGAAAACATGGACCGCAGCACCGGCATTGTTAACGACGGACTGGCGCTGGGCGGAGATCTGAACGCGGCACTCCGCAAGATCTCGAATGTGGTCACTGAAGTTTACAAATTCGCGCAGGAGATCGGCGCCGCCACCAACGAGCAATCACACGGCTCATCGCAAATCGCCCGCGCCACAACGCGCCTTAACGAAATTACGCATGAAATCAACTCGGCGGTGGAGGAGCAGGCGTCCGGCGCAACCGCGGTGGTCAAAGCAATGGAGCGCATGCGTGAACTGGTACAACAGACAACCTCCGGTTCGACTGAACTTGCGGCCTCAGCCGAGCAGATGTCGCGTATGTCGCGTGACCTGCTGAGTTCGATGGACCGTTTCGGCCTGCAGGAAGGTGCGCGCGCCGAAATCAACGCTGCCTCGCGTCACGCTACTGCAGCAGGGCGCAGCTGACGCCATGCATCGCGAAAAGCACATCGTCGGATTCAGAGTGGGGCGTGAGACCTATGGCCTTCCAATTTCTTCTCTGCACGAAATCGTTCGCATGCCGGAAATCACGGCGGTGCCGGATGCGCCCGACTACATGGAGGGCGTGATCAACCTCCGCGGCAAGATCGTCTCTGTGCTCGATCTTCGCAAGCGGTTTGGATTGAAGACCATCACTACATCCCGGCGAAATCGAATTCTGGTGGTGGAACACGATGGCCATCTGGCTGGATTGATTGTCGACTCTGCCTCAGAGGTCCTGAAGATCCCCGCGGCCGATATTGAGCCCTCCCCCTCGGTTTTGCAGGAAGGCGGCTCCAAGTGGGTGACGGGAATGGCGAAATGCAATGGCCGGCTGATCGTATTGCTCGACGTCGCGGCCGTGCTTGATTTCAAGAAGGCAAGTGCGGACCAGGATGTGAAACCCCAGGCCGAGGCGCGCAGCGCATCGGCCGGCAAATAAGCAAATGACGGCAACCGGCACCAGCGCTTCCTTCGTTCCTGCGCAGCTCACCGAGCCCGAGCTCAAGCTGCTGCAAGCCCTGATTTATCAGGAGTGCGGGATGTTCTTCGATGAGCGCCGCACCCATTTCCTGCAAGACCGGCTGCAACGCCGTTTACGCGAGTGCCACCTGGATTCGTTCTACAGCTACTATCGCCTGCTGATTTCTAAAGAAGGCAAGCAAGAGCTGGCCAAGCTGGTGGAAAACCTCACCGTGAACGAAACCAGCTTCTTTCGAAACAAGTCTCAGCTTGATCTTTTTCACAAGCACATTCTCGAAGACATGCTGAACCGCAAGACTGCGAGGCAGGAGCATCTGATCCGCATCTGGAGCGCAGGTTGTTCAACCGGTCAGGAGCCCTACACCATCGCGATGCTGGTGGCGGATGCGCTGGCCTACTACCAATTACGCCATCCGCAATCGGGTGCGCCAATTTCCCCCAAACCGCTGGTACCTGCACCGTGGAGAGTCGAAGTGCTGGCCAGTGATATCAGCTACCCGGTCCTGCGTACGGCGCACGAGGCCACCTACTCTGAAACGCAAATGTCCACTGTCGACTACAGCTACCGCCTGCGCTACTTCGACAAAGTAGGTGACCGCTATGCGGTGAAGCCGGCGGTGAAAAGCCTGGTTCACTTTGATTTTCATAATCTGAAAACGGAGTACCTGCCGCAGCATAATGACGTGATCTTCTGCCGAAACGTGATGATGTATTTCGATGAGCCCGAACAGAAGCGGCTGATCGACAAGTTTGCGCGCTGCCTGAATGCTCGCGGATACCTTTTTGTTGGCCACGCCGAGAGCCTGCTCGGCCTTACTGACAAGTTTGCCTTGGTGCATCGCAACAACGGCACGGCTTATCAGAAAGTCGAGGGGGCATCATGAGCCGGCCAACCGACGAGCGCGGCGCGGAACTGCGCCAGATATTTTTTGAGAGCGCGCAGGAACTGTTGGAATCGCTGAATCACGCCGCCCTCAAGCTGGAAAACCAGCAGGGTGACTCTGAGACTGTGCGCACTATCCGGCGGATAGTCCACACTCTCAAGGGTGACTCCGCTGCCTGCGGCTTTCGAGCGCTGACCAATGCTGCTCACGAACTGGAAGACGCACTGGCGGAAGAAAGCGCTTTCTCGCATGCTGAACTCGCTGAGATCGCATTCCGCGCAGCCGATCTCTTCGGCACCATGGTCAGCTCTTATCGGCGCGGTCAGGAACCATCTCCAAAAAAGGTCCTGAAAAACGGGAAGTCAAACAAGGCGGGTTCGCGCCGCAAAGCAGTCCGCCCCACACCGGCGTCGCAAGCAGCGGCTGTGCGCTGGTCGGAATACGAGCAACTGCAGGCCGAAAGTGCAGTGCAGCAAGGCAAGCATGTGCTCCACGTAGCCATTCAGATTGATCCCGGTTGCGCTATGCCGATTGCTGCCCGCCAGCTGGTACTGAACGCGCTGGCTCCGGTGGGGCAGGTGCTCGCGGTTCGCCCCGAAGCTCCTTCTCCCAAAGGCGACCGGCTACTCGATCTGCTGCTCGCAAGCGGGCGCGCTGCCGGCGAGGTGGAGGGCAAGGCCCGGATTCCCACCGTTGTCGAAAAGGTCAGTGTTCGCGCCCTGGAGATAGCCATTCACCCGGCTCCGGAGCAGGGTGGTGCAAATACCGCCAGCGCCTCTCAGGAGCAGAGTCAGGCGAGTTATACGGGCATATCCGCGGAGCACATCATCCGGGTCGAAGCTACACGTGTCGATATTGTGCTGAACCTGGTGGGTGAACTGATCATCGCAAAGTCGATGCTGCAGCAAGCCTATACGGAATTGTTGCCGCAGCTTCCGAAGGAGACGTCACGTGGACGGTTCATTGATGCTTTGGGCTTTCATGCCCGGGTATTAAGTGACCTGCAACGCTCGGTAATGAAAATTCGCATGGTTCCGGTGGAACAGTTGCTGCGGCGCTTTCCGCGCATCGTGCGTGACGTTGCACGCGAGTGCGGCAAAGAGGTTGAACTTGTGATTCACGGCGCCGACACTGATCTCGACAAGAGCCTGTTGGACGTAATTGCCGAGCCGCTTACCCATCTCGTCCGCAACGCCGTGAGCCACGGTCTGGAAAGTGCCGCCGAGCGGGTCAAGAGCGGCAAATCGGCCCGCGGCCGCCTGCAGCTCTCCTCTTATCACCACGGCAATCAGGTGATCATCGAAGTCGCGGATGATGGCCGAGGCATCGATCCGCAGCGAGTAAAGGCCAAAGCGGTGGAGAAGGGTCTTATAAGCAATGAGGAATCGGCCCGACTGAGTGAGCGGGAAACGCTTGACCTGGTGTTCAAGCCGGGCCTCAGCACGGCCGAGCAAATTACGGAGATTTCCGGGCGCGGTGTTGGTCTGGATGTGGTGAAAGCTGTTCTTGAAAAACTGAAGGGTTCGGTCGAGATTGACACTGCTTTGGGAAAAGGGACGACCTTTCGATTGCAGGTTCCACTTACGCTCGCCATCATCAAGGCGTTACTTTTCCGCGTAGGTGGCCGGCTTTACGCCATTCCGCTTAATGCGGTGGCAGAAATCGCACGTTCCCACGAGCGTGACATTCACCTGGTCGAGAACACTGAGGTACTGCAGCTGCGAAACAGCGTACTGCCCCTGGCGAGACTCGGCCATCGTCCGACGGCTGGTACCGGCGATAAGAAAATATTCGTGCTGACGATCGATACCGGAAAACGAAAACTGGGGCTGCTGGTAGATGCGCTTGCGGGAGAAGAAGAGCTGGTCATCAAAGCGCTCGATGATGAAACGGTGTCCAGTGAACTGGTGAGCGGCGCTTCCATACTCGGGGATGGTCGAGTGGTTTTGATCGTGAACCTTGCTGCCATCGTCGATCGTTTCAGCACGACCCGCCCGGCGCAAGCTGGCGGAGCGCTCTCTGGTCTGCTGCTCACGGAAAGTGACCGCGCCACTGCGGCTGCGGCAGGGGAGGGCCGATGATGAGCTCTCCGGTGCGCGTTCTGGTGGTGGACGACTCCGCTCTGATGCGAAAGCTGATTCCGCAAATCCTGCGCACCGATCCCTCTATCGAGGTCGTGGGCACGGCGATCGATGGCAAGTTTGGACTACGCAAGCTGGACGAACTGAACCCGCAGGTGGTGACCCTCGATCTGGAGATGCCCGGCATGAGCGGTATCGAGATGCTGAAGGAAATCACCCGCAGCCGGCGTGTTCCGGTGATCGTCGTCAGTTCGCACAGTACCCAGGGTGCGGCTGTGACTCTACAGGCACTGGCATTAGGCGCATTCGATTTCGTCGCCAAGCCGGCCGATGTTTCAGCCCGCATGCCCGAGATCGCGGAGGACCTCATCCGCAAGATCAAAGCCGCTGCCCAAAGCCGGGGCATGCAAATCCGGCCCCTTCCCGAAATGCGCCCGCAATCAAGAAACGGGCAGGCTCCGAAATTGGGACCGTCGCGCATCGTCGCGGTCGGTGTCTCGACCGGAGGCCCTCACGCCTTGCAAGTCATGCTGCCGCAACTGCCGGCAGATTTTCCGGGCAGTATCGTGGTTGTGCAGCACATGCCGGAGGGCTTCACCGACATGTTTGCGCGTCGCCTGGATGAGATGTGTTCTATTCGCGTAAAGGAAGCGCAATCTGGAGACTTGCTGCTTGCCGGACGGGCTCTGATTTGTCCTGGCAGCCGCCATATCAAAGTGAAGCGCCTGCCACTGGGCGACGTGGTCGTTCTTAATGAAGAGCCACGGGTAAACGGTCATCGCCCCTCTGCCGATGTGCTGTTCAAAAGTCTGGCCGAGGAGTTTGGTCCCAAAGGCATCGCTCTGTTGATGACCGGTATGGGTGAGGATGGCGCAATGGGCATGGGCAATGTTAAAGCGGCTGGCGGGCTGACCATCGCGCAGAGCGAGGAATCGTGCGTGGTGTATGGCATGCCGAAGGCTGCCATTGAGCATGGTTTCGCGCAACGAGTAGTCAGCCTGGATCTGCTCTCTACTACTTTGCAGGCGCAGTGCGGCCCGGAGCAGAAGCCGACGGCGGATGAGGCCAAACGCGGCGCAGGTGCCGGAAGTAACTAGCGCAGCGAACCAGAGTGGCGGAATAATTTACGTTGGGCTGGAGCGACATTGGTTGGCCCGCAGTTTGCACGAGTTCGCGCCCGGAAAAAAGCAGCAGGAGGTTTGTGATGGAACAGTTTGCACCCGTAAAACGCAGCAAAGACGGGCAGCCGGTCCGCTATCTGATAGTGGACGACTCGGTGTTCGCCCGGAAAAATCTGACCCGCATGGTTGAGACATTCGGCGGACAACTGGCCGGCGAAGCTGGAGACGGCGTTTCGGCGGTGACCGAATACGACCGTACCAAACCCGATATCGTCTTGATGGACATCACCATGCCGCAGATGGAAGGCATCGAAGCCGCGGAGAAGATCGTGCGCCAACATCCCGAGGCGCGTATCGTGATGGTCTCATCCGTTGGTTACCAGGAAAACATCGTGGCCGCATTGCAGCGTGGCGCCCGCCACTTTGTGCAAAAACCGGTCAAGGCTGAAGTACTGTACGAAGTGATCAAATACGTGATGGGCGAGGACTGCAGCGTTGTGGCAGCGGCAGGAGCAGGAGCCTAAGATGAAGCTGGATCTGATTCAACCCTTTATCAACTCCGCGGACGCGGTGTTGTCGCAAGGGTTGCAATCTCCGGTTTCGATTGCCAGCTTAAGCATGGAGCAGGAAACTTACCGCCGCAAGGGTGTCGCGGCTCTGGTCCGACTTACCGGCGACATCGAAGGCCGTATCGTGTTCGACCTTGATTCCGAGACTGCCGTTCGACTGGCAAGTCAGTTCGCCGGTGCAACTCTGCCGGAAGCCGATGCTCTGGTTCCGGAGACCGTATGCGAGCTCGCGAATCAGATCACCGGAAACGCAATTACATCTTTGAACGACCAGGGCTTCCGTTTTCGGGTGCATCCGCCCGAGTTGCAGATCTCTGACGTGCCACAGAGCACAGAAGACACTGAAGCGGTCGTCATCTCGCTCGATACCGCCAGCGGCAGAGTCTTCATGAACATCGCCCTGCGCTACAGCCCGCGCTTTGAATTCGCTGCCGCGGGAAGCTAGTACCGACCATCCTGCCGGATGCGGTTCCCGCCACAACTACTTACGGTCCTGCCAGCGTGAAGGCCGGATTTTGAAAAGGCACAGCGATGCCCGTCCCGCTCTGGCCGCTGTTTGAAACCCCAGCTGCATTGGTCACTGTGAAGCTGCCCGAGCCAATCGCAGTGACTAAAAAACTGCCGTCGTTGCCGGCGTCCTGCATTCCGGTGATCGATATTCTCATCCCAACCCGAAGCGGCGGGCCGGGAATCGTCTGAGTGTAGGAATATGTAGTCGAAGTTCCGTTCAGAGTGGCATCCGTAACCGTGAGGCTGGTGGGGTTGAAGCTCGCAGGCTGCGCGGACAAGAGCAGCATTTGGGACTGCCCTGAAACCAGCGTGTCATCCGAGGTCTGAATGACGGCCGTGCTACCTGCGTCGCAGCTGGACACAAAAACTTTACTGCTATCGCCGGCGGCCGCAACGGAAACACGAAAAGGCAAGGGTGACGAGCCGAACGGGGTCGAGCCGCATCCGGTTGGGTTCACGGTGTCGATATCGAACAGAGTCTCGCGTGGATCGGCTGGAACGGTGCTGCGGAGGCTGAGACTCTGAGCGTTAATGACTGCAACCTGCCATTCGATAGCGGGCAGTCCATTTGCCGGATCGGTCACCAGAATATAGCTTCCCACGTAGGCACGGGTGCCATCCGGCAACACCGCGATCGATACCGGATGACAGCCGCTGCAGACAGGGATCTCTGACAGGGCGCGGGGTGCATCGCCACTGACATCAACCACCGTGACGTTCGCCGAACTGGGGTTGGCAATATAGATCCGATTCAGGGCTCTGTCATAGACCATGAAATTCGCGCCCGCGCCCGCCGATACGGTTGGGGCGGTTGGCACAAGGCTGTCACTCAAAGTATTAACTGTGGAAAGCTCGCCGCTGCTGCTTTCGAGCACGTAGACGCGCGCACTGTCGCTCCGCGCAACTGCCCAGACCGGGGTGCCTCCAATTGAGATCGGCGCGCCGGTACTGCGATTCAAGGTGTTGATTGGGGTCACGTCTCCACTGCCCTGATTCACCGAATAAAGTTTTTTCCCGTCAGGTGTTTCCACCAGGGCCACCGGATGCGTTCCTACCGGAATGAGCGGGCTGGCTAAAACATTGGTCGCGGTGACGATCGCTCCCACGCTGTCGGTGTTGAAGTTCGCGACATACATGGTCGCTGTCTCCTTGGACTCAAGGAACATCGGTATTGAGCCCGCAGGCAGACTGGTGGTTGTGACTACGGTCGGATTAGATGGCGAGAAGGAAGAAACTGTGTCTTCCAGAGCGTTAACTACATAAATCCGCGATCCGTTGGCGGGGATTGCCGCGTGGATCGGGCCAAGTCCAACCTGCGATACCGCAATATTGGTGTCTCCGGAGACATCAAGCCTGCTGGTTCCTCCTGGATTGACCGATCGCCCGGAGGAAACCGGGGCGAAGCCGTTATCGCTCACAACAAAAATGGCATGAACGGCCTGCGGATCGGGAAGCGGCGGCGTGATCGGGATGGCAATGGGCCGAAACTGGTCTCCGCAGCTGATGCAGATCACCGCCAGAAATGTGATACCGGCGGCACGCAGGCACAAACTTCTCCTGGCACTCTCCCCTGTTAAAAGACGCATAGATAATTAGATGCTCAGAAAAGAATCAGTCATTGTAAATGGCGCCGTCGAGCAGCGCCAATCTAGGTAACGATCAAGCTTTTAAATGGCGGCCAGACTTATATAAAGCGTCGGCAATTTGCGCTTCCGCACTTGCATGGATGGGTGCCTTCATGATGGGTTTCGCCGTAATCGCAAGTCAGTTCCTCGCCCTGACGGATCGCCCTGAGCGCATAAAACTCAACCTTGGTTCCCAATATGCGAATGAATGTGTTTGGCGCACAGGAATGGTTTATGTATTTCAGCTGATTACCGTTTTTCGATGCATCGAGCGCCTTGTTGCTGCCCAGCTCAACGATGGAGATTCGGCACAGGCGCTTTGCCCGACGGCGTCCTTCCGCCTGGGTGATCAGGTCACCGGTCAGATTGCCAAGCTTTTGCCGGGCACGAATGGAAGCAGCAGCGAACAGTCCACATCCTTCGATCAGACTGGGTTTCATCTCCACTTGGACTCGTAAGCCTGGCGTTGTTTTGCTTTTCATGCTTTGCTGTAGTGTCGGTTCTATC
>Ga0136846_1231824_pt1 | contig 25415 bp, 21 predicted proteins | sample HopSoiMetagenom2_FD_96841 | JGI IMG/M metagenome (GOLD analysis project Ga0136846, IMG submission 96841) | Grasslands soil microbial communities from Hopland, California, USA - 2 Assembly 2016 (version 4) | ecosystem: Environmental > Terrestrial > Soil > Grasslands | place: USA: Hopland... | reverse complement strand
TTCACCTCGGCATCCAGCAGCCGCCAGGCCGGCTGGGCGTAGGCCAGGACCTTGGGCGCCAGGCCCTCCAGCTCCGCCAGCAGGGCCGCGCCGTCGAAGTCGGGCAGGCCCAGCCCCTTGCGCAGGGGCGCGTGGTGGGCCAGCAGGCGGTCGATCTTGGCCTCCAGCGCGGCGCGGTCGGCCAGGTCGGCGACCCGGATGGCCCGGCGGCCCACCTTGTCCTCGTAGGCCGGGCCGATGCCGCGGCCGGTGGTGCCGATCTTGTTCTGGGCGGCCGCCTCGCGCGCCTGGTCCAGGTCGCGGTGGATGGGCAGGATCAGGCAGGCGTTGTCGGCCAGCACGAGGTTGGCGGGCGTGATCGCCACGCCCTGGGCCGCGATGGTCTCGATCTCCTTCAGCAGGTGCCAGGGATCGACCACCACGCCATTGCCGATGATAGAGAGCTTGCCCTGCACCACGCCCGAGGGCAGCAGGCTGAGCTTGAAGACCTGGTTGCCCACGACCAGGGTGTGGCCGGCGTTGTGCCCGCCCTGGAAGCGGACCACCACGTCGGCGCGATTGGACAGCCAGTCGACGAGCTTGCCCTTGCCCTCGTCGCCCCACTGGGCGCCGATCACGGTGACATTGGCCATGGGTACGATCTCCCCACCTGCCCAGGCGACCTCCCGGCCCTTCGACAGGTGCTCGGCGGGGAGGCTGAGATCGATTGTGGCGCAGGCCCCACGGTCGGGGCGACGGCGCGGCGGTCGTTTAGACGAGTGCGAAGCGGACCACAAGCGGCGATCTGGGCCTCGCCAGCCGCCGCCCGGTCGCGCTATCCAGCGGCCATGGACATTCCGCGCTTTCACCTGGCCTTCCCGGTCCGCGATCTTGCCGAGGCCCGCGCCTTCTACGGCGGCCTCCTGGGCTGTCCCGAAGGCCGCTCCAGCGACGAGTGGGTCGACTTCGACTTCCACGGCCATCAGATCGTGACGCACCTCGCGCCAGAGGAGGTCGGGCATCGGTCGACCAACCCGGTGGACGGAGAGGACGTACCGGTCCGCCACTTTGGCGTGATCCTGACCCTGCCGCAGTGGGAGGCCCTGGCGGCGCGGCTGCAGGCGGCCGGCGTCAAGTTCGTGATCGCCCCGCAGGTGCGCTTCAAGGGCCAGCCCGGCGAGCAGGCGACGATGTTCTTCCTCGACCCTTCCGGCAACGCGCTGGAATTTAAGGCCTTCGCCCGCGACGAGATGGTGTTCGCCCGGTGAGCGTGACCTTCGCCGACGTCGAGGCCGCGGCCGTGCGGCTGAAGGGCTGGGCGGTGGAGACGCCGCTGATCGAGAGCCCGGCGCTCAACGATCGCATCGGCGGGCGGGTGTTGCTGAAGGCCGAGACCCTGCAGCGCGTGGGCGCGTTCAAGTTCCGCGGCGCCTACAACCGGCTGGTCCAGCTCACGCCCGATCAGCGCGCCCGCGGGGTGGTGGCCTTCTCCTCCGGCAACCACGCCCAGGGCGTGGCCCTGGCGGCGAAGCTGCTGGGCATCGCGGCCACCATCGTCATGCCCAAGGACGCGCCGGTGGTGAAGGTGGAGGCCACCCGTGGCTATGGCGCCGAGGTGCGCTTCTACGACCGCCTGACCGAAAGCCGCGAGGCGATCGCCGCGGAGATCGCCCAGGGCCGCGGCTCGGTGATCGTCCCGGCCTTCGACGATCCGCATGTCATCGCCGGCCAGGGCACGGCCGGGCTGGAGCTGGCGCGCCAGGCTGAGGCGCTGGGCGTGCGCCTGGATGTGGTGGCCGTGCCCGTCAGCGGCGGGGGCCTGATCTCGGGTGTCGCCCTGGCGGTGAAGGCGCTCTCGCCCTCAACAGTGATCGTCGGCGCCGAGCCGGAGGGCTTCGACGACGCGGCCCGCTCGCTGGCGGCCGGCGAGCGTGTGGTGCTCAAGCCGGCGACGCGCACCCTGTGCGACGCCCTGGAGAGCCCTGCGCCCGGCGAGATCACCTTCCCGATCATGCAGCGGACCGTGGGCGCCATGGCCGCGGTCAGCGACACCGAGGTGGCCGCCGCCATGCGCTATGCCTTCGCGACCCTGAAGCTGGTGGTCGAGCCCGGCGGCGCGGCGGCCTTGGCCGCCCTGCTGGCCGGCAAGGTCGCGGTCCCAGCCGGCGGGACGGTGTGCGTCGTCCTCTCCGGCGGCAACGTCGACCCGGACCTCTTCGCCCGGGCGATCCGGGGCGAGATCTGAGGGCCCCGGCCTACTGGGGGCCGAAGACGGCGTCGACGAAACTGCCGTAGGTGTCGAGCGCCTTGGGGTCCTCCTTGGCGATCTGCGCCACCTGGCGCGGGATCAGCTTCAGGTGGTCCTGCATGGCGTCCGGGCTCATGCCGCGCGAGGCGGCGAAGGCGCGGAAGATGGCGAACGATTTCTGCTCGTAGGCGGTCAGCGCCTCGGGGCTGGGCGGGGCCTTCAGGCTGGCGGCCGACAGCTCGTAGAACTGGTGGATGTGGGCGTCCTGGATCCAGGACTGGGCGTCATTGCCCTGGATGCTGGTGGTCGAGGCGCCGCCCTCGCCGCCTGCGGGATGGCCCTGCGCCAGGGCCACAGGCGCAGCGGCCAGGCTGATCGCCGCAAGCACCGCGGCGCCCGTCCATGGGAACCTCGTCATTCCGACCTCCTTTGCGCGCCGCTTCAGCTGTGGCACGATGTCAACAATTGCTGACTTGATGTTATATATATTTTACATCAGGTCAAACATTCTTTGCATGGGCCTGCGATGTCGTTCCGCGAGAAGTCCGCCTGGATCACCCTGGTCACGGTGCTGGTCTGTTTCGGCGCCTATTACGGCGCCGTGCTGAGCGGAGCGGTCAGCCGGGGCTTCGCCACCGTGCACCTCCTCGCGATCTGCGTGGCGGCGCTGGTGGGGCTGCAGATCGTGCTGCATGCGGTGGCGGCGCGGCTTTCGCCGAGAGAGGCCCAGGCGCCCCGGGACGAGCGCGAGGCGCTGATCCAGGCCCGCTCGCACACGGTGGGCTATTACGTGCTGATGGTGATGGTGCTGCTGCTGGCCCTGCCGGTCCATTTCGGCCACCCGCCCGGCGACCTCCTGAACTTCGCCCTGCTGGACGTGGTGGTCGCCACCCTGGCCGTCTCGGGGGCCCAGATCGTCATGTTCCGGCGCGGCCTCTAGCATGACGCCGCCGATCGCCAACCAGATCCGCCGGCTGCGTTTCGAGCACGGCGAGATGACCCAGAGCGACCTGGCCGAGCGCATCGGCATGACCCGCCAGACCATCGCGGCGATCGAGGCGGGCAAATATTCGCCCTCGCTCGAGGCGGCGTTCCGCATCTCGCGGGTGTTCGAGGTGGGGGTGGAGGACGTCTTCCAGTGGGCCGGATAGCCGGGCCCTACTCCCGGCCGCGCAGCTGCGCCTCCCGCTCGGCGATGTAGCCGCGGGTCATGGGAACGGCCGTGCGGCGGTGCGCCAGCTGCAGCTGGAAGATGGTGATGTCGTCGGTGCGGAAGGCGGCCTCCGACATGGCCAGGTAGAACTCCCACATCCGGCAGAAGCGCTCGTCGAACAGCGCCTTGGCCGCCTCGCGCCGGGCCATGAAGTTGTCGCGCCAGGCCCGCAGCGTCAGGGCGTAGTGCGGGCCCAGGGTCTCCAGGTCGGTGAGCACCAGGCCGGCGCGCTCTACATGCGGGGCGATGTCGGACAGCGAGGGGATGTGGCCGCCGGGGAAGATGTATTTGCGGATCCAGGCGTTGGTCGGCCCCGGCACGTCGGGCGAGCCGATGGTGTGGATCAGGGCCACGCCGTCCGGGGCCAGCCGCCGCCGCACGGTCTGGAAGAAGGCGCCGTAGAACGCCAGGCCCACGTGCTCGAACATGCCCACCGAGACCACGCGGTCGAAGACGCCCTCGACCTTGCGGTAGTCCTGCAGCGCGAAGACCGCCTGCTCGGGGATCCCGGCCTCGGCGGCGCGCGCCTTGGCCCGCGCCAGCTGCTCTTCGGAGAGCGTGACGCCCAGCACCTGTCCGGCCTCGGCCGTGCGAGCGAGGTAGAGCGCCAGGCCGCCCCAGCCGCAGCCGATGTCGAGCACGCTCTGCCCCGGCTCCACCAGGAGCTTGGCCGCGATGTGCCGCTTCTTGGCCAGCTGGGCGGCGGCGAGGTCCTGGTCCGGGCTCTCGAAATAGGCGCAGGAGTACTGCCAGTCGGGGTCGAGGAAGAGGGCGTAGAGCTCATCGCCCAGGTCGTAGTGATGGGCGACATTGCGCTGGGCCCGGATCGGCGTGTTGCGGGCGACGAACCGCCCGGCGGCCACCCGCACCTCGTCCAGCACCTGCACGGCGACGGGATCGGGCGCGCCCTTGGCGTTCTGCAGGCTCAGCAGCAGGAAGTCGTAGATCGTGCCGCGCTCGACGATCAGCCGGCCGTCGGTGAAGAGCTCGCCGGTGGCCAGCTCCGGGTTCATCAGCAACGCCAGCTCCGCGGCCGGATCGGCGAAGCGGATCGCAACCGGCGTCCCGGTCCCGTCGCCGAACGCCAGCCGCTCGCCGCGGGCGGTGACGATCTCCAGCGCCCCGGTCTTCACCAGGCTCTTGAAGGCGGCGTTCAGCAGTGACGGCAAGCGAGCGGTCCCACAGTGCGACCCCGCCTGATTCCGCGAAGATCGCCTGCGGTCAAGATCGCCGGCGCCGCCGCTAGGGTAGTTCGCGCACCCAGATGTTACGGAAGCTGATCGGCGGGCTGGGGTCGCCATGCGCCTGTAATTTGATCGGCGCGGTGGCGTAGGGCCGGTAGCTCGGCTTGCCGATGTAGCGGGTCTCGCCGGCCAGCACCGCGTCGTTCTGGATCAGGACGCCGTTGTGGAAGGCGGTCACCTTCGCCGGCGACGTCACGCTGCCGTCGGCGGCGAACACCGGGGCGGTCCAGACCACGTCGTAGGTCTGCCACTCGCCGGGCTTGCGCATGGCGTTCACCAGCGGGGGGTGCTGCTTGTAGAGCGCCCCCGCCTGGCCGTTGACGTAGGTCTTGTTCTCGTAGGAATCGAGGATCTGCAGCTCATAGCCGCCGTCACCCGGCCCGGTGGAGGCCAGGAAGACGCCGGAGTTGCCGCGCGCCTGGCCCGACCCGGTGACGCCCGGCGGCACGCGCCATTCCAGGTGCAGCTGGAAGTTCCGGAAACTCTTCTTGGTCTCGATGTTGCCGGCGGCCTTGTTGACCGTGACGACGCCGCCCGCGACGGTCCAGCCGGCGGGGGCCTTATCCTTGGTGGCCACCCACTGGTCCAGGGTCTTGCCGTCGAACAGCACCAGGGCGTCGGACGGCGGCTCGGCGTCCGTGCGGCCCGGCGTCACCACCGGCGGGACCGGCGACCACTGCTCGGTGTCCTCGGGCTTGGGCGCGTCCTGGGCCAAGGCGGCGGCTCCGGTGAGGGCGACGGCGGCGACCATCGCCGCACGCCAATGTCGGCGAAGGGCAATCACAGCTCCCACCCCTTGCGATAGGTGCGGGTGAGGTACTGGTTGGCGTCGGGGGCGTTGGTCACGCGCCCCGCCGCGCCGTCCCACTCGATCGGCTGGTCGGCCTTCAGCGCCACGATACCCAGGATCATGGTCTCGTTCAGCGCCGCGCCATACTCGAACGGGCAGGAGATCGCCTCTTCGCCGCGGATGGCGCGGATCCAGTTCTGCTCGTGGCCGGCCAGGCCCCCCTGGATGCGCGGCAGGCTCTGGGGCACGCGGGCGGCGGCCGCATCCAGGCCCTCGCCGATCAGCACAGGCTTCTCGCCATAGGTCTCGTGCATCAGCATGCCCTTGGTCCCGACGAACAGCACCCCGCCCTCCGGGTTCATCTTCAGGTTGGCGGGGAAGCCGGGCGGCGTCGGCGGCTCCAGCCCACCATCGTACCATGTCATGTGCAGTGGGCCGCCCTTGGCGTGGCCGAACTCGTAGTGGGCGACGCTGGCCAGGGGATAGCCGCTGAGCTCCGCCGGCCGCTTGGTGTCCCAGAGGCTGGTCCCGCCGGGCCAGCGGGTGTGGCGGGTCTCGATCTTGGTGGGCAGGCCCGGCTCCAGCGCCCAGACCGGGAAGTCGATCAGGTGGGCGCCCATGTCGCCGAGCGCCGCCGAGCCGAACGGGGTCCAGCCCCGCCAGTTGAAGTGGGCGTAGTCGGCGTTGTAGCCCCAGTCCACGTCGGCCGGGCCGAGCCAGGTGGCCCAGTCCAGGCTGGCGGGCGCCGGCTGGGCGGCAGGCCGCGGCACGCCTTGCGGCCACACCGGCCGGTTGGTCCAGATGTGGACCGCCTTCACCGGGCCGATGACGCCGGCGCGGATCAACTCGACCACCCGGCGGCCGTCGTCGCCGGAGTGACCCTGGTTGCCCATCTGGGTGACCAGCTTGGGATTGGCCTTGGCCAGGGCCGCCAGGCGGCGGCTCTCCTCGACGGTGTAGGTCAGCGGCTTCTGCACATAGACGTGCAGGCCGCGCTCCATGGCCATGCGCGCGGCCACGGCGTGGTGGTGGTCGGGCGTGGCGATCAGGACCGCGTCGATGTCCTTGCGCGCGTCCAGCATGCGCCGGTAGTCGGTGAAGCGCTCGGCCTTGTCGTAGGCCTCTTTCAGCGCCTGGCGCTCGGGCCGCAGGTTCCCCTGCTTGTCCAGGAGGGCCGCGCGGACATGCTCGTAGTCCACGTCGGCGGTGGCGACGATGCTCTGGCCCGTGAGCTTGGCCATGTTGGCCGAGCCCTGTCCGCCGGCGCCGATGACGGCGACATTGACCTTGTCGCTCGGCGCCAGCCTGCGCGCCGCCGCCAGGGCGGGTGCGGCAAAGCCTGCCGCCGCCAGCCCAGCGCCCGTCGCCAGCAGCCGCCGGCGGCTGATCACGGAACCACTCTCACTTGTCATCTGCCGAACCCGTCAACCTTGCGTGGCGGACATTTGGCAGGCGTTTTTGACAGGTTTGCAAGTCCCGGGCGCAGCGGCGTTCGTCCGCCTAGAGGCGATCCTCCGGCGCCAGCTGGCCGGCGGCTTCGCGCGGGGTGATCAGGCGCGCGAGCTTGGGCTTCAGCCAGTTCTCGAAGTCGTCGACGAAGCGGTAGACCACCGGCACCAGCACCAGCGACAAGAGGGTCGAGGTGATCAGGCCGCCGATCACCGCCACGGCCATGGGCTGGCGGAACTCGGCGCCCTTCTCCAGGGCGAAGGCGGTGGGCAGCATCCCGGCAGCCATGGCCACGGTGGTCATGATGATCGGCCGCGCCCGCTCGCGGCAGGCCTCGATCAGGGCGTCGTGCTGGCTCATGCCGGCGCGCTCCCGCTCGATGGCGAACTCCACCAGCAGGATCGAGTTCTTCGCCGCCAGGCCCATCAGCATCAGGAAGCCGATCAGCGACGGGATCGACAGCGACAGGTGGAACAGGGCCAGGCCCACGAACGCGCCGCCGACCGCGGTCGGCAGGGCGGTCAGGATCACCACGGGTTTGAAGAAGCTGCGGAACAGCAGGACCAGCACGCCGAACATCATGAAGATCGCCGAGGCGAAGGCCACGATGAAGCCGGCGAACATCTCCTGCATGGCCTGCTGGTTGCCCACCGCCGCCTTGTGCACGCCGGGCGGCAGGTGCTGCATGATCGGCAGCTTGTTCACCGCCTGCTGGGCCTCGCCCATCTCCACGCCGTTCAGCTCGGCGCGCACCGTCATCTGCCGCTCGCGGTTCAGGCGGTCGATCTGGGCGGCGCCGGCCTGGAAGTAGATGTCGGCGACACTGTCCAGGGTGGTCGTGCCGCCGGAGGCGGTGGGCACCCGCATGGACTTGATCCGCTGCAGGTCGGCGCGGGCGGTCTCCGGCAGGCGGACGCGGATCGGGATGCGGCGCTCGCCCTCATTGTACTTGGCCACATTGGCGTCGATGTCGCCGACGGTGGCGACGCGCGCGATGGTGGCGATGCTGTCGGACGAGACGCCCAGGCGCGCGGCCTCCTCCGGCTTGGGCCGCACGATGATCTCGGGGCTCTCCGGCGGCCGGGACGGACGCGGGTTGGCAAGCTGCGGCAGGCGGCGCATGCCACGCTCCAGCTCCAGGGCCGCGCGCTGCAAGGTCTGCGGATTGTCACCCGCCAGGATCTGCTGGTAGCCGGCGCCGCCCTGGAAATCGAGGAAGGTGAGGCGCGCGTCGGGGATCGCCCGCAGGCCGGGCCGCAGGCGCGCGCGGATCTGCTCGCCGCTTACGTGGCGGTGCGGGTCGAGCAGGATGGTGGCCGTTCCGCTCCGCAGGTCGCCGCCGCCGCGGCTCATGCCGGGGCCGAAGTTGGAGACGTTCGAGCCGATCTGCACGAAGACGCCGGTCACCTCCGGCTGGCCGCGGAAGAGGCCATTGAGGCGCTCGGCCACGGCCTGCATATCGTCGATGGTGGCGCCGGGCGGGCCCTGGACGTCCACATAGATCAGGTCCGGGTCGCCCGCCGGCTGGAAGCCCTGGGGCAGCAGGAACATCACGCTGGCCGAGGCGATGAACAGCACCAGGCCCGCGATGGCGCAGACGATGCGGTGGCGCAGCGCCCATTCCAGGGCGTTGCGGTAGAAGCCCTCGAACGGCTTCTGCGGCTTGGCGTGGGTCCCGGCCTTCAGCAGATAGGCGGCCATCAGCGGCGTCACCAGGCGCGCGACCGCCAGGGAGAACAGCACCGAGACCGACACGGTCAGGCCGAACTCCTTGAAGAATTGGCCGGGAATGCCGGGCATGAAGCTGACCGGCATGAACACCACGACGATGGCCATGGTGGTGGCCACCACCGCCAGGCCGATGGCGTCGGCGCCCTGCAGCGCGGCCTGGTAGGGGCGCATGCCGCGCTGGACGCGCTTTTCGATGTTCTCGATCTCGACGATGGCGTCGTCGACCAGGATCCCGACCACCAGGGTCAGGGCCAGCAGGGTCACCACGTTCAGCGAGAAGCCCGCCAGCTTCATCACGAAGAAGGTGGGGATCAGCGAGATCGGCATGGCCACCGCGGTGATCGCCGTGGCGCGCCAGTCGCGCAGGAAGAAGAACACCACCAGGGCCGCCAGGAACATGCCCTCGGTCAGCACGTGCTGGGTGGCGCGGAAGCTAGAGCGGGTCTCGTCCACCGAGGAGAAGATCTTGGCGAAGTGGACGCCCGGGTGGTCCTTTTCCAGCTGCTTCACGGAGGCGGCGACCGCATCCTCGGTGACGACGTCGCTGGCCTCCTTGGTCTTGGAGACCTGGAAGCCCACCACGGGCCGGCCGTTCAGCTGGGCGAAGCCGCGCGGCTCGGAGGCGCCGTCGCCCACGTCGGCCACATCGGCCAGCCTCACGAACCGGCCGTTGCCGGTGGGGATGTTCAGATCGCGCAGCTGGGCGATCGACTCCACGTTGGCGTAGACCCGCAGGGTCTGCTCGCGGCCGCCGATGTCGGCGCGGCCGCCGGGGGCGTCGATCTGGAACGCGCGCAGGGCGTTGTTCACCTGGGTCGCGGTGAGCCCGCGCGCGCTCAGGCGGTCAGGATCGATCACGACGTTGATCTCGCGCGCGACGCCGCCGACCCGGCTGACCTGGGCCACGCCCTTGGCGCCCTGCAGCACCCGGCTGACGGTGTCGTCCACGAACCATGACAGCTGCTCGTCGCTCATGGTGTTGGAGCTGACGGCGTAGGTGAGGATCGGGGCGGCGGTGTCGACCTCGACCTGCTGCACCACCGGCTCGTCGATGTCGCGCGGCAGGATGGCCCGCGCCTGGGCGATCTTGGAGCGGACCTCGTCGGTCTTCTTCTGCAGGTTCTCGCCGATCTCGAACTCCATCGAGGTGGTCGAGACGCCCTGTGTCACCACGCTCTGGATGTTCTTGATGCCGGTGACCCCGGCCAGCGCGTCCTCGACCGGGCGCGTGATCTGGGTCTCCATCTCGGCCGGCGCGGCGCCGTTCTCGGTGACCGTGACGGCCACCACCGGGAATTCGATGTTGGGGTACTGCTTAATCGGCAGGCCCATGTACGAGATCATCCCGGCCAGGACGAGGCCGAGGAACAGCACCGCCACGGGGATCGGGTTGCGGATTCCCCAGGCGGAGATCCCGAAGTGGCGCTGAGGCTCGCTCATTTGGCCACCGTCGCGGTCTGCGGCGCCGGCGCAGGACCCTCCACCGGGCGCACCAGGTCACCGTCGAGCAGGAGGGCCGCGGCGTTCTGGACGACGCGCGTGCCGGCCGGCGGGCCCTTGACCAGCTGCACCCAGCCCGAGCCGCGCGGCCCGGCCGTGACGGGCACGCGGCGCACGCGGTTGCCCGCGTCCAGGGTCATGACGCTGGCGCCGTCGGCGTCGTAGCGGATCGCGGTCTCGGGCACCGCCAGGGCCGAGCCGGTGGCGTCGGCGAACACCGCCCGCCCGAAGCCGCCGGCGCGGATGTCAGACCGGACCGGCAGCAGGATGCGCACCTCGCCCAGCTTGGTCTGGGCGTTCACCTGCGGACTGATCAGGCGGACATGCCCCACCGCCGTGGCGCCGTCCGGGAGCTGGACGGTAGCCGCCTGGCCAACGCGAACCCGGGCGAGGTCCTGCTCGCTCATCTGGGCGGAGAGTTCGATCTGGCCGTCGCGGGCCATGCGGAACCAGGGCGTGCCGCTGGCGGCGGCGGAGAGGTCGCCGGGGCGCACGGTCTTTTCCAGGATCAGGCCCGAGACCGGGGCGCTGACCGAGAGCTTGGCCTGTCGGGTCTTGAGGTCCTTCAGGTTCGCGGCCTGGGCGCGCGCCTGGGCCCGTGCGGCGCGGGCGTTCAGCCGGCGCTGGTCGATCTGTTCCTGGGAGAGGACGCCGGCGCCGTCCAGGTCCTTGACCCGGTTGGCCTGGTCCTCGGCCTGCAGGGCGTTGGCCTCGGCCTGGGCGGCGAGGGCCTCGGCCTGGGCCACCTGGGCCTGGATCAGGGTGGGATCCAGCTGCACCAGGGTCTGGCCGGCCTTCACATATTGGCCCACGTCGACCAGGACACGGGCCACGCGATAGCCGTTCACCTCGGGGGCCACGGCGGCCTCTTCGCGCGGGAGCAGGTCGCCCGAGGCGCTGAGCGCGCCGGCGATCGCCTGGGGCGCCACGCGGATCACCCGCACGGTTCGCGCCTGGTCCGCCTCGGTCTGCTTGACCACCGGCTTGTGGCACGCCGAAAGGGCGAGCGCGCCGAGCAGCGGGACGATGAGCTGGGAAGCCTTCATGCGCGGGAATCTCATTTCGCGGCGTAGGTTTCGGCCGGCCAGCCGCCGCCAATGGCCTTGTAGGCCTGGACGGAGCGGCGCAGGGCCTGGACCTCGGCCGAGGTCAGCTGGGTGCGCACGCTGCGCCACGACTGCTCGGCCTGGAGGGTGGTGGTGAGGTCGGTGAGGCCGCGCTCGTAGCCGAGGCGGCTGGCCGTGTAGGCGCGGTGCGCCCGGGCCTCGCCGTCGGCCAGCAGCGCCACGCGCCGGCGGTCGGCCTCGAGGTTGACCAGGGCGCCCTCGGCCTCCTGGAAGGCGGTCTGGACGGACTTCTCGTAGGCGGTGACGGCCTGTTCGGTGCGGGCGTCCTGGGCCTTCCATTCGGCCAGCAGGCGGGGGATCGAAAGCACCGGCTGGGTCAGGGTGCCGCCCAGGGTCCAGCTCTGGCTGGTCGAGGAATAGCCGGTCTGCTTGACCTTCTGCCAGCCGAGGCCCGGCGTGAAATTGTAGGACGGGAAGATCGCCAGGGCGTCGAGGATCTTCTGGTTCTTCTGCGAGCGCAGCGCCTCCTGCGCCTGGCGAACATCGGGGCGGCGCTGCAGGAGTTCGCTGGGCAGGGAGACGGGCACAGCCGGCGGCGGGTCCACATGCGCCGGCGCATCGATATTGGCGGTGGGTTCCACGACCCGTCCGGCCAGAATCAGGATGGCGCGCTTCTCCACCTGCAGCTGGGCGGTCAGGCCCTCGACCTGAGCCTTGGCCTGGGCAAGATCGCCGGCCACCCGGTCGGCGTCGGACGTCGCCGCGATGCCGATCTGGGCGCGCTTGGTGGCGACGTCGTAGAGATCCTGTTCGATCCGCGCCGTCTCCTGCGCATCGGCCAGCTGGATCGCCAGGCCCTTGGCCTGGAACCAGGCGTCGGCTGTCTGGGCGGCGATGCCGGCGCGGGCCGCCTCATAGGCGTAGCGCACCTCCGCGACCTCGGCATTGGCCGCGGCGCCGGCGAAGAAACCGCGCCCGAACGGGTCGACTTCCCAGCTGACGTTGAAGTTCGCCGACTGGTCCACGGACGCGCCGCTGTTGGAGAAGCCGGGAACGATCACCCGCGCGCCGCCGATCTGGTCGGAGTGGGTCCTGCGGCTGAGGTAGGTGGCGTCCCCCTGCGGCAGGTACTTAAGGACGGCCTCGACCCTCTGGGCCTTCGCCTCGGCGAGGCGCGCGCGGGCGGTGCGGATGTCGGGGTTGCGCGCCAGCGCCTGCTCGACGAGCCCGTTGAGCTCGGCGTCGCCATATACGGTCCACCAGGTGTCGAGCTTGAGGGCGCCCGGCGGCGGCGCGGGGGCGGCGCCAACCGGGGTCTCGTACGCGCCGGGCAGGCGCACGTCGGCCTTGCGCGCGGTCGCGCAGGCCGTCAGCGACAGGGCGGCGAGCGTCGCAAGGGCGATGGGAGCGGAACGCATGCGGTTTGGTCTGGCCAGGCGGTTTGGATCGCGGTTTGGATCGGCTCGGGTCCGGTCGTCGGACGACCGGTTGTTGGACTCATGTCACCGCGGGCGCAATGGGCGTCCGGATGTTGCGCAAGCCTGTGCGTTCCTCGGCCGCAGCCTCTCCCGGGCCGCTGGCGAGCGGGGATTTGCCCGAAACTCCGTATCCCGTAAAGTGTTTTCTTTGTAATGTAGTCCGGCACATGGACAGGGATTCCACACAGGGGAGCGACCCGCGCCGCAGCCTGGAGCTGCTCTGGGGCCGCAATGAGCCCGGCCGCCGCGGCCCGAAGCAACGCCTGTCCACCGATGAGGTGGTGCAGGCGGCGATCGCGCTCGCCGACGCCGAGGGCGTGCCGGCGCTCTCCATGCGCAAGGTGGCGGTGGCGGTGGGGGTCTCGCCGATGTCGCTCTACACCTATGTGCCGTCCAAGGCCGAGCTGGTGGACCTGATGTTCGACCGCGTGCTGGGCGAGGCGGCCGACCCCGATCCGGGCTGCCGCGACTGGCGCGCCAAGCTGGCCTTCATCGCGCGCGAGCGCTGGAAGCTCAGCGAGCGCCACCCGTGGCTGCTGGACCTGACGCCGCACCGTCCGCCGCTCGGCCCCAATGTGCTGCGCAAGGCCGAGGTGGTGCTGATGGCGCTGAACGGCATGGGCCTGGACTATTCCGACATGGCCCTGGCCGCCGAGGCGCTGCAGAACTACGTCACCGGCGCCCTGCACGCCGCCCGCGAGGCCCGCGAAACCGAGCGCCAGAGCGGCCTCACCGACGAGCAGTGGTTCCAGCTGGTCGGCCCGCTGCTGGAGCAGCACATGGACCCGGCGGCCTATCCGGCCATCACCCGGATGAGCGAAGCGCGGCTGGCCAAGCCCCGCTCCTCGGAGGAGCGAACCGCCCGCTTCGAGTTCGGGCTGGAGCGGGTGCTGGACGGGCTGGACGCCTTCATGCGCAGCCGGCAGGGCGAGGCCGAGGCGGCGACGCGCCTCTCGTCGCAACCCGGCTAGCCGCCGCATGCGCCACCTTCTAGGGTCGCGCAACTTTCGACCCCCAATCTGAGTGAGTGGATGAAAAAGCTTCTCCTGGGCGCTGCTGCGGCGCTGGCGTTGTGCGGCGTGGCGATCGCGGCCGAGCCGGCGATCGACGCGGCCCGCATCATGGCCGACATCAAGGTGCTGGCCTCCGACGCCTTCGAGGGGCGCGGGCCGGCGACCCCCGCCGAGACCAAGACCATCGCCTATCTGGAGAAGCAGATGCAGGCGGCCGGCCTGCAGCCGGCGGGCGACCCGAAGAAGGGCGGCGGCCGCGCCTGGACCCAGGACGTGCCCCTGGCGCGCTTCCGCACCGTGGGACCGGTCAAGGTCAGCGTCGACGAGAAGGGCCAGGTGAAGACCTGGAGCCAGGGCGATCAGGTGGCGATCCGCGCCGCCCAGACCGGCCAGGGGCGGCTGACGGTCAAGAACGCGCCGATCGTCTTCGTCGGCTACGGCGTCAAGGCGCCCGAGCGCCATTGGGACGACTTCAAGGGTGTGGACCTGAAGGGCAAGGTGGCCCTGGTCCTGGTCAACGACCCTGACTTCGAAACGGGTGAGGGAGACTTCGGCGGCAAGGCCATGACCTATTACGGCCGCTGGACCTACAAGTACGAGGAGGCCGCGCGGCAGGGCGCCATCGGCTTCTTGGTGATCCACGAGACCGCGCCGGCCTCCTACGGCTGGAACACCGTCAAGAACTCCAACACCAACGAGATCTTCGACATCATCCGCAAGAACCCGCTTTCAGCGCATGCGCCGCTGGAGGCCTGGATCCAGCGCGACGCCACCGTGGAGCTCATGAAGGCCGCCGGGCTCGACTTCGAGGCGCTGAAGAAAGAGGCCCAGACCCGCGACTTCCATCCGGTGGAGCTGAAGGGCGTGACCCTCTCCACCGACTACAAGATCGACGCCCAGAAGGTGGTCAGCCACAACGTGGTCGGCGCCATCCCCGGAACGAAACACCCGAACGAGCGCGTCTTCTACACCGCCCACTGGGACCACCTGGGCGTGGGCCAGCCGGACGCCAAGGGCGACCGGATCTACAACGGCGCGCTCGACAACGCCTCGGGCACGGCGATGCTGCTGGAGCTGGCGCGCGCCTTCCACGCCGCGCCACGGCCCGAGCGGACCGTGGTCTTCATGTCGGTCACCGCCGAGGAGAAGGGCCTCCTGGGCTCGGAATACTATGCGTCAGCGCCGCTCTATCCCCTGGCGACCACCGTCGGCGTCATCAACATGGACGGCGTCGGGCCCAACGGCCTGGCGCACGACTTCACCACCTCCGGCAATGCGCCGCTGACCCTGCAGGACGAGCTGATCGCCGTGGGCAAGACCCACGACCGCTACTACAGCCCCGACCCGCGGCCGGAGGCGGGCAGCTTCTTCCGCTCGGACCACTTCAGCTTCGCCAAGCGCGGCGTGCCGGCCATCAGCTTCGGCGGCGGCCGCGACCTGTTCGAGGGCGGCAAGGAAGCCGGCGACGCCAAGGCCCGCGCCTACACCGCCGACAAGTACCACCAGCCCGCCGACGAGTTCGACCCCAACTGGGACCCCAAGGGCTTCGTCGCCGATGGGACCCTGCTGTTCGAACTGGGCGAGAGGCTCGCCAACAGCCGCATCTGGCCCGAGTGGAAGGCCGGCTCGGAATTCAAGGCCGAGCGCGACAAGACCAAGGCGGCGCGGAAGTAGGGGGCGCCACGGGCCGATAGAACATCTTGAGAACATCCGTCGGCTTGGCTAGGGTCGGCCCGACACAACCAGGGAGAGCAGCATGCCCCAAGCCGGCAAGATCCGCTGCGGCATCGGCGGGTGGACGTTCGAGCCGTGGCGGGGGGTGTTCTATCCGCAGGGCCTGAAGCAGGCGGCGGAGCTGGAGTACGCCAGCCGCCATCTGACCGCGATCGAGATCAACGGCACCTACTATTCCAGCTTCAAGCCGGACAGCTGGGCCAAGTGGCGCGCCGCCACGCCGGAGGGGTTCAGGTTCGCGGTCAAGGCCTCGCGGTTCTGCGTCAACCGCAAGAAGCTGACCGACGCCAAGCCCAGCCTGGACGTCTTCTTCGGCCAGGGGCTGACCGAGCTGGGCGACCGGCTGGGGCCGATCCTGTGGCAGTTCATGGCCACCAAGAAGTTCGACTACGACGACTTCGCGGGCTTCTTCGACCTGCTGCCGGCGACGCTGGACGGCCTGCCGCTGAAGCACGTGATCGAGGTGCGCAACGCCACCTTCGCCGACCCGAAGTTCGTGGGCCTGTGCCGCGAGCGCGGGATCACCATCTGCGCCTCCGAGAACGAGAACTATCCGCTGATCCCCGACATCACCGGCGACCTCGTCTACCTGCGGCTGATCTCGGCCTCCGATGAGATCCCCACCGGCTATGCCGCCAAGGACCTCGACCTCTGGGCCGGACGCTTCCAGGCCTATGCCGAGGGCCGCGTGCCTGGCGACTTCACCCCGATCGACCGCACCGGGCCGCCCGAGACGCCGCGCGACGTCTACGCCTTCGTGATCCACGAGGGGAAGGTCCGCGCCCCCGCCGCGGCCATGGAGTTCATCAAGCGCGTCGACCCGGCGTTCGTCCCGAGCTGAGCCGCGCCCCCGCGGCCCTCAGTTCGGCAGGATCGACGGCCGTTCCGTCGGCGGCGGGAACACCGGATCGTCCAGCTCGCCCTCGGGCTCGTAGGTCTCCGGCTGGAAGGGCGCGCTGATGTCGCAGCGGACGCCCGCGCGCTCGAAGGCGATGCGCACGTCCCCGCCCAGCTCGCCCGCCAGGCCCCGCTCCAGCAGCCGCGAGCCGAAGCCGCGGGTCTTGGGCGGCGTCACCGGGGGGCCGCCAGTCTCCTGCCAGTCCAGGATCAGGCGCACGGGCGTGGCCTCCGGATCCAGGCGCCAGCGCACCGTGACCCGGCCGGTCTCGTTGGAGAGCGCGCCATACTTCACCGCGTTGGTGGCCAGTTCGTGCCCGCCCATGGCCAGGGCCAGGGCCATCTTCGGCGAGACCCGCAGGTCCGGGCCGATCAGCTCCACCCGCTCGCCGCTCGCGTGCGGCGCCAGGGTGCGGGTCAGCACCACCTTCAGGGACGCCCCCGCCCAATGCTCGCGGGTCAGGATGTCGTGGGTCCAGGCCAGGGCCATCAGCCGGTCCTCGAAGTCGGCCAGCGGCCCCGCCCCGTGCGCCCGCCCGAGGCTCTGGCGCGCCACCGACTGCACGGTGGCCAGCATGTTCTTCACCCGGTGGTTCAGCTCGTGGATCAGCAGTTGCTGGCGGCGCTCGGCGCGGGTGCGTTCGGCCACTTCGCGCTGCAGCTTGGCCTCGCTCAGCTTCTGCGGGGTGATGTCCAGGGTCACCCCCGCCACCCGGGCCGGCCCGCCGTCGGGCCGGCGCTCCACCACCGCCGCGCTCGACCGCAGCCAGCGGTGCTGGCCGTCCGCGGCCGCCACCCGGTATTCGAAGACCGCCTCGCCACGGGTGCGCAGGGTGCTGAGCGCCGCGGCCACGGCCGGCATGTCCTCCTCGACGACGAAGGTGCGCCAGTCGCCGATGTCCTCCTCCTCCGGCGGCTCGCCCCCGAGGCCGATCAGGGCGCGGGCCGCCGCCAGGTCCAGCCAGCGCAGGGTGCGGCCGGTGCGCCACTCCCAGGTCGCCGCCCGCGCCGCCTGGTGCGCCAGGCGCAGGCTCTCGGTAGCGGCGCGCAGCCGCTGCTCGTTCTTGCGCAGGGTGCGCTCGCTGCGTTCGCGGGCGGTGACGTCGCGCAGGAAGAAGGCCATGCCGCCGGCCACCGGCACGCCCCGCACCTCGACCCATTCGTCGTCGCCGTCGGGCCGCGCCACCACGAACTCCACCGGCCCGGCGTCGCGCACCGCCGCGCGGAACCGCAGCTCCAGCGCCTCGTCGCCGAGGAAGACCAGCAGGCCGGCGAGCTCTGCGCCCGCGGCGCGGGCCAGCTGCGCCTGAAGGAAGGCTGCGGCGGCGGCGTTGCAATAGGTGATGCGGCCGGCGGCGTCGCACGCCACCAGTCCGTCGGCGCTCGCTTCATCAAGCAAGGCCTTGCCCAGCGCGGCCGCCAGGCCTGCGGGTCCTGCCCGCCGCAAGTCTCTGGCCGCCATCCGTACTCCTGGTGCGGCCCCCCTTCCGAATCTAAGCATGCCACAGCTCGGCCGTGGTTGGGCCGGCAATTGGTCGCAGGCTGAAGACGCGAATCCCTAGACGGGCGCCGTGGGCGCGGCCGGCGGCGGCGGCGAGGGCGCGGCAGCTCGCGGGAAGCGCATCTCGTTCAGCGACATCGGCAGGCGCGGCAGGGCGAGGGCCCGGCCGCCCACCGGCGCGGGCACGGGCGAGCAGATCGCGGGCCCGGTCAGGAACGGGATGTGCATACGCACCGCGCCTTCCACCTCGGCCGGGCGGCGCACATTGGTGAGGCCCGGCCAGATGCGCCGCTGCTTGAAGTGCACCAGCTGGGCGGCGAAGCGGCGCATGGCGGCCAGGCGCACCAGGGGCTCGCCGTCGGGCAGCATCAGGGTGACGCTGTTCACCGACTCCGCCGGCAGCTTCTCGATCTCGAAGCCCGGGTCGGAGATCGTGAGGTCCACCACCGAGACGTGCGGCTCCAGCAGCGCACGGGCCTGCTTGAGCCCCGTGAAGGCCGGATCGCGCGGCACGTCATAGATCACCGCGGCCAGTTCGGCCCGCCGGGCGGCCGGCAGCTTGGCGAGTAGCTCCACATAGGCGCCGCGCAGCGAGGGCCGCTGCAGGCTGGTGAAGCTGATCGGCACATAGATCAGGGCGCCCTTCGCCGGCCGCGCCGCGAGGGTCTCGACGGCGACGTCGATGCAGGCGGTGTCGAAGGCCACATGGTCGCGGGGCGCATGCTCGGCGCCGTCGGTGACGCTGACGTGGCCGCGGGCGTTGTGCGGAATGCACATCACCACGTCGCCGAAGAACACCTCGCGCGGGCTGAAATAGACGCCCTGATAGCCCTCCCACGCCGGCGGCGCGGCGGGCGGGGGCCCCTGGGTCAGTTCCCGGCGCAGGGCCGCGGGCGTGGCCGTCCAGCCGCTCTCCTCTGCCGGCGGCGCGGGCGCGGCCACGGGACCGTCCCCGGACGAGCTGGGGCGGATGCGGGTCAGGTGTCCGCCGGCGGGCAGCTGGTCGGGATCGACCAGGGCGGCGGCGAGGCGTCGGCTGTCCAGGGCCGCGAAGGCGGTGACCGCGGGGTGCGGGCCCTCGAAGACCAGCAGGGCCACCTCGCCCTCCTCGCCGGAGCCGAACAGGTGGCGCTGCAGTTCGTCGGACAGGCGCTGCAGCTCGGCGACGTCCAGGTCGTCGGAACGGGGATCGGTGAGCAGGAAGCTGACGTCGGAGAGCGGCGCGAACCGGCGGGGCCAGGCCCAGCGGGTCTCCAGGTAGGCGCCGGCGAACTTGTGGACCAGCTGCTCCAGGGCCGCCGCGGGCATGTGCCCCTGGTACGCGGACAGGTCCACTCGCAGGCAGGCCAGCGCAGTCACGGTTTCAGCCCCCTCGGCTCGCACGATTTGAGGCGCCAGCTAACGACCGGGAAAGCTTCGAGAAACTTAACACGCCACGCGCTCATACGGCCAAGCTTGCCCGCGCAAGGCGAGTGGTTGACCGACCCTGCGTCACCACGCCGCAATGGCCAAAAGCCAGGAGAGGAACCGCGCGATGGCCGAATTCACCAAGGACGACCTGATGTTCCGGCCGGGACTCATGAAGGGGCAGCGGATCCTGATCACCGGCGGTGGCACGGGCCTGGGCAAGGTCATGGCCGAGGCCTGCCTGATGCTGGGCGCCGACGTGGTGATCTGGGGCCGGCGCGGCGGGGTGGTGGAGGCCACGGCCGAGGAGCTGATGGCGGCGCACCCCGACGGCGGCCGCTGCACCGGCATGGCCTGCGACATCCGCGTGCCCGAGGCGATCCACGACGCCATGGACCAGGTCTGGGCCGGCGGGACCCTGACCGGGCTGGTCAACAATGCGGCGGGCAACTTCATCAGCCGCACCGAGGACCTGTCGCCCCGCGCCTTCGACGCGATCGCCAACATCGTCTTCCGCGGCTCGTTCTTCGTGACCCTGGACGCGGGCAAGCGCTGGCTGGCGGAAGGCCGGCACGCCTCGGTGGTCTCGATCCTGACCACCTGGGTCTGGCACGGCGGGCCGTTCACGGTGCCGTCCGCCATGTCCAAGGCGGGCCTGAACGTCATGACCCAGTCGCTGGCGGTGGAATGGGGTGGGCGCGGCGTGCGCTTCAACGCCATCGCGCCGGGGCCCTTCCCCACCGAGGGGGCCTGGGCGCGCCTGAATCCCGGCGGCGGCGTGGGCGCAGACGGCGAGAAGCCCGACCCCACCATCCCGCTCGGCCGCAACGGCGAGATGCGTGAACTGGCCAACCTGGCCGTCTATCTGCTGGACCCGGGCTCGGCCTATGTGAACGGCCAGACCATCGCCATCGACGGCGGCTCGCACCTGCAAGGGGGCGGCGGCTTTTCCCGGCTGGCCAGCTGGGGCGACGCCGAATGGGAGGCGGCCCGCAACGCCATCAAGTCGACCAACGAGAAGGACCGCGCCCAGCGCACAGTGTGAGGCCTAAGGCCGCGCGCAAAAGAAAAGGCGCCCCGTGGGAGACGGGGCGCCTTGTGATCTTCGCGATGGGAGCCGTCCGTTAGGACTGGCCGCCCGGGAACCGCATCGGCACCTTCACATCGCCGGACTTGTCGCCCATCGGCATCGCCTGGGCGACGCACAGGGCCGCCTTGTCGAAGCCTTTGCCAGGCGCGCTGTCGGACACGACGGTGCAGCTGGTCAGCTTGCCGCCGCCCGCCGTGCACTGAAGCATGACAGTCGCAGCATCCTTGGTGTTGGCGTTCTTGGTCAGGCAGCTGGCCATCGCATCTTGGAACGAGGCCGCGCTCGACGCGCCGACGAGAGCAAAACTGAGAACAACACCGGCAAATACAGTAAGACGCTTCTGCATCCCCACCTCCTGTTAGAGCAGCAATGATTGGGAGATACCGGGACCAGGTTAATGAACCCTGATCCCAACGCAAAAAGTGGACAGTTAGGAACCGTTAGGAACCTTCGTTCATCATGTGCACGCTCTCCGGGGTCCGCCCCCAGGGGAAAGGAACACTTGGGGGTTGCGTGATGAAACGTCTCAGGCTGGATGACCTGCCTCTTATGATCAAGGTGGGCTTCGCGCCCGCCCTGGCTCTTGTAATGCTGGCGCTGCTGGCGACCGGCGCGGTGGTGCTGCAACAGGCCCAGCTGCGCGAACTGGACAGCGTGGTCCAGACCGACATGCCCAACAGCCTGCGCATGCAGAAGATCTCCGAGCGCATCGCCACGGTGCACGGCCAGCTCTACCTGCTGCTGACGCACCAGGCCGCGAAGATCGACGAGGGCAAGATCGAGGGCCAGGGCAAGCAGCTGCTGACCGACATCGACGCCATCACCAAGGACGTGGCCGTGGCGCGCGCCGCCGCCACCCCCGCCCAGCGGCCCGGCTATGACAAGCTGACCAAGCAGCTCAAGGACACCCGCGACGCCCTGGACGTGATCGTCGCCATGATGGGCGCCGACTTCAGCGCCGCCGCCGGTTTCGCCGCGCCGTTCGAAGACCAGTACGTCAAGATGAGCGAGCAGCTGCAGACCATCGTGACCGCCACCCAGGCCGAGACCGACAAGGAGGCCCAGGCGGCCGCCGGGCGCTCGAAGCTGGGGCAGACGGTGACCATCGGCGCCTCCATCGCCACCCTGCTGATCGTGGGGATCATCGCCTTCGTGCTGGTGACCAGCATGCGCCGCGCCGTGCAGCGCATCTCCGGCGCCACCGAGCGCCTCTCGCGCGGGGACAACACCGTCGACCTGGACAAGCTGGCCCGCAAGGACGAGCTGGGCGCCATCGTCAACGCGCTGACCGTCTTCCGCGAGAACCAGCTGCACCTGGAACGGCTGCGCAAGGAGCAGGAGGACGAACGCGCCTCCGCCGAGGCCACCCGCCGCGACGCGGCCGCCACCGCCGAGGAGCAGGCCCAGGAACAGAACCGCGTGGTCGGCTCCCTGGCCGACGCCCTGGAGCACCTGGCTGCCGGCGACCTGACGGTGCGCATCGACCAGGCCTTCCCCGGCGCCTACGAGAAGCTGCGCGGCGACTTCAACGACGCCGTCGCCAAGCTGGAGAAGGCCCTGTCGGCCATCGCCACCTCGACCTCCGCCATCCGCTCCGGCGGCAGCGAGATCGCCCAGGGCGCCGACAACCTGTCGCAGCGCACCGAGCGCCAGGCCGCCACTCTGGAGGAGACCGCCGCGGCGCTCGACCAGATCACCGCCACCGTCCAGCGCTCCGCCGAGGGCGCCACCCAGAGCCGCGAAGCCGTGGCCGCCGCCAAGTCGGAAGCCGAGCGTTCCGGCGACGTGGTGAGCAAGGCCGTCGCGGCCATGACCGAGATCGAGCGGTCCGCCCGCGAGATCAGCCAGATCATCGGCGTGGTGGACGAGATCGCCTTCCAGACCAACCTCCTGGCCCTCAACGCCGGCGTGGAAGCTGCCCGGGCCGGCGACGCCGGCAAGGGCTTCGCGGTGGTCGCCTCGGAAGTGCGGGCCCTGGCCCAGCGCTCCGCCGAGAGCGCCAAGCAGATCAAGGGCCTGATCTCCACCTCCAGCTCGCAGGTGGCCGAGGGCGTGTCCCTGGTCGGCGAGACCGGCCAGGCGCTGCACCGCATCGTCGCCCACGTGGAGGAGGTGTCCAAGCTGGTGAGCGAGATCGCCGCCTCCGCCAAGGAGGAGGCCACCGGCATCGCCGAGGTGAACACCGCGGTGAACCAGATGGACCAGGTCACCCAGCAGAACGCGGCCATGGTGGAAGAGACCACCGCGGCCAGCCGCATGCTGGCCGACCAGACCGAGGAGCTGTTCGGCCTCGTCTCGCGCTTCAAGGTGGAAGGCTCGACCGCCACCGAGGCCCAGACGCGTCAGACCCGCACCCGCGCCCGCCCAGCCCACCGCTCGGTCGGCAACGCCGCCCTGGCGGACGAGGACTGGACCGAGTTCTAAGCGGCTTCAGCGCCCCCTCCACCGCTTCGCGCCCCCCTCCCCCGTTGTCACGGGGGAGGAACTACGGCCCAGTTCCTCCCCCGCGTGGGGGGGAGGTGGCGGCGAAGCCGACGGAGGGGGTGCTGCCACTTCCCCGATCTTCGCCGCAATCATTGGCGCGGGCCGCCGGCGCGCTGTAACATGACGCCTGTCACGTTTTACGCGTCAGGAGTCGCATGTCGCAGGTCGCCTATCTTCCCGTGGGCAAGCGGGAGCAGACCAAGGTCCAGAACCGCCAGTCGATCCTGGACGCGGCGCGCGAGGTCTTTGGCGAGCTGGGCTACGAGGCCGCCACCGTCCGCGACATCATCCGCCGGACCGGCCTCGCCGCAGGCACCTTCTACAACTACTACCGCTCCAAGGAGGAGGTGTTCGCCGCCCTCGCCGACGACGGCGCGCGGCGCTTCGCCCCGATCCTGAAGGGCCTGCGCGGCAAGGGCGAGCCGCTGGACGTCTTCGTCCGCGCCGCCATCAAGGCCTATTTCGAGTTCATGGCCGACGAGCACGAGAGCTGGATGGCCCGCCGCCCGGCCGGCGAGCAGCACCCCCACGTGCAGGGCGAGACGCCCGAGATGGCCGCGGTGTTCGCCGAGGTGAAGGACGCCATCGAAAGCGCCATCGCCGAGGGCCGCGGCCCGGCCTCCGACCCCGAATACATGACCGCCGCCTGCATCGGCATCGCCCGCGAGGTGGGCGACAAGATGCTGATGCGCCGGCCCATCGACGTGCCGGCCGCCACCGCCTTCGCCTCGGCCATGATCCTCGACGGGCTGCGGGGCCTGTCGGAAGACTGCGCCTGATGGCGTCGGCCGCCGCGCAGCGCCTCGCCGCCCGCGCCCTGCTCTCGCTCCCGGCCCCGCTGCTGCGGCTGATGGCCGGCGGGGGCGTGGTCTACAAGGGCGGGCGCACCCTGGACCCACGCCTGCAGTTCCTGGCCGCCCAGGGCCGCGGCCAGCCGCCCATCGAGACCCTGTCGCCGGAGGAGGTGCGCCGCGGCGAGACCCAGGCGCTGGGCGCCGTCAGCGGCGACCTGGAGCCCGGCGTCCGCTGGGAGGCCACGAGCGCGCCCGGCGCGGCCGGCGAGATCCCCGCACGGCTCTATCGCCCCGAGGACCAGGATCCGGCTGCGCCGCTGATGGTCTGGGCCCACATGGGCGGCGGGGTGATCGGCACGCTCGAGACCAACCACGCCTTCTGCAGCGTGCTGGCCCGGATCACCCGCGCGCCGGTGCTGTCGGTCGACTACCGCCTGGCGCCCGAGCACCGCTTCCCCGCGGGGCTGGAGGACACGTTGGCGGCTTTCCGCTGGGGGCGCGACCACGCCGCGCAGTTCGGGGCCCGCGACGCAGCCATCGGCGGCGACTCCATGGGCGCAAGCTTCGCCGCCATCCTGTGCCAGGAGCTGAAGAAGGCCGGCGAGCCGCAGCCCGTGGCCCAGCTGCTGATCTACCCCTGCACGGACGTGGCGTCCGAAAGCCCCTCCATGACCACCTATGCCGACGCCTTCCCCCTGAACCGGCCGATGATGGACTGGTTCATGGGCCACTACCTGACCCCCGACGCCGACCCGGCCGATCCGCGCCTGTCGCCGCTGAAGGTCGCGGACCTTTCAGGCCTGGCCCCCGCGGTGGTGGCCACGGCCGGGTTCGATCCGCTGGTGGACCAGGGCGAGGCCTATGCAAAGGCGCTCACCGCCGCTGGCGTGACCACGCGTTACCGCTGCTACGACAGCCTCTGTCACGCCTTCACCGCCTTCACGGGCGCGGTCCCGGTCGCCGATGCGGCCTGCCGCGAGATCGCGAGCCTGGTGCGGGGCCTCTACGACGGAGCCTGACCGATGCGCGCCCTGGTGGTCGAGGAGCTGAAGCCGGACTACGCGGGCGTCCACATCCGCGAGCAGCCGACCCCGCAGCCGGGGCCCGGCGAGGTGCGGGTGCGGGTGCGGGCTGCGGCGGTGAACTTCCCCGACCTGATGCAGACCCGCGGCGAGCACCAGCACAAGCCGACGCTGCCGTTCGTGGGCGGCATGGAGCTGGCCGGCGAGGTGGACGCCCTGGGCGAGGGCGTCACCGGCTTCGAGGCAGGCGAGGCGGTGGTCGCCGGCGGCCGCGGCGGCTTTGCGGAATACGTCCTGGTCCCGGCCGCCAGCCTGCGCCGCAAGCCGGCCCAGCTGAGCTACGGCCAGGCGGCCGGCTATCCGGTGGCCTACCTCACCGCCTATGTCGCCCTGACCTGCTGCGCGCAGGCGCAGGCCGGCGAATGGGTGCTGGTGCACGGGGCGGCGGGCGGCGTGGGCCTGGCCGCGGTGGACTACGCCCGGCATCTGGGCTGCCGGGTCATCGCCGCCTCCGCCTCCGACGCCAAGCTGGCGACCATCGCGGCCGAGTACCCGGTGGACGCCACCGTCAACGTCACCGGCGGCTTCCGCGAGCGCGTGAAGGAACTGACCGGCGGTCGCGGCGCCGACGTGATCTACGACCCCGTGGGCGGCGACGTCTTCGACGAGTCGATCCGCTGCATCGCCTTCGGGGGCCGCATCCTCTCCATCGGCTTCACCTCGGGCCGCCTGCCGGTGCTGCCGGTCAACATCGCGCTCATCAAGGGCTTCTCG
>Ga0136846_1226880_pt1 | contig 25424 bp, 16 predicted proteins | sample HopSoiMetagenom2_FD_96841 | JGI IMG/M metagenome (GOLD analysis project Ga0136846, IMG submission 96841) | Grasslands soil microbial communities from Hopland, California, USA - 2 Assembly 2016 (version 4) | ecosystem: Environmental > Terrestrial > Soil > Grasslands | place: USA: Hopland... | reverse complement strand
GGCTACTCCCTGTATTCATTCTGGTTGTACAAACAACAGTATGTTGATCCGCAGACCGGCGCGGCCGTATTTGAAGATGTAGTGAAAGATGGTTCCATTAACACGGCCGATCGCCAGATCCTTGGCAGCGCCATCCCTAAATTCTTTGGAGGCATTACCAATAACCTGCGCTATAAAGATTTTGACCTGGGTATTGCTTTCTCTTATCAATATGGCAACAAGATCTTTAACCTCAATCGCTTTTTTGGCGAGGGTGGGGGAACCCGCGATGCGAACCGGGTATTGTTTGCCAGTCAGTTGAAGAGATGGCAAAAACCCGGTGATATCACCGATGTGCCCCGCCTGACTGCCTACGGAAATAACTATACGTTGGAACAGAACAGCCGTTTTCTCGAAGATGGTTCCTTTATAAAATTAAGTTCGGTAACGTTTGGGTACTCCCTCCCGCAGCGCATTGTTACCAAAGCGCACCTGCAGGGTGTTCGCCTGTATTTTGTTGGCAGCAATTTATTGTGGATCAAAAAATACACCGGGCCCGATCCCGAGTCGAATGTAACCGGTGCTCAAAATGTACAGGGTCTCGACCTGGGTACCCCACCGCAACCGCGCACGGTTCAGTTCGGGGTTAATGTTACGTTGTAAACTTCTCAAAAAATTATTGACATGAATTCATTTAAATATCTCATGCCGGCATTGTCAACTTTGTTGCTGGTATCGTGCAAAAAGTTCCTGGAAGTGCAGCCGGTTGATTCGGTTTCAGATGGACAAACGATCGTTGATAAAACCTCTGCAGAAACCGCCACCCGCGGGTTGTACCGCGCTTTATCCGCCGACGGGTATTATGGCGTTACGTTTCAATCTATTGGTTATTTGTCGGGCGACAACGTACAATGGACGGGCTCGCAATCTATCGTGCAACAATTTATTTCGCATAACGTGCGGGCCGATAACGCCAACGTTGCATCTGCATGGAGCGCCATTTATGCTACCATTAATCGGGCGAACCACATCATCGCCAAAGTGCCCAATGTTGCCGATCCGCTGTTAACAGACGCTTTGAAGGATCAGTTAACGGGTGAGGCCTATTTCGTAAGGGCGCTGGCCTACTTTGACCTGGTGCGTACCTGGGGCGGCGTGCAACTGGCATTAACGCCCACCAATTCCGCCAATGATAAAAATGGTATCAGGCGCAGTTCCGTGGCAGACACCTATGCGCAGGTGTTGAGTGATCTTACTGCTGCCGAGCCGCTGTTGCCTGAAACCACCAACCGTTACCGCGCCACCAAAAAAACAGTCTGGGCTTTGCGGGCACGATATCATTTGTATCAAAGCGAATGGGCGCTGGCAGAAAGTTATGCTACCAAACTCATTGGCGATGCCGCGAATTACAACCTGGTAAAACCCTATAGCGCTTTTTTCGCCAACAATGTAGTGGCCACACCTGAATCTGTATTCGAACTGTCGTACAGTACTACCTATACAAATGGACATCGCAATCAATGGCAGCCGCCTGCGAACAATGGAACACGTCAATGGGCGCCCGGCGATGCGTTTTTGACGCTGGTAAATGATGCTGCTATCGGCGGCAACCGCAATGTGCTGGTAGCCAAAACTGCACAGGGATTGTGGTATGGTAACCTGTACTATCGCAGTCCGGCCATAGACCCTGCCTATGTATTGCGCATAGCAGAACAATACCTCATCAGGGCCGAAGCACGTGCCCAACTTAAAGATCTTACCGGGGCCCTGGCCGATCTGAATGCCGTGCGCAGTCGTGCCGGGCTCACTGCCAGCACAGCGGCTACCCGGGAGGACATCTTACTGGCCATCGAAAATGAAAGAAGGATAGAGTTTGCGTTTGAGCCGCACCGCTGGTTCGACCTGGTGCGTACCAATCGTGCCGCGGCTGTGTTGGGGGTTACCGATAAGAACAAATACGTGTTGCCGATTCCCGCCACAGAAGTACTGATAGATGGTTCGCTGGAACAGAATTTCAATTACTAATAAAATAGTCACACCATGAATGCGCAACATACAAACCAATGGAAAGGCTATGAAAAAATTGCCTTCCGTTTTTTCTTTATTTATTTTCTGGTGCAGGCGGTGCCATTCGACTGGGGGTATTACAAACAGGTATTTGCCATAAACTGGGCGCATTTGAAGTATGGCGATATCTTCCAGCTCGCACACTATATGCCACAGTTTATTTCCGGTGCGCAAAGCTTTGCCGGCTGGGGTATGGTGGCTGCGATCGCTGCCATTGGTGCTATCATCTGGACAGTTGTTGATAGTAATCGCACAGTCACCTATAATAACCTGTATTACTGGATAAGAGCGATCGTTCGATACAGACTGGCTATCGGCGTTATTGCTTATGGGTTCATTAAAGTGTTTCCGCTTCAATCACCCTACCCATCATTGAGTAACCTCAATACTAACTATGGCGACTTTACCCGGTGGAAATTATTCTCCATCAGTTTGGGTATTGTACCGGGGTATGAAAGCTTTCTGGGTTTGGTGGAAGTAGTAGCCGGGTTGTTATTGCTGTATAGAAAAACAGCATCGGTTGGCGCGGTGGTCATTTTGTTGTTCACGGGCAATGTGTTTATGTCGAACATCGCCTACGAAGGCGGGGAAGTGGTGTACAGTTTATATTTGATCGTACTGGCGCTTTTTGTGTTGAGCTGGGACCTGCAACGGATCGTTACCCTGTTGGTATTACAGAAACCAACTACCCCAAATCGATTTCGCCCTGTTTTTACAGCCAAATGGCAGGTATATGCACGCTTTGGTTTGAAAGTGTTCGCAGTCTTCTTTTTTGTATTGCTGTATAGTTTTAAAACAGCCACCGGTTATAAGCACGATCCATATCAGTTTCCGGTGACAAAAGGGCTGCCAAAAACTGCCGGTATTTACAATGTAAGTTATTTCCGCATCAATGCAGATACCATCGCTTATTCCAGATTCGATCCGGTTCGCTGGCAGGATGTGGTGTTTGAAGAATGGAATACGATCAGTATAAGATCGAATAGACCGGTGCACATCGATTCGAACAATGTGGAAAGGATCAATGCCGCCGATGCCGACAAAACCTATGAACTGGAAGGCGCGATTGGCCGGCATTATTACAGCTATACCGTAGATACCGTGAACCAGTTGCTGACCCTGCAGAATAAGAATAAGTTTTATAAGGATGAGCAGTTGCAATTGCATTATACAAGACCCAATGACAGTACAATTCAATTGTACGGGGTAAATGAAAACAGGGATTCGGTATTTGCGACGGTACAACGGATCAATAAAAAATACCTGTTGAAAGAAGTGGAACGTGCCGGACGGAGTAAATCATTAAAACTGTAGTCTTAAAAATTCAAAACTATGTCACTCGTTCAAGATACATACATAGAAACAGCGCCGCCGGCAACGCCGGTGAACGGCAATGGAAAAACCCAGGCTGCTTCAACCACCACCCCGGTTGCTTCAGTATGGACATCCACCCAAAAGATCTTATTCAGAATAGCCTTTATTTTCTTTATCAGTATTGCTATTCCGAATAGTGCAGAGTGGTATAAGCTGTTTCTTCACATCGACTGGACCAATTTGCATTACCGCGACCTGTATGATATTGCGCGTTTTGGTTCGGGCATCAACCTGTTTGGGAATAAATTGTTTGGCAGTACGCTGCTGGGTTATGCCAATTGGATCATTACGTTGATCCTAGCCACAGCAGGTGGTTTTATCTGGACCTGGATAGTAAACCGTCGTAAAACAGCGCGCGCCGAATACAACCTGTTGTATTACTGGTTGCGGGTAGTAGTACGGTACCGAGCCGGGATTGGTATCATTGGTTTCGGTTTCACCAAACTGTTACCGGTGCAAATGCCTTATCCCTCCTGGGGTGTGCTGAACACCAATGTAGGGGATATGACCGCCCAGAAATTGTATTGGTTATCTATCGGTATTGTACCCTGGTACCAGATCTTTGCCGGGGTGGTGGAAGTAGCAGCTGGTTCTTTATTATTCTTCAGACGTACAACCACAATTGGTTCTATCCTGTTGTTTGGTGCGCTCGGCGATATTGTGTATGTGAATTTTGCCTATGATGGCGGCGTGCATGTGTACAGCAGTTATTTTGTATTGCTGGCTGCATTTTTATTAGTACAGGATGTACCGAAAATATACAACCTGCTCATCCTGGAAAGGAATACGGTGCCGGTGAATTTCTATCCCGTTTTCAACGCAAAATGGCAACGCTTTGCCCGGGTAGGATTGAAGGCCGCTACCATCTTTATCTTCCTGGTAGTATTGTTCTATTTACAACTCGTAAACTTCTTGTACGATCCCTATAAACAACCTTCAGTTGCAGGAATAAAACAATTGCGCGGAAATTATGCGGTTACGGAGTTTCGTATCAACAATAAATCCATTGCTTACAATCCGCTCGATACGGTTCGTTGGCAGGAAGCCACTTTTGAAAAATGGAGCAGTCTTACCTTCCGCATTAATAAACCAACAGCGCTTGATCTGTCAAATGGCGGCGGCGACCCGCAGCGCGATATCAACCGCACGTTTGAATTGACTGGCGTAGGCGGTGGACAACGGGTGTTTCATTACTATGCCGATACGGTAAACAACGTATTATACCTGGAAGATAAATACAAAGACATCCCCGATAGAAGAAATCGTGCAGCAGGTGTTGGCGGCGATGGTGGTACTGATCAGAATCTGAACTCAGATAGAAATAAAAAGAAAGAAGCAAAAACAACAAAGCAAAAGGATACCGCGGATAAGTTCATTCCAAAAGAAGCCTGGAAAAACATTGGTAATGAAGTAGCGATGATCGATCACCGGGCTGCATCAACCAGGAGGGACCGCGAATTTGCCGAAGCGCCCAAAAATGAAAAGCGCAACCGGATGCTGTTGCATTACGAAACAACAGATGGATCACGCGTGATCTTAACGGGTGTCAACGAAAATAAAGATTCCATTTATGTAGTGCTCGATCGTATTAACCGTCCATATGCTTTATCAGAAAGTAGTTTACAGGCAGGAAAATATTAAGCAAGGGTATGAACAAATTATGGATCGTTTGTAGTTATCTTATTGTGTGGTCGTGTAATAGTAATAGTGACTCGCTGCATGTTATAGTAACTGCAGAAGGTAAAACTATAAAAATAGACTCAACCAACTGGCCGTCCAGCTTTCAGCTCGGCCGGCCAGCTTCCCCTGAGGAAATTAAAAAGATAGATATAGATGTGCGGCCAGATGGAACCGGGTTGCCGGCAGGTGAAGGCAGCGCCATAGCAGGCAAAGCCATCTATCTGTCCAAATGCGTGGCCTGTCATGGTACAGATACAACTTCACCCGAGGCAAAACTGTTGGGGCCGGTTTTGATCAGTACGAAGCCGGGCAAAAACAAAACCATCGGTAATTACTGGCCTTATGCCACCACGTTATTCGATTATGTACGGCGGGCCATGCCCTATAATGAACCAGGTTCATTGACCAATGAAGAAGTGTATCAGCTGACGGCCTTCCTGTTGCAGGCGAATAAAGTGATCGGTGAAAAGGAAGTGATGAATGCAAAAACATTACCTATGGTGGTGATGCCGGCGCAAAACCGGTTCATCCCTGATGATCGAAAGGGTGGACCTGAAGTACGTTGAACAATGGTAAAAATTCGAAAATGCAAATGAAAGGAGATAAAAAGGAGATAGATCAGGATAAAGGATCAAAGGGTAAATCCATCAGCAGAAGAGTATTGCTGGGTGGCGCTGCTACTGCGGCCGTGGTATTATTGAAGTCATCCTACGGACAAGTGGTGCAAAAAGCCATTACGCAGGCTGAGTTAAAAATAAGTGATCCTACAAAAGTACAGGGGCCACCACCGGGCGTGCTGGGCACGCGGTCGAAATTTGAAACGCTCGTAAAAAAGCCCTCGGATACATCTTCCCGTACCCCGCTGCAGGACCTGTTTGGGACCATCACTCCATCAGACCTGCATTATGAGCGGCATCATGCCGGTGTGCCGGTGATTGATCCCCACAGTTATTCACTGACCCTACACGGCATGGTAAAAAAGCCGCTGGTGTTTTCGCTGGCCGATCTTAAACGCTTTCCATCTGTGACCCGGATCTTCTTTGTAGAATGTTCAGGTAATTACCGGGGCGGTAAAGAAGAAATGACGCCCCAGGAAATTTGCGGTCTCACCAGTCAAAGTGAATGGACAGGCGTCATGTTGTCGACGCTGTTCAGGGAAGTAGGCGTAAAGACCACGGCCAGCTGGTTTTTGGCAGAAGGATCAGATGCGGCTGTTATGTCGCGCAGTATACCGGTGAGCAAAGGTTGGGAAGACGCCATGATCGCCTACGCTCAGAATGGGGAAGCAATTCGCCCCGAGCAGGGTTACCCGGCCAGATTATTGCTGCCTGGTTGGGAGGGAAATACCAGTGTAAAATGGTTGCGGCGGATCGAGTTAAGCGACCAGCCATTTATGACGCGGGAAGAAACGGCCAAATATACCGAGGGCGTGAAAGATGGAAAGGTCAGACAGTTTAGCTTTGTAATGGATGCGCGCTCTATTATTACATACCCCGCTTATCCGCAACAGCTGCAAAAAGGCTGGATGGAAATTCGTGGCATTGCCTGGAGCGGCCGCGGAAAAATTTATAAAGTGGAAGTAAGCACCGATGGCGGCAAAACCTGGAACGATGCAAGATTACAGGACCCGGTGTTGGATAAAGCACATACGGCCTTCCGTTACTTATGGGAATGGAAAGGCGGCGCAGCCGAATTGATGAGCCGTGCCATTGATGAAACTGGTTATATGCAGCCAACCATGAAGCAATTGATCGATGCAAGAGGAAAAGATATGGGTGGGTATCATTTGAATCCGGTTACTTCGTGGTTAATAGAGAGGGATGGGCGGGTGTTGTTTAAGGCGGAGTTGACGAGTTGACAAGTTAACAAGTTGACAAGTTGGCAAGTTGACAAGTTAACGAGGTAGAAGATGGTTTAGAGGAAGAAAGTAGGCGGTTGATAGAGTTGAAAGGGTTGATAAAGGAAACAATTGATAAGAGATAGGAAGTAGGAGATTGGAAGGTTGAAAAATTAAGAGTTTGAGTATTATCGCGAGGCCAAATTGCCGATTGCCGATTGCTGATTGCCGATTGCCGATTGCCGATTGCCGATTGCTGATTGCCGATTGCTCTCGGCTTAGCCGAGACCGATTCACGATTAATAAATGAATGTAATGAGCACATACGACGCTATAGTAGTAGGAGCAGGACCTAATGGACTGGCTGCCGCCATCACTTTACAACAGGCCTGGGTATCGGTGCTGTTGCTGGAGGGGAAGGAAACAATTGGCGGTGGATTGCGCACGGCTGAAATTACCCTGCCCGGCTATTTACATGATATTTGCTCGGCCATCCATCCCATGGCCGTGGCCTCTCCGTTTATGTCGCAATTGCCGTTGCAGGAACATGGGCTGGAATTTATTTACCCCGATGTGGCAGCTGCGCATCCCTTTGATGATGGCACGGCAGCGGTGCTGAAGACATCCATTGAAGAAACTGCCCGGTTGCTGGGCAAAGATGAACAAGCCTATATAAAACTGATCCAACCAATAACAAAGATCTGGCCCGAGATAGCGCCTGATATCCTGGGCCCTTTCCATTTTCCCAAACATCCTTTGTCGATGGCTCAGTTCGGACTGAAGGCATTGACTTCCGCCAACTATTTATCACGTGAATTTCATACGGCAAAAGCAAAAGGTTTGTTGGCCGGCATGGCGGCGCATTCCATACAACCATTGACCAATGCAGCCACTTCGGCTATTGGTTTGGTTTTAATGACGGCTGGTCATCTAAAAGGCTGGCCGGTACCAAAAGGCGGATCGGCATCTATAGCCAATGCACTCGCATCCTACTTTGTTTCATTAGGCGGAAAAATAGAAACGAACAGTTATATAAGTTCAATCAATCAGTTGCCGGCAGCAAAAGCGGTGTTGTTCGATGTTACGCCAAAACAATTATTACAGATCGCCGGTGACCGGTTCTCCCAAACATATACAAAACAATTACAGCGATACCGGTATGGCATGGGCGTATTTAAAATTGACTGGGCATTGCAGGAACCAATCCCGTTCACGGCGCCCGAATGTCGCCAGGCTGGAACCGTGCACATAGGAAATACGATAGAAGAGATCGTTGAAAGTGAACGGTTATCTTCAGCAGGTGTCCACCCGGAGAAGCCATTTGTATTACTCGCCCAACCGAGTGTGTTTGATGCAACACGGGCCCCCGCTGGTAAACACACAGCCTGGGCCTATTGCCATGTACCAAATGGTTCCACCAACGATATGACAACTGCCATCGAAAACCAGGTGGAGCGGTTTGCCCCGGGATTCAAAGACCTGATCCTGGCGCGGCATACTTTCAATACACAGCAATTGGAAGCATATAATCCTAACTATATCGGCGGCGATATCAATGGTGGCATTATCGACCTCAGGCAATTGTATACCCGGCCGGCTATCCGCTGGTCGCCTTACACCACACCAGCCAATGGAATATACATCTGTTCCTCCTCAACGCCACCGGGCGGGGGGGTACATGGCATGTGCGGCTATCATGCAGCACGCAAAGCCCTGCACGATGTATTTGCAATTGATATAAAGAAAGATTAAACAGAAAATATTAACTTAACTAACGGGATCCCTACAGCTAATAAATAATTATAACATGTCGTACCAGAATGTAAACGTAAACAACATAACAACCAGCGAAATAACCCATGAACCTGTTCCCACAAAGAAACCCTTCTTTGCAGCATTTACAGAAGACATCTGGGCCGTGACCATTGGCGGTTTCGTCATCATTGCCATCCTGCTCTTAACCACGCTGGTGACCGGTTTCAAATTGCAATTGCCGGTGTATCAATGGGCGAATACCAGTGAATTGACCGATAAAGTATTATCGTTTAAAAATATGCTGTTGATCCTTCAAACCTGGTTAATCATCCTGGTACTGAGTGGAACCGCCATTGGTTTATCAGGTGGCAGCATTAAGAATTTTGCGGCAGGGTTCTCCCTGATCTATGTACTGGCCATTATTGCGCAGGTGATTGCAGGTAATAAACTGGTTGATTATTACGGATTGGAGTATGTGATCTTTGCCCTGGTACTGGGTTTGTTGTTTGGTAATGTAATTAAATTACCTGTTTGGCTGAAAGAGGCAGCCCGCTCGGAATTCTTTATAAAAACCGGATTGATCATCCTGGGCGCCGGCACTTTGTTCACTGATATCATTAAAGCCGGTATGCCCGGTCTTTTGCAATCGGTGCTGGTGGTGAGCGTCGTTTGGTTTGTAGCGTTATGGATAAGCCGGAAATTAAAAGTAGACGATGAATTTGGCGTTATCCTTGCCTCGGCTGTGGCCATTTGTGGCGTATCCGCAGCTATTGTGGCCGCCGGCGCCATTAAAGGCGATAAAAAGAAATTGTCGTATGTAACCACGATCGTGCTGCTGGTAGCGGTTCCCATGATGGTGTTGCAACCCTGGCTCATTAAGGTGCTGCATATGCCGGAGATCGTTGGCGGCGCCTGGCTGGGTGGAACCCTGGATACAACGGCCACTGTATCAGCTGCGGCCGAACTGGTAGGGGAGAAGGCCGCCAAAGCCGGGGTGATCGTTAAATTCTCCCAGAATGTATTGATTGGCGTGGCTGCGTTCTTCATAGCCATCTGGTGGACATACCGCAAAAACCCAACGTCACAAACGACAGAAACGCCGGGCATAGGCGTGGTATGGGAACGCTTTCCAAAATTTGTGTTGGGCTTTGTGGCTGCTTCCCTGGTATTCTCTTTTCTGATCCCTACAACTCTTACTGCCAATGTAGGTGGAACACTAAAAGGGCTTCGCACCATATGGTTTGCCCTTGCCTTTGTATCTATTGGGTTGGAAGCCCGGTTTGGCGACCTGGTAAAAACCGAAGGCGGCCGCCCGGCGCTGGCATTTATCGGGGCGCAGTTCTTTAACATCCTCTGGACCTTGTTATGGGCATACCTGCTGTTTGGCGGCATCCTGTTCCCCGTTCCGGATATAAAATAACCCCAAACTGTAACATTTGCATACCAGGATATTGGTACGGTATATGTATTTTAGCTGCCGAAAATAAATACCATGCAGCGTAGTCGATATTCATTACTCGTTATCAGTATCCTGTTTTTTCAATATTCCCTGTATGCTCAATCAGCGCGGGTGCGGGAAGACTTTGATAACAACTGGACCTTTCATTTGGGTGAGGTGGCCCATGCTAAAGACGCCGATTTTAATGATGCCTCCTGGCGTAAGCTGAACCTGCCGCACGACTGGAGCATCGAGCTGCCATTCGATTCAACAAGTCCTACCAATAACAGCGGTGGCTGCTTACGCGGCGGGCTGGGCTGGTACCGCAAAACATTTACGATACCTGCAACCGACAAAGGCAGGATCATTTATATAGATTTTGACGGCGTATACCGCAACAGCGAAGTGTTCATCAATGGACATTCGCTGGGCATGCGGCCGAACGGGTATATTTCATTCCGTTATGAGCTCTCGCAATTTTTGAATTATGGCGGAAAGAATGTGATTGCCGTAAAAGTAGATAACAGCCAGCAGCCCAACAGCCGCTGGTACAGCGGCAGCGGTATTTATCGCAATGTATGGCTGGTGAAAACCGGCACTACCAATATTGAGAACTGGGGTACCTACGTAACTACGCCCTCCGTGTCTGCTTCCTCGGCAAAAGTTACCGTCACCACTTCATTAACCGGCACGGGCGAGTATTGTGATGTTACCACAACCATTATCAATGCAGCAGGCACCCCTGTGGGCACGCAAACACAAAAAGGCCTGCATGTCGGTTCTTTACAAACCCTTCCGCAAACATTCAGTATAGCAGCGCCTGTTCTGTGGAGCCTGGAAAATCCCTATCTCTACAAAGCGGTTACGAAAGTGATGAGCAAAGGAAAGGTCACCGATGAGTATACCACCACATTTGGCATTCGCAGTTATAAATTCGATGTCGACAAGGGATTTTTCCTCAATGGAAAACACGTGAAAATTGTAGGCGTATGCAATCACCACGACCTGGGTTGTTTGGGAACAGCCATCAATACCCGGGCTATAGAGCGGCAATTACAGATCCTGAAAGGCATGGGGGTGAATGGTATTCGAACCTCGCATAACCCACCGGCGCCTGAATTGCTCGACCTGTGCGATAAAATGGGTTTTATTGTTATGGACGAAGCGTTTGATATGTGGAAGCAGCGCAAGGTAGATTTCGATTACAGCAAAGACTTTGACGAATGGTACAAGCAGGACCTGAAAGACCAGGTATTGCGCGACCGCAATCACCCCTCTGTATTTATCTGGAGCCTGGGTAATGAAATTCCCGAACAACATGCGAAAGGCGGTGACACCGCCGGCGTGGTGTTGCTGCGCGAAATGCAAAAAATCGTACGCAGTCTCGACGACCGGCCCACCGTTACCGCCAACAATCATACAGACGATAATAACCAGCTGTTGCGATCGGGCATCAATGACCTGATTGGTTATAATTACAACCAGGGCATCTGGATGCCGGAACATGTGCAAAAGAAATGGGGACGTAAACCGTTCATTGTAACTGAATCGGTATCGGCAATTCAATCAAGAGGGCATTATGATCTGCCATCAGACAGCATGCGCGTTTGGCCGCAACGCTGGGACATTCCCCTCAAAAACGCCAATCCCGATCTTACCTGTTCTGCTTATGAAAACTGTTACACGCCCTGGGGATCATCCCACCTGACCACGTTGAAAGCGTTTTTAAAATATGAAAGCGTCAGTGGCATGTTTGTATGGACGGGTTTTGATTATATAGGCGAACCAACACCGTATCTCTGGCCCGCCCGCAGTTCTTACTTTGGCATTGTTGACCTGGCCGGGTTTCCGAAAGATGTTTATTATTTGTACCAAAGTTTGTTCACCACCAAAAATGTGTTGCATTTGTTTCCGCACTGGAACTGGAAACCAGGACAAATGATTGACATGTGGGCCTATTATAATAATGCCGATGAAGTGGAACTGTTCATCAATGGAAGATCGCAGGGCGTTAAAAAGAAAACCGGTGATGACCTGTATGTAATGTGGCGGGTGCCATTTGAAGCAGGCAGGGTAGAAGCCATCTCAAAAAAGAACGGAAAAGCAGTGGCCTCCCAGGTGATAAAAACTGCCGGTGAGCCGGCGAAGCTGATTGTACAGGCCGATAGAAGCGCCATCAAAGGCGATGGAAAAGACCTGTCGTTTGTAACGGTAAAAGTGGTAGATAAAGACGGCAACCTGGTGCCCGATGCTGCCAATAATATTCAGTTTAAAGTAAGCGGTCCGGGGTTTATTGCCGGCGTTGATAATGGTTGCCAAACCAGTCTGGAATCATTTAAAGGCAGCGAACACAAAGCTTTCAATGGATTGTGTTTGGCAGTAGTACAGTCAAACGGAAAACCAGGGATCATAAAATTGCAGGCGCAATCAGCAGGACTGACCGCTGCAACCATCGATATCACGGGTAAGTAAATGTCTGAACCGGATTTTTGGGATTAATGAGATGAGCGGGAAAAGGATCCCTATCTCATTGATCCCATTCATCCCATATATCCCAGTTCAGACTAAAAATGTTTTACCCGAACTTACAAGCATGTACCAGATGCTTGCGAGTTCGGGCAAAAGCAGAGAAATATCTTCTTAATCAATAACAGTGTTGCTAAAACGGAAGTTCGGCTATCTACTATTGGAAACAGCCGGCTGATAACGCCTGGAAAGTATCAGCGATTAACTCAGTGAACTTCTTTGACGTAACTGAAGGCGCAACGGTGCCCTGGTCAGTTAACACTACATTACCAACCTGGTAATAATTGGTAGTGTTGTTGTCGAAAACTTTAGTAACGCTATTATTTTTGAAATAATAACACCGGCTAAAATTCAACGAATCTGTTGTAAACACGAAGTTGGCTTTCATGATCTCTCTGTTGGCCTTGCTGTAGAACAATTCAACCCAGTATTTTCCTTCACGCGCTTTACCACGAAAAGAAGCATGATCCAAATAATTATTTGCATCAATACCAGATACCATTGAATCGATCGTTGGCTTTTGGTTCACAAAATTGATCATGGGTTGTGCCGGTGCCTGCGTAGCTGTGGTTTTATTACTAACATACTTTGCAGTAGTGTTTTGTGCCAGAGCGGGTACGGCGGCTACAGCGGCAAGAAGGACTGTAAACAATCCGATTTTCGTTTTCATATACGAATGGGTTTTATTAAAACTACACAAGTTTCCCGGATTGTGCAATAGCAGGGGTAAAAAAGGTTTTGGGTGGAACCCGCGCCCGGATTGACTTTCTATTATAGGTACTGGTATTCAACAGATTGCAGCTTTGCTAACTTTTTCAGCAAAGCAATTGGGAACAATTAGAATTTGGTTAGAGCTCCGCTCAAAAAAGACACTAAAAGTTATTGGCCGGCGTTACTAAGAGTTATTAGTTATAACGGTGTGAAAGCATGCTGAAACTTATAAACAGCTTGTTTTCATCACTTGTTTTAACTTAATTTCGCCCGCTGATTTTCCTTTGATAAAACGTACAAAATAGTAACACACGCAATGAAATCAATAACCTGGTTCACGCGCCCAAGTCGCCTGGTTGTGGCAGCCTGTCTGCCGTTTATTATGAATGCCTGTTCCAATGGACAAGCCAATTCTTCTAATGCCCAAACATCCGATTCAACAGCAAAGCCAAAAGTAGAAGAAAAGCCTGCTGTTGCCGATGTAACCAAGCCTGCCTTAACGCTCGACTCAGCCCTTTTCGATCGCAATAACCTGCACCTGGCGAATGGTGATTCTTCCGGCCGCTGGCCCGTTAAAACGCCTTATCCAAACGCAGGCGCTATTCTTCCTTATAAACGAATTGTAGCCTATTATGGTAACCTGTATTCAAAGAATATGGGTGTACTGGGTGAGTACCCACCAGATGAAATGCTGCAAAAACTGGGTGCTGAATGTAAAAAATGGGAAGCTGCCGACCCTGCAATGCCGGTTCAGCCTGCCCTTCATTATATTGCCGTAACTGCCCAGGGGGCTCCCGGCAAAGACGGCAAATACCGTTTGCGCATGCCGTTCAAACAAATTGATTCCATCCTGAAAATGGCAGCGCGCATCAACGCCCTGGTTTTCCTGGATGTGCAGGTGGGTTTCAGCAATGTACAGGCTGAAATTCCCCAATTGGAACAATACCTGAAAATGCCGCACGTGCACCTGGGTATCGATCCTGAGTTCTCTATGAAAACAGGAAAAAGACCCGGTTCTGTGATCGGTACCATGGATGCCGCTGACGTGAATTTTGTAAGTGATTACCTGAGTAACCTCACCAAAGCCAATAACCTGCCGCCCAAGATCCTGGTAGTGCACCGCTTTACCCAGAACATGGTGACCAATTACAAGAATATCAAAATTCACCCGGATGTGCAGATCGTAATGGATATGGACGGCTGGGGCGAGCCTTCACTGAAACACGATAGCTACAAAGCATATGTTTGGAAAGAGCCTGTTCAATTTGCCGGTTTCAAACTGTTCTATAAAAATGACATCCGCAAGCAGAACAGCCACATGTTAACGCCGCAGGAAGTACTGGCCGAAAAGCCACAACCGGTGTACATACAATATCAGTAAAAATACCCCCAGTATTAAAAATATCAGCCCTCCCGACCACCTGTCGGGAGGGCTTTTTTTATTACGATGCTATTCCCCGGTTCAGATTTAATGTGTACATTTAAATACATTGATTGATACCCTTTCAAACCTGTTTATTTGATCCATGGGCTGGCGCGCCAATGTCCCGCAAGAAGCAGGCAGATGGCACTGGGCAGAGTGGAATCAGTGGTTCTTAAGCCGGGCGACCAGGCAACCGTTTCCCAGACATCCCAAAAATCCCACCCATCCCAGTTCAGACATTTAATTAACAGAATACCAACCAGTACAGGATAATTAGCGTACAAATAAGGATAGAAGTATTTTTTTGTGGCCCCTATTAAAACTTGGATGAAAAAATATTTACTCAGCCTTGCTGCAATATTTTTAGCGGCAACTGGATTTTCACAGTTGCAGACCTGTCCAACTAACATCAATTTTGGAACGGGTGACCTTTCTTTTTGGTCAGCCACAACCGGGTTGATAAACGGGCCCTCGCAATCCTATCCTGCACCTAATACCGGAATTACTACCATTCCTGAATATTCCCTCAGCAATACGGGCATTCAGGTAATCACTTCGCCAACCAGTGACCCGTTTGGTTTTTTCCCAACGGTTCCTACCATTAATGGGTATTCTTACAGTTATTCTATTATGCTTGGGTCAAGCACAACGTCCCGCGCCCTGGGACAAACCGGTCGCAATCCCGGCGGTTTTACCCGTGCTGTTACTTACGTTATTAATGTGCCGCCTGGTTCCACCGCAGATCCCTATACCATGACCTATGCCTACGCCATGGTGCTGGAGAACGGAACCCACAATTCAAACGAACAACCGCTGTTTAAAGCTACTTTAAGCACCCACGATAGTATTATCACCTGCGCCTCGCCCGGTTATTACCTGCCCACATTTAATAATGCAGCTGGCGGTAACGGTGGCTCGGGAACCGGCGCCACCCTCGACTCTGCTACGGCAAAGGCCAATGGGTTTACCAACAGCCCTGTTCCTTTCATGAATTTTTCGGGGAACAATAACAATGGCACCCTGCTGTATGATATTTGGACGAAGGGCTGGACCGAAGTTACTTTCGATTTGTCGCCCTACCGGGGTCAGCAGGTTAGCCTCACTTTTGAAGCCGATAATTGCCGTCCGGGCGCTCACTTTGCCTATGCTTACGTGGCCTTGCGTAATACCTGTGCCGGACTGGAGATAAGCGGAAAACAAATTGCCTGTACCAATACTACGGTTGAATATTCAGTGCCGGCGCTGGCTGGCGCCTCCTACGATTGGACGGTTCCCGCCGGCTGGACGATCAATTCAGGGGCCAATAGCAATATTATTAATGTGACTGTGGGCGCCAATGGCGGCAAGGTTACCAGCCATGAAGTAAATGGCTGCGCCGATCTGCGCGATACCATCAATATTTCAACCAGGCCGCCTACTGTGGCTGGCAGAATTATGAGCGATACTACCATTTGCTCCGGTAACAACAGCGTGCCGTTATCCCTGGCAGACGAAGTAGGGGGTGTACTGAAATGGGTATCTTCAACCGATGGCATTACCTGGCGGGAAGTTTCGGTGACCAGCGATCAATATACAGTCCAGAACCTGGTTGCCACAACCCGGTATGCGGCGGTAGTGCAAAACAGTTCGGCCTGTACCATCGATACAAGCACGGCTGCATTAATTACGGTAGATCCCAGGTCGAAAGGTGGCAAAGTAAGTCCCGATCTCACCAATGTTTGTTTGAACGAAGGCGCCCGCCCCCTGTTGACATTAAGTGATAATAACGGAGCGGTGGTGAACTGGCAATCGTCACTTAATAGCAGCAGCTGGAGCAATTTTTCACCTGCTTACCAAAATACAACTTACCAGGCCGGACCCGTTACGCAAACGGAGTATTACCGGGCCGTGGTGAAAAGCGGGGTTTGTCCTGCCGATACCAGCGATATGGCCACTATCAGGTTTTTCAATGTGCCGGCGCCTGAAGCAACAATCGATCCTCAAAACAGTAATATCTGCTATGGTAAATCAATAGTGCTGAATGCCACCATTACAACAGGTACCAACTACGCCTGGGGTAATAGTGTGTCTTTATCGCCCGGCGGCAGTGGGGTAGTACCTGCTGTGCCATATAATATAAGTGCCACTGCTACGCCAAAAGTTACGTCGAATGTGGTATTGTCGGTTACCAATGCCGGTTGTCCCAACCCGTTAAGAGATACTTTTCATATAGATGTTACCAAACCCATTATTGTAAAAGCAGGCAACGATACCACGGTGGTTATCAATCAGCCTTTGCAATTCAATGCTACGGTAAACGATCCCAATGCCAATCGCTGGACCTGGGCGCCTCCAACCGGGTTGAACTTTTCCAATATTTCAAACCCCGTTGGGTTGTATAATGAGGAAGCGCCTGCAGCGATATCCTATGTTGTAACAGCGGAAACCGCGGCCGGTTGCTACGGAACTGATACGGTCACCGTAAAAATATTTAAAACACAAGCCTTTATCTTCATGCCATCAGGCTTTACTCCCAATCACGATGGCCATAACGATGTGATCCGCCCCATTCTGGCGGGCATCAAACAATTGATGTACTTCAGGGTATACAACCGCTGGGGGCAACTGGTGTTCAGTACCAGCGAAGTAAACAAGGGCTGGGACGGATCCCTGGGCGGTTCGCAACAGTCGTCCGAGAATTTTGTGTATATGGTGCAGGCTATAGATTATACCGGCAAAGTAGTTGTTAAACGGGGGAATTTTGTGTTGGTACGCTAATATTGTGCACCAAAAATGCTGCGCTCGCCCCTAAACGCCATTGACGCCAATTGCGAATGTGTTGCAAATACGTTTATGTATCTCGTTTTTACACATGCATTTTTTGACATAACAATAACGCTATCATTAACCGATATTTATAATTGATGGCGGCTGCAATTAATTTTATTTGCAGATAAGGTGCCGTATTTATAACTTGGTGCCATTACTAACTGTATTTCTCTGTTTATCTACTATCCTTTGACGATCCAAAGAGGACTAATATGACAGATGAGCAAATTATGCAGAAGATCCTGAAGAAGGATCCTGAGGCGTTCAACGAAGTATATAATAAACTTTATCGCAAATTGTTCCTGTTTGCCAATAGCCTTATCGCCAACACGGAAGAAGCCAGGGATATTGTGACTGAATCTTTTATTAAACTTTGGTCTCAGGAAAACCATTTTTCCAATATGACTCACCTGCAGGTGTACTTTTACACCGTTATAAAAAATGCCTGTATCGATTATTTGCGCAGAGATAAATTAAAAGCAAAGATTGAGAACCGCCTCGTTAAGGAAGAGCACATCACCGAAAACGTTATTGAAAAAAAATACCAGGAAGCCGAGCTGGTGCAGATCTTATACGATCGTATTAACCAGTTGCCCGACAGAATGCAGCAGGTATTCAAACTCACTTATCTTGATGGGTTTAGCAGAACAGAGGTAGCACAAATGTTGAACCTTTCTGAAAATACGATCCGCAATACCAATGCGGCCGCCATGAAAGCGCTTAGGCTTACCCTTGGGGTTGAACAGGTAATGATCCTGATCTTTATCACCCTTCTTTTTATGATGGCCGCCTAATGGTAATCCCGTATATGCTTCTTTAATATCCTGATCTGAAATTCATTGCCGCGTTGATTTTAATATATCCCATCCAAAAAGTACAGATCCGCACAAAAAAAGTATAAAATTTATCAAGGGCACTGGTACAAAGTTTTCGCTCATCCGTATTCATATAGCCGGAGCTTTAGATAACCCTGAAAAATCATTGTGTAATGAAGGACAATAGCATCATCAATGGAATAATTATTAAAGTAATTACCGGTGAAGCGCTTACTTCAACCGAAAGCACAATGTACTCAGCCTATATGGCAGATGAGGGAAACCGCCGGTTCGTGGAGGAATTCAAGAATGATGCATACCTGCTTCAAAAGTTGAAAGAAATACATGCCATAGATGTAGCAGGCGGCAAGGCCATTATTGAAGAAGAACTAAAACGAAATTATGGAAAGCAGGTAGATATAAAAAGACCCAGAAAGTTATTTCGGGATGTAGCAACCTCAGCAGCAGCAGTATTGTTTATACTGACTGCTGCTTATTTTTTCTGGTGGTACAGTAAGCGCGATAAAGCCATAGAAGTAAAGGAGGAAGTAAAAACAATAGCTCAAAAAGCTATTGGGCCTGCACAAAGAATAGCGTCCCTTACACTGGCCGATGGCAGCAGGATATTACTGGATAGCGCCAAAGCCGGTCAGCTGGCGCAACAGGGTGGGGCGGTGGTTATGAATGAGAACGGCGCCCTGAAATACCAAACCAGATCAGCAGCCCGGGAAATATTATTTAATACCCTCACTACTGCCTACGCACAAACCTATAGCATGGAACTGGCCGATGGCAGTAAAGCATGGTTAAATGCCGGCGCCTCCATCCGGTATCCGGTTGAATTTTCCGGTAATGAAAGAAAGGTAGAAATAACCGGTGAAGTATATTTTGAAGTAGCGCACGACGCAACCAAACCTTTCATTGTTCATGTATCCGGTAAAAAGGGGTCGATGGATGTTCAGGTATTGGGCACTCATTTTAATATCAATGCATATGATGATGAACCTGTGATGAAGACAACTTTATTAGAAGGAAGTGTGAAAGTTACCAAAGATGCTGCATCAGTTTTATTAAAGCCTGGAGAACAAACATCAGTATCCCCGTCATCCCAACCATCCCACCCCATCCCGGTTCAGACAGAAGCAGTTGTTGCCTGGAAGAACGGCGTTTTCAGTTTTGATAATGCTGATATCGATGTAGTGATGCGTCAGTTAATAAAGTGGTACGACATTGAAGTAGTATATGATGGCGATAAGCCTTCCGATAAAATAAGTGGAGAAATGCAGCGGAATTTAACGCTGCCCCAGGTAGCTGAGAACCTTGAATTCATGACCGGCCTGCATTTCCGGGTTGAAGGAAGAAAACTGATTGTGCCGGCTGCCTCACCCAATGATTCCCGCAAGAACGATAAGTAACCAACATAGTTCATTTCTATTTACCCCTATGCATATTTCCCAATAAAAATGTTTTGAAAAACCCGCTTAGCCATATTTAAAATTATACACCTATGAATGCTTAAACATGTACGACCGTAAAAAAAGCCGGTATGTCCACTAAACACACCGGCTGAAAAAGGTCGATAACAAAACCGATTAGAATCCTATTATTCAACCTTCAATTACTAAGGTATGCAATTTCGCAATTACCTGCCGGATTTTATTGCTTGCACGGCCGGCAAACCCATTAACCATTTAAAATCGCTCGTAAGCAAACAAACCTTACGAATTATGAAATTAACTGCCATCCTATTAACCATTGTATTTTTAAACGTACATGCAACGGGCGTGTCCCAAACCGTTACTTATTCAGGGGATAACATCTTGCTTGAAAAAGTATTTACGGCCATAAAACAACAAACGGGATATTTGTTCCTGTACCCGGCCGATGTGTTGAAAGACGCAACAAAGGTCACCATACATGTAAAAAATGCGCCCCTGGAAGAAGCGTTAACCCAGGCGTTGAAAGGCCAGCCGCTCAGATACATGATCCAGAATAAAACGATCGTGATCTCAAAGAACAGAGAGGCCGGCGAAAATAAAAAACCCGATGATAAGGATATAACGGCGCCGCCTGTTGACATAAAAGGAAAGGTGTTGAATCATAAAGGCGAACCGCTGGCCGGCGCCAACGTAAAAGTAAAGGGTACAACCATTGGCGGCGTTACCAATGCCGATGGATTTTTTGATCTGAGAGGAGTGGGGGAGCATGCAGTATTGGAAATTTCTTACCTGGGGTTTGAAACACAAACTGTAAATGTAGATGGCAGAACAACTGTTTCTGTACAACTGGCGCTTGAAGTAAGTGAAATGGCCAGCGTGTCTGTATCGGTGTATACCGGTTATCAGCAGATCCCAAAAGAAAGAGCTACCGGTTCTTTTGTGCAAGTTGATAATAAATTGTTGAACCGCGGAACATCAATGGATGTGCTGGGTCGGTTGGAAGGGGTAGCGAGCGGGGTAGCGTTTTATAGGAATAGCAAATCAGATCAGCCTACTATAGCTATACGGGGCCGAAGCACCATCTTCGGCTATGCCCAACCCCTGATAGTGTTAGACAATTTCCCTTACGATGGGGACATTACCAACATTAATCCCAACACGGTGGAATCCATTACCGTTTTGCGGGATGCAGCAGCTGCCTCTATATATGGCGTGCGTGCTGCCAACGGGGTAATTGTGATCACGTCTAAAAAGGGTAGTGCTAATCATGCTCCAGAAGCGCACTTTAATACCAATGTTACCATCGGCGCCAAACCCGACATGCATTATTTACCTTTAATGTCCTCCCCGGATTTTATTGATGCAGAGAAAGACTTCTTTGCAAGGGGATGGTATACCAGCCAGGAAACCAGTTCTGCCAAATCTCCATTAACGCCTGTGGTGGAATTGTTGATCAAAAAACGGGATGGGTTGATCCCGGCTGCTGAGGCCGATCAGCAAATTGAAGCGCTGAAAAACAACAATGTGGTGGACCAGTTTGAAAAATACTTTTTAAGGAACCAGGTTGTGGTTCAGAATGCTTTATCTATCTCAGGCGGTGGCGATAAATCCAAATATTTTTTATCATTCAGTTATGATAAAGATAAAACCAGTTATGAAAGAAATCGCTTTGACCGGTTTTCGATAAACGCCAACAATAGTTTTACCCCATTTAAAAATGTTGATATCAATACCGGGTTAATGTACACCAACACCAGGTTTGTCAACAATAACCCTGGTATCAATGATTTGATGAATGCATTTGGAAGAAAATTTTATCCATATGCGCAACTGGTTGATGAGAATGGATATGCGCTTCCGGTTTCTTATGGAATTAGGGATACGTATAAAACATTAAAAGAAAGCCAGGGGTTTTTAGACTGGCAGTATCGCCCGTATGACGAGCTCAATGTGGCCAATAATGTTACGCAGCAAAACTATAGCCGGGTAAACCTGGAGATAAGGAAAACATTTACCCCAAGCTTTAATATTGAAGTAAAGTATCAGTATGAAAAGCAATTGAAGAAGCAGAATATCCTGCAAAGCCAGGCAAGCTATTATACCAGGAACCTGATTAACCAGTATTATAATCCTACAGGTACTGTAAAGTATCCCGTTCCGTTGGGCGATATTTTAGACCAAACGAATTCCGAACTGGAAGGCCATACAGGGCGTGCCCAGGCAAATTTTAACCAGGTATGGCAACGGCACAGGGTGAGCGTTATTGGCGGTTTTGAAATAAAAGAACTGCATAATGCAAGTACTCCGGCCCGGTTGTATGGGTATAATGATGAGACTGCCGTTTACCAGCCGGTTGACCTGGTAACCCGGTTTTCTACCAACCCGTCAGCAACACTTCTGGCAATCCCATCTGCCAAACCGATAACTGATTTAACAGACAGGTTCCTGTCGTATTATGCCAATGGTTCCTATACATATAACGACCGGTATGTATTTTCAGCCAGCGGCCGTTTGGATAACACCAATTTCTTTGGTATAAAAACCAATCATCGGGTGGTACCGTTATGGTCTACCGGTGTTAAGTGGAATATTTCCCGCGAAGGTTTTTTTTCAAGCGATTGGCTCGATCAGCTGGCCATACGGGCAACGTATGGATCTAATGGAAATATAGCTAAGGATCTTACGACTTATACAACGGTCCGGTATATAACCGATGCTACAACCCGGGCTATTGCTGCATCCGTGCAGAATCCGCCCAATCCTGATCTGCGATGGGAAACGGTAAATATGATGAACCTGGGCGTTCTTTTTACTTTAAAGAAGAATGTACTATCCGGTACCATTGAATACTTTTCAAAGAAAGGAAACAATTTGATTGGGGATGTAGCCATGGACCCCACCACCGGTATTTCCGGTTTCAGAGGCAACGTGTCGAACATTAAAGGAAACGGCGTTGATGTACAGTTAAATGGTAAAGTAGTAGTGGGCAGGCAATTCAGTTGGAATCCCGCCTTTTTATTCAGCTATGCAACCGATAAAGTAACGAATTATACAAAAACGTTTGTTGCTCCAAGCCTGATACTGGGAGGCAGTGGCGACGCATCCACCGGCCTTACGCCGCTCCCCGGCCATCCGGTCTTAAGCATCTACAGCTTTGCCTGGGGCGGCCTGGACCCAACTACTGGGGATCCGGTTGGGATTCTTGATGGTCAAAAAACAACCGATTATTCTTCTTTGGTTACCAAAACAACGGCTAATGATCTGGTTTATAGTGGTCCTGTTAATCCAACCATGGTAGGCGCCTTCAGAAATGATTTTTACTGGAACAGTTTTTCACTCTCTGTAAATATCACTTATAAGCTGGGACACTATTTCAGAATGCCTTCCATTGATTATAGTGAGCTGTTGTATTATTGGGCCGGAAACAAGGATTATGCCAGCAGATGGCAAAAACCCGGCGATGAAGAACATACCAATGTGCCATCCATTCCTTCTGCATTACCTGTTAGCACCAGTAGCCGGGATTATCGGTTCTATTCAAATTCACTGGTGCTGGTACAAAAAGCAGATCATATCCGCTTGCAGGACATTGTAATAAGTTATGATCTTGAAAGACAGAATCTGCCCCGCATGCCGTTTCAACGGGCCCATATTTACTGCAACATGAACAACATCGCTATTTTATGGCGCGCCAATAAATTTGGCATCGATCCCGATGCCGTTCCCTATTCTGAATCAAGGGTGCTGCCGCAACCCCGCAGTATAACATTGGGAGCCAGATTTGATTTTTAATAGTAGAAAACAACAGGAATGACCTGTTCCTATTTATTCAAAAAAAATTACAACATGCGTAATTATAAAATATTGTTGTTTGTTTTTGTGAGTGTGGGTATTGTTTCGTGTAAAAAAGACTGGATAAAAATTAAGCCCAATAAATCAGTGGATGTGCCCACTTCAGTAGCGGATTTTCAGGCTTTATTAGACAATTCCTCCGTCATGAATGACATTCGCCCCTATTTGGGAGAAGTGAGTGCTGATAATTATTATGTCACCTATAATTATTGGCAAACATTGCCGTCCCTGGTCGATAAAAATGCTTATGTGTGGGCGGGTGATGTATACGATGGTTACCCTACCGATGGTCCCAACTGGAATAATTCGTACCGCCAGGTGTTTTATTCAAATTTAGTGTTGGATGATATTGATAAGGTTGGTTCAGAGGAGAAGAATACGCAGGAATGGAATAATGTCAAAGGAAGCGCCCTGTATTACCGGGGGGAGGCTTTTTTTAATGTATCACAAATATATACAAGACCATATAGTTTAACTTTTCCCGATTATGCAGGCATTCCGCTAAGGCTAACTGCCGATATCAGTGATAAGTCTGTAAGGGCCGGTTTACAGGATACCTACCAGCAGATTTTAAAAGATCTGCAGGGATCGCTGAATTACCTGCCGAGAATCCCCTTGTATAAATTACGGCCATCAAAACCTGCAGCGTATGCATTGCTGTCACGCGTTTACCTGGTGATGCAGAATTATTCAAAAGCATTGTCATATGCCGACTCCTGTCTGCAACTTTATGATTCAGTACTGGATTATAATACATTAAAATCAACGGTGACCAATCCCATCCCTGGATTGAACAGGGAAGTGATCTTTCAGGCAACCATTTCGGATGAACTGCAAAAGGTCATGGATGTTAATTGTATCGTTGATTCCAATCTGTATAAAAGTTACAGCAGCAATGATCTTAGAAAGATCTTGTTTTACAGAGCAAATACTTCGGGCCTGATAAACTTCGTGGGCACCTATACAGGGGGAACGGTAGGATCAAGTAGTAAAGCTTTTGGTGGCATTGCCACGGATGAAGTATATTTTACCCGGGCTGAATGTTATGCCCGTACCGGGAATATTTCCGCAGCCATGAACGACCTGAATAAGGTAATGGCCATGCGATGGAAGACCGGCACGTTTGTTCCCTTTACGGCTGTCAATACAAGCGATGCCCTGGATATTATCTTAAGAGAAAGACGAAAGGAAACCCCTTTCCGGGGGTTACGATGGCTCGATCTGAGAAGGCTGAACAGCGAAGGCGCCAATATTACCCTAACCAGAAATTTAAATGGTCAGCTATATACTTTACCCCCTAATGACCCCCGATATGCACTGCCCATACCGCCTGATATTATTACACTGTCAGGTATGACGCAGAACGAACGTTAGATTGATTCAGAGCTTATAATCCGTACCCGTTTTTTAAAAACTGTTGAAAACCTTATGGTATGCAAAAACTACTTTCAATAATAGGGTTCATCATTATAGCAGGCACTGTTAAATCCCAGTCTGTTAATATAACTACCACCAGTGCATCGTCTGTAGATCAATTGTGTCCAAACTTTGTGTTTGATACCCTTTTGAATTATAAGAAGGGAAAATTGGCGATGGCAGACTGGAAGGGCAAACCTGTGATCATTGATTTTTGGGCCACATTCTGTTTGCCTTGTATTACCGATATTCCTAAACTGGAAAGTTTTAAAAAGCGGTTCGGCGATTCCCTGCAGGTATTGCT
>Ga0136846_1235652_pt1 | contig 25428 bp, 20 predicted proteins | sample HopSoiMetagenom2_FD_96841 | JGI IMG/M metagenome (GOLD analysis project Ga0136846, IMG submission 96841) | Grasslands soil microbial communities from Hopland, California, USA - 2 Assembly 2016 (version 4) | ecosystem: Environmental > Terrestrial > Soil > Grasslands | place: USA: Hopland... | reverse complement strand
TAGTGGCCGAGTTCGTGGGCGAGGACCGCGCGCAACTGGGCCTCGGTCAGGCCCTGCATGAGGGGTACGCCCAGGTGGAGCCGGCGCGGTCCGGGGAGGAGGCCCAGCAGGCGGGCGTCCTCGCGCACGGCGGCGTCGACGTCGCCGGTGAGGAGGATGCGGGACGGGGCTCGGGTGCCGACCTGGTCGGCCAACTCTCGTACGGTACGCCAGAGTTCCGGCTCGTCCGCCTCGGTCACGGGCAGACCCGGTGGCTCCTCTGCCCTCGGCGTACGCAGCATGAACAGGCTGCGGACCAACGGAGTCGCCAGCACTGTCGCGACGGCGGTCAGCACTGTGGCGCTGCCGAGCGGGGCGTACGCGAAGAGCAGGCAGCCGGTGCCGGCGAGCGCCGCCAGCAGGAGCACGCCGAGCAGATGGAAGCCGGCGAGCAGTACGAGAGCGCGCAGAACGCGCAGGGTCGAGCCCATCGGGCCGGGATCCCTCCACGGGAACGGGGACAGTAGAAAGGGCGCGCGGCCGAGCGGTGGGGTCAGGGCCGGCGGGTGGGGGAAAGCGGAGTATCGCCTACGTGACCGAGGCCAGGCAAGGCATGATCATGCCACCCGACGCTCATGTATCCAGAGCCCGCGCGCAGACGCCATCCGGCCTCTGCCCCCCGCCCCTGTTCCCGGCCCCTTCCCTTACCTTCTCCCCCTCCCCCTCCCGCTGTCCTAGCGCTGGAGCGATGCCGGGCTTCCGCCGTTCGCCTCGTACCCCGCCACCGCCAGTGCCCGGTACACCGCGAACTCCGCCGCCGGATCGGCGGTGAGCGTCCACGGGAGGGCGCCCACATGACCGTCGATGTGCACCAGTTGGCTCATGGCCTCCGCCCAGCGCTCGGAGCGCACCAGGAAGAAGACCAGCAGGTGGCGTACGTGAGCGAGCATCGGGTCGCCCGGCCGGGCCGCGTGGACCGCGTACAGCGCGCCGTGGATCGACTTCGTCACCACCTCGCTCTGGTAGAAGCCGCTGACCAGATTCACTTCGGGGAGATGCTCGAAGACCGCGAACAGGGGCATCGCCGCCAGCAGCGACCCCTGCGGCGCTCTGGCCGCCGCCGCTTCCGCGAACGACATCGCCAGCGCGCGTGAGCCGTGCCACTTCTCGCACCAGTAGTGCAGGGCCGCGAGATGCGCCCCCATGTGTTCCGGGGCGCGGTCGAGGATCTTCAGCCAGAGCTGCTCGAACTCCGGCCGGGAGTACGCCAGCCCGCGCGCCACCGACAGCTCGACGATGTACGGGACCGGGTCACCGGGGGAGAGGAGCGCCGCGTCGCCGCACGCCGCCTTCGCCTCCTCCATGATGATCCGGAACTCGTCCGTCCCGGGCGTCGACGTCCGCCACGCCTGCTGCACCAGGAACTCCGCGTGCACCGCCGCGCCGCCCGCGTCCTTGGGCGCCTCCGTCCGCCACACCCGCAGCCACTGCCCGCCCGGCGACTCGCTCACCCCGCCGGGGCGCTGCCGCAGCTCCAGCGACGCGGCGCCCGCGAAGGCCTGCACGCGCTGCCAGCGCCGCTCGCCGTCCCTCTCCGTGCCGGCGAGCAACTGCGCCGCCGCTCTGTAGTCCTGGGTGCGCTGCACGACGTCCAGGACGTCCAGCAGGTCCTGGTCGGGGCCGGGCATCCGGATGTCCAGCGCCTCCTGCCGGACGAAGCCGTAGTTCGCCGGGTCCGCGGCGTCCGGGTCACCGGGGGCGACCTGCTGAATACCGGCACTCCTGCGCCGCATGAACGGCAACACCACGAAGCCGAGCATGACCAGTGCCATCAGGACCCAGAGAATCTCCATGCCTCAAGCGAACCAGACGGGTCTGACAATTGGCGAACCAGGGCCGTTCCGCCCCGCCCCGCCCCGCCCCGTTCCGCCACGTTCCGCCCCGTGCCGGCCCGCCCCGTACCGGTCCCCGCAGGCTACGGACGTCAAGAATCGCGCGAGCGCACTACCCTCGGTCCACATGAGCGACAGGCACATCAGTCAGCACTTCGAGACACTGGCGATCCACGCGGGCAACACCGCGGATCCCCTCACCGGCGCGGTCGTCCCGCCGATCTACCAGGTCTCGACCTACAAGCAGGACGGTGTCGGCGGGCTGCGCGGCGGTTACGAGTACAGCCGCAGCGCCAATCCGACCCGTACCGCCCTCGAAGAGAACCTCGCGGCCCTCGAGGGCGGTCGCCGCGGTCTCGCGTTCGCGTCCGGACTGGCGGCCGAGGACTGCCTGTTGCGTACGCTGCTCAGCCCCGGTGATCACGTGGTCATCCCCAACGACGCCTACGGCGGCACGTTCCGTCTCTTCGTGAAGGTCGTCGCCCGATGGGGCGTGGAGTGGTCGGTCGCCGACACCAGCGACCCCGCCGCCGTACGCGCCGCCCTCACCCCGAAGACCAAGGTCGTCTGGGTGGAGACCCCCTCCAACCCCCTCCTCGGCATCACCGACATCGCCGCCGTCGCCCAGATCGCCCGCGAGGCCGGCGCCCGGCTCGTCGTCGACAACACGTTCGCCACGCCCTACCTCCAGCAGCCGCTGGCCCTCGGCGCGGACGTCGTCGTGCACTCCCTGACCAAGTACATGGGCGGCCACTCGGACGTCGTCGGCGGTGCGCTGGTCACCGCTGACCAGGAACTCGGCGAGGAACTGGCGTACCACCAGAACGCTATGGGCGCGGTCGCCGGGCCCTTCGACTCCTGGCTGGTGCTGCGCGGCGCCAAGACGCTCTCCGTACGGATGGACCGGCACAGCGAGAACGCCACCAGGATCGCCGACATGCTCACCCGGCACGCGCGCGTGACGCGCGTTCTCTACCCGGGCCTCCCGGAGCACCCCGGTCACGAGGTCGCCGCCAAGCAGATGCGGGCCTTCGGCGGCATGATCTCGTTCCAGGTCCAGGGCGGCGAGGAGGCGGCCGTCGAGGTCTGCAACCGCGCCAAGGTGTTCACGCTCGGCGAGTCCCTCGGCGGTGTGGAGTCCCTGATCGAGCACCCCGGACGCATGACCCACGCGTCCGTCGCCGGGTCGGCCCTGGAGGTGCCGGGCGACCTCGTACGCCTCTCCGTGGGCATCGAGAACGTCGACGACCTCCTTCAGGACCTTCAGCAGGCCCTCGGCTAGGCCCTGTCGCTCGGATCAAGCTCGGCCGTGACCCGGTCGGTCGTCGCGACCGACCGGGTCTCACCAGCCCGTCAGCGGTGGAGTCGTCTCCGAGGGCGGCACCACCCAGGGCTGGACCGTCGCCGCCCACACGGCGAAGACGACCACCGCGAAGAACAGCAGCACCCACATCAGCCGCCGGGCCGCCCGTCTGCGCCGCAGTATGCGGCTGCCACGCCGTACGACCTCCGCGTAGAGGTCCGGCGGCACCGGGGGCGGCGTACCGTCCATCGCCTGCCGCGCGGCGGCCTCCCGGTCGCGCCGGCTCATGACGGCACCACCTTCGGGCCCGCCACGGTCGGCGCCGGGCCCCGGGGCGGGTGCAGAAGCATGGCCGTCGCCCGGTCGCAGATCGCGTGGACACGTTCCGTGGGCAGCCCGAGCAGCGCCGCCGTCTGTTCCTCGCCGACCCCCTCATACAGCCGCAGGACCAGGATCAGCCGCTGCTGAGGGGTGAGCAGCGCCAGGGGGCTGCCGGGGTGCGGGCGGGCCCGGCCGAGGCCGCCGTACTGGTGCCAGGCCCCGCGTGCGAAGCGGACGGCGAGGTACTGGCGGGCCCGGTCGTACGGGTCCTCGCCGCGCATCCGGTCCCAGCACGCGTACGTGTGCGCGAAGGCGTGCGTGAGCAGAACCCGCGCGCGCGGGTTGTCGTTCGGCGCCTCCGCGGTGAGCAGCGTGGCCGTGTGCAGGAGCCGGCCCGCCGCGCCCGCGACGAACGCCTCGAAGTCCCGGGCCGGTCCACCTCGGGACGGCTGCCGTTCTCGCACCGTGCCTCCCGCCGTACGACAGGGGACCTGGTCCCTGAGGACCCGGTCCCGAAGCGCCCGATCTCATCTGAGGCCAGATGCCGCCCGCCGGTCAAGAGCCAGGGAGCAGCAGTGCACCGGGCAGTGGACACGCGCGCCACCGGGCAGTGGACACGCGCGCGTGCGCGATGGTTTCGCCACCGGCGTCAGGAGGCGGACTCCGGGTCCCCCACCGGGAGGCTGTGGGCCGCCATACGGGAGGAGAGCGCGGTGTTGAAGCGCGTGAGGAGCGTGCAGAACACCTCGCGCTCCTCCGGCGCCCACTCCTGCGTCAGCTCGGCCATCAACTGACGCCTCGACGACCGGACTTCCTCCAGCCGCGACAGTCCGCGCGGCGACAACTGGAGGACCACCGCGCGGCCGTCCTCGGGGTGCGAGGTGCGCTTGACGAGGCCCGTGTCGACGAGCGGAGCCACCTGCCGGGTGACCGTCGACGAGTCGATGCCCATGCTCGCGGCGAGCGCCTTGACGCCCATCGGGCCTTCGTTGTCGAGGCGGTTGAGCAGCAGATACGCGGCGCGGTCCATCGAGTTGCGCACCTGCCCGACTCCCCCGAGCCGGGTCTGTTCGGCACGGCGCGCGAACACCGCGACCTCGTGCTGCAACGTGTCGAGGAGACCGGTGTCGACGGTCGTCATGTCCATCGACATGTCAGGTGTTGTGGGCATGGCCGGGGGCTCGCTTCATGAAAGGGGGTGCTGGGTTGGGGGACAGGGTACGCGGCCGGAAGGCGGGCCGTACCGGCGCTGCGAAAACCGGTCTCGGAGCTTGGTCACACAGGGAGGGCGCGTCTGTGAACTGCGAGACTTGAGACATGAGCTACAGCACGGCTGACTCGTTGCGCTCCCTGCGGCCCGTCACTCTCGACGACGTACGTGGTGCCCGGAAGATGCTCCTGGGCGTGGCGCGGGTGACGGCCATGGAGGGCAGCCGGCATCTGTCCCAGCTGGTGGGGGCGCCGGTGCACCTCAAATGCGAGAACCTCCAGCGGACGGGGTCCTTCAAACTGCGGGGCGCGTACGTCCGTATCGCCGGACTGCTGCCCGAGGAGCGGGCCGCCGGGGTCGTCGCGGCCAGTGCCGGCAACCACGCGCAGGGGGTCGCGCTGGCGTCGGCGCTGCTCGGGGTGCGGGCCACGGTGTTCATGCCGCAGGGCGCGCCGCTGCCGAAGATCAGCGCCACCCGCGAGTACGGCGCCGAGGTGAGGCTGCATGGTCAGGTCGTCGACGAGACGCTGGCCGCCGCCCAGGAACACGCGGAGCGGACGGGGGCCGTGTTCATCCACCCCTTCGACCACGCCGACATCATCGCCGGGCAGGGCACGGTGGGCCTGGAGATCCTGGAGCAGTGCCCCGAGGTGCGCACGATCCTCGTCGGGATCGGCGGCGGCGGCCTGGCCGCCGGGATCGCGGTCGCCGTGAAGTCGGTGCGGCCCGACGTACGGATCGTGGGTGTGCAGGCGGCGGGCGCGGCCGCGTATCCGCCCTCGCTGGCGGCCGGGCATCCGGTAGCCGTCGCGAACCCGGTCACGATGGCCGACGGGATCAAGGTCGGGCGGCCCGGCGACGTGCCGTTCGGGATCATCGGCGAGCTGGTGGACGAGGTCCGCACGGTCAGTGAGGACGAGCTGTCGGCCGCGCTGCTGCTCTGCCTGGAGCGCGCCAAACTCGTCGTGGAACCGGCGGGGGCGAGCCCGGTCGCCGCGCTGCTGAGCGAGCCGGGGGCTTTCGAGGGGCCGGTCGTCGCGGTGCTGTCCGGTGGCAACGTCGACCCGGTGCTGCTGGAGCGCATCCTGCGCCACGGCATGGCCGCACAGGGCCGCTACCTGGCGGTTCGGCTGCGTCTGACGGACCGGCCGGGCGCCCTCGCGACACTTCTCGGGGTGTTGTCAGTGGTCGATGTCAATGTTCTCGACGTGAGCCATGTCCGGACCGATCCGCGGCTCGGGCTCACGGAGGCGGAGGTCGAGCTGCACCTTGAGACGAAGGGGCCGGCGCACTGCGCCGAGGTCGGCCAGGCCTTGCGCGAGGCCGGTTACACCGTCATCGACTGAGGCGCCGGAGACGCGGCCCTCTCACCGATCGCACCGATCGCACCCGGATCCCTGATCCCGGACGCCACCCGATCCCGAAACCCGGATGCCACCCGATCCCGCCCGATCCGGATGGTCCGCATTCCCGAGATGATCATCTTCGGGCTGTTCCAGCCGATCATGTTCGTGGTGCTGTTCACCTATGTGTTCGGCGGCTCGATCCAGGTGGGCTCGTCCATCTCCACTCAGGACTACCGCGAGTTCCTGATGGCCGGCATCTTCGCGCAGACCGTCACCTTCGCCACCGCGGGTGCCGGCGCGGGCATCGCCGACGACATGCACAAGGGGCTCATCGACAGATTCCGGTCGCTGCCCATGGCCCGGAGCGCGGTACTGACGGGCCGTACCGTCGCCGACCTGGTGCAGACGGCGCTCACTCTCGTCGTCCTGGCGATCGTCGCGCTGATCATCGGCTGGCGTACGCACGAGAACATCGGCAAGGTGCTCGCCGGATTCGCGCTGCTTCTGCTGCTCGGGTACGCGTTCTCGTGGATCGGCGCGCTCATCGGCCTGTCCGTGCGCACTCCCGAAGCGGCCACCTCGGGCGGGCTGATCTGGCTGTTTCCGCTGACGTTCATATCGAACGCGTTCGTGGACGCGAACAACATGCCGGGCTTCCTGCAGCACGTCGCGGAGTGGAACCCCTTCAGCGCCACCGTGCAGGCCGCGCGGGAGCTGTTCGGCAACCTCCCCCCGGGCTTCGAGGCGTCCAGCGCCTGGCCCATGCAGCATCCGGTGTGGGCGTCGCTGATCTGGTCGGTCGCGATCATCGTCGTCTTCCGGACGCTCGCGGTCCGTAAGTACCGCCGGGTGGAAAGCTGACATGACGAAGCCCCCGGCGCCAGGAGGACGGGTTCTACTGGCGCCGGGGGCATCGCACGGGCGATGAGGGCGGATCCAGAGGTCAGGCCTGGTAGGGCACGGCCTTCAGGATCTTCACAGTGGCAAGCTTGCCGTTGGGCAGCTCGTACTGCGCGTCCGCGCCGACCTTCTTGTCGCTCACTCCGCGGCCCAGCGGGGACTGCGGCGAGTAGGTCTCGATATCGGCGCTGGCGTATTCGCGCGAGGCGAGCAGGAAGGTCAGCGTGTCGTCCTCGTCGCCGTCGAAGGCGATGGTCACGACCATGCCGGGCGCGACCGCGCCGTTCGCCGCCGGAGCCTCGCCGACCTTCGCGTTCTCCAGGAGCTGGGTCAGCTGGCGCACACGGAGCTCCTGCTTGCCCTGCTCCTCCTTGGCGGCGTGGTACCCGCCGTTCTCGCGCAGGTCGCCCTCCTCACGCGCGGCGGCGATCTTGGCGGCGATCTCCGTGCGCGCAGGACCAGTAAGGTGCTCAAGCTCGTCCCTGAGCTTGTTGTACGCCTCCTGGGTCAGCCAGGTGACGTTCTCGCTGGTCTGGGTCACAGGTGCTCCTCGTAGGTACTGGGATACAAAGTATCGCCCTACCAAGAAGAATGTTCCTCCACGGATGGGCGAAACCACGAGCCTAACAATTCAGCGGCGTCAGGGGGAGGACATAAGCCATCAGAAATACGTCAACGCAGGTCAGCGCTTGTGTGATGAGAGTGACCCCGTTGATTGCCCCCGACGCCGGCCCCAGCCGCGCCCGCAGGGCTAGTCGGTGTGACAGCCGAGCAGCTCGGCCGTGGTGCCCTGGGACGTCGTACGCAGGGTGACGACCCTGTCGATACGGGTGGCCTCGCCGTCGAAGCGGAAGTCGGCACGGCCGACCTCGGCGCCGTTCTCGGCCTGCGAGCGGACCGTGCAGTAGCCGTTCGTTCCGGAGTCCTTGCGGACCTCCAGATGCACCTTGACCGAGTCGCCGTACGTCTTGAAGGTGATGATCTCGGCGCTGATCTTGTTGCCGACGACGTAGTGGTAGCCGAACCAGCCGAGCACGACGAGCACCACCGCTCCGAGAACAGTCGCGGCGATCTTGAGCTTGCGGTCGGCGTGCTCGTCCGTGGAGCGGCCGTACCGTCCCTCGGGCAGTCGCGTGGTCGCCGTACTCATGATCGTCCCCTTCGCGAGGGCCCTGGAAAGGCGGGCCCCGGAATTATTGGCCGCTCGGTTCGGTCACTATAGAAGCCGCTCATCGCACCCGCTCACACCGGATGCCGACTTACGAGGATTGAGTTTTGACTGACCAGCTGCGACTGATGGCCGTGCACGCGCACCCCGACGACGAGTCGAGCAAGGGTGCGGCCACCATGGCGAAGTACGTGTCCGAGGGGGTGGACGTGCACGTCGTGACCTGCACGGGCGGGGAGCGCGGGTCCATCCTCAATCCGAAGCTGCAGGGCGACAAGTACATCGAGGAGCACATCCACGAGGTACGCAAGAAGGAGATGGACGAGGCCCGCGAGATCCTCGGCATCAAGCAGGAGTGGCTCGGCTTCGTCGACTCCGGCCTGCCCGAGGGTGACCCGCTGCCGCCGCTGCCCGAGGGCTGCTTCGCCCTGGAGGACGTGGACAAGGCTGCCGGGGAGCTGGTGAAGCAGATCCGCGCGTTCCGTCCGCAGGTGATCACGACCTACGACGAGAACGGCGGCTACCCGCACCCCGACCACATCATGACCCACAAGATCTCGATGGTGGCCTTCGACGGCGCCGCGGACACCGAGACCTACCCGGAGTCGGAGTTCGGCCCGGCGTACCAGCCGCAGAAGCTGTACTACAACCAGGGCTTCAACCGGCCGCGGACCGAGGCGCTGCACAACGCGCTGCTCGAGCGCGGCATGGAGTCGCCGTACGGGGACTGGCTGAAGCGCTGGTCGGAGTTCGAGCGCACCGAGCGCACCCTGACCACGCATGTTCCGTGCGGTGAGTTCTTCGAGATCCGCGACAAGGCGCTGCTCGCGCACGCCACGCAGATCGACCCCGACGGGGGCTGGTTCCGGGTGCCGCTGGACCTTCAGCGGGAGGTCTGGCCGACGGAGGAGTACGAGCTGGCGAAGTCGCTCGTGGACACTTCCCTCCCCGAGGACGACCTCTTTGCGGGCATCCGCGACAATGCCTGACATGAGCGCAAGCGCAAGCCTGGCAATGACGCACCTCGTCTCCTTCGCGGCGGAGGTCGACGAGGACAAGGTGACCCCCGGTGTCCTCGGCTTCATCGTGTTCGCGGTGATGGCTCTCGCGGTGTGGGGGCTGATGAAGTCGATGAACAAGCAGATGGGCAGGATCAAGTTCAAGGAGGGGTCGGACTCGGACATCGAGGAGGCTTCCGCCGCCGCCAAGGGCTCCGCCAAGGGATCCGGGCGGGAGTGAGGCGTCACCGGGTGCCCGCCACCCGGCGACCGCGCGTCGTGTCCTGCCGCCGGCCTACCGTCGGCCGGCCGCCGTCACCGGCACCCCCATGACCTCCCGGGCGTGCCGGTTCGGGACCATGCCCAGGCGCCACGCCTGCCAGCCCGACTCCAGGGCCACCCCGCGCTCCAGAAGCAGCCGGTAGGCGTCGACGTACTCGTCGAGCTTCTCGTCCCGGGACGGGTGGCGGCCCCGGGAGAGCTGGGCCAACTCCTCCTGGGCCACCGCCGTGCCGATGTCGACGCCACCGGGGGCCGCGTACGGCAGGAGGGTGCAGCGCAGGAAGCGCGCCCAGTCCTCGCCGCGCCGGTCGCCGTACGAGGTGAACAGGCCGATCGCCTCGTCGCACAGGGCCAGCGCCTGCTGGGCACGGGAGTTGCCCGCGTCGACGACCGCCAGCTCCAGGCACGTCCAGGCCTCGCCGTGGGCCACCCCGATGCGCTGGAAGTCGGCGCGGGCGTCCACCAGGAGCTGGCGGGCGAAGCCCGAGTTGCGCAGCGAGCCCGTCTGGACGGCCCGCTGGTCGCGGGTGACACGGGCCGAGTGATGGCGGGCGCAGGCCAGGCCGTAGACGTCCCGGATGCGGGAGAACATCGTGCGGGAACGTTCCAGCTCGCGGACCGCGAGATCCAGGTTGCCCGTCTCCTCCAGCGACTGGCCCAGGTAGTAGACCGACCACGCCTCGCCGCGCGCGTCCTCGTTGTCGCGGTGCACCGACGCCGCCCGGCGCAGCCCGTCCACCGCCGCCGACGCGTCCCCGGCGACCAGCCGGGCCCGGGCCAGCTGGGTCAGGGCCCAGGCCTCGCCACGGGCGTCGCGCGTACGGCCGTACAGCTCGAGGGCCGTGCGCAGTTCGGACTCGGCGCGCGGGACGTCGCCCATGCGCAGGCCCAGCTGGCCGAGCTGGAAGTGGGCCCAGGCCTCGCCGTGGATCGACTCGCCCTCCTTGTGCAGGACCAGGGAACGGGTCAGCAGGTCCCAGGACTCGGCGAGGCGGGAGCGGTCGCGTTCCACGGCGGCGAGGGCGTGCATCGTCCAGGCGCGGTCGGTCGCCAGTTCGGGGGCCTGCTGGAGTTCCAGGGCCTCCTGGAGTTTCGCCGCCGCCTCGACCAGGTTGCCCTGGTGGTGCAGCGTGATGCCGAGCGAGCACAGCGCGCGGGCGGCGCCGGCGTCGTGATGGGCCTCCATATACAGCTCGACGACCGAGGTGAGCGTCGTGCGCGCCTTGTCCAGCTCGCCCAGCTGACGGGCCGCGATGCCCGTACGCCACTGCACCGAGCGGACCAGCAGACCCTGGTCCACGGACTCCGCGAGCTCACTGATCTCGCCGAGCCGGTAGAGGTCGCCGCGCAGCAGGCAGTAGTCGCACAGGGCGCCCAACAGGCTGAGTACCGCTGCCTGGTTGACGCCCTCCGCGTGCCGCAGCGTCGCCGTGATGAAGCTCGACTCGTCGTCCAGCCAGCGCAGCGCCTCGTCGAGGGAGGTGAAACCGTGCGGGCTGAAGCGGTCGGAGCGGGTCGACATGTTGCCGTCGACCAGACGCAGCACCGAGTCGGCCAGCTCGCCGTAGCTCACGATCAGACGTTCCTGCGCGGCCGTGCGCTCCGCCGGTTCCTCCTCGTCGAGGAGGCGGGCCTGCGCGAAGGCGCGGACCAGGTCGTGCAGACGGTAGCGGCTGCCCCGGACGTGGTCGATCAGCCCGGCGCGGGCGAGCGCGTCCAGCTGACGGGTCGCCTCCTTCCGGTCCGTGGCCAGCAGGGCCGCGGCAGCCGCCGCGCCGAGCGAGGCCCGCCCAGCCAGCGCCAGCCTGCGCAGCAGCCGCCGCGCCGGTTCCGACTGGTCGGTGTAGCGCAGCCACAGCACTCGCTCCACCGGCTCCACCGGGCCGTACGCGCCCAGGTCCGTGGCCAGCCCGCGCTGACTGCGCGGGCCGAGGGAGGAGCCCGCGATACGCAGCGCCAGCGGCAGACCGCCGCACAACTCCCGTATCCGGTCGGCGGATTCGGCGTCGTAGGGGCCGGGCTGCGCCTGCGCGCACGCGCCCAGCAGTTCCTCCGAGCCCGCCGCGTCCAAGGCCTCGACGGGCAGCTGGTGGACCCAGAACGGCAGGTCGTCCGGGAGAGCGAGGGGCTCCCGGGAGGTGACGATGACAAGACTGTCGGAGCGCTCCGGGACGAGCGTACGGACCTGCTCGGCGTCCTGCGCGTCGTCCAGGACGATGGTCACCGGGACACTGGTGAGGTGCTGGTTGTACAGCTCGCTCAGCCTTCTGATCTGCTGGTCCGGTGACGAACGCTCACGGAAGAGCAACTGCTCACGGGAGGCGCCGAGCCGGTTCAGCAGGTGCAGCAGGGCGTCGCGGGTGGGCAGCGGCGGTTCCTGAGGGCTGTCGCCGCGTAGATCCACCACGCACGCGCCCCGGAACTGGTCCCGCAGATCGTGCGCCGCGTGGATCGCGAGCGCGCTGCGGCCACTGCCGGGCGCGCCGTGCAGGACGACCAGGGTCGGTCGGGTCTCCGTGCTCGCCCGCGCCGCGTGCACCCACTGCCGGATCCGGGCCAGTTCCTGCCGCCGGCCCGCGAACGGCTCGTCCGGATCCGGGAGCTGGGCGAACGACTGCTCCAGAAGGCTGCGGCTGCGGGCCGCCGCGCTCTTGTCGCTGCCGCGCAGCCTCGGCCCCGGCTTCTTCGGCCCGGTCGACGCGCTGAGCATCCGCTGCTGGTCGAGGAACGGACGGATGCCGCGTACCTCCAGCGCCGTCAGCCACGTCAGCCGCAGCTGCTCGGGACCGCCGGGCTGGCTCACCGCGCCGGCCCGATGATGGGCGGCCGGCACATGGGACGCGGTCACCTTCAGGACCGTCGCCACGGCGCCGACCACGCCCACGGTCAGCGCCGCGCCCACGGCGGTGCCCGCGCCGGTGCCGAGCGCCAGGTCGGCGACGCCCGCCGCGACGGAGGCGACAGCCCCCACCAGCAAGGGAGTTCCGGCGCCCTCCCGGGCGTACCGCTGCCCGAAGGTGAGCTGCCCGGCCTTCGCCTCGTCGAGCGCCCGCGTGTACGCCGCGTACTCCTCGGCGGACGACTGCGCCATGGCGTCCAGCGCCGCGCGCGCTCTCGTGAGCAGCGCACTCCCGTCGGTACGCCCCCCGGACCGCCGTACCTCTTCCTCCACGGCCCGGCCCAACAGCCGCTCGGCTTCCGCCCGGTGACTGTCCCGCATGGCGTGTCCCCCTCTGGCAGCAACGGCTTGTTCCCGGTGGCTCCTTGGTCAAGTGTCCTGCGTACGGCGCATGGGGGCGAGGGGGCGTGGGGCCCCGATCGCCGTGCCGGGCATACCTGTTGACGTGGTCGACCTGGGTGACGCGGGAGAAGCCGTTGATGTGGGAGGGACGTGGCGCGGCTATCGTGATCACAGGTATCGAACGGGGAGAACAAGACATGGCAAGCCACAACCCGCCGCCGACCGGTCCGCCGTACGCGCCGCCGTACCCGCCGTCGCAGGGACCGCAGCAGCCGCGCTGGGCCTGGTGGGTCGTCGGCATCGTCATCCCTGTCGTGGGACTGCTCGTCACGGTGCTGATGAGCCGGCCGGGCTCGTCGGACGACAAGGGTGCGGAGTCGGCGCCGACGTCGGCGCCGGTGCGGTCGTCCGCTCCGGCGGAGAAGACCGGCCAGGAGCAGCAGCCCGAGTCGCCCACCAAGACCTCCGGCGCCGCCGCGGCCGTGCACGCGCGGTTCGGCCCGAAGGTCGTCGACGCCGACACGACCAACAGCGGGTCGTACATCGAACTGGACTCGGCCCAGCCGATCGTGTCGGGCAGCACCCTCAAGGGCGCGGACATCGTCTTCGGTGCGTCTCTCGGCGACCCGAATCTGTTCGTGCCGGGCTCCGGGTCCATGCTGGCTCCGCTACCCGCCTCCGACACCGCCCCCACGGCCGACGAGTGCGCCGACAGCGTGGATCGCAATGGCACCTACACGGCGGACGTGAAGCGGGGTGACCGCTTCTGCCTGATGACCGACGAGGGCCGCGTCGCCTACCTGAAGGTCGTCACCGCGCCGAGCACCGGCACCGGAAAACTGGACGTCACCGTCTGGGACACGCCTGGCGCCTGAGAGATCGGGTCCTGCGGCAGGATGGACCCATGCCGAACCGACTGGCCCATGAGACGTCCCCCTATCTCCTCCAGCACGCCGACAACCCGGTCGACTGGTGGCCCTGGTCGGAAGAGGCCTTCACGGAGGCACGACAGCGCGGTGTTGCGGTCCATCTGAGCGTCGGGTACTCGAGCTGCCACTGGTGTCATGTTCTAGCTCGCGAGAGCTTCGAGGACGAGGCAGTCGCTGCCTTCATGAACGAGCACTTCGTGAACATCAAGGTCGACCGCGAGGAGCGTCCTGACGTCGACGCCGTCTACATGGAGGCCGTGCAGGCGGCGACCGGTCACGGCGGCTGGCCCATGACGGTGTTCCTGACGCCGGACGCGGAACCCTTCTACTTCGGCACCTACTTCCCGCCCGAGCCCCGCAGCGGCATGCCCTCCTTCCGTGAGGTGCTGGAGGGGGTCCGCGCCGCCTGGGCCGACCGGCGCGACGAGGTCGCCGAGGTCGCCCAGAAGATCGTGCGCGACCTCGCCGGACGCGAGATCGAGTACGGCGCGGCCGAGGCGCCAGGCGAGGAGGAGCAGGCGCGGGCGCTGCTCGGGCTGACCCGGGAGTACGACGCCCAGCGCGGCGGATTCGGCGGGGCGCCGAAGTTCCCGCCGTCCATGGTCCTGGAGTTCCTGCTGAGGCACAGCGCCCGTACGGGGGCCGAGGGGGCGCTGCAGATGGCCCAGGACACCTGTGAGCGCATGGCCCGGGGCGGGATCTACGACCAGCTCGGCGGCGGGTTCGCCCGGTACTCCGTGGACCGGGAGTGGGTGGTACCCCACTTCGAGAAGATGCTGTACGACAACGCTCTGCTTTGCCGGGTATATGCCCACCTGTGGCGTGCCACCGGCTCCGAGCTCGCGCGGCGCGTCGCCCTGGAGACCGCCGACTTCATGGTGCGTGAACTCCGCACCGCCGAAGGGGGGTTCGCGTCCGCGCTCGACGCCGACAGCGACGACGGGACCGGCAAGCACGTCGAAGGCGCCTACTACGTCTGGACGCCGGCGCAGCTCACCGAGGTGCTCGGTGCCGAGGACGCGGAGCTTGCCGCGCACTACTTCGAGGTCACGGCTGACGGGACCTTCGAGGAGGGCGCCTCTGTGCTCCAGCTCCCGCAGCATGAGGGCGTGTTCGACGCCGAGAAGGTCGAGTCCATCAAGGCGCGGTTGCTTGCCGCCCGTAGTGGGCGGCCCGCGCCTGGGCGGGACGACAAGGTGGTCGCCGCCTGGAACGGGCTCGCGATCGCCGCGCTCGCGGAGACCGGTGCCTACTTCGAGCGGCCCGATCTCGTGGACGCCGCGCTGGCCGCCGCCGATCTCCTCGTACGGGTTCACCTGGACGACCGGGCCCACCTCGCCCGTACCAGCAAGGACGGGCATGTCGGGGCGAACGCGGGGGTGTTGGAGGACTACGCCGATGTCGCCGAGGGGTTCCTCGCGCTGGCCTCCGTGACGGGGGAGGGGGTGTGGCTGGAGTTCGCCGGGTTCCTGCTCGACCATGTGCTCACGCGGTTCGTCGACGCGGAGTCGGGTGCGCTGTACGACACCGCCAGCGACGCCGAACAGCTCATCCGACGGCCCCAGGACCCGACCGACAACGCGGTGCCCTCCGGATGGAGCGCGGCGGCCGGGGCGTTGCTCGGGTACGCCGCCCACACCGGGGCTGAGCCCCATCGGGCCGCCGCCGAGCGGGCGTTGGGCGTCGTGAAGGCACTCGGGCCGCGTGTGCCGCGGTTCATCGGGTGGGGGCTCGCTGTCGCCGAGGCGTTGCTCGACGGGCCGCGCGAGGTCGCGGTGGTCGGGCCGTCGCTCGATGATCCGGCCACAACTGTCCTGCACCGTACGGCACTTCTGGGTACCGCTCCGGGGGTCGTGGTCGCCGCGGGGGTCGCGGACAGTGACGAGTTGCCGTTGCTCGCCGGGCGGATCCTCGTCGGCGGTGAACCGACCGCGTATGTCTGCCGTAACTTCACCTGTGACGCTCCGACGACCGATCCGGACCGTCTGCGCGTCGCGTTGGGCGGCTGAGCGCGGCCCCCAACAGGGCATTACCGGAGGTAACGCGACATCCCGAGTCGCCTTCGGCGCGCGAGATTTACGGACGTGTTCGGACACATCCCGCTAGAGGGGTCCACCGTTCCGAAACATGTTATTTATCGGAAGAGTTCGTCCCATTCACACTTCCCCCCTAAGTTCTGCACCGGTACGCGGCAGCGGTAACGCACTGTCGCGACAGGGGGTTTGGGGATCTGGGGGGATCTGTTGCTTACGTATGTCTTCATCGCGGCCATATCGCTGGCCCTGTTCTGGATGGCCGCCTTCACCTTGTGGTGGCAGATGCACGCCTGGCGCACGCCGGAAGTGCTCGCCTCCACCCGATTCAGCAGACCGGACGGCGGTGGGGGGCTGTCGTTCTCGCTCCTGCTGCCCGCCCGGCACGAGCAGGCCGTACTGGACCACACCATCCAGCGCCTCCTCGAATCCGGTCATACCGACTTCGAGATCATCGTCATCGTCGGTCACGACGACCCCGAGACGGCGGCGGTGGCCGAGCGGGCCGCCGAACGTGACCCGCGCGTCCGGGTCGTCGTGGACACCCACGAGAAGAAGAACAAGCCGAGGGCCATGAACACGGCGTTGCCGCACTGCCGCGGCGACATCGTCGGGGTCTTCGACGCCGAGGACCAGGTCCACCCGGAGCTGCTCTCGCACGTCGACCACGCGTTCAGGACCACCGGCGCGGACGTCGTCCAGGGCGGTGTCCAGCTCATCAACTTCCACTCCAGCTGGTACAGCCTGCGCAACTGCCTGGAGTACTTCTTCTGGTTCCGGTCGCGGCTCCATCTGCACGCGCAGAAAGGATTCATCCCGCTCGGCGGCAACACCGTCTTCGTACGGACCGAGGTGCTGCGGGACGCGGGCGGCTGGGACCCCGACTGCCTCGCCGAGGACTGTGACCTGGGCGTACGGCTGTCCAGCGTCGGCAAGAAGGTCGTCGTCGCCTACGACTCCGACATGGTGACCAAGGAGGAGACCCCGGGCTCGCTGGTGTCGCTGCTCAAGCAGCGCACCCGCTGGAACCAGGGCTTCCTCCAGGTGTACCGGAAGCGGGACTGGAAGCAACTCCCGTCATTCGGGCAGCGGTTGCTCGCCCGCTACACCCTGATGACGCCCTATCTCCAGGCGATCTCCGGGGTGGTGATCCCGCTCAACGTGGCTGTCGCGCTCTTCCTCGACGTGCCCGTCTACGTCGCCTTCATCACCTTCCTGCCGGCCGTGACCGCGCTGGTCACCTTCGTCTTCGAGCTCGTCGGACTGCACGACTTCGGCAAGCAGTACGGCCTCCGGGTCCGCCCCGTCCACTATCTCAAGCTCATCGTGGGCGGCCCCTTCTACCAGGTGCTCCTCGCCGGGGCGGCCGTGCGCGCCGTCTGGCGCGAGCAACGCGGGCGCAACGACTGGGAGTTGACCAGTCACGTCGGCGCACACCTCAACACCGGTGAGTTCCGAGAGGACGTTCTCGCGTGACCTCCATCCTTCCCGCGGTGACCACGGTTCCCAAGGTCCCCGCCCAGCGGCAGCCTGCGCCCGAAACAGGTTCTGCCCCTCGGCCGACTCCGCCGCCGACCCGCGCCGGCCGGCTCCGATCCGCCCGGCCCGACCTGCTGACCTGCGGTCTGCTGCTCGTGGCCATCATGGTCGTGCAGGGCTGGAACATCGCCGACTATCCGACCCTCAGCGACGACGAGGGCACCTACCTCGCACAGGCGTGGTCCGTGCAGCAGGGCAGGGGCCTCGCCCACTACACCTACTGGTACGACCACCCGCCCCTCGGCTGGATACAGATAGCCGCCCTGACCTGGATACCGTCGCTGCTCAGCCCCGACTCGATGACCGTCGGCTCGATGCGCGTCGCGATGCTGCTGGTCAGCGCGGTCAGCGCGGTCCTCGTCTACGTCCTGGGGCGCCGTCTGGCACTGCCCCGCTGGGCCGCGGGGCTGGCCATGGCACTGTTCGGGCTGTCGCCGCTGTCGGTCGTGCTCCAGCGGGAGATCTTCCTCGACAACCTCGCGGTGATGTGGGTGCTGGCCGCCTTCACCCTCGCCGCCTCTCCGAGCCGCCACCTGTGGCACCACTTCGCCGCCGGTCTGGCGGCCGCGGCGGCGGTGCTCACCAAGGAGACGATGCTCGTCATCCTGCCCGCCCTGCTGGTCACCATGTGGCGCCACGGCCACCGCGACACCCGTAAGTTCGCGCTCACCGGCGCCATCACCGCCTGCGCCCTGATCGGCCTCTCGTACCCCCTGTTCGCCCTGCTCAAGGGCGAGTTGTTCCCGGGCGGCGGCCACGTCTCGCTGTTCGACGGACTCAAGTACCAGATGACCAGGCCCGGTTCGGGATTCATCCTCGACAAGGGCTCCGGCTCGTACGGAGTCCTGCAGTCCTGGCTCTACTACGACCGTGTCCTGCCCCTCGGCGGCCTCGCCGGCGCCCTGCTCCTCATCGCCTCCTGGCGCTGGTCGGTCACCGCCCGAGCCCTGGCCGGACCGGCCCTCACCGTCGGCATCCTCGCCCTGGTCGCGATGCGCCCCAGCGGCTATCTGCCCGCGATGTACGTCATCCAGGCGCTGCCCTTCCTCGCCCTGGTCCTCGCCGGAGGCGTCGCGAGCGTCACCCACGCGGTACTGCGCCGGCGGCGCGCCGAAGGGGAGAGGCGGCAACTCACCTGGGCGCGGTACGCCGTTGCCACGCTCTTCGCCGCCACCTTGGCCGCGTACGTCGTACCGCGCTGGTACGACGGTGACCGTACCGCCCTCACCGCCGACGCCAACGCCCCCTACCGGGCCGCCTCCCAGTGGCTCGCGACCGAGGTCGCCGACCCGGCGCACACCCGGGTGCTCGTCGACGACGCGCTCTGGCTCGACCTCGTGCACGCCGGGTACCAGCCCGGGCTCGGCGTCATCTGGTTCTACAAGGCCGACCTCGACCCGGCGGTGACGAAGACGATGCCCAGGGGCTGGAAGGACCTGGACTATGTCGTCGCCTCTCCGACGGTACGGCGCGACGCGGTCCAGTTGCCCAACGTCAGGGCCGCGATGGAACATTCGCGCCCGGTGGCCACCTTCGGCGCCGGCGACGACCGGATCGAGATCCGCAGCATCGACGCCACCGGAGGCACCCGATGAGCAGCTTCGAGTTCACTGTCCCTGGCGAACTGGGCGATCCGGCCGTACGCGCGGCCGAAGTCGCCGAGCCCGGTGCCGTCACCATCGTCGTACCGACCTTCAACGAGTCCGCGAACATCGGGGAGTTGCTGCGCCGGATCACCGAGTCGGTGCCGACGCGGCTGCCCTGCGAGGTCATCTTCGTCGACGACTCCACCGACGACACCCCCGAGGTGATCACCGAGGCCGCGCAGGACTGCCCGTTCCCCGTCACCGTCATCCACCGCGAGGAAGCGGTCGGCGGGCTCGGTGGCGCGGTCGTCGAGGGCCTCAAGGCGGCGACCTCCGACTGGATCGTCGTCATGGACGGCGACTGCCAGCATCCGCCGTCCCTGGTACCGGAGTTGGTGGCCACCGGCGAGCGGGCCAACGCCGGGCTCGTGGTCGCCTCTCGTTACATCAAGGGCGGCAGCCGGGCCGGCCTCGCGGGCAGCTACCGGGTGGCCGTGTCCCGCCTCGCGACCTGGCTGACCAAGTCCCTGTTCCCGCGCAGGCTGCACGGCATCAGCGACCCGATGAGCGGGTTCTTCGCGATCCGCCGCAGCGCGGTCACCGCCGACATCCTCCAGCCGCTCGGCTACAAGATCCTCCTCGAACTGGCCGTCCGCAGCCGCCCCCGCCAGGTCGCCGAGGTCCCCTTCGTCTTCCAGGACCGCTTCGCCGGTGAGTCCAAGTCCACCGCGCAGGAAGGCCTGCGCTTCCTGCGCCACCTCGTCGGCCTGCGCTCCGCCTCGCCCGCCGCCCGCATGATCGGCTTCGGCCTGATCGGCGCCACCGGCTTCCTGCCGAACCTGCTCGGGCTGTACGCGCTCACCGCGGCCGGCCTGCACTACGTACCGGCCGAGATCCTCGCCAACCAGCTGGGCGTCGCCTGGAACTTCCTGCTCATCGAGCACCTGCTGTTCCGCGACCGCCGCCGGCACCGGCGCTGGTGGGACCGCGCCGGCCGGTTCGCGGTGCTCGCCAACCTCGACCTCGTCCTGCGGCTGCCGCTGATCGCGCTGTTCGTGGACCGGTTCGGGATGGGCGTGCTGCCCGCCACCACGCTCGCGCTGGTGACGACCTTCGTCCTGCGCTTCGCCGGAACCGAAGGGCTGGTCTATCTGCCGCGCCGGGGCCGCCAGGGGGCCCTGCGCGAAAGCGAAACAGCGAGGAGAGCCGCGTGAGACCGTTCAGCACATTGCGCACATTGCGTACATCGGGCAGACCAAGGGCTAGGGCAACCGCCCGACGTAGAACGGCACTTGTCGGGGTCGGGGCCCTGACCGTCGGTCTCGTCCTCGTCTCGCCGCAGCCCGCGTCCGCCGCCAACCTCGTCCTCAATCCGGGCTTCGAGACGGCGGGCAGCGGCGACATGCCGTACTGCTGGGAGAAGTCCGGGTGGGGCGACAGCGACTTCACCTTCTCCACCGTCGCCGGCCACTCGGGTACGAAGGCCATGAAGGTCGACGTGACCCGGCGGGTGAGCGGCGACCGCAAGGCGCTGATCACCGAGGACACGACCTGCGCGCCCGTGGTGTCGGTGGGCAAGCAGTACGATCTCGGGCTCTGGTACAAGACGACCACGCCGGACGCGTCCATCACCCTGTTCCGGCACGACGCGACGCTCGGCTGGCAGTACTGGACCGACCTGAAAACCCTCGACATGCAGGGAAGCTGGACCCAGGCCACGGTCCGCACCCCGGCGGTCCCGGCCGGCACCGACCGCATCACATGGGGCGTCTCGGTGTACGGCACGGGCTCCGCGACCACCGACGACTACACGATGGAGCAGGTCTCCGACCCGGTCCCGCCCGCCTCCTGCACCGGCACCGCCAACGAGTGCGCCAACGGCAGATGGACGGTCCTGCCCACGCAGAACCCGGTCCGCTCCATGCACTCCGTCGTCCTCAACAACGGCAAGGTGCTGCTGATCGCGGGCTCCGGCAACAGCGAGGAGCAGTTCAACGCCGGCACGTTCACCAGCGCGGTGTACAACCCGGCCGACGGCAGCTACAAGGTCGTTCCCACGCCGAAGGACATGTTCTGCTCCGGGCACGTCCAGCTCCAGGACGGGCGCGTGCTGGTGATGAGCGGCAACAAGGCGTACCCGGTCGTCGGCGGGCACGGCTACGAGGGCTACAAGGACTCGTACATCTTCGACCCGGTCACCGAGACGTACAGCAAGACGAACGACCTGGTCGACGGTCACTGGTACCCGTCGGCGACCGTCCTCGGCAACGGTGACGTGATCTCCTTCGGCGGGCTGCGCGAGGACTCGACCGGGTCGGTGACGGCCGAGCTGTTCTCGGACGCCGAGCAGCAGTGGCTGCCGCTGTGGAAGGTCAACCAGACCTGGTCGTACTGGGGTCTGTACCCGTCGATGATCCTGATGCAGGACGGGCGCCTCTTCTACTCGGGCAGCCATGTCTTCGGCAACGGCACGCCCGGCACCGGGTCGGCGGTCTACGACTACGCGGCCAACACGACGACCGCGATCTCCGGGCTCCAGAACAAGGACCAGCGCGACCAGTCGGCGAGCGTGCTGCTGCCGCCGGCCCAGGACCAGCGGGTGCTGACGCTGGGCGGCGGCAACATCGACTCCAATCCGGACGCGGGCCGGCTGACCGACGTCATCGACCTCAAGGCGGCCAACCCGGCGTACATGGCGGGTCCGCCGCTGCCGCAGGGCACGGTCGACCTCGGCAACGGTCCGGTCGCCGAGACCGGCAACCAGGGCAAGATGTACGTCTCCGCCGTACTGCTGCCCGACGGCAAGGTGCTGGAGACCGGCGGCGCGCTGCACAACCGGGCCAACCCGGTCTTCGAGTCGTCGATCTACGACCCGGCGGCGAACACCTTCGACCCGGTCGCCGCCGACCCGCAGGCCCGCGGCTACCACTCGTCGTCGTTCCTGCTGCCCGACGGCCGCGTCATGTCGACCGGTGACAACCCGGGCAACGGCACCTGGAACCACAACGTGTCGATCTACACCCCGCCGTACCTCCTCAAGGGCACCCGCCCGACGATCACTTCGGTGATCGACGGCGAGTGGTCGTACGGCGACACGCAGCGCATCACGGTCGACCGTCCCATCGTCAAGGCGGAGTTGATCCGCCCGGCCGCGGTCACGCACTCCTCGGACCCCAACCAGCGGTTCGTGGACCTGCCCCTGTCGGTCAACGGCAACAACATCGACCTCAACGTGACGAGCAACCCCAACCTGGCCCCGCCCGGCTGGTACATGCTCTTCGCGGTCGACGCCAACGGTGTCCCCTCGGTGGCGAAGTGGGTCCACCTCTCCGGGCCCGCGGCACTGACGTCGGCGGCGTCGTCCATGTCGATGCCCGTGAAATCCTCCGGTGCCACCCTTGACGCGCACATCCACTCCTTCGCGCAGGGACTGAAGGGCAAGGTCAGCGGCCCCGGCGTGAAGCGCGCCTCGCAGCCGCTCAGCCCGACCCTCTCGGGCTGCGACCGCCACTACGGGTCGATCAACGTCTGCGTCCCGACGGTGTTCCCGGCGGAGGTCAGGAAGACGACGGCCGCCCGCTGCGCCTGGCTCAGGGCCAACGACTACGGCCGCCTGAAGATCAACGGCCAGGACGACCCCCTCGGCCTCGACCCGAGCCGCAACGGGGTGGTCTGCGAGAAACAGGACCTGAGGAAGAGCGCCAAGAGGTGAGGTAGCGAGCAGTACGGGGACCGGTGCCCCGGATCCCGGAGGGCGTGCCCGTGTCGGTGGGTGCGCCCTTCGTGGCGTCCGCGGGTCAGGAAGAGGCCGGCGCCGGCAGGCCGTGTTCGAAGACGTGCAGCGTGCGGTCCACCAGGTCGGTCAGGTCGTCCTGGAAGTCGTTCTGGGCCCAGTAGACGGTGACCTCCGACAGGCCGCCGATCAGGGACATCGCGTAGACACGCACCTCCAGGTCGGCGGCGTCGCGGCCGGTGCGTTCGGCGATGACGCGGCTGAGGACACGGCCCGTTTCGGACAGGCTCTCGATCATGCGGGAACGGACCGCCGGTACCTCCAGCATCAGCCGGCCGCGCAGCCGTGTCACCTCGGGCTCCTCGGCCGAGCTGCGGCCGATGGCGTTCCTCAGGACGTACCGCAGGGAGACGAGCCACGCTTCGTCCGCCGGGCGCGCGCGCAGTTCCTCCTCCAGGACGGAGTCGTACTCGTCGGTGAGCACGATGTCCTCCTTGGTGGGGAAGTAGCGGAAGACCGTGGACGGCGACACCTCGGCGCGCTCGGCGATCTGTTCGATGGTCGTGGCCTCGTACCCCTGGTGCCCGATCAGCTCGTACGTCGCGGCGCGGATCGCCATCCGGGTCTTGATCTTCTTCCGCTCACGCAGGCCCAGCTGGGGGCGGTCGGCGAGGGGAGAGGTGCGAGCGGCCGTCATACGGTCATTCTCCGCCACGCCGGGGCACACAAAGACGGCCGCGGCTCGAGAGCCGCGGCCGCCTCAGGGGAGGTCAGGGTTTACCCGTGCTGGTACGCCACCATCGAGATGCCGATGTAGTGCGCGATGAACGCCGCCAGGGTGAGGGAGTGGAACACCTCGTGGAAGCCGAACCAGCGCGGTGACGGGTTGGGGCGCTTGAGCCCGTAGATCACGCCGCCCGCGCTGTAGAGGAGGCCGCCGACGATGACCAGCACCAGGACGGCGATGCCACCGGCGCGCATGAAGTCCGGCAGGAAGAAGACGGCGGCCCAGCCCATCGCGATGTAGCAGGGCGTGTAGAGCCAGCGTGGGGCGCCGACCCAGAACACGCGGAAGGCGATCCCGGCCAGGGCCGCGCCCCAGATGCCCCACAGGAGCCACTGCCCCTTGCTCGCCGGGAGCAGCAGCATCGTGAGCGGGGTGTAGGTGCCCGCGATGATCAGGAAGATGTTCGCGTGGTCGAGTCTGCGCAGGACACCGTCCATGCGCGGACTCCAGGTGCCGCGGTGGTAGAGCGCGCTCACACCGAACAGCAGGCAGGCGGTGAGGGTGAAGATCCCGCAGGCGATGCGCGCGCGGCTCGAACTGGCGAGCGCGGTGAGCACCAGGCCGGAGATGAGTACGGCCGGAAACATGCCGAGATGCAACCAACCGCGCAGCTTGGGCTTGATCTCATCGGAATGTGGCAGCGAGAGCGCCAGGGGACCGCGGCCGACGGTCGGCGAGTCCAGGGGCGCGTCGGGGGCGGACGCAGTCATGACGGCCATCGTACCTACGTAACCGTAAGTTACGCGTCAGTTCGATGTCGGCGGCGGACGGAAGTGGCCAGCCTCTCATGTGGGTTGGATCCCGGCTGTGCCAGGTGAATGCGTGGTGGCCCGCAGGAAACGCCTGGGCGGGCGTCGGGTGAGTGGTGATGGTCACGTCGCTCAATTGTGACGCCCTATGGACAGATGGGCGCTTCAGTCGGATGATCAAATGAGTGCGGTCGGCACCGGATGAGCGCCCTTGATCCACACCGTGAAGCATCCGGGTCGCGGCCCCCAAGGGGCAGTCAACAAAAAACCCTCATTCCAAGGAGCAATCGTGGCGCGCGACATCGCGGCTCCCGTTCCCCCTGACACCTTCCTCTCAAGCACCGTCCCGACCAACCACAAGCAACTGGTCTCGTGGGTGAACGAGATCGCCGAACTGACCCAGCCGGACAGCGTGGTCTGGTGTGACGGATCCGAGACCGAGTACGAGCGACTGTGCGAAGAGCTCGTCGAAAAGGGCACCTTCAGGAAACTGGACCCGGTCAAACGCCCCAACTCCTACTACGCGGCCTCCGACCCGACCGACGTCGCGCGTGTCGAGGACCGCACCTTCATCTGCTCCGAGAAGGAGGCGGACGCGGGCCCGACCAACCACTGGAAGGACCCCGCCGAGATGCGGGACATCTTCGTGGGGGACAAGGGCGTCTTCCGCGGCTCGATGAAGGGCCGGACGATGTACGTCGTCCCGTTCTGCATGGGTCCGCTGGGCTCGGACCTCTCCGCGATCGGCGTCGAGATCACCGACTCGGCATACGTCGCCGTCTCCATGCGCACGATGACGCGCATGGGACAGCCGGTTCTCGACGAACTCGGAACCGACGGTTTCTTCGTGCGTGCTGTGCACACGCTCGGGGCGCCGCTGGCCGAGGGCGAGACCGACGTTCCGTGGCCGTGCAACTCCACGAAGTACATCTCGCACTTCCCGGAGAGCCGCGAGATCTGGTCCTACGGCTCCGGCTACGGCGGCAACGCGCTGCTCGGCAAGAAGTGCTACGCGCTGCGTATAGCGTCCGTCATGGCGCGTGACGAGGGCTGGCTCGCCGAGCACATGCTGATCCTCAAGCTCACGCCTCCGCGGGGAGAATCGAAGTACGTGGCGGCGGCCTTCCCCTCGGCCTGCGGCAAGACGAACCTCGCGATGCTGGAGCCGACGATCGGCGGCTGGACCGTCGAGACGATCGGCGACGACATCGCCTGGATGCGCTTCGGGGAGGACGGCCAGCTGTACGCCATCAACCCCGAGGCCGGTTTCTTCGGCGTCGCGCCCAGCACCGGTGAGCACACCAACGCCAACGCGATGAAGACGCTGTGGGGCAACTCGGTCTTCACCAAAGTGGCGCTGACCGACGACGGCGACGTCTGGTGGGAGGGCATGACGGAGGAGACTCCGGCCCACCTGACCGACTGGAAGGGC
>Ga0136846_1238502_pt1 | contig 25444 bp, 24 predicted proteins | sample HopSoiMetagenom2_FD_96841 | JGI IMG/M metagenome (GOLD analysis project Ga0136846, IMG submission 96841) | Grasslands soil microbial communities from Hopland, California, USA - 2 Assembly 2016 (version 4) | ecosystem: Environmental > Terrestrial > Soil > Grasslands | place: USA: Hopland... | reverse complement strand
AATGCTCGCCATAGCACGAGCTATGGCTGCGCTTTGCGCCTAGATCCGGCGCCTTTTGACGTGCTGCTCGGACACGCTCGAAATACTCTCAGCCTCTGAGCCCCCTGCCTGGCGCGTGTCATCCGGGCGTTGGCGTGGCCTAGACTGCCACCAGTGACTGCCCCGATCCCATCTCTGCCTCTCGCCCGCCTCCTGTCCCACACGGCAGACGCCATCCAGGCCGTCCGCGCTGGACATTCGCTCAATGACGCATTGTCCAGGTGCCCGCCCGATGCCCGTCCCGGCACGCAGGCCCTGAGCTTCCACGTCCTGCGCTGGCTTGGCAGCGCCCAGGCCGCCCGCGCTTGGCTCGCACCGAAGGCGCCGCCGCCGCCGGTTGACGCGCTCGCTCTCTCGGCCTTGGCGCTCCTGTGGCCCGGCGGTGATGCGCCGTACCCCGCCCATACCTTGGTCGACCAGGCCGTCTCCGCCGCCCGCCAGCGCCACAATGCCAGCGCGCCATTCGTCAACGCGGTTCTACGCCGTTTCCTGCGCGAACGCGATGCAATCATTGAGGCAGCAAAGCGCGACCCGGTGGCTGCCCACAACCATCCCGCCTGGTGGGCCAAGCGGCTGCGGGTCGATTGGCCTGATCAATGGCAGGCGCTGCTCGAAGCCAACAATCACCGCGCCCCGATGACCCTTCGGGTGAACGCCCGTCGCGGCACCGCCGAGACATATGTGAAGCGCCTGCAGGACGAGGGAATCACCGCCAAAGCTTTTGGAACCCACACCGTTGTCCTCGATCTCCCGGTGCCCGTGACCCGCCTGCCGGGCTTCGCACAGGGCGACGCCTCCGTCCAGGACGCCGCCGCCCAGGCTGCCGCGCCCTTGCTTCTGAGCGGCGGATTGCCAGCCCACGCCCACGTTCTCGACGCCTGTGCCGCCCCGGGCGGCAAGACCGCCCACCTCCTCGAGCTTGCCGACCTCGACGTCGTTGCACTGGACAGCGACCCAGAACGCCTCACCCGCATCGACGACACCCTGACACGCCTGTCGCTGAAAGCCAGAACCGTCTGCGCAGACGCGGGCGACCCTGCCGCGTGGTGGGACAAACGACCCTTCGACGCCATCTTGCTCGACGCCCCTTGCAGCGCCTCGGGCATCGTCCGTCGTCACCCGGACGTGCGCTGGCTGCGCCGTCCCGGTGACATCACCACCCTCGCCGAAACGCAGGCCCGGCTCCTCGACGCCCTCTGGCCCACCCTGGCCACGGGCGGCCGCATGCTCTATTGCACCTGCTCTGTCTTCAAGGCCGAAGGTCAGCACCAGATCGACGCTTTTTTGCAACGCCAGGCGGACGCTAGTCTCATCAACCAACCCCCGTCGCCCGGACACCTGCTGCCTCTGCCCGACAATGGGCAAGAGGCATCAGTGCCCGCCTTGGGCGCATCGCCCGACGGCTTCTATTTCGCTCTCCTACAAAAACGCTGAATTGCCCGCCTTGGAAGTGCACCGCCTGGAAACGGATCGCTGCTCCCGGCCTCGTGCGCTGAGCAGGGGCTGGGGCATGTGGTTTGCCGCGCTCGTATTCGCCTGGTTGGCGCTGTGGTTGCCCATGCAGGCACGCGCCGAGGTGCCGGAGTTCACCGAATTCGAGATCGTCCGCAACGACGAGGGCGTGTCCCTCAGTTTCGCTCTCCGATTCGACCTGCCGCGTGGCGTGGAAGACGCGCTTTCCAAGGGGGTGCCGCTGTATTTCGTGGCCGAGATCGAGGTCTTTCGCGACCGCTGGTACTGGCGCGACAAGAGGATCACCAAGGCGTCGCGCGTATGGCGCGTGGCCTACCAGCCGTTGACACGCAAATACCGTGTGAGCTTCGGCGGGCTGAACCAGAACTTCGATAGCCTGAACGATGCGCTCGTCAATGTGCGGCGCGTCAGCGGCTGGAAGATCGCCGAGAAAGATCAGATCGACGACGGACGGCATTACGTCGAGTTCACCTACCGGCTAGACACGACCTTGCTGCCTCGGCCGATGCAAATCGGCATCGGCGGCCAACCGGAATGGACTCTCCTCGTTGAGAAGACTCAACGATTCCATTGATCCGTGAACGCTCAAGCCCTCACCCCAACCCTCTCCAGGAACCGCGTCCTTCGCAGGAACCGAAGGGTATTCCTGGTGGCCAGGGCCACCGTATTGCTCTCTCTCCCTCTGGCAGAGGGAGGGGGTGAGGGCGATGGCGATGGAGGCAACGAGACCTTGCATATTCTCGGCCGCGGCCCTCACCCCAACCCTCTTCCAGGGGGCCCTCTGGGAGAGGGAGCAATACTTTGTCCTTCTCACGTTCGGTTCATGGACAGCGCCTGCGGCCTCCGAGAACCCTCCAGATCCGCATGACCAAAGCCAACCGCTGGGCCTGGATCATCTCGCTGGTTGCCATCACCGGCGCGGTGCTGGTGCTGTCCTTCCTGCTGTCCATCGCGACCAACAATCGCGCCTTCTACGAGCGCCACTACGTCTGGCTGTTCTGGGTCAACGTGGCGGTCGCGGGATTCCTCATCCTCGTCATCGGCATTGCCGCCGTGCGCCTGCTCGTGCGGGTGCAGCGAGGCAAGTTCGGCAGCCGCATGCTGCTCAAGCTCACGGCCATCTTCGCGCTGGTGGGCGTGATCCCCGGCGTGCTGATCTACACGGTGAGCTACCAGTTCGTCTCGCGCAGCATTGAAAGCTGGTTCGACGTGAAGGTTGAGGGCGCCCTGGACGCCGGCCTCAACCTCGGCCGCGGCACGCTTGATGCGCTGGTGAACGACCTCGCCAACAAGACGCGGCTTGCGGCCGAGCGGCTGGCCGACCGCCCTTCCGACCAACGCGAGGTGCAGACTCTGGCCCTCGAACGCCTGCGCGAACAGCTCTCTGCCCAAGACATCGCCATCGTCGGTGCCTCGGGACAGATCATCATGTCCGCCGGCAGCGGGGCCGGGTCGCTGCTGCCTGACAGGCCGTCGCCCATCCTTCTACGCAATGCCCGCATCACGCGCGTCGTGAGTCAAACCGAAGGCCTGGAAGACGATGCCGTGCCGGGTGGCGCGCGCATCCGCGCATTGGCCTTCATCCCGAGCACGAACTTCGTGCTCGCGCAGCAAGACCGCTACCTCATGGTCACGCAGCAACTGCCTGCCGCACTGGCCGTCAATGCGCTGGCCGTGCAAACGGCCTACCGGGAGTACCAGCAGCGAGCGCTGGGCCGAGAGGGCCTGCGCAAGATGTACATCGGCACGCTCACGCTGACGCTGATCCTCGCCGTGTTCGGCGCTTTGCTCTTGGCGGTGACTTTGTCCAACCAACTCGCCCGCCCGCTGCTCCTGCTGGCCCAAGGCGTGCGCGAGGTGGCGCAAGGCGATCTGAGCACCAAGCCGGTCTTCGCATCGCGCGACGAACTTGGCGGCCTGACGAGGTCCTTCGCCGACATGACCGAACAGCTTTCCGAAGCGCGCGAGATGGTGCAAAAAAGCGTGACGCAGGTCGAGAGTGCACGGTCCAACCTGCAGACCATTCTCGATAACCTGACCGCCGGCGTCGTCGTGTTCGACAAAGACGGCAACATCGACACTGTGAACCCGGGCGCGACGCGCATCCTGCGCTTGCCGCTGTCGGTGTACCGCGGCAAACGCCTCGAAGACGTGCCCGGCCTCGAAACCTTTGCAGCTGCCGTCCGCCAGCGCTTCGATCTGCACGACGCCAGCCCTGAAGCCGGGGAACGCGATCAGTGGCAAGACTCCTTCGATCTGCAAACCGCCAGCGACCGCGACACGCTGACCTTGCTCGTCCGAGGCGCCGCCATGCCCCAGCATGCACGCCTGATGGTCTTCGACGACATCACCGAAGTCGTGTCTGCCCAGCGCAGCGCCGCCTGGAGCGAAGTGGCCCGCCGCCTCGCTCATGAAATCAAAAACCCGCTCACGCCGATCCAACTGTCGGCCGAGCGCATGCAGCAAAAGCTCGAACCCAAGCTCGAAGGTCCGGATCAGGCCATGCTTGTGCGATCAGTCGCGACCATCGTGGCCCAGGTGCAAGCCATGAAGACCCTGGTCAACGAGTTCCGTGATTACGCCCGGCTGCCCGCGGCGCAACTCAGCCCGCTGGACCTCAATGACCTCGTGCGCGAGGTTCTTCAGCTGTACGCAGCGTCGCAGGAGGCCGGCGTGCTGCACTGCGACCTCGCGGGTGACCTGCCCGCCATCATCGGCGACAGCACGCAGCTCAGGCAGGTCATCCACAACCTCGTGCAGAACGCGCTCGACGCCGTGACAGACCGCAAGGATGGCGAGGTGATGGTGCGAACCGAAGTGGCCAGAACGGAGCAGGGCGACGTGAGGGCGGTGCGCCTGCAGGTGGTGGACAACGGCCCGGGCTTTGCAGACAAAGTGCTCAAGCGCGCCTTCGAACCGTACGTCACCACCAAGTCCAAGGGCACTGGCCTGGGTCTCGCGGTGGTGAAGAAAATCGCCGACGAACACGGGGCGCGGGTGCGGCTGGCAAACATCAGTGCCAAGCGGTCCGAAAGAGGTTCGGATGAGCCGGCGGTGGCGGGGGCGCAAGTCTCGCTATCATTCTCGAAATTCGCGCCTGCCGACAGCGTCGCCAATGCGTCGCAGGCCGCCGCGCCGGGTGCGGAAGCACCAGCGCACTGAGTGCACCGAAGGGTCCATGGCCACCATTCTTGTTGTCGACGATGAACTGGGCATCCGCGCCCTCTTGTCGGAAATCCTCACTGACGAAGGTCACAGCGTCGAGCTCGCCGAAGACGCCGCCCAGGCGCGCGCCTGCCGCGAGCGTCTGCGTCCGGACCTCGTCCTCCTGGACATCTGGATGCCCGATGTCGACGGCATCTCCTTGCTCAAGGAATGGAGCGCCGGTGGGCTGCTGACCATGCCCGTGATCATGATGAGTGGTCACGGCACCATCGACACCGCGGTCGAGGCCACAAAGCACGGCGCCATGGCCTTCCTGGAAAAGCCCATCACCCTGCAGAAGCTGCTGCGCGCGGTGGAGCAGGGCTTGGCCAAGCCCAGCGCCCGGCCGGCGTCGAACCCCGGCATGGGTGTCATGAGTGGCATCGGCGGAATCAGTGGAATCGGCGGAATGCGCCCCGAGAACATTTACGCGGCAGAGAGCGTGATGATGGGCGGCCTGCCGAGCGCCTCCTTCGTGCCGCCTCTGGCGCTCGGACCGCAGGCGGAGCAGAGCTTTGATCTGGACCGGCCCCTGCGCGAGGCCCGGGATGCCTTCGAGAAAAGCTACTTTGAGTTTCATCTTGCGCAAGAAAACGGGAGCATGACGCGGGTGGCGGAGAAGACAGGGCTGGAGCGGACGCACCTGTACCGCAAGCTCAAGCAACTCGGCGTGGACTTGTCGCGGAACAAGCGCGGGGCGAACTGAGAGGCTGAGAGTATTTCGAGCGTGTCCGAGCAGTACGTCAAAAGGTGCCTGATCTAGGCGCAAAGCACAGCCATGCTCGTGCTATGGCGAGCATTTGCAACGACGAGCAGACGTCTTTTGACGTGATGAGCGGGCATGATCGAAAAACCCTCAGCCTCTGAGCGGAGGGGCGGGGAAGTCGTCCAGTAAAGTCCTGCTAGAATCGTCGGCTCACGGCCAAGTAGCTCAGTTGGTAGAGCAGCGGATTGAAAATCCGCGTGTCGGTGGTTCGATTCCGCCCTTGGCCACCAGTCTTCAAGGCCAACCGTTTCTCGGTTGGCTGCACCTTGAACGGGACTTTGGCCAGATGGCCGGAGTTAAGTAGAAATACTCCCGGCCAAACTTTGCTTCAACGCCGCCACCGCATTGCGCTGGCGGCGTTTTCCTTTGTGTGACAGCTGGTGGCCCGCGCCAAAGCCGCTTGGACTAGGACTAGGACTAGGCAAAAACCTGTAAAAGCGAGCAAAACCGTCTGCGCGCACCGCTCCGTGTGCCCGGGCTTCCCCGCCGAGGTCCAGCGAGGTTTCGTTGGCCTATACGCGCATGACGGTGTCGTAGGTTGCGATGAACCCACCCAGCTGGCAGGCGCTACAGAACTGGCCGGCGCCGGGGAATGCCCCGCCCGGGGCACTCCTGGTTAGGGGCTGAGGTCCTTCATCCTGGCTCGACCGAGGATCGGTGGTCGGCCGATGTCAGGAGCTGCTTCTCTTGCGGCCAGTTGTTTCGCGTTGGCCAATGTTTCCGGCTGCACGTCGCCATTGCGGGCCGTGTCGAGGGGCACCATGCATCTCGGGCAGTTCGCGAACAGGAAGCGAAAGACCCGATCGGACACCGAGCGAGGCGTCGCAGTTCCGGCACGACGAGACCAACGCGACCCGATGACTGGTGCACGGCTCGACCAGCTTCACGGCCCACAAGAGCGGCGTGTGGGAAACCCGCTGCTCAAGCCGGTAGTCCCGCACGCACAGCGGGCACCACGCTGCCTAGTCGCGCAGTGCGTCCGCGCTCGCGAGAACACGTACGCCCACCACGAGTCGCTTCGTCTTGCTTCCCGTTAGAGGGCTGCTATCAGAGGAAATGCGCGGTGTGGACGGCTCGTCCAAGGCGTTCTCAACGGCTGCATCGGCGCGATTGATGCTGACTGCGCGGGTTGGCCGGCGACGTCCGATCATGAAGGTCCTCCATTCCATGAGGGACACCTGACCCAAGCTGGTAGAGATGGGTGCGGAAGAGATAGGCGCCTTGCGCGTTTCCAACCCTGGCATCGTCGCGGTGCTTGGCGTGAAGTACAGCTTGGCGAAGCGGCCTGAGCTCAAGGTCCAGACGCGCGCAATGGCGGCGGGTTCTCTGCTTGCGCCGAAGATGACGTTGAAGTGCGTGGACAGGGCAACTGGCCTTCCAGTCGCTGGAGCGTCGGTGATCGCGCTTTCCGACTTTGCACAACGCGTTGGCGAGAGGCCGCGACAACCACCGCTCAGGGCGAGGTTTGGCTGGACCTTGGCACCTCGTCGAAGAAGGTTGAGGTTCTGGCCATTTACGGCCCCCCAGGCTACTGGGGTATTGGGCAAAGAGGCCTCACGCTCAAGAGCGGCCTCGAGTTTCAGTTGGAGCCCGTGAATCCCAATGCGCCGGATTTCCTCGCAATTCTGTACGGAGATCGGCCGCTCGGCGCCGGGAAAGGTGTGGTCGTTGGCATCGTTGATTCCGGCGTTGAGCGACACACACCCGGACTTGAACATCGCAGGTGGCGCAGTATTCGTGGCGGACGAGTCAGACTCTGGGACAACCGGTCCGTCGCCGGCATCATTGCAAGCCGTGGAACGGGTCCAAACGGCAAGCGCGGTGTCGCGCCGCAAGCAAAGCTGATGAGCTATCGCGTCTTCCCGAACAACAAAGATGCCGGGGCAGAAGGGGCAGGAAATTTTCAATCAGTACGATCAGCAGTTCGCGCCGGGGCTCAAGGCTCCGGTACCCGGAAGGCATCACTGACCAAGCTGAACGCCCGTGGCGAGCAAGTACGCGCTGGGAGATTGAGCACTCGTCAACAGGGTCAGCCTCGATCGGGCTCTCGTCATGCCCACGTAGAACAGGTTTCGCTCCTCGACGAGGTCTTTGGACAGATCAGCAGGGAACGCGCCATGCTCAAGGAACGGCATGATGACGTGCTCGAATTCCAAACCCTTGACGTCGGAGACACGAGCGATGGTCAACGTCTTCTTGCGGTCAATCGCTGCCAGTTGTGCACGCGTGTTGTCGTTGAGAACCCCCTCCAACTTCGCGGCCGGATCGCGCAGCATCGCAAAGAAGGTCTTGGGCCCCTTGGCTCGCGCCGCTGCTCGCTTGAGGCCATCGAAATACGCGAGGGCGTCAGCCTGTCGCTGACGTTCGATGAAGACTTGTCGAACCCATTGACGGATCTCCAGGGCATCAAGGAAGTCATCGAACCATGGAGCATCTGGTTTCGCGTTTCGAGCGATCTCGATCGCCTTGTTCATTCGGCCAGCCACTTTCGGCGACACTTTGTTCAGCACCTGGAACTCGAGGAACGCGCGGAGATTGCTCTTTTCAGCCAAGACATTGCGAATCGCGAAGTCCAGGCGCTCCTGCCTCGTCTCTTTCTCCGAGACGTCATACCCGAGCTTGATGTCGCAGAAGAAAACGATCGCGCGTACAAGCTCGGCTCGGGTTTCATTTGACCCGAGCGGTTCGTAGTCGTCGGTGGCGACCGCAAGCAGCGCGCGAACCAACAGTACTTCGGGTTGCATGACGTAGCTCTCGAACCCGCGGAGCTTGTAGCGGAATCCGCCCGTCAGCAATGCATTCTCGACCGCCACCGACTGCGACGAGTGACGCAGGAGAATCGCAACGTCGGCCATCTGGCCTGACGCCTTCCAGTCATTCAACTTGCGAATCAGCAGCTGTTCGCCACCATCTTCTCCGCTGCTGTCGTACGACGCGCAATCGACCGCAGTCATGTGATCGGCAGCAGATGAGTACGGCTTCCCTGCAAGGTTGCCGGCCATGAGCGCCAGCGGACGATTGAATCGGCGTGTCGAGGTCAAAGGGAATACTCGCACCCCCCGGCCCTCTCCAAGATCGATGTCCTTGCTCATGAAGCGGCGCTCGGCACCGGCGGTGGCATGGATCACCTGGTCGTAGTCGCCCACGCCGCAAAAGCGGGCCCCCGTCGAGTCCAGCAAGCCGCGCAGGATTTTGAACATGGCCAGGTTCAAATCGTGCATCTCATCAACAAGCACCAGCGCCAGTCGCTTCGGCCAGGCCGGAAACTCATGCACGAAGGTCGTCGGTTCCGGGTCGGCAATTTGGCGCGCCAGATCATAAGTGGCGTCGAACTCGCAGCGGAACAACGGACGATCGATGCCATCACGAGAGGGATATCGCAGGTTCTCGTAACGCTTGAAAATCTGCAGGAATTCTGGCTCCAGCTGCAAGGCGTGCGCAAGTTCATCGTCGACACGAGCGCCATCCCAGATCGCACAGTCCCAGGCCAGGGTCCCCTTGAGCTTGCGCGACACCGCGAGAAAGCGCTCCACGAAGCCGCTGTCGACCTGCATTCCCAGATCTTCAAGCACGTCGTAGACGTCGTCAGCAGCGTCCTCCGTAGTCTTTCTGAATGGCACCTTGCCTTTTTCGAGGCTAAGAAGGACGGCAGCCGAGAACCCGTCGAACGTTTGTATCTTGAGCGCGCTGACAGTTGCGCGGGAAAGGCCAATCTTGACCAAAGCCTGCCGCATGGCAACGCAAGCCGCGTCGGTGAAGGTCAGTACCAGGATCCCTGCAGGAACGACGCCAGAGTGCAACGCTTGCGCGATACGCAACGCCAGCGTCGTTGTCTTGCCGGCCCCGGCGTTCGCCTGGACAAGCATCGTGGGCAAGAGCGACATCTGAATAGCGACCTGCTCGTCGCTGGGCGTGATGTTGCTCGGCTGGAAGCAATCGCGTTCGCTCATGCTCATATCTCCTCCGGCAGGGGCACGATCCTATCCGGACGGACGCTTGCGCGAAAACACAACCTCGACGGAGTGTCAGGGGCTTCAAAGAAAGGCAATCGGGTGGCGCGCCCGGCTGGGATCGAACCAGCAACCCCTGCCTTCGGAGGGCAGTACTCTATCCATTGAGCTACGGGCGCGAACCACGGATTATCGCATTCGGCTGGGGCCTTCGGTCGCGTCAGTCTTCGCGAAGAACGCGCCCTTTATAATCGACGGGTTTTGCGTAGCCCGACCGCCCGTCTGGCGCGCATCGATCTACACGCAGTCGAGGACTCCATGAGCGACGCCAAACACCATCACGAAGGCCCACACGAAGGCCCCATCAAGACGCCCAAGCAACTCATCCTCGCGGTGTTCTTTGCCTTTGTCGTTCCCATCATCGCCATCATCTTGCTCGTGAGCTTCGTCGGCGCCGACAAGCGCCCCATGGCTGGCAGCGATGCCATGAAGCCGCAAGCCATCATCGAACGCATTCGCCCGGTGGGCTCCGTCGAGGTGAAGGATCTCTCCGACCCGTCCACGATGAAATCGGGCGAGCAGGTCTATGGTGCAGTCTGCGTGACCTGCCATGCAACCGGCAATCTGAATGCACCAAAGTTCGGCGACGCCACTGCCTGGGGCCCACGCCTGCCGCAGGGCGTCGAGGCCCTGATATCGCATGCACTCAAGGGCAAGGGCGCCATGCCTGCCCAGGGCGGCGGCGACTTCAGCGACCTCGAAGTGGCCCGCGCGGTGGTCTACATGGTCAACAAGGCCGGCGCGAAGTTCGAAGAGCCGAAGCTGACGGCCAGCGCAGCCGCTGGCAGCGGTCCGGCGGCGGCCAGTGCGGCGAATACCGCTGCGGTCGCAACCGCTACTGCACCTGCTGCCGCAACGACCTCCCAGACAGCCGCCACCGAAGCAGCGCCGGCCGGCGCCGCCCCCGCGCTTTACACCACAACCTGCTCGGCCTGCCACGCCACTGGCGTTGCCAACGCGCCGAAGGTCGGCGACAAGGCCGCCTGGGCTGCTCGCCTGGCACAAGGCGTCGACGGTCTGACGGCCAACGCCATCAAAGGCAAGGGCGCGATGCCGCCCAAGGGTGGTTCGAATGCGAGCGAGGCCGATATCAAGGCGGTCGTGAGCTACATGGTGAGCCAGGCGAAGTAAGTCTTCGACGCGCGTTCTCTGTCAGACAAAAAAGCCGACCTGAGGGTCGGCTTTTTTTGGCAGTTGGGTAGAACCAGGTTCGACATTCGCGAAAGAATCACCCGGGTTTCATCCTGGCTGCGAATGCACTCCCACGTGGCTTGCCGCGGGACTCAAGCAATAGCTGAAGCGCATTGGCATCTCCGCAAATTGCGTCTCGACCGGCGTCCACACCCCCACCTCGACGGCAGCGGCGGCCATTTCCATGTCCAGTGTGTGAACGTTCCCGGGCCCGATGTCCGTGCCGAGGAACACCCGCCCCCGCTCATCCAGCCACACGCTTTCGACCTGCGCGGTCTGGCCGGTATGACTCGTGACCGTCATTTCCCATGCATCGACACCGGCCAGCCGCCACACCCATGGTGCAGCCTCCAATTCGACATAGACACGTTGCGGTCCGTTCTGGAAGAACCAGGCCCCGGCCCCGTCGCTCGCGTAGTTGCGTTCGATGAATTCGCGCAGCTTCTTGTGCTCGATACGGCTGCCCTTGACCCGCGGAAATGGCCCGGCCGCCTGCGCGCGGTCGTCGCGCATGTACCAATCGCCGCGTGCGTCTAGCGCGAGCCAGCCGTAGCAGTGCGGCACGTTGGGCCACTTCTTGAGTGCTTGCTTGACGATGTCATCCATGGAGTCGATGGTGCTACAGATGGGCTTTCATCCAGGCCATCACCCCTTGCGGCATCGCAAGTACATCGCCCGGGAATCGCCCTGAAGGGAATCCGACATGCCCGCCGTGAGCGGGATGCCAGAGCGTGACGTGCGAGCCGGCATCGGCCTGAGATGGCAGGCAGTCTGCCGGCACGAAGGGATCGTTGCGTGCATTGAGCACCAGCGTCGGAAGGCGAATGCGGTGCAGGTGCGGCTTGGCCGACCCGCGCGACCAGTAGTCGTCCGTGTTTTTGTAGCCGTGCAAAGGTGCAGTGAATACGTTGTCGAATTCGTAGAGGTCACGCGCGGCAAGCAGGCGCTTGCGATCGAAAAGGCCCGGGTGCTGCGACAGCTTGCGCAGCGCCTTGGGGATCATGGTGCGCAGGAACATCCGTGTATAGATCAGCCGATTGAAGCCGCGACCAATGGCACGCCCGCCGGCGGCGAGGTCGATGGGAGAACACACCGCCGCCACCGCGCTCACCGCCTTCGATGCGGATTCGCCAGCTTCCTGCGCCCAACGCAGCAAGGCGTTGCCTCCGAGCGAGATGCCAACGGCCACGATCGTTCCACCGTGCCGCGTGCGAATCTGCGAGAGGATCCAGCCGATCTCCTCGAAATCACCTGAGTGATAGGCCCGAGGCGCCAGGTTCAATTCGCCCGAGCAACCACGAAAGTGCGGCACAGCAAATCGCCAGCCGTTCGTTCGCGCCCAGTGCGCGAAAGCCTGCGAATAGTGGCTTCCGGATGAACCTTCGAGTCCATGAAAGAGCACGAGCATCGGCGCGGCGGTGTCGGCCCCTGCCGCGCTTTGCAGCCAGTCGACGTCGATGAAATCCTCGTCTGGCGTGGACCAGCGCTCCCGCGCAAAGATCGGCGCCGCGCCTACGAAGCGCTTCGCAAACAAGGCCGGCCAGATCGTCTGTAAATTGCCCCCTGGCAACCACCACGGCGCTCGGTATCTGCTGTCCATCAATGCAGCGTGGAGGCCATCTCTATGATTTCCTGATGCTCCTGGGACGTGCCGGGACTCGCGTGATGAACGACCATGCGCCAGCCCTGCGCACCCTTGACGTACACATTGGTCGCGATGACCCAGGCTGATTGCGGGCCGTCCGGGCTCATCACCTCGACGCGTTCCAGCACGCTGTGAACGGCGCTGGAGTGGCCGAGCACGCGGCGGACCTTCTCGGGCTGCACGTTCACGACACCGTTGCCGAAGATGGACTCGAAGCTCGCTCGAATCGCCTCAGGGCCGATGAGCCGAGGTCCGCCGGGATGCACGCACGCGATGTCGTCATCGTCCGACCACACCGACATCAGCTTCTCGATGTCGCCGCGCTGCAGCGCCTCGTAGAACTGCGATTCGATTTCGTCGGGATTTCCGAGAACCACCGGCGGGGGTTTGACACGTGACATTTGCTCACCTCAGAGGCTCGGGGGCGACATTTCAGGCGAAAACGACCGTCTTGTAGCCGTTCATCAGCACACGGTGCTCGACATGCCAGCGCACCGCCCGTGCGAGCACGACGCTTTCCACGTCACGGCCGACGGCCGTGATTTCGTCAGGCCCGAGCGAATGGTCTACGCGCTCGACATCCTGCTCGATGATCGGCCCTTCGTCCAGATCTGCCGTCACGTAGTGTGCAGTCGCACCGATCAGCTTCACCCCACGATCATGGGCTTGGTAGTAAGGCTTGGCGCCCTTGAAGCTCGGCAGAAAACTGTGATGGATGTTGATCGCCCGGCCTTTCAGGAAAGCACAAAGCTCCGGGCTCAGGATCTGCATGTAGCGCGCGAGCACGACAAGATCGACCTGCTCGTTCGCCACCAGCGCCTCAAGCTGCTTTTCCTGCTCGCGCTTCTCTTCGGCGGATGCGCCGGCAGCCAGGGGCAGGTGGTAAAAAGGAATGCGATAACTCGCCGCAAGCTCTGCGAAGTCGGGATGGTTGGACACGATGCCCGCGATCTCCACATCGAGCTGCCCCGAATGCGCACGAAATGCGAGGTCGTTCAGGCAGTGCCCGTGCTTGCTCACCATGAGCACCAGCCTGGGCTTGCGTGCCAGCGAATGAAAGCTTGCGTCCATGCCGAACTGCTGGCGGACATTGGTGAACAACTGATCGATGACACCGGGTGCGGCCAAGTGCGGCGGCGCTTCGAAGTGCACCCGCATGAAGAACAAGCCCGTTCCACCCTCGGACTGCACATCGCTGAACTGCTGTGAGTCGACGATGTTGCAGCCGGCCTGGTAGAGAAGACCCGACACTGCGTAGACGATCCCCTTGGTATCGGGGCACGACAGTGTGAGGACGAACTCGTTGGAGGCGGGCATGGCGCAATTGTACGGAGCGCCCTGCAGCCCCTGTCGACGCGCGCTGCCGACTATGTGACCGGCACACTGCGCGAGCGTGCGCGTCGTCGATTCGAACGTCTGCTGCCAGCGCATCCGAACCTGCGAGGCGCGGTGCGCGCGACTGGCAGGAGCGGCTGATTCCCTTGACCGTGAGCGTGGTGCCGGAAAAGCCGCCGGCCCAGGTGTGGCAACGCATCGAGGCGCGTATCGGCGCAGCGGCGGCCAAGCCTGCGGCGCCGATTCGCACCGGGTGGTGGAGTCAGATCGCGTTGTGGCGTGGTCTCGCGGGGTTGGCGAGCGCTGCTGCATTGTGTCTGGCGGTGCTGGTCACCATTCCGGGGTCGGTGCAACCGCCAGTCGTGGTGGTGCTGAGCGCGACTGGCGCATCAGCCGGTGGATCGATCGCGCCTGCGGCCTTCGTCGCGAGCATCAGCGCCGATGGCCGCGCGATGGTCACCAAGCCGCTTACCAACGTGAGCGTGCAGGCCGATCGGGCGCTGGAACTGTGGGCGGTCCCGGGCAAGGGTACGCCGCGTTCGCTCGGGTTGATCTCGGCGAGTGGCACGACCATCGTGAAGAAGGGCAAGGTACTCGAAGACACGGCTGCGCTGGCAGTGAGCCTCGAGCCTGCGGGTGGGTCGCCGACGGGAACTCCGACAGGGCCCGTGTTGTGGGCAGGGAAGCTGCAGATCTGAAGATCTAGCCTGCGAACCGTAGCGTCTCCTCCAGGGCCGCAGCGACACGGTCCGGCGCAATCTCAACCAAACAGCGTGTGTGACCGAAGCGACATGTCCGCTCGAAACACGGTGAGCATTCAAGCCCGAGCTCTTCCTTCAACCACAGCACCTTCGCCTTCGCGTTGAGCGGGGGCGTGTGCTCGGGGCTGGTCGATCCGAACACCGCCACTTGTGGCAAGCCGAAAGCGGCCGCGACGTGCATCAGGCCCGAGTCGTTGCTCGCGACGCCGCGCGATGCGGCGATCAGCGACATCGCATCTTTCAGCGAAGTCTTGCCGGCCATCACCATGCATGCGCCAGGCGCCATGCGTGAGATGGATTCGCACAGTTCGGCTTCCTTCTTGGAACCCAGGAGGACGATGGGCATGGCGTGCTTCGCGTGCAGCAATCGCGCCAGTTCGGCGTAGTGGCCAGCGGGCCAGCACTTGGCGGGACCGTATTCGGCGCCGGGAGCGAAGACGAAGAAATGGCTGCGTTGGAGATGGACGTTTGATGTGGCGGTCGCGAGCGTGGCGTCGTCGAAGTGGAGCCTGGGCGCAGGTGGAGTCCCCTCACCCCGGATCTCTCCCGCGAGGGGAGCGGCCAGCGCGCTGTAGAAGGCCACCATGGGCGGGTGACCCACGGGGTTCGGCAAACGCTCGTTGAGCAGGATGACGCGACCTTCGCCGCGATAGCCCACGCGTTTCGGAATGCGCGCGAGGAAGGGGATCAGGGCCGACTTGATCGAGTTCGGCAACACATAGGCTGCGTCGAACCGCCCCTTGAGCTCCCCGGCGATGCGACGCCGCGCCACCCAATCGAGCCGGCCGTGCGCAAACGGAAGCTCGATCACGTCGCGCACCTTAGGCATGGCCGCATACACCGGCGCCACCCACGGCAGGGCCGCGACAACGATCTTTTCACCCCGTGCGGCCAGCCTCGCCATCAGCGGTTCGCTCATCACCGCGTCGCCGATCCATTGCGGCGCGATGACCAGCGACCGCGTCATGATGCAAGCCTGCTGCGCGACTCCGTCACGTCAGAGGCTGAGAGTTTTTCGAGCATGTCCGAGCAGCGCGTCAAAAGGCGCCTGATCCAGGCGCAAAGCGCAGTCATAGCTGGTGCTATGGCGAGCATTTGCAACGACGAGCAGGCGTCTTTTGGCGTGATGAGCGGGCATGATCGAAATACTCTCAGCACTCTCAGTGCGCGTGGCTCAGGATTTCTCCGGCCTTGAGCTTGTAGACCGTGCCGCAGTACGGGCACTTGCCTTCGCCCGTGCTGGCCACGTCGATGAACACCTTCGGATGGCCGCTCCACAGCGGCATCTTCGGGTTGGGGCAGAAGACCGCACCGTGGCCTTGCAGGTCCTTGGCGGTCACTTCGACCACAGCTTGCTTGTCGCTCATGCTTGATTCCTTGTCGGCCGAAAGCGCCGCTTTGCTGGTCGATCCCCTAAAGGGAGCCCCTCGCTTCAGGCAGCTACCTTCGTCAGCCACTCAGCGTATTTCGGGTTGCGCCCATTCACGATGTCGAAGAACGCACTCTGGATCTTCTCGGTGATCGGCCCGCGTGAACCCTTGCCGAGTTCGATGCGATCGAGTTCGCGGATCGGCGTCACTTCGGCGGCCGTGCCGGTGAAGAAGGCCTCGTCGCAGATGTAGACCTCGTCGCGGGTGATCCGCTTTTCGACGATCTTCAGCCCCAGGTCTTCACAGATCGCGAAGATGGTGTTGCGGGTGATGCCGTTCAATGCGCCTGCAGACAGGTCGGGCGTGTACACCACGCCGTTCTTGATCACGAAGAGGTTCTCGCCCGCGCCTTCGCTCACGAATCCGGAGGTGTCGAGCAGCAGAGCTTCGTCGTATCCGTCGTCCGTGGCCTCCATGTTGGCGAGGATGGAGTTGGTGTAGTTGCTCACCGCCTTGGCCTGCGTCATCGTGATGTTGACGTGATGGCGGGTGAAGCTTGAAGTCTTGACGCGGATGCCGCGCTTGAGACCTTCTTCGCCGAGGTATGCACCCCAGGCCCAGGCGGCGACCATCAGGTGGATCTTGTTGCCCTTGGGGCTCACGCCCAGCTTCTCAGACCCGATCCAGGTCAGCGGGCGCAGATAGCAGCTTTCGAGCTTGTTCTCGCGGACCACCGTGCGCTGCGCTTCGAAGACCTCTTCGAACGAGAAGGGAATCTTCATGCGCAGGATTTTGGCGCTGTTGAAGAGGCGCTCAGTGTGTTCGCGCAGCCGGAAGATGGCCGTGCCTTGAGCGGTGTTGTAGGCCCGAACACCTTCGAAGGCGCCGCAGCCGTAGTGCAATGTGTGACTCAGTACGTGGATCTTCGCGTCTCGCCAGTCGACGAGTTCGCCATCAATCCAGATCTTGCCGTCGCGGTCTGCCATCGACATGGCGTGCCCCTACTTAATTCCGAAGCGGGCGATTTTACGGCGCGGGGCAGTCTTCCACCGGACGGTCCAAAGCCCAGGACTTCAAACGGCCTTTGTCGTCGAAAACAAGGGTCACGCTGGAGCCCCTCCTTCATCCGTCCAGCGCAAAGTCTCTGGCTTGCCTGACACCTTCTGGCCCAGGCTCTTGGTGAGGGTGATCACCTGCAGCAACGGAACACCCTGCTTGAGCTTGGCGTTGAACATCACTGCATTTGGCACATGGCCGACCGGCGCGCTGGACGCGTTCTTCATGACGCGGATGGACCGGTTGAACTGCAGCACCAGCCAGAACACCACGAGCGAGACCGCAAAGACCGCGCCTTGCCAGCCATAGGTCTGCCAAGCCGTCGCGACGACGAGGGCCGCGAGGGACCATCCGAGAATTGGGTTCATTGGGGGATGGTATGGGTGGAAAAGCAGGCTTGAGTGCGGAGTTCCCACACCCGCGCCCCCCACAGCGAAAACGCCATTCATGCCCCTTTCCCATGGGGACGGCCGTCGAAATTCAAGTCCTTTGCAATCCACCGCCGTCGCCCCCCAGAGGCTGAGAGTTTTTCGATCATGCCTCTCATTCCAGCCCTCCCGCAGAGGGCCCAGAGGAAAGGGGAGCAACGCTCGTTTCCCGGCGACCAACGAAACCCGTGCGCAAGGCATCTGCCCAGTCGGGCCGGGCGTTCGCTTCGGCGAATTGCGCGACTTGCTCGTGGTCATATGGAACGTTTCGCAACTCCACCTGCCAACCTGCGGCAAGCCGGGTGAGGATGGCGTATCGCGAATGCGGCGAGCCGTTCTCGACGAGATGAACATGCGGATGATCATCGTCGTAGGCCTGCAGGCCTACGCTACCGGGATTGACGACCAGCCGACCGTCGGCAAGCCGCATCACTCGCGGCACATGCGTGTGGCCGCACAGGATCACGCCATGGGCGACACCCCGCATCGCCGAGCCCGCACGTTCGGTCGCTTCCGAAAGCGTCGCGCGGCGAACGCCCGCCTCGCCGCAATCAGGCGTCACAGTTTCCAGGAAGTAGACAAGGTCGCTGGTCGGCGTGCCGTGGCAGCAGAAGACTTCGCCAGTCAACTGCAGCGTCGCCGGCAGGGAACTCATCCACGCACGATGCGATGAGTTCACTCGCGCCGCAGCATGGGCATCCGATGCACCCATCTTGTCGGGCGGGACAGTCAGCACCTGCCGCTCGTGATTGCCGCTGATCGTTGGCAGTTTCAAGGCCATCAGGCGGTCCGCGGTCTCCGCGATCCACAAGGGCCCGGACAGGATGTCGCCCAGGTTCACGGTCGCATCCACCGCCTGCGTCTCGATGTCCGCCAGCACTGCTTCCAGCGCGGGAAGGTTGCCGTGGATGTCGGAAATGGCTGCGATCTTCATGCTCGCCTCCTTCAAAGACTCCTGACCAGGTCGATGGCTTCTTCAATGCGCTCCACAGGATGAATGGTGAGCCCTTCGATGGGCTTCTTCGGTGCATTGGCCTTGGGCACGACCGCCACGCTGAAGCCCAGCTTAGCAGCCTCCTTCAGGCGTTCCTGACCCCGCGGCGCTGGCCGTATTTCACCAGCGAGGCCGACTTCGCCGAAGGCGATGAAGCCGCGCGGCAGGGGCTTGCCGCGCAGGCTGCTTTGAATTGCGAGCATCACCGCCAGATCGGCCGCAGGCTCACTGATACGCACGCCGCCCACTGCATTCACGAAGACATCCTGATCAAAGCAGGCCATGCCCGCATGACGATGCAGCACCGCCAGCATCATCGCGAGACGATCGCGTTCCAGGCCCACGCTGAGCCGCCGCGGACTCGGACCGCCACTGTCGACGAGCGCCTGGATTTCCACGAGCATCGGCCGCGTTCCCTCCAGCGTGACGAGCACACAGGACCCGGCCACCGGATCGCCATGCGTTGACAGAAATATCGCGCTCGGATTTGCGACGCCCTTCAATCCCCTCTCGGTCATCGCAAACACGCCGATCTCATTCACTGCGCAGAAGCGGTTCTTGATCGCGCGTACGAGGCGGAAGCTCGAATGCGTGTCGCCTTCGAAGTACAGCACCGTGTCGACGATGTGCTCCAGCACGCGCGGGCCGGCCAGCGCGCCTTCCTTTGTCACATGGCCCACCAGCACGATGGTTGTGCCGCTGCTCTTGGCCGTGCGCGTCAACTGCGCCGCGCATTCGCGCACCTGCGCGACCGAGCCAGGCGCGGAACTCAATTCCTCACTGTAGACGGTCTGAATGGAATCGATCACGCACACGGACGGTTGTTCGATGTCGATGGTGGCGGTGATTTTTTCGAGATTGATCTCGGCGAGCACCCTCACCCTCGACCCGTCGAGGCCGAGCCGGCGCGAGCGCAGAGCCACCTGCGCGCCCGATTCTTCGCCGGTGACGTACAGCGTGGGCAGGTTGCGCGACAGTGAATCGAGCGCCTGCAGCAACAAGGTCGACTTGCCGATGCCCGGATCGCCGCCGATCAGCACCACGCCACCTGCGACGATGCCGCCACCCAGCACCCGATCGAGTTCATCGATGCCGGTAGGTTGCCGGTCCACGTCGGAAGCCTCGATTTCCGACAAGGTCGCCACCGGCTGGCTGGCGTTCAAGCCGTTCTTGGTCGATTGATATCTATTCTTGGACGGCGCCTCAGCGACGGATTCGACCAGCGTGTTCCAGGCCCCGCAACTCGGGCATTTGCCCAGCCATTTCGGCGAGGTGCCGCCGCATTCGGTACAGGTAAAAATCGATTTCTCTTTGGCCATGCGGGCATTGTCACGTAGCCCGTGCGAGATCCCGGCTACAAGTCCGGCTTGCCGCGCAGCGCTTTCACGTTGCCGCGGCGGACCTTGCCTTCGAGCCGCCGCATCTTTGCGCCGTAACTCGGCTTCGTCGCCTTGCGCGGTCGTGGCGGGATGGCAACCGCATCGACCATCTGTTGCAACCGGGCCAGCGCCTCGGCACGGTTCATGTCCTGGCTGCGGTGCGTCTGCGCCTTGATCACGACCACGCCTTCGCCGGTGATTCGCTGATCGCGGGTCGCGAGCAGGCGTTCTTTGACCGCATCGGGCAAGGAAGATGCAACGATGTCAAAACGCAGATGCACTGCGCTCGACACCTTGTTGACGTTTTGTCCGCCGGCACCCTGTGCCCGAATCGCGGTGACCTCGACTTCGGCAGGGTCGACGGTGACGTTCATCCCGACGATACCGCTCGGGTCGGAACCCGCATCGCCAATGCGCACATCAATTCATACCCGACAGTCCCCGCTGCATGCGCCACCTCGTCGATTGGCAGGACACTGCCGTTCGGCCCCCGCCCCCACAAGGTCACCATGCTCCCGATCTTCGCGTCGGGCACCGATGAGAGATCGACAGTCACCATGTCCATCGACACCCGGCCTGTCATGCGCGCCCGCACGCCGTCGACCAGCACGGGCGTGCCCGTCGGAGCGAGCCGCGGATAACCGTCGGCGTATCCGCAGGCGACCACGCCGATGCGCATCGGGCGGTCGGCGGTGAAGGTGCTGCCATAGCCTACGGTCGCCCCCGCCTGCAGTTCCTGGATGGAGATGATCTCGGCCTGCAGGGTCATCGTCGGCTGCAGGTCCCAGTGCGCAATGTCGTGCGCCGGGTAGTCGGGCGCCGAGCCGTAGACCATGATGCCCGGGCGCACCCAGTCGCCGCGCACCGAAGCCGATTCGCCCGCAAAGCGCAGGGTCGCCGCGCTGTTCGCCAGCGACCGTTCGCCCGGCAGGTCTCGTGTGGCTTCTTCAAACGCGGCCGTGGCCTGCTGCACGCCGCGAGCACCATCCGCATCCGAGTAATGGGTCATGAGCGTGATGCTGTCGACCTGCGTCAAACCCGACAGTCGCAGCCACGCCGCGCGAAAAGCGGCCGCACTGAAACCGAGCCGGTTCATTCCGCTGTTGAGCTTGAGAAAGACCTGGTGCTGATGCTGGGTCTTGTGCGCCGCGAGCCAGTCGATCTGCTCTTCGCGGTGGATGGTGTGCCACAGGTGCAGCCGCGAGCAGATCTCGAGGTCGCGTGCGTCGAAGCAGCCCTCGAGCAGAAGAATGGGGCCGCGCCAGTCAAGTGCACGCACCCGTTCGGCTTCGGCGATGTCGAGCATCGCAAAGCCGTCCGCGCCTTGCAGGCCGGCGTAGGCACGCTCGATTCCATGGCCGTAGGCATTTGCTTTCACAACGGCCCATACCTTTGCGTCGGGTGCAGCGCGCCGGGCGCGGGCGAGGTTGTGCGCGAGTGCGTCGGTGTGGATCAAAGCTTCGATCGGACGGGGCATGGGAGGAGCGCGCGACAGTGAAAAATGAATGTGCGAATTCTGCCGCACTCGCAGATGCAAGGCGGGGTGGTCAGGCAATCGCAATGACCCTCATGCTATAACCCGCGCCGCGGGGAGACACACCCCGACCCGGGAGAAGTCCAGTTGAAGTGGCAGTTGAAGTTGGTTTTGCGGGTGCGGCCGGGAGTCAATGCGGGACAGAGGCACAACGCTTCGGGCGAATGAAAAAAGGCTTCTACACCATCATGTCGGCGCAGTTTTTCAGCTCGCTGGCCGACAACGCATTGTTCGTCGCTGCGGTTGAATTGCTGAAGACGTCAGGGCAGCCAGAATGGCAACGGGCGGCGCTCGTGCCCATGTTCGCCCTTTTCTACGTGATCCTCGCGCCCTTCGTCGGCGCATTCGCTGACGCCGTGCCAAAGGGCAAGGTCATGTTCTTCTCGAACCTGATCAAGGTGGCAGGCTGCCTGATGATGCTCTTCGGCACGCACCCACTGCTGTCGTACGCCATCGTGGGCCTTGGTGCCGCGGCCTATTCGCCAGCCAAGTACGGCATCCTCACCGAACTCCTGCCCAACTCGCAACTCGTCAAGGCCAACGGCTGGATCGAAGGCCTCACCATCGGCTCGATCATCCTCGGGGTGCTGCTGGGCGGCCAGCTGGTCGGTCGCGTCATTGCCTCGCGCCTCTTGTCTTTCGACCTGCCCTTCGTCGATACAGGCATCAACACGCCGCCCGAAGCGGCGATCGCCTCGCTGATGGCGCTGTACGTGATCGCCGCGGCGTTCAACCTCAAGATTCCGCGCACCGATGCGCCGCTGCAACCGCTCGCGCACAGTGCCGGCGCCCTGATTCGCGACTTTTCCAACTGCAACGCTCGGCTGTGGAACGACAAGCTCGGCCAGATTTCGCTGGCCACGACCACACTGTTCTGGGGTGTCTCGGGCAACCTGCGCTACATCGTGCTGGCCTGGGCTTTGGCAGCACTGGGCTATGCGACCACGGAGGCGTCATCGCTGGTGGGTGTCGTGGCGCTCGGAACTGCTGTCGGCGCTGTGATGGCCTCGGTTCGCATGCGGCTAGATCAGGCCACGAGCGTGATTCCACTGGGCATCGCGATGGGCGTGCTCGTGATCGCGATGAATTTCATCACCAAGGTCTGGGTGGCCGCCCCCTTTCTCGTGGTACTGGGCGCCATCGGTGGCTTCATGGTGGTACCGATGAATGCGCTGCTGCAGCATCGCGGCCACAACCTGATGGGCGCGGGCCGCTCGATCGCGGTGCAAAACTTCAACGAACAGGCCTGCATCCTGGGACTGGGCGCCTTCTACACCGGCCTGACCAAGTTCGGCATGTCGGCCTTCGGGGCCATCACGATCTTCGGTCTGGCGGTCGCATCCATCATGTGGCTGATCGGCCGCTGGCACCGCAACAACTGCATCCATCACAAGGCGGAGGTCGACCACCTGATCGCGCTTGCCCGGCACGACAGGCACTGAGAGTGCTGCCCCCGCTGCGAAGCGGATTCAGGCCGGCTGCGCAGTTGTCACCTTGCTCTTCGAATCCTCCGCAGCGGGTGCGTCTAGGCGCAATACGGCCTCAATGGCGGCCGTCCAGGACACACCCACTTTGCGATATCCCTTGCTGGTGAGGTGAATCTCATTGACCCCCGTCGCCGCTCGGCCCTGTTGTGTCGGGCAGGGCCGGGTGCATGGGGACTTTGCTCGAGTGGACAATCGCGCGGTGCCGAAATCCCCGCCCCTTCTCCCCGTTCTCGCCCTCATATTCAACGCCCTCGTGTGGGGGGCGTCCTGGTGGCCCTTTCGTCAACTTGAAGCACATGGGCTGCATCCGCTTTGGGCCACGGCATTCGTCTTCCTGCTGGCGGTTGTGGTGATCGGCGTGGTCCGGCCCCTCGCCTTTGTGCAGGTGGCCACGATGCCGACGCTCTGGATCCTGATGCTGGCCGCGGGATGCACCAATGCCGCCTTCAATTGGGGCGTGGTGATCGGCGACGTGGTGCGAGTCGTGCTGCTGTTCTATCTGATGCCGCTGTGGACGGCGCTGCTGGCCCGGCTCATCCTGCATGAAGCACTGACGCAGTCGGCGGGAATCCGCGTGGTCTGCGCCCTGGCGGGCGCGGCGATCGTGCTGTGGCCCGAGGGGCGCGGCCTGTCGATGGATGCGCTGCCGATGCCACATGCCCTGCCTGACTGGCTGGGGCTGGCAGGGGGATTTTCCTTCTCGCTCAACAACGTGATGCTGCGTCGCGAGGCGGCGCGGCCAGAGGAAGGCCGGGCACTTGCGATGTTCCTCGGCGGCGCGCTCGTGTCAGCGACGCTTGCAAGCGTGTTGTCGTTGAAGGGGCTGGCGCCCTGGCCACCGGCTTTGTCGGGGGCGTGGGCGGCGATCGCACTCGTGTTGGCCGGGCTCTTCATCTTCAGCAACCTGTCGCTGCAATTCGGTGCCGCAAGGTTGCCCGCGAACGTGACCTCGGTGGTGATGCTGAGCGAGGTGGTGTTCGCATCTGCCTCGGCGATCGCACTTGGCGCAGGGCAGATGACGGCTCCGCTCGCGATGGGTGGCGGGTTGATCATCGGCGCTGCATTGCTCGCGGCGTCGGGCTCATCGCATTCGTAGCCGGCGAAAGCCTCTGAAGGCACATTCCCGGGTTTCAACTCCGGCTACGACGACCCTTTCATCCTGCGCTTCCCTGTCCGATGGGCGGGGTTCGCCTCCGGATCGCGCGCCGCGAACCCGGGGTCCAGGGTGCGCAGGGCCTGCAGCAACTCGGCCGCCACCACGGGCTTGGTGAGGTAGGCGTCGCAACCAGCCAGAGACCCGCGCACCCGGTCCGTGGCGCCTGACAGGCCGGAAACGAGAATCACCTTGGGCCCGCGACCGGCGAAGCTGGGGTGATGCTTCACATGCTGGCAAATTTGCAGACCGTCCAAACCCGAGGGCGGGCCGAGCACGATGTCGATGAAGGCCAGCGCGAAGTGCTCCCGCTTCAGCAGCGCCATCGCTTCCTCGCCATCGGTGGCGAGTTTCACGCGGTAGCCGAACTCCTGCAGCCGCACCTGCATGAAGCGCCGCGCGATGGCACTGTCTTCGCACACGAGCACATCGGGGCCGGAGAACGAATCGTTGGCATCGAACACGCCAAACGACGACGCGCTGCCTTGCACGCCCAGGCTGGAAAACTCGTCTTCATCGTCCATGTTGGCGCTTGCTGCCCGAAGCTCTCCGGGCGACGAATGGCGCTGGTCCACGAGCGAATCGAGTTGGCGAAGGATTTGCACGGGGTCGATCGGACGCGCAAGCCAAGCCATCGCCCCCGGTGGCGCGTGCGCGCCGACAAAGACTGTTTGGCGCACACGGCCGGTGTCGACCACCGATCGCAGGGCCTCGAGATGGTCGGCATCTGCGATGACGAAATCGCAACGGTCAAGGTAGTCGACCTGCTCATAGGCCGGCGATCTCTGTGCCGCCAGCCGGAAAAACGAGGCGAGCGCACTTCGCTCGAAATCACTGAAGCCTTGCAGTGCGACGGTATAGCGTTCAGCGTTCGGCGCAGTCATGCTGTTTTCATCCTCTCAAACTGCCTGTCGCCCGGAAAAGCAGGCGCCTGCCGATGGTCCGCGCAGGGCCATCCAAGGTCAAGGTCGAATTTATGGAACAGGCGCGTTTACCATGACAAAGTTCGTTCAACGAAGGATGACCCATGGCCGGCAGCATCTACGACTTCGAAGCCCACTCCATCGCGGGCAAACCCGCTCACCTTTCGACACAGCGCGGCAAGGTACTGCTGATCGTCAATACGGCGAGCGCGTGCGGGTTCACCCCGCAATTCAACGGGCTCGAAGGGCTGTGGAACTCTTACCGCGACCAGGGCTTCGTTGTCGTGGGCTTCCCCAGCAACGAGTTCGGCGGCCAGGACCCAGGAAGCAACGAGGAAATCGCCGCCTTCTGCTCGACAAATTACGGCGTGAGCTTTCCGATGATGAGCAAGGTCGAGGTGAACGGCTCCCGGGCCCACCCGCTGTGGAAATGGCTCACCTCGCAGGCGCCCGGACTTCTTGGCAGCCAATCCATCAAATGGAACTTCACCAAGTTCCTCGTCGGACGCGACGGCCGCGTGATCAAGCGTTACGCGCCGACCGACACGCCCGAGTCTTTGAAGAAAGACATCGAGGCGGCCCTCGCAGAACCTGCCTGAGAGGCTGAGAGTATTTCGATCATGCCCGCTCATCACGCCAAAAGGCCCCTGCTCGTCGTTGCAAATGCTCGCCATAGCACGAGCTATGGCTGCGCTT
>Ga0136846_1234765_pt1 | contig 25451 bp, 25 predicted proteins | sample HopSoiMetagenom2_FD_96841 | JGI IMG/M metagenome (GOLD analysis project Ga0136846, IMG submission 96841) | Grasslands soil microbial communities from Hopland, California, USA - 2 Assembly 2016 (version 4) | ecosystem: Environmental > Terrestrial > Soil > Grasslands | place: USA: Hopland... | reverse complement strand
GTGTCGGAACTCGACCACACCACTCCCGAGGTCAAGCTTTTCGTGGTTCCGTCATCGAATGTGCCAGTCGCGGTCATTTGCTGCTTGTTGCCCTGGGTGAGGTTCAAGGGGTTCGGCCCGACGGTCAGAGACGTCAAAGTCGGATTCACAAAGAAACCGGTGCAGCTCACCGCAAGCGCCAGCGCGAACAGAGCTGTAACTGACAGAAAAACCTGTAATTTACGCATCGAAGACATTTGGTAAAGACTCCGCGATACCGTGCAGTTGGGGTAAGCGGCGCTGCCGAAATTGTAGCAGGAATGCTCGCCCTCGCAGCTGCACTTGTACCTTCGTGTATCTGATTAGAAAACCTTTAGAAAACTTACGACCCGAACGTGACATCCCGATAAACTTGCATCATTTGGCTGCGGTTTTCAGATACGGGTGGTGAAGCCGCAACTTTGGAAGTCCTGAGTCCGCGATTGGTTTTGTTAGGCTAAAAACCCATTCATGACAAAGCACACACAGTTCCCACTCAGCGTTGTTATTTTCGAGTGTCTGATTTTGGTAATCACCGCCACTGCACAGGTCTCGGCCCCAGTCATTAAGCCTCGTGCCGGGAACACGCCCAGGGTTTGTGCCCGCTGCATTCGCGCACATATGGAATTCCTGGCTTCCGACGCCATGAACGGCCGTGGCAGCGCCACCCACGACGAACTAGTAGCTGCAACTTATGTCGCTTCTGAACTGCGTGCCTATGGAATCGAACCCGCCGGCGACAATGGCGGTTATATGCAGCAGGCAGTAATTTTCCAACAAAAACTTACCGGAGCCCCACAAGTTGTGGCATCGGAAGCGGGCAAGCAGCCGGTAACTCTACAATACGGTCAGCAGTTTCTGAGCGTTTATCTGACGCAAACGCAATTTGCCGGGCCGCTGCAGAAAGCAGACGCAGAGAATGCCTCGCAACAAGCCAGGCCGGGCTCGGTCATCCTGATTGCCGGAGATCCGGGAAAAGCCCGGCAAGCGGCTTTCGCGGCGGTTTCGGCGGGAGCGGCCGCAGCGCTTATCACAGCGCGAGACGCGAGCGTTGAGCGTTTCACCAAAGCAGCAAAGGGTGCGCCGCCCAAGTTGCCCATGCGACTGGAATCGGGCGCGGGTCTGGCCGGAAACTACAATGTCCTGGAACTCACCAGCGATGCCTTTCTGCAGCTCAACTCGATGCCCGAGGGGACAGAGATCCGGTTCAACGCGCCGAGCGAAGACGTGCAGGCACATACCTGGAACGCGGTCGGCATACTGCGTGGATCTGATCCGGCATTGAGTAAGAGCGCAATTCTTCTCTCCGCCCACCTGGACCATCTGGGCATTGGCAAGCCGGTAAATGGTGACGAGATTTACAACGGAGCAGATGATGACGCCTCGGGGACAGCGGCCGTGCTCGAACTGGCGCGGGTACTGGGGTCTGGCCCGCGTCCAAAGCGTTCGGTGATTTTTGCGCTTTTCGGAAGCGAAGAAGTGGGCGGCCTGGGATCCACCTATTTCCGCGAGCATCCCCCAGTGCCGTTGACCGACATTGCTGCCACCCTTGAATTCGAAATGCTTGGCCGCGCTGACCCCAAGGTAAATGCAGACACGGTCTGGTTAACGGGATGGGAGCGGTCGAACCTGGGACCAACGCTGGCCACACATGGAGCGAAGCTGGTCGCTGATCCGCATCCGGACCAGAATTTTTTTGCGCGCTCGGATAATTTCGTCCTGGCGAAAAAAGGGGTGGTGGCGCAGACCGTTTCGAGTTATGGGCTGCATGAAGACTACCATCAGCCGAGCGACGATCTCGCGCACATTGACTTCAAGCACATGGATGCAGCCATCGGATCGATGCTGGGGCCGGTGCAGTGGCTGGTAAATTCAAAATTCACACCGAAATGGAACGCCGGGGGCAAGCCGTAACCCCTCAGGCCGCTTTGGGCGCGCGCAAGGTTAGATCCATGGTTTCCGACGCGATTTTGATGTCTTTCGCAGTGCGCAATCGTTTAAAAACTTCCGTATAGATGAACGAATTGGCACTCCGGCGTTTCTTAGGATCAACTACATAACGCATGCTCAGCTGAACCCAGTTGGAAGTGATCTTGAGAAAAACGGATGGTTTCAATTCAACTTCGGAAATCAGAAAATAGCGCCGCATCTCCTCCAGTTCTTCCTGAGCGCCTTTGAGGAATTCCTTGGTGTACTCGCCGCCTACGTCCAGCAGAATGCGCGTCGCCGAGTCGAAATTACTGTCGTAAGTGATAGGCAGGTGAACTTCGTCCCAGATGTAAGAGAAGTTCTGGGTATAGTTGAAAATCGCCGTTCCGAACACCTTTGAATTGGGCATCTGAACGATGCGGCCGCTGGCCTGGTCTCCCCCGATCCAGTTACCGATCTCCATCATACGGGTATAGAAGAACCCGACGTCAATCACGTCGCCGCTAAGGGTTTCAAGCTGAATGCGATCGCCCGCGCTGTACATCTTCCCGGCAAATATCGCAATCCTTCCGGCAATACTCAGCAGTGGATCTCGCAGCGCGATGGCAACTCCTGCGCCGATCAATCCCAGGAAGGTCCCACGGCTGCGTAGAGGATGAGACCAGAGCAGGATAAGCGCAATTGCTGTTGCGATGCCGAGGAAAGTGCTGAAGCTCTTGCTGCGGCGGTAGTGCTCGCGCGGATCCTTCACCCGGCGATTTAGATATGCACGGACCGTGTAATGGAGGACTACAGCGGCCACAATCGCGCAGATACTCCCCAGGGTCGCGACGGGATAAGGGATGTGCGACACGCAGGATTAGTTGCGCTTAAAAATATACCCGTTGCCTGATCAGTGACTGCGCTTTGCTTTGGCGATGCGCTCGTCGATCGGCTTCCGGCCGGCGTAGCCTTCGTTGACGCCGTGCCAGTGAGTGATGGATTTTTCGCCCAGCTTCCAGCAGAGAAGTACCGTCCGTCCATCAACTTCGCAGGGAAAATCGAGCAGACCGATATCGAGATCCTTCACCTGCACTCCGATGGAGTCGATTTCCGCTATCGCATCTTTCACGCGCTGCAAGGCTTTTTCACGCTCGGCTTTGCGACGGGCGAGGTGAACGATATTCAAAAAAGTTCCGCCATTAAGAAACACGCGGTGGGCAATGGCCTGGAATTCTGTATCCACCGACTCGATAAGATTTTTCCCTTCAATGGCCGTGCGGATCAGCGATTCCAGTACGGAAAGAAGAGACTGCGCTTCGGCGAGAGTGAAAGTACGTTCGGCCATGGTGAATCCATTCTATTCCAAGCGGTGGCGCAAAGGTACATGAGTGCGCGGACATGCTCGCCCCCGAAAGCAATTTCGCAGTCAGCCCCCGATATGCACCATAGTTCTTGAGGCGGGCACGAAATCCGCTTCGCCAATATGGTGGCGCTCTTCTTTCCTCTGAACTACGTCGCGAATAAACTGTTCGAGCTGTTCATCGGACGCCCCGCGCCGCATCAAGCCATAGAGGTCATGGTCCCAGACGGAAAACAGGCAAGTGCGGATCTTGCCGTCTGAGGTGATGCGGATGCGGCTGCAGTGGCCGCAAAAGGGATGAGAAACAGGTGCGATGATGCCAATCTCGCCCACGCCGTCTTCAAAACGATAACGGCGCGCGGTCTCGCTCAGGGCATGTGGGATCTCGACCAACGGCATGTATTCCGCCATGCGCTGCAGGATTTCATCCAGCCTGACTACCACCTGCGGCGACCAGACACGGTCCTCCTCCAGTGGCATAAATTCTATAAACCGCACGACTACGCCTTCTTCGCGGGCGAATCTGCCGAAGGCCGCGATCTGATCCTCATTGAATCCTCGCATGAGCACGCAGTTCACTTTTACCGGCCACAGGCCCGCTTCGCGGACAGCGCGAATGCCGGAAAGCACATTGTCGAACCCGTCGGGCACCCGGGTGATGCGCGCAAAGCGCTCCCGATCAACCGCGTCCATACTGACGGTGACGCGATTGAGGCCGGCATCTTTCAAAGGCTGCACCAGCTCTGCCAGCAGGTGACCGTTGGTGGTCAGGGCAATATCAAGTGCCTCATCCGCATCCAGGCTTCGTAGTTCTTTTACAAAATCAATCACTCCTCTGCGCAACAGCGGCTCACCGCCGGTGATACGGATTTTGGTGATTCCCAGGCTCACCAGCACCCGGCACATCCGCAGATACTCACTGAAAGGCAGATCACTGTAGAGCGCGCCATCGTTGCCGGTCCGGCAGTACACACACTTGTAATTGCATCGATCGGTGACGGAGATCCGCAGATCGGTAATCGGGCGGCCGAATTTGTCGGTTAATGACATGAATTGCGGAAGGAAGGCAGACGGAGAGCATCCGGCAGCGTTTCCTTTCCAATCGCTTTCTGCAAAGCGGGGAGGCGCAAGCGTTTCCACTTGCACCCTTGGGATTAGAGTTCGACAGACTCAACATCCCTCGCCACCGCGGCCGGGGTATACCCGAGGGCCGCAGCGGTCGGAAACTCAATCACATTATAGATGCGCGACAGGCTGGAAGAGTGGCGAGAATGTGTTCACGGTTTTGCGGCCAATGCCTTGGCGATTGCGGCCTCGGCCAGTGGGGCCATCACTTTGTAGCCGGCGGGGTTCGGATGCAGCCCATCATCGGCCAGTTCGCGCTTCAACAGACCCTGGTTGTCCACCATCTTTTCGAAGTAGTCGAGATACACCAGGCCGTTCTCGGCACAGTAATCTTCGAGCCAGGTGTTCAAGGCAAGAATGTCGTGAGGGTGGCGCGATTCGAACATCTCCTTCGACTCTGGGGTGTAATTGTGCACCGGCAGCACCGAGGCAAAAACCACCCGAATGTTATGCACCTTCGCCAGCTCCGCCAGGCTGGCGTAATTTTTCTCAATGTCTTCCTCGCTTATAGGCCCGGTATTACCCGCGATATCGTTCGTCCCTGCCAGAATCACCACCATCCTGGGTTGCAGATCGATCACGTCCTGGCGAAAACGTACCAGCATTTGCGACGTTGTCTGGCCGCTGATGCCGCGGTTTACATACGGCTTGCCAGGAAAGGATTCATCCAGCTTCCAGGAATCGGTGATGGAGTCGCCGAAAAAGACCACTCGATTCTCGCCTTCCGACGGTGGTTTCAGCGCGGCATTCGCATCGCGGTAGCGATTGAGCTCGCCGAAATCGTTCATGTAAATGGAAATTCTTGAGGCGCGATACTGGTCAAGGCCAGGGTGTCCGGTAGAAGGCGTAATCTGGCTGGCTGCCGAGCCGAGAAGAAGCAGCAGAATAGATATCCGACGTAAACAGTTTTTCATGCGCAAAAAGAATAGCGCAAGAGGTGATGATTTCGGAGCAGGCGTTCAGAGTTTTCTTGAAACCAGAGCGTAAAGGTAAACCGCTACCCCGGCAGCGCAAAAAAATCCGCCCGCCGCCACCATGAGCACGAATGCGATTGGCCGCGCCCACAGCAGGCAAACGCCTTCAATTCCAAGGCCGATGATCAACAGCAGGCCAGACCGCTGAAGCTGCCGTTCAAGATCGCTCGAGAGATTCATTCCTTTGGCTTCCAAAACGTTAGGTCCTTGAGCCGGGAGACATCATGTACCGTGTCGTGACAACCGCTCGACAAGCACGAGACCTTGTTGGCCTTGACTGCGGGCAGAAGATCGGGATCGGCGTTGTGCACCACGCCTTCTTCGAACGACCGCGCGCCAAGGTGGCAGTGCAGGCACTCTCGGTTGTTATACGGCTCATACAGGTGAATCTGTTGCGGAATGGTACCCAGATACTGTACGTAAACGTGCCGCAACCCGTGTAATTTGGCGCGAAATCCCCCAAACATCGCATAGTTGGTGTGACAGGTATAGCAGGCCTGATCGGCGGGGACGCGATGGTTCTGGAAATGGGCGGCCGGAAGGTGTGCAGGATCATCAATATACAAGCTGCGGCCGTAGCCTTCCATTACATGGCAGGAAAGGCAGAATTGAGTGCTTTTGGAACGTTGCATCTCCGAGGAGACCCCAACTGCCATACACAGCAGCGGTAAAGCGAAGAGCACAAGAAAGGCCAGCATTTTGCCACCGCGAGTCGAGGTCATCTGCGGGCGCGCCACCAGCAGGGCGATCAGCATAAGGCTGAGGGCGATCAACGAGATCAAGAGCGGAGTTCGGAGAGCCATGCCGAAGTTCAGATATTAGGTGTTTACTTCTTTGCGAACGAACGCACCATCGCGACCAGTTCCTTTACTTGGTCCGGCTTCAAAGATTTTTTGTAGGACGGCATCTTGTTCTTGCCATCGTTGATGATGGCAGCCAGTTCGTCATCGCTTTGTTTCTGCACTTCGGGAGCGGCGAAATCGCGTACGCCGATCTTTTTGCCTACCGCAGTGTCAGCTTTACCATCGGCACCGTGACAGGCAGCGCATTTTGTCTTGTAAAGAGCGGCGGCGTCCTGGGCAAAGGCTGCCGTCGGAATACAGAATGTGGCGGCCAAGATAACGATCGTGAAAACTACAGTTCTAACCTTCATGTCTGGTTGTTTCACCTCAACACAATTCATTTCAAAAAGCGTAATGCACAGACAGAGTAGCCGAATTGCTCTGAAAATCTCGTGCCGGCAAAAAACCCGGGCTGGACTTTTCGTTGTAGTCGTAATAGTTCCAGGCGGTGCGCCAGCTGAAGCCGCGGGCCAGTTCAAATTCAACTAGCGCGAACTTGTGAAAGTTGATTCCGAGCGGACCGAGCGTATTTGGAACCGGGCTCAATATCGTGTTGTCTCCGCTGGAACTCGTCAAGCTGTATCCCAGGCTGGTGGTGACCCGCTTTACTGGCCGGAAAGTAAAGTTCGCATACGCAAAATTAATCTTGTTGACGTACAGCGAGATGCCGGAAAGAAAGGTGGTACCGGCGCTGCACAAGTGTGACCCGGCCGGCACGGTGCCGCCGATCACGTAGCAGATATTGGTGGTTGAAAAGATATCGTCGTAGTTGTAACCGAAGTCAACCCCAAACCGCTGATTGGGGTTCAGGCCGATTGCGAATCCGTAGTTGCGGTCGTGCTCGCGGTGCAGAATGTCGCTGATATTGTTGCGGCTCTCAAGTATGTTCACGGTTCCGGAAGCGGTCATCCAGGTGCGCGGCTTATAGTTGATCCGGGTTTTATAGCGCTGCAGGTTGCGCGGAGTGATGCGCGTGGGCGCGTTATTCGCGGAGAACAGCTCCAGGTCGAAATTAGCCCGCAGGGCATCATTAGGATGGGCCCAGAAGCCAAACAGACCCGAGTGCTCGTCGACTTCGATCAGATCGTTCCCGCTATCAACCTCCCCTGAAAAAGAGCAGGTGCCATCAGCATTAAGCGGAAGGCCAGTGCAGTCCCCGCGGTTTGGATTAGACGGGAAAAATGTCTCATTTGCGATGGTGCTGAAACGAACGGGGATAGTCCGCCGGCCATAGCGATAGCCAACCCTCGCCCCAAAACGGCGTGAAAAGTCGTATTCGAGCTGGAAAGTGTTGTACTTGGAATCCTGCCCTAGAAATCGCGAGTAAGCCGGGCTGCTGGTATCCGCGGGAGCGCTGTTTCCGTGCTGCGGGCAGGCCGCCGGATTTGCCGGGCATAGCGTTGGGTTGAAATTCACAACCGGGTTCAACATGCTCGCAGGAAGCGTGCCGTTGAAGAAACTCAATGTCGTGGGATTCCAAACTCCGGGAATGCGGAAGTTAGAAAATCGAAAGCTGTCGATTATGCGAAATTTATCGGTGACAAAATAAGTGACGCCGAAATCCGCATTGGCGGAAACGCGCTTAGCCCTTGCGGTGCCAGTTCCGTCGAAAAGGCGCTGGCCGGTGCGGGTTAATAATCCCAGGAAAAGTTCGCTGAAGTCATCTACCTTGGTATCGGCGGAGCTATAAGCACCGCGGGCTGAGATATCCAGCCTTCGAAAGTAGCGAGATTGCAGAGTCAGCTGTTCAGTCGGATATGAAGTACGGACCGGGGCAAATCGGCTATAGCCCTGATAACCATTACAGGTCCCTTTCAGCGTGGGCGGCGAAGTACTGCTGTCGAAGATGGGCGCGGGAGCATTCCCGCAGGGCTGGCCTGCGTTGGGGTTATAGATCATTCCCGCGTCTACCGGAGTTGCGTTGGCGAGCTGGAAGCCGAAGTTGCCGTCAGCCCAGCTGCTGTCCCCCTTGTAGTACTGAAGATATTGGTCGTAGCTGATATTGGTGCGGGGCGCGATTCTTATGTCAACTCCAGCCTGGTAGCCGTTCAGCAAATTGCGAGTCTTCTGGAAGAGGATTGTGTCCGTTCCCTCATGGATGCTGCTGAAGGCCGGTCCCTCCATGTTATTGCGCGTGTAGCCCAGGCGAAAACGAACCGCGGATTGCGGAAACAGGATCAGGTTGTAGTCATACATCCGGCGCGTGGTCAGCATTTCATGCGGCGAGTTCGTGATGTTGATGAACGCGTTGGGAGGATTAAGCGCATTGGCCAGCAGGTTATAGTCCCAGACGTTCTGGTCACGCCGGAAGCTGCCGTTGAAGTTGTACCATTTGTTCTTGGAGATCCGCAGGCGGGTTGCGTTTTCGGGATCCCCGCCCCAGCCGAAACTGCTCACAAAAAGATTGTCGAACAATACCCCTTCATGGTTGAGCGATCGCATGCTCAGAGTCTGTTCGAGCAAGCGCGGCCCCTGCTGCTGATTGAGGAAGGTATCGTAAACCGGTTGGCTCCCATTGCTGTTAACGAAGCGATAGCCGAACTCGAATGATCCCTGATAGTTGTAGTTACCGTTATCGACACCTTCGCCGGCGTTGGCTGACTGTGCGAAGGCAGCCTGCCGGGCGCCGATCAGGGCTGCCGTAAACAGCGCGATACGGAGGAGCTTGCTCGGGATTTCCAAAATTCGCAGATGGCGGTATTTCATCGCTCCTCCGCGCTACTTGAAGAAGAACTCGTCAAAGTTAGAGCCGTGGATCTGCACATGGCACGATGTGCAGGCCTGATATTTCTGGCTCTGGTTGTGAAATGAGGGAAGGCCGGGCACGTTGGAGTCCTGCGTCAGCGTGTGACATTCCAGGCATAGGGTGTTCATCTGCGCCCGTTTCAATAGCCGTGGATTGGTGGAGCCATGCGGCGTATGACAAGAACTGCAGCCTTCGGTTTTAACCGGCACGTGTTCGAACACAAACGGGCCGGCTTTCTCAGTGTGGCACTTGAAACATACCTGGTCCTGCGACGCGGTGGCCCGCACCTGCCGGGTCAGAAAACCGCCATGCTGGTTGTGGCAATCACTGCACTGGATCAGCCCCTGTTCGACGCGGTGGCGGAATGGCCGGTTGAAATCCTGCTTGATGTCGGTATGGCAGCCGTAACAGAGCTCCGGCTGTTTATTGACCAGCAGAAACTGCTTCTCTTTCGCGTGATGGGGTGAGTGGCAGGAAATGCAGCTTACGTCATTGAGGTTGTGTTGCGAACGATCAAAATTGGCATGCTCTTCGCCATACTCGTGACAGCCCAGGCAGCGCTTACTCACCTGCTCCGCGGTCTTGCCCTCGAATACAAAGATCTTGCTCTTGTCTCCGCCGCCTTCCACGTGCTCTTTGCCAGGTCCGTGGCAGGCTTCACAGCCCTGCCATTGCGGTCCCTTTTTTGTGAAGGTAGTTTTCCAGTGAGGGGTAGTTTCAAATTTGTTGTAAATGTCTTCGTGGCAGGTTTTGCAGGTTTCGGATCCCACGTAGAGAGTTGAATCGTAAGTCGTGCTGCCTTTGTCGGCTGTGCTCGATCTGCTTGAGGAAGAGAAGCAGAAAACAAGCAGGCCAATTAAGAGCACGACACGAAGCCGACGGAGTGTAAGCCCGGGCATCATTTATCCCCTCCGCAATAGCCGCTAAGCCGGCGATTTGGCCGGCGGAAAAAGTTAGCACCAAGCCACTCGCGTGTCCTGTGTAACCTATCGACGATTGTTTAAGAATGGAGAGCCGCTGTTGCGCACTCAAGTACACGTTGTTCCCAACGCAGGAGAGGTCTCCAAACAGGTACTGTTGTGGTTGATTATGCCCACTGGGGAAAACCATGTCTGTGACGCCGGTCACACATGATTGCATCGGCGTTAAGCAGCCGGTGATGCTTTCCGACGAGAGCTGTTTAAATACGAGAGCTGTGAAAGACGAGAGTTGTTAAAGACGAGAGCTGTTAAAGACGAGAGCTGTTAAATTAGATTTGGCAAATATTCACAACAATTTACAGTTCCGCAACCACTCCGCGACTCTCCCTCGATAAGATGCAATTGATCACTAAGCGGAGGGGTCGTGAGGCTTTCCTTGAGAATTCGCGAGTTGGAAGACATAACCGTTATCTGCTGCCGCGGACGAATTGCATATCGTGACGAAGCAGATGCCCTATCTCTAAGAGCGTTGTCATTACTCAAGCAAAAACGTGCTTTGGTGTTCGATCTGAGCGAAGTGAACGAACTGGATGGCGCCGGCCTGGGAAAGCTGGCTGGGATTCAGGCCCAGGCGACTAAAGTTGAGACGCCCGTGGCTCTCTGCGGAGCAACCGGGCTGGTGCGGGAAATGCTGGAGCTTACCCGCTTGAATTCGGTTTTCCCGCTGTACTCAGACGTGGACCAGGCAGTGCGCCACACGCGCCTTCGCCAACCTGCGCCAAGGCAATTAAGCTTCGCGCTGAAAGCGATAGCTCCCTCCACGGTGTTGTGAAATAGCTTCTGCAACTTTTAAAAAGGCGCGGGCCGCGTGGGAGAGACTGGCAGTTTTTCGGTAAACCAGGCGGAGCTTTCGGTGCAGCCGCACCTCGCGAACCGGAATTCTCACCAGTTCGCCGCGCGCGAGTTCATTCTCTACGCTGATTGCCGGCACAAATGCGACCCCGTTTCCCATGGCGACAAAACGTTTGATGGCCTGTAAGGTAGGCAACTCGATGTCCATGTGCAGCGGTGTCTTATGACGCTTGAAGGTCTGAATAACCTTCTCGCGATAGGGTGAAGAAACGATGTGAGCGACGAAGGATTCGGCCCCGAGCTGGCGAATACTAACCTGGGCCTCGGTGGCGAGTGGGTGTCCGGGCGGCACAACGAAGATCAACTCATCCTGGTAAACCACCACCGAGTGTAGTTGCGGCTCGTGCGGATCATACGTAAGTACGCCCAACTCTGAGTTGTGGCGCAATACGTCGTCGGGTATGAGACTTCCTAACGAACGCTGCACCGTGATTCGGATGGCGGGATGGACCCGGCGGTATTCGGCCAGCACCGGCAACAGGTAAAGCGCGGTGAACTCGTTAGCGGCAATAGCCAGCTTGCCTTTCTGCAGTTCCCGAACTTCAAGCAGGGCCTCCTGAGCGTCGTTACGAAGGTTAAGCAGGCGCTCTGCATAGCCTTGTAGAACGCGTCCGGCGTCGGTCAATAGGCCTTCGCGCGAGGAACGATCGAATAGTTGCTCGCCGACTTCTTCTTCCAGCTTGCGGATGGATTGGCTCACTGCCGACTGGGTACGAAACAGTTTGGCCGCGGCGCGCGAAAACCTGCCTTCGCGGGCCACTGTCACGAAAACTTCCAATTGGGCCAGGTCCATATATAAGCTTTACAGAAGTTATTGAAAGTACATTATGTATTAATTTCACTTATAGATCAAGAGATTCTAATAGTTTCTATAAGAACTATAAGCTTTGCTGATTCCGACAATGTATTTAGCATGATCAGTTGATCCGGAGGTACGCATTATGGAAAGCGCTCGCATCACCATGTTCGACACCACCCTTCGTGACGGGGAGCAGTCACCCGGCTGCAGCATGAATGTGCAGGAGAAGCTGCGACTGGCACACCAGCTCGATCGTCTGGGGGTCGACGTGATTGAGGCCGGCTTTCCCATTGCTTCTGAGGGCGATTTTGCGGCAGTGCAGGCGATTGCAGCGACTATTCGCCGACCCACAATCGCTGCGTTGGCGCGCGCCTGCCGTCCTGACATCGAGCGAGCGTGGCAAGCGCTGAAGGGCGCGGAAAAACCAAGAATCCACGTATTTCTGGCAACCTCTGACATTCACCTGCGCTACAAGCTGAAGATTTCCCGCGAGGAGTGCTTGCAGCAGGCCGAGGATGCGGTGCGGTTTGCCAAGTCGCTTTGTGCGGATGTTGAATTTTCTCCGGAGGATGCGACCCGAACCGAACCTGAGTTTCTTTGCCAGGTGCTGGAAGCGGTAGTTGAGGCCGGCGCCAGCACTCTGAATATTCCGGACACGGTGGGTTACACCATTCCAACTGAATTCGCCGCGCTGATCAGCATGATCCGGCAGCGGATCAAGAACGAAAAAGTCATGATTTCGACTCACTGCCACAATGATCTGGGGCTGGCGGTGGCTAATTCTCTGGCCGCGGTGGAGGCAGGCGCGCGGCAGATCGAGTGCACCATCAACGGAATTGGCGAGCGAGCTGGAAATGCGTCCCTGGAAGAAATAGCCGCGGCGCTGCGTGTACGTGCGGACAGGTACCCGTATCACACCGGAATTGTCACCGAGCAGTTGTTCCCCGCCAGCCAGATGCTGAGCGATATCACCAAAGTTCCGGTCCAGCCCAACAAGGCAATTACCGGACGCAACGCCTTTGCGCACGAAGCCGGTATCCATCAGGACGGAATGCTTAAAAATCCATTAACCTACGAAATCATGACCCCGCAGTCGGTCGGAGTACCGGATTCCAAGCTGGTGCTGGGCAAACATTCTGGACGTCACGCCCTGGGTTTGCGTTGTGAGCAGCTCGGCCACCAGTTCGATCGACGTGAACTGGATGAGATTTATCGCAAGTTCGTGGTATTAGCCGACAAAATCAAGCACGTTCAGGATCATCACCTGCTGGAATTGATCGAGCACACCCATGGCAGTTCGCGACGCATTCCTCCTGCGCACGTTGACGCGAGGGCTACGGCTGCGGCGGCGGTTGAAGCTCGATCAACCAACTTTCCGGAACTGCCGAGTACGCCTTTGCCGCTCTCTTCCGAGCATCAACCCGACCAGGAAGACTATCTCTGGGGCGTTTAGGTCATAGTCTCTGGTCTGGCAAGACCAGCCAGACCAGGGGCACCCGCTCGACCTCTATAATTCCTTCGACATGCTGCTGAACATCACAGCCCTGCCGGGCGATGGCATTGGGCCCGAGGTCACGGACGAAGGGATAAAAGTCCTCGACACAGTTGCCGAACTGTTCGGTCATCAGCTTCAACTGAATAAAAAGAACATTGGAGGCGCTGCCCTCCTGGCCAGCAATGATCCTCTTCCTGCCGACACCTTGCAGGCTTGCCTGGCATCATCCGCAGTGCTGCTCGGAGCGGTCGGTGGCCCGGCATTCGATAAATACCCGTCCCATCTGCGACCCGAGGCGGGACTTTTACGCTTGCGCCGTGAGCTGGGTGTCTTTGCGAATTTGCGACCTGCAACCTGCTTGCCGGGACTGGAGGAATGCTCGCCGCTGCGGGCCGAAGTTGTTCGCGGAACCGACTTGGTGATTGTTCGTGAGCTATTAGGCGGGATTTACTTCGGAGAACCGCGTGAGACCAAGGGCGCAACCGGTAGCCGCATAGCTACCGACACCATGCGCTATGCCGAATTCGAGATCGAGCGAATCGCTCACATTGCCTTTCGCATGGCGCAGGCGCGCAAACGCAAGCTGATGTCAGTAGACAAAGCCAACGTGCTTGATTGCTCGCGCTTGTGGCGCAGTGTAGTGAACTCGGTCGCGCGACATTATCCCGACGTAGCGCTCACCCACATGTACGTGGATTCGGCCGCGATGGCGCTGGTGGCGCGCCCTTCAGAGTTTGACGTGGTGCTCACCGAAAACATGTTCGGTGACATTCTCTCCGACCAGGCGGGGGCGGTGGTGGGATCGCTCGGCATATTGGGCTCTGCCAGCATCGGGGGCAAAGTCGGACTCTATGAACCGATTCACGGATCGGCTCCCGACATCGCGGGCAAAAATGTTGCGAATCCGATTGGCGCTATCGCCTCAGTAGCGATGATGCTGAGACATGCTTTTAATCTCGAGGCTGAGGCCCAATGCGTGGAAGCAGCGGTCAAGAAGGTTTTGGAAACAGGCGCCCGCAGTCGCGACATTGCCAGGAGCGGGGAGTCTTCACTCAGTACGGAGCAGATGGGAACCCGCATAAAAGGGGCATTGTTGAAAGTTGCGGAAAACACGCCAATGGTTCCCGGTTAAGGACAGGCCAGTATTGAAACAAGGTGGTGGATATTCCACAACCATGGGCGCCTGAATTCAGGCGATGGCTGGTTTCAGCAGCGGTAAAATTGTGGTCGATTCAGAATTGCCGAGCTGGAGCCTTTCATGTTGTCGAAATGTAGCAATCCAGGCTGCTCCGCCCGCTTCCTCTATCTGCACACCGGTAAAGTTTTCAAGCTGAATGGTGATCCCACGGCCGCGCCAAAGGGCAGCGGCACACGCCGCCGGGAGTATTTCTGGTTATGTGAGGAATGTGCCTTAAATCGGACGCTGGTGTTTCGTCCGGGATTGGGCGTGATCACGATTGCCAGGGAGAGGCAAGTGCAGGCGGCCGCGGCGGCCGCAGCCGACTAAGTTTGCCGGGCGGAATTGTACTTTCCTGCGATCCCGTACCAGCGGATTCGCAGCATCTCGACGAACATCTTGGTGCCGTCCGTGAGCGGGCTTATTCTGGTACCCGGGCTGTGCGCCCAAGCCACGGGAACTTCGGTCACTTTAAGTCCGAATCGATCAGCCAGAAACAGCAGCTCGGGATCGAAGCCCCAGCGCTCAATCCGTTGACGGGGAAATAAAGTTTCCGCCGCCTTGCGGCTAAAGGCTTTGAATCCGCATTGTGTGTCTTTGAATTTCAATCCCAAGGTGATGCGAAGCAGCAGGTTAAAAACCCGCCCGAATAACTGCCGGTGCAGCGGCTGGCGTTGACTTTGCAATTCAGCTTGGACCCAGCGCGAACCAATAGCAACATCCGCCCCGGCAGCAAGTGCCGCGAACAGTTTTTCGGACTCTTCGATGGGGGACGAAAGATCGGCATCGGTAAATAGCAGTACCTGCCCGCGAGCATGCAGCATGCCATTGCGCACGCTGTATCCTTTGCCGCGGTTTCCCGGATTTTCGAGCAGTCTGACCGCGGGAAACCGGGCAGCGTAACTGTTCACAATTTCAGCGGTACCGTCGCGCGAGCCATCATTGGCTACGATGATTTCCGCGCTCAGATTTTTTCGGTGCAGGTAGTGCACGACGTTTTCGAGGGTTGCGCCCAGTCTCTGCGCTTCATTGTAAGCAGGTATAACGATCGAGTACTGCGGGCTGGCCTGAAGTTCGCTCAAGTAATTCAGAGTGTAAATACTAAGCAACAGCACAGGGAATAGCGCGGCAGCTACGCGACCTGCTTCATGGTCTTCAGCATGGACAGGAATTCCGCCACTAAGTCTTCGTCCCACAAGCCGGCAGCGGCTTCGTTGCGCATGGTGCTGGCCGCATGCTCGTGGTCCATAGCGGGTTTATAAGGCCGCTCCGTACGAAGCGCGTCATAAACGTCTACCACCTGCAGAATGCGAGCGAGCAACGGAATACTGCCCTGCTTCAGACCGTCAGGGTAGCCGCTTCCGTCAGAATGTTCATGATGACTGCGAATAATGGGCAGCACAAGTCGCAAAGATTTCAGAGGGCGGCAGATCGTCTCACCGGTAAGGGGATGCTGGTTCATGATCGCCCGTTCGTCGGGCGTAAGCTTGCTTCCCTTTTTTAAAATTTCATCCGGTACAGCGATCTTCCCAAGATCGTGCAGGTAACCGCCACGCCGCAAGGCTACAATCGAATCTTCGCTCAGGCCCAGATGCTTACCCAGGGTGCTGGCATGCCGGGACAAACGCTCACAATGGCCTTCCGTATAAGGATCGCGGCTTTCCACGCTCAGGCCCAGGGTGCACAAAACTGACTCGGCATTCTCCAGTTCGTCAGTGAACTCTTTTAATTTGAGCAGGCTTTTCACGCGCGCAAAGAGCTCTTCAGCGAAGATGGGCTTGTTCAGGAAATCGTCCGCCCCGCACTCGATACCCTGCAGCTTATCTTCACGATCACTCAGGCCAGTAATCAGCACAAAAGGAATCAGGCGCGTGGCCGGGTCTTCTTTTAGCTGCCGGCACAACTCATAACCCGACTTTCCGGGCATAATTACATCGGAAAGAATGAGGTCGGGGGGCGTCCTGCGCACCTCGTTTTCGGCTGCGCTCGCATTAGACACTGCTACCACTTCATAACCACGCGAAGCCAGCAACTCGCGCATCAACTCCATGATGTCAGGGTTGTCATCGATGACAAGAATGCGCGGAATTCTCCTGGAGCCTCCCCGATCGCCCATTTGTCTGTATGAAGTGGAGCGGGAAGAAACGGTTGTCCAGAGCTTGTGGGGGATGCTCATGGGATGGGCCCAAACAAGGGCAATTGTAGAAGATACCGGGAGCCGAAAACAGCCAAAAGAATAACGTTATTTTATTTCCGCGGTACCCGAAGGTAAGTAGATTAAGCGGAAATCATGTTCCGCGTGTGCCGAAATGGGACCCGCGAGTTTAAATTTGTGACCTGCGTCCTTGCGCCATCCTTTGCGGATGTGTCTAGTAGCGGAATGAAACCTCTGATCTTCCTCTTTCTTATGGTGAGTGCATCAGTTGCCTGGGGCACAACTAAAATTCATCTCGTAACTCTGGGAAAATCCAGCAGCGTGCAATGGATGGTCGGCCCGGAAGAGAACAGACCCAGCGACCTCAAAATTCGTGCCCTGTCGGTCGATGGCAAATTGAAGGAATACACCACCGGTCCTCAACACGAAGTGACGGAACGTCTATTCGTTGTACGGCGGATGTTCCGGCTGAACGACTCGCTTCCGCAAGATGGGGCGCCCCGCTGGAAATGGCAGCGAGGAGGATGGCTGCTGGTGGATCGTGTGAGCGGCAAAGTATCGCCGCTCAACTTGCCGGATTTCGATAACTATCACTCCTCGGCCAGCTGGTATCGCGATTACGCCGCCTATTGTGGCCTCTCCGATGACAGCAAAAAAGCCTACGCCATTGTGGCCCAGATCGGACGCCGCAAGCCTCTGCTGAAGAAAGCTCTGGGAGACGCTGCAGATGAGGATATGCCGGACCGGGAATGCCCTCAGCCAACCTGGCAACGACAGCCTGCGCGCGTGAGCTTCGAAGACGAGGGCCAGAAAACCACCTACTCCATACGCGGGCATGCGGCTGACATTCTGAGCAGTGAAGAAGATGAAGAGGACGCCGGCTCCCGCTAGTCACTCTGCTTGTTCTGCATCCGATCGGCCTTATCGTAAGCTTCGTCCGCCTCGCGCTGCATCCCCTTGGCCTCGTAAGCCTGGCCCAGTGCGTTCTCCGCTTGCGCATAATCAGGTCTCAGCTGTACTGCCCGCTGAAACGCAGCGATAGCCTGATCCGTCCGGTTGGCGCCGAGGTAAGCGGTGCCCAAGATATATTGAGCCTGGGCGGAGTCAGGTTTTTGTTGCGCGGCCTTTTCAAGCTCTGGGATAGCACGCTCAAACTTCTGTGTGCGTTCGGCAGCCAGGGCCTGCGGCGAATAAGTATTTTTATACTTCTCTTTCAGCGCAAATGTGCCGGCGACAATGATCACTGCGATGCCGGCCAGGGCATTATTCCGCCACCGGCGGCGAACGTCTGCAGGATCCGCGCTGTGCTGCGCGAGGATTGTTCCTAAGGCTGCTCCGGCGACTAAGCCGCCAATATGAGCCGAGTTGTCAATGCCGGGAATAATCGCGCTGAAGATCAGGTTGTATCCGGCAAACGCAAACAGGCTTCTGATGGTCGGCTGCAAAGCCTGCCGGGGCAATGGAAAGCTGCCGAGGTATAAAAATGACAGCAACATTCCTGCAAGCCCGAAGATGGCTCCTGAAGCGCCCGCTCCTACAGCGGGAGTGTGCCGCATGAACTGCCACCATAAACTTGCCAGGCTGCCCGCCAGGCCGCAGAGCGTATATCCGACGACAAACGTCAGGCGATCAAAAACCCGCTCAGCCAGCGCTCCCAGGTTGAGCAGGCACCACATGTTCAGAAAGATATGGATAATTCCAATGTGAATGTAGTTCGCCACCAGCATGCGCCAGGGCTGAGGGCCGAGTGAAAGCGGCAGCCAGTTCGCGCCCCACTTAACCAGTTGCAGAGAAGAGGGCTCAACCAGGGAGACGCCACTCACCACCATGGCGATGAACATGGCGGCGTTCAGGCCGATCAGCACTGTGGTCGGCGAGAGGCGACGAAATTCAAGCGCTTGAGGCGAGCTGGACATGGTCAGGGATCACGCGCGCTGGTCGACGGGCGCTGCTGCGACCTCCTGCAATCGCTCTGTGCCAGTGACTTCGGCGCTCGTAACCAGCACCACCGAGGCGACCACGATTGCACTGCCTGAGAGAATGTACACCGTTATCGGTTCATGTAAAACAAGCCAGCCCAGAAACACCGCCACCACCGGGTTGACGTAAGCGTAAGTGGAAACCTTGGAAGTCGGCGCATGCCCGAGCAACCAGATATAGGCGGTGTAACCGATCCAGGAGCCGCAGACGATCAAGTAAGCGACCGAGGAAATGCCGCGGATTGACCACTGGACTTCAAGCTGCTCACTTCGCGCAAAAGCAAAAGCGAAATTAGCGAAGCCGGCGAAGATCATTTCCCAGGCGGTCGCCGAGAACGCATCGACTTCCGGCGACTTCCATTTCTTGGCCAGCACCGAACCGAGCGCCCAACTGAATGATCCGCCAATCAGGCTCAAGGAAGCCCATAGCTGCACGCGATCGAGCGTGCCAGGGGATTTTAAGTCGGGCCATAGAAGTACAGTCAGCCCCACAATTCCCAGAGCCAAGCCGCACTTACCGCGCGAGGAAATTCGGTGATGCCCCAGTAGCAGGCTGTCCAGGACCAAAAACCATAGCGGAGTAATGGCAACAATCAGTGCGGCCAACCCGGATGCCACATGGCGTTCCGCATACGAAAGGGTGAGATTGCCGCCCATCAACAGCAGCACGCCGACAACTGCCATTTCGGCAAGCTGGGTGGCGGAGTAAACAATGCGTTTGCCGCGCCATCCGCAGAAGGCCAGCATGAACGCACCGGCGATGGTGAACCGCACTCCACACATCAGCGCCGGAGGAATGTGTTCGACCGCAATATCAATCGCGAGATAGGTTGATCCCCAGAAGAAATAGACAAGAGCGAAAGCAAGGATCAGCGCAAAGCGGCTTGATTGAGTGGTGGTCATCTGGGACTGTAAGTATCAGACTATGAGTAGTAGACGCAGGATGCAGAATGAATCCGAAGGTTTTAGTTGGTTCTCGCTACCCTTTACCTCGAGGTATAATCAAAGCTGATTGCGATGCATTTCCTGAATCCCAATTCGCATCTGCCTGCTTGCTGGCTGCAGTTCCTGGTGTGCCCGCGCCGGTACCGCGCCGTGCTGCCGGCGCGTTCGCGCCCGAATCTTTTCAGCGGCGACTAGTCACTCTCTCCCGGTTCATTGCTGTACCTGCTTCGGTTTTCCGGAGCCAACCATCCCTGGCAAACGCCCAGAACCGTGAATACGGAGAACAACATGACCACTCAGACTCTCGCTGGACCCAAGATCAAGACCACCCTGCCCGGCCCCAACGGCAAACGCATTCTGGCCGGGGACGAAAAGTACCTTTCGCCTTCCTACACCCGCTCCTATCCGCTGGTTGCGAAGAGCGGACGCGGCATTGTCATTACCGACGTTGACGGCAACGAATTTTTTGACTTCTCCGCCGGAATCGCGGTGACCTCAACCGGTCACTGTCATCCCCATGTAGTTGCCGCCGTGCAGAAGCAGGCGGGCGAGCTGATTCATATGTCGGGCACCGACTTCTACTACGAAAGCATGGTGACGCTGGCCGAGCGGCTATCGAAAATCGCACCTATGCCTGGACCGCATAAAATTTATTACGGCAACTCGGGAACAGAAGCTGTGGAGTGTGCGCTGAAGCTGGCGCGTTACCACACTAAGCGGCCGAACATCATCGCTTTCTTCGGCGCCTTTCACGGGCGAACCATGGGCTCGCTCGCGCTCACCGCTTCCAAACCGCAGCAGAAGCGCCGTTTCGCGCCGCTGCTTCCCGGCGTCACCCATGTTCCGTTTCCGGACGTGTATCGCAAGGGCGAGCAGGATGCGATGGCGTGCGCTCGCTTCATCGAAGACAAGCTCTTCAAAACGACATTGCCTCCTGAGGAGGTCGCGGCAATTTTCGTGGAACCGATTCAGGGCGAGGGCGGATACGTGCCCGCTCCTGCGAACTTCATGCAGGAACTGCGGCGTATCTGCGACAGGCATGGGATTCTGCTGGTTGCCGACGAAGTGCAATCGGGTATGGCGCGCACCGGAAAGTGGTGGGCAATCGAACACACCGGCGTGCAGCCCGATATTGTCTGCGTGGCCAAGGGAATCGCATCCGGTATGCCGCTCTGCGTGACCATGACGCGCGCCGAAATCATGGACTGGGTACCCGGTTCGCACGCCTCAACCTTTGGCGGAAACCCGGTGTGCATCGCAGCGGCGCTGGCTACGCTCGATGTTATCGAAAAGGAAAACCTGGCGCGCAACTCGGACGAAGTCGGCAAGCACATGCTGAAGCGCATGGAAGATTGGCCGAAGAAGCACGCCATGGTTGGCGATGTTCGCGGCCGCGGCCTGATGCTCGGGGTCGAGATCGTCAAAGACAAGCAGACCAAGGAGCAGGCCGGCCCAGAGCGCGACCGCATTGTCGAACTGGCCTTCGAACGAGGCGTGCTTTACCTGGGCTCCGGCCCGAGCACGGTTCGTCTTGCGCCGCCATTGGTGGTCACCAAAGAGGAAGCCGACGTCGCGCTGGATGTTCTGGAAGAATGCATTTCGATCGTCGAGCGTGGTGCGCATAAACAAGGTGGCCCGGGAAAACCGCAGGGCTCGTAATTGTTCTGCAGGTCGGCAGGACGGGCGAGGACGCCCGTCCTCCATCAACGGCGTGAGAGAAAATATGTGGCAAGGAACAGTTGAATCCATTCACATTGCGGCGCGCGCGGTAGAGCCGACGCGGTCAGTTGCTGAAATCCGGGCATTGCCGGGTAAAGGACTGGAAGGTGATCGCTATGCAACCCAACAGGGTACTTTTTCCAAGCCTAAACCCGATCATGAGTTGACGCTGATCGAGGCTGAGGCTATGGAAGCAGCCGCGCGCGATTACCAGATGCAACTCGCGCCCGGTGAAGCGCGCCGGAACGTGGTTACGCGCGGCGTTCCGCTGAACCACCTGGTGGGAAAGGAATTCAGCATTGGAGACGTTCGCGTGCGCGGCATTCGTCTGTGCGAACCGTGCGATCATTTGCAAAAGGTCACCGGCAAGTCCGTGATCAAGAGCTTTCTGCATCGTGGGGGATTGAGGGCGCAGATACTCAGCGAAGGCATAATTCGCGTGGGGACCACCATTTCGGAGATGTAGCAGGTTATGCGACGGGCGAGGACGCCCGTCCTCCACCTATTTCAGCGCACCCAACTCAGCCATGCCCACCCGACGATCATGGTCGCGACTGTGATCGGCAAGCCGGCGCGAAAATATTCCCGAAAGCCGATTTCCACTTCCGGCCGCGCACTCTCTACCACAATGATGTTGGCCACGCTTCCGGTCACCGTGAGATTGCCCGCCAAAGTTGACGCCATGGCCAGCGTCAGCCAGGCAGCTTGCTGGTTCGGCAACCCCGAAACCACTGACTTGAGCAGCATCACTGCCGGAACATTGCTCACGATATTGCTGAGAATGGCAGTTGTAACCGTGAACACTGCGATGTGCTGCAGGTTCCAGTGCGCAGCAACCTGGAGCAGCTTATCCACGATTCCGGTGTTTTCCGCGCCGCCCACGATTAGAAACAGCCCCACAAAAAAGACCAGCAGCCCCCAATCCACCTGCTGATAAATCTTGCGCGGGTCGAGAGTGCGCGTGATCAGCATGACGGCCGCCCCCAGTGCCGCGACCATGGCAGGCGGCGCGCCCGCAAAAAATCCAATGACTACTGCCAGCACCACCAGCCCAGGCTTAGTGAGCCGGGAGAGTTCCAGTTCCGGCAATGGAATCTGTTTTTCGATGAGCGGCGCGACATCCTGCTTTCGCCTGAACAAAAAATGAATAATCAGCCAATCGAGGAACAACCCAGTCAGGGCCACCGGCCCCAGATGCCCAATGAATTCGCGGTAACTGATTCCCGAGAAAGAACCAATCAACATGTTCTGCGGATTGCCGGTGATGGTAGCCACGCTTCCGATATTCGAAGCCGTTGCCAACGCCAGCAGGTATCGCGTGGGTTGCAGGTGAAGACGGCGGGTGATGCTCAAGATAAATGGCACCATCACCAGGCACACAATATCGTTCACGAAAAAAGCCGAGAAAAAACCCGAAGTGAAAACCACCGCCGGCAGCAGATGCGCAGGCTGGATGCGGCGCAACACCAGCTCCGCGCTCCATTCGAAGAAGCCAACCAGGTGCAGGCTGGCCACGATCAGCATCATCGAAAACAACAGAACGATGGTCGGGAAATTGATGAACTTAAGCGCCTGATCGGGCGCAACAATGCGAAATGCAATCATGGCCACCGCACCGATAATGGCCGCGCCTGGGCGATCGATTTTCAGCCAGGGGAACTTGCCCGCCGCAAAAACTAAATAACTGGCGAAGAAGATGAGGTAAGCGGCAAAAATTCGACCTTCAGAAAATGCCGCCGGCGAGATGTGATGCATAGCGTGCGCAACAGAGTATCAAATGACCCTCGCCACTCAATGCCTGCTTTCCCTGGCCCCCGCAAAGTTCAGCTTGGATGCCAGGGTTGCACCGCAGGTTCATGGCCCTGCGGTGCGCCGCAGCCTTTTAGCCTTGACACGCGATTCCCGTGCGAGGGACACTCCGATCAGAACTAACGCACAATACATGGAAATATTTTCAATTCTGGGTCAGGCCGCCCCGCTTGCTGAAGAAGCGCCTCAACCGCCTTCACCTGCTCCTGAGAAGCCGGTTGATGTTTTGAGCTTTCCAGGCGACGACGGCGGACGTTCGCTAACCGCCATGGCGCGGCGTGATCTTCACGTCGCTTTGCAGCTGTTGGCGGAACGCGCGCAATACATCACTGGAGCCTCGGGCGCGGCAATTGCCTTGCGGGAAAAAGACCAGATGATCTGTCGCGCGAGCGCCGGCTCGGCCGCTCCCGAGTTGGGCGCGCATCTGCAGGTGAACTCCGGGCTTTCAGGGGAAAGCGTACGCACCAGGAAAACTCTGCGTTGTGACAACGCCGATTCCGATGCTCGCGTGAACCGCGACAGCTGCCGCACCTTGGGCATTGCCTCGGTCGTGGTGATGCCGCTCTTGAAAGATGGCGAAGTCAATGGCGTTTTTGAGCTGCTTTCAGAACGTCCCTACGCCTTTGAAGAGCGTGACATCAATGCGCTCGAGCGATTGGGCGAAATGATTCAGACCGCTGTGGGGCATGCCCAAGCCGCGGAGCGGGCGGACGCCGGATTCGGTGAACCGGTTGCAGCCGAAGCCACGAAAGAAACCGCGCTCGCAGAAAAGCAGCCTGCCGCTGCCGCTGCGTCGCACCCTGAGGGTGTAATCACAGAGGTAGTGAACACGCCTGCTACTGAAGAAAAACCACCGCTACAAGCCGCTACCACTCCCTTGAGCGCTGCGCCTTCCAGCGTGAACAAGTGCGCTCAGTGCGGCTTCCCCGTGTCTGGAGGCCGGACGCTTTGCCTGGACTGCGAAGCAAAGGAACCTGCCGGCCCGCTGGTGAGCGATCTGGCGCAGGGCGATTCCAGCTGGTTGAGCTCCCACCTTTACCTGATTGCGACCCTGATCATCGCGCTACTGACGATTGCAGTGATCGTGCTGAGACACTAGCCAGCAATCCGATGAGATTCCTATCCGCTCAAGATCCATTGAGACTCGTGCGAAGTGATGAGCGGCGTTTCAACCGCTTACAATTAACTTGACAATGGCGGCTCTTGGGCGCAATGTTGCAGGCGCGTTGTGCGGAGCCTTTTCCTAGCTCAACTGTCCTTCCCTTCCTAGGCTCTGGCTTTCGAGTGCTTATCGGAGCTTGCAAACACAAATGCATGAAGAAGTGTGCGATGAGGCGCACCTCTGAGTTTTGAGCTACGCCGGGTAGATCGGCAGCGGATGCGGCTGCGCTGGCGGAGTACCAGTCCGAATTCAATCAAAACACACTCACTGAAAGTGAGCAGAGGAGAACATCATGAAGCGAAGGGCGAGCGTTTTTACACTCTTTCTGTTGGTAGCGCTAAGTGCGGCAAGCCAGTATGCTCAGGCCGTGAGTCTCAGAGTGGATTGCGACAAACACGATTCGATTTCTAAGGTCCTGCACTTGCTTGCAAAGGCCAATCCGCAGGGGCCGAACAGGGTAACTGTTTCGGGCAGTTGCGAAGGGAACCTGGTTATTAAAAGTATGGATCGACTAACACTGATTACCTTGACGGGTGCCTCGATCACGGACCGCTCCAACGGAACCTTAGCGGTCGTGGATATCGAGGACTCGCAAAAGGTGACCCTGCAAGGATTCACCATCAACGGCGGAGCCCAGGGAATCCTATGCAGTACCGCCAGTCTGTGCTATCTGACTGGCAACACGATTCAAGGTCCTGGACATTTTGGTGTAAATGTCTTGAAAGGTTCCCGCGCGTTTCTTGAAAGCAATGTGATCCAGAACTGGGGCCGCGGCGCGTTCATCACAGGTGCGCAAGTGTTCAGTAGCAATGACGTATTCCAAGGTAATGGGGGGTCCGGGATAGCAGCGCTCGTCGGGTCTTACTTCGAATCACTCAATTCCACCTTCGACAACAACGGAGATGGTATTGAGGCTGCCGGCGTCATGGTCCTGAATGGTGGTACCGTTAGTGGCAATAGCCGCATTGGCGTAAGAATGCTCGGCGGCAATGTGGTCTTTCAAGGTCCGACCATCACTGGCAACGGTGGGGTTGGGGTGCACCTGGAAGACGGAGCTTTTGCGGGCTTCCTCGCGGCTAACATCACGGGCAACCTGGGTGGTCTGGACATAGAGTGCACCCCGCAATTTCCGATCACTCGTTTTGTCGACAGAACGGGTGGAATCACAAACTGCGTTGAATCGGCCAGCAGTTCGCGGCAAAAAGCTGTGCAATAAGTCACGCGAGATTGGCCGCCCAATGTTGGGCGGCAGGGTGCCCCACCCTCGCGCTTTTTCGAAGGGTTGGGTTTTCAAGAACGACTGTCGCTGACTTTTGTTACTCGAAATGGCCGACGACGATGTCACCGGCAGCGGACGGGCCCCCTCTCGCAAGTGATTCAGCCAACTCAACAGCTCTACAGCT
>Ga0136846_1208041_pt1 | contig 25454 bp, 25 predicted proteins | sample HopSoiMetagenom2_FD_96841 | JGI IMG/M metagenome (GOLD analysis project Ga0136846, IMG submission 96841) | Grasslands soil microbial communities from Hopland, California, USA - 2 Assembly 2016 (version 4) | ecosystem: Environmental > Terrestrial > Soil > Grasslands | place: USA: Hopland... | reverse complement strand
TCAAGCGGCTCACGGTCGGCGGATTCGAACGCGTGTACGAGATCAACCGCAACTTCCGCAACGAGGGCGTGTCGACGCGGCACAACCCCGAGTTCACGATGCTCGAGCTGTACGTCGCATATGCGGACTACAACGATCTCATCGTGATGATCGAGCGCGCGATGCAGGGGCTCGCCGACGTCATCTTCGGCACGCGGAAGATCAATTACCAGGGTCGCGAGTACGACCTCGGCCAGCCGTTCACGCGCATCAGCGTCATCGACGCCGTGGCGCAGCACGTGCCGGGCGGCATCGACATCGCGCGCGCGCGCGACGTCGCCTATCTACGCGAGCTGTGCACGAAGCATGGTATCGGGTTCAAGCCCGGCGACGGCGCGGGCAAGCTGCAGATCGAGTTGTTCGAGAAATTCGCCGAGGACACGTTCCTCGATCCGACGTTCGTGTATGCATACCCGACCGAAGTGAGCCCGTTGTCGCGCATGAACGATGCGGACCCCTTCCTCACGGATCGCTTCGAGTTCTTCCTCGCCGGCCGCGAGCTCGCGAATGGTTTCTCGGAGCTCAACGACGCCGAGGACCAGGCTGCGCGTTTCCGCGCTCAGGTCGAACGCAAGGATGCGGGTGATGACGAGGCGATGTACTACGACGCCGACTACGTGCGCGCGCTCGAGTACGGCATGCCGCCGACTGCGGGTCTCGGCGTCGGTATCGATCGACTCGTGATGTTCTTCGCCGACGTGCCATCGATCCGCGACGTCCTGCTGTTCCCGCACATGCGGCCCGAGACCGCCTGAGCGTGGCCGCCGGCGGAGTCCACGCGCCCGTCACTCATGCGCCCATCGGCGTATTCGATTCCGGGGTCGGGGGCCTCACCGTACTGCGCGCGCTGATCGCCGACCTGCCGGCGGAGGATTTCCTGTATCTCGGCGACACCGCGCGCCTGCCGTATGGAACGAAGAGTCCCGAAACGGTCGCGCGGTACTCGGTTCGCGCCGCGGAGGCGCTGGTCGCGCGCGGCATCAAGGCGCTGGTGGTCGCATGCAACACGGCGTCGTCATCGGCGCTGCCGGCCCTTCGCACACGTTTCCCGACGCTGCCGGTGATCGGCGTGATCGAACCCGGTGCGCGCGCCGCGTGCGACGTGACCGCCAGCGGGCGGATCGCCGTGCTCGCGACGGAAGGTACCGTGCAGGGCGGCGCCTACGTGCGCGCCATCCACGCCTTGCGTCCCGATGCGCACGTGACGCAGGTGGCCTGCCAGATCTTCGTCGCGCTCGCCGAAGAGGGCTGGAGCGAAGGCGTGGCAGTCGAGGCCGTTGCCGAGCGCTATCTCGCGCACCTCGATGCACGCACCGATACGGTGGTTCTGGGATGCACGCATTTTCCACTGCTCGCCGGCGTGATCGCGCGGCAACTCGGCGCGGCACGGCGCGTCGTCGATTCCGCCGCGACGACCGCACGCGCGACGCAGCTCGAGCTCACGGCGCGCGGGCTCGCGGCGGTCGACGCGCGGCCCGGCGGTCTCGTTCTCATGGCCACCGACAGCCCCGGACGGTTCGCGCGCGTCGGCGCTCGATTCCTGGGCTCCTCCATCGCGGCCAACGCGGTCGAAATGGTCGATCTCTAGGTTGACCTTTAGATACTTTCCATAAGGCGGTTACACTTGGCGCCCCGGCGACCGGGCGGGGCCGAGAATTCGAACAAGGGAAGACGTTGATGAGAGAGAGATCGGGAGTTGCACACGACCGCGCGGTCATGCCGATGCGCTTCGGCTTCGCGGATACGCTGAGCGGGCAGCTGCACTTCCGCGCATGCGGCGCCGGACCCGACATCGTCCTCCTTCCCTGGCTGCCCGCGAGCGGCCGTATGTACGACGCGGTGATGCCGCACCTCGCGCGCGCCGGGTTCCGCGCCATCGCATTCGACATCGCCGGCACCGGCCGTTCGCACAAGAAGAACCGGAACTGGACCGTGCAGCAGTACGCGGCCGACGTGCTCGAAGCCTGCGGCTCGCTGCACACGGTGCCGTACACGGTGGTCGGCGGACGTTTCTCCGCGGCGATCGCCGTCGAGATGTTGCTGGCGTCGCCCGCGCAGGTGACCGGCGCCGTGCTCGATGGCGTGCCGGGGCTCGCACCCGAAGAGCTGCGCAAGATGCAGTTGCCGACCGGCGGCCTGTCGCCGAAGCTCGCCGACGACGGCGGTCACCGCAGTTACGCGTTCGACGTGATGTTGCGCACGTTGAAGGAATGGGACCCGGCATTCGAGCTCACCCAGGACACGCTGCCGCTCGTGCTCGAATTCACGCGCGATTATCTCGAGCTCGGTTTCGATGCGATCAACGCCGGCGCCGAGGCCGACGCGAGGAACGCGAAGCCCGCATACGACGTGCTCGCGCGGCTCGGCGAAGTCTCGCAGCGCGTGCTGGTCATGACGTCCGATTCCGACGTGCTCGCGCCGGCGTACAACCGCGCGCTCGAACGCGCGCGCAATTCCCGCGGCCACAAGTTCGCGGGCAATCATCCGGTGCTCACGCCGGCCCGCGCCGCGGAATACGCCCAGATCCTCGTATCGTTCGCGCGCCGCTAGGCGCCTAACTACGCTATTCCGGCAGGGCGTACGGCAGCGGCAACGGGCCGCTCACGACGCTGCCCTGCAGCGCGTCCGCGGCGGGAGCCGTTTCCGTGTCGCCGGCCGAGGCAAAGGCGCCGACCGCGAGCACCTCCTGTCCCGCGTCCGTCGGCGCCGCACGTACCACCGATAATGCGCGCCCGTCCGGTCCGCGCGCCGAGTCGCCGGGTTTGAGGACGCTGCCGCCGGTATTGAGCCAACGCTGCAGACGCCGCTTCACGCGGCCGCGATAGTGGGCGCGGGCGATCACTTCCTGGCCGGTGTAGCAGCCCTTTTCGAAGGACACGGCACCTAACAAGTCGAGGTTCAGCATCTGGGCGACGAATTGTTCGCGGGTCGCGGCGTAGACCTGCGGCAACCCCTGGCGCACGTCGGCGAGATTCCAGGCCGCCGTGTCGGCGGAACGCGGCAGGTCGCGTCCGGCGGGCGCGAGCAGCAATTGCCGATCGCCCCACGCAAAGGCGTACGAGCCGTGCGGATCCGCGCCCGCGGGCGCGCCGATCACGTGGAACGGCGGGTGCTCGATGCGCACTTTCGCGCGGAACACGAATTTCTGCAGGCGCGCGCTGACGTCGGGAATCAGCTCGAGCGGCAGTACCGCGAAGATGTCTTCGGGCGAAGTGCGCGCGAGCATGAGCAGCGCGACCGCGCGGCCCTGCGGGTTGTGCAGACCGGCGAATCGGCTCGCGCCGGACGGCAGATTCTCCACCTCCGCCGATAGCTGGCCCTGGAGGAAGCGCGCGGCATCGGGGCCGCGAAACGCGAGCACGCCGAGTCCATCACTGCCTCCACCGAGGTCGACGCCGAGCGGTTTGCTCATCTTTGTTTTTTCAAGGGTTTCGAGTGGTCGTAAGGGGGCGATTCTGGCAGAATTCGCGGCCGTGCCGAACGCTCAGCCTCTCGATCCTCCCGCAGTCCGCGCCGCCAACTCTTCGAGCGATGTGCGGCCGGCTCCGGGGCATCCAACCCCCGTACCGCAAAATCGCGCGGAGATCGGCGGTCCGCCGGGACCCGAGCCGACGCGCTTCGGCGACTGGGAGCGCAAGGGTCGCTGCATCGATTTTTGAGCATGAACCAACGTCCACTGTCTCCGTATCTCGGCGTGTACAAGTTCATGTACACGATGTCGCTGTCGATCATGCACCGGATCACCGGTCTCGCCGCGGCGGTCGGGTTCCTGGCTTTGGTGTGGTGGTTGATGGCGCTCGCGACCGGTCCCGATGCGTACGCGCGTGCGATGCAGCGTCTCGGCACGCCGCTCGCCAAACTACTGCTCATCGGCTTCACGTTCTCGTTCGCATATCACTTTTGCAACGGCACCCGGCACCTCGTGTGGGATACGGGTCGCGGCCTCGAACGCGCGCAGGCGCGTCGCAGCGGTGCCGCCGTCATCGTGGCCGCTCTGCTGTTCACCGCGCTGACCGTCTGGCTGGGCTGCCGCGCGATGGCGGTGTCGCCGTGAGCCTGCGCACGCCGCTCGGCCGCGTGCTCGGCAAGGGATCCGCCGGCGACGGCGTGGGACACTGGTGGGTACAGCGCGTGACCGCCGTCGCGCTGCTGCCGCTCACGGCGTGGTTCGCGATCTCGCTGCTCGGCAAACAGCTGCAGTCCTACGAAGCGATGCGCGGCTGGCTCGCGCAGCCCTGGGTCGCGGTCTTCGCGGCGTTGCTCGTCGTCACCATCGCCTGGCATTCGAAGCTCGGGGTACAGGTGGTCGTCGAGGATTACGTGCACGGCAAGGGCAACAAGACTGCGCTGCTGCTGTTCTCCACCTTCGTTCACGTGGTCGCCGCGGCGGCCGGCCTGTTCGCCATCCTGCGGCTGTCCCTGTCATGAAAGACTACGAATTCATCGATCACACATACGACGTCGTCGTGGTCGGGGCCGGCGGCGCTGGCCTGCGCGCGACACTCGGCCTCGCCGAGGCCGGTCTATCTACCGCGTGCCTCACGAAGGTGTTCCCGACGCGCTCGCACACGGTGGCGGCGCAGGGCGGCATCTCGGCCGCGCTCGGCAACATGGGCGAAGACGACTGGCGCTTCCACTTCTACGACACCATCAAGGGGTCGGACTGGCTCGGCGACCAGGACGCCATCGAGTTCATGTGCAAGGAAGCGCCGGCCGCGGTCATCGAGCTCGAGCACTACGGCGTGCCGTTCTCGCGCACGAACGACGGCCGCATCTACCAGCGCCCGTTCGGCGGCATGACCACGAACTACGGCAAGGGCACCGCGCATCGCACCTGCGCGGCCGCGGATCGAACCGGTCACGCGATGCTGCACACGCTGTACCAGCAGTCGATCAAGAACCACGCCGAGTTCTTCATCGAGTACTTCGCGCTCGATCTCATCATGCAGGATGGCGCTTGCCGCGGCGTGGTCGCGCTCGACATGGCGACGGGCAAGCTGCATCGCTACCGCGCGCACACCGTGATCCTCGCGACGGGCGGCTACGGCCGCGCGTACTTCTCGTGCACCTCGGCCCACACCTGCACGGGTGACGGCGGTGGCATGGCACTGCGCGCCGGCCTGCCGATGCAGGACATGGAGTTCGTGCAGTTCCATCCCACCGGCATCTACGGCTCGGGTTGCCTGATCACCGAAGGCTCGCGCGGCGAGGGTGGATATCTGACCAATGCCGAGGGCGAGCGTTTCATGGAGCGCTATGCGCCGAACGCCAAGGACCTCGCATCGCGCGACGTCGTGTCGCGCTCGATGACCATCGAAATTCGTGAGGGCCGCGGGGTCGGCAAACACAAGGATCACATCCACCTGCATCTCGAGCATCTCGGTCCCGAGGTGATCCACGCGCGCCTGCCCGGCATCGCCGAGACCGCGCGCATCTTCGCGGGCGTCGACGTGAACAAGGATCCGATCCCGGTGCTGCCGACCGTGCACTACAACATGGGCGGAATTCCCTGCAACGTGCACGGCGAAGTGGTCACCGTGAAGAACGGTGACCCCGACACGGTGGTGCCGGGGTTGATGGCCGTCGGTGAGGCGGCGTGCGTGTCGGTGCACGGCGCGAATCGCCTCGGCAGCAATTCGTTGCTCGATCTCGTCGTGTTCGGCCGCGAGGCCGGGCGCCATGCCGCGACGGTCGTCAAACCCGGTCAGCCGCATGCACCGTTCGCGAAGGACGCCGGCGATTTCGCCGTGGCGCGCCTCGACCGAATGCGCAATGCCAGGGGCTCGCGTGGCACCGCCGAGATCCGTCTCGAGATGCAGAAGGTCATGCAGAAGGACGCCGCGGTGTTCCGCACGGGCGAGTCGCTGCGGGAAGGTGTGGCCGCGCTGGCGAAGACGCACGCGAGCTTTGCCGACGTCCGCGTCGGCGACCGCAGCCTCATCTGGAACACGGACCTGGTCGAGACGATCGAGCTCGACAACCTGCTCGGCCAGGCAATGGCTACCATCGTCAGCGCGGAGAACCGCAAGGAAAGCCGCGGCGCGCATGCGCGCGAGGACTTCAAGGATCGCGACGACGTGAGCTGGCAGAAGCACACGCTGTGCTGGGTCGATGACGCCGGCAAGACGCGCATCGAATACCGCCCCGTGCACATGAACACGCTGACGAAGGATGTCGAGCCGATTCCGCCGAAGGCGAGGACGTATTAAATGGCCCCAATCCATGGCTGAATTCACGCTGCCCGCCAATTCGAAGATCGACAAGTCCGCCGGCAAGTCGCACAAGGCGCCGGCCGGCGCCAGGCGCGTTCGCAAGTTCGTCATCTACCGCTTCGACCCGGACTCCGGCGCGAACCCGCGCATGGACACGTACGAAGTGGACATGGACTCGTGCGGCCCGATGGTTCTCGATGCGCTGCTCAAGATCAAGAACGAGGTCGATTCCACGCTCACGTTCCGCCGCTCGTGCCGCGAAGGCATTTGCGGCAGCTGCGCGATGAACATCGGCGGCACCAACACGCTGGCGTGCACGAAGGCCTGCGACGACGTGAAGGGCGACGTGAAGATCTATCCACTGCCGCACATGCCGGTGGTGAAGGACCTCGTGCCCGACCTCACGAACTTCTACGCGCAGTACGCCGCCGTGAAGCCGTGGCTGCAGACGCGCACTCCGGCGCCGCCGGATCGCGAGCGCCTGCAATCGAAGGAAGAGCAGGAGAAGATCGATCGCCCGTCGGCCTGCATCCTGTGCGCGTGCTGCTCGACCTCGTGTCCGAGCTACTGGTGGAACAGCGATCGCTACCTCGGGCCCGCGGCGCTGCTGGCTGCCTACCGCTGGATCATCGATTCGCGCGACGAGTCCACCGGAGAGCGGCTCGACGACCTCGAAGATCCGTTCCGCCTGTATCGCTGCCACACCATCATGAACTGCACCGAGGCCTGTCCGAAGGACCTCAATCCGGCGAAGGCGATCGCCGAAATCAAGAAGATGATGATTGACCGCCAGCACTGACATCCGCCGCCTCGAGTGGCGCTGTCGTCGGGGCATGAAAGAGCTCGATATCCTGCTGGTGCGTTACGTGCGCGAACGGTTGCCCGCCGCGTCCACCTCGGAACGGGATGTCTTCGCGGAATTTCTCGAATTGCCCGATCCCGACATCGCACGTTATCTGCTCGCCGGTGACGTCCCCGACGACCCGCGCCACGCGGCGCTGTGCCGCGCGCTCCTGCGGGCGGATTGAGATCGTTCCATCGCGCCGCGTCGCGGCGGCGTGGCTGTTGTGGCTGGCCGCCTGCGTCGCGGTGCTGCTCGGCGGTGTCGAAGGATTCGGCACCGTGCGGACATCGCTCGGACTCGTTCTCATCGGTCTCAATATCGCCGCCATCCGGGGTGCTGTCCTGCTGCGTGGTGCCCGCGCCGTTCGCAGGCTCGAATGGGATGAATCCGGGCAGTTCCTGCTGGCGTCGGCGGGAAACTCCGTTGCGTTGCCCGCGTCCCTGCAACCGAGGTCCTTCCGGCTGGGAATCGGCTTTCTCGTGCTCTGGTTCGCGACTGCCGAGGGCAGCCGGGTTGTCCTGATCGACGGTGGCCGACAGGAGCCGGCGGCGTTCCGCCGGCTCTGCCGGCACCTCGCGAGGGGGATGCTGATACCATCCGGCCCCAAGGTTTGAAGTGCGTCACGCAGCGTTGAAAATCATTCGATTAGACCCGCGGGAAGTGGAAACTTTCTGTCGCGTTCAGGGTCTATTCAGCCAGTTCGGCGCCGGAGTGCCCCGGTGACGACAGAAGAGAGTGACCTGGTTCTCGTCAAACGCGTGCAGCGCGGAGACAAGAGTGCCTTCGATCTGCTGGTGCGCAAGTACCAGCACAAGGTGGTGAAGCTCGTATTGCGCTACGTGCGCAATCCGGCCGAAGCGGAAGACATTGCACAGGAAGCGTTCATCAAGGCTTATCGGGCATTGCCGCAGTTCCGCGGTGACAGCGCCTTCTACACTTGGATGTACCGGATCGCGATCAATACCGCCAAGAACAGCCTGGCGTCGCGCGATCGCAGTCCGATCAAGTACGACCTCGACCTGACCGATCCCGAGGAATCGCACGGCGTGCAAACCAAACTTCAGGACCCCGATACGCCCGAGGGTCTGGCCCTCACGGAAGAAATTCGCGGAATCGTGAACTCCGCGATCGATGGATTGCCTGAGGAGCTGAAGACGGCGATCGTGCTGCGCGAGCTGGACGGTCTGAGTTACGAAGAGATTGCCGCGGCCATGGAATGTCCCGTCGGCACCGTGCGATCGAGAATCTTTCGAGCGCGCGAGGCGATCGACAAGCGCCTGCGCGAAGTGTTTGAATGCGGCCTGGGCCGCACCGAGGAAATGGTATGAACGAGGAGCTCGACAGTCAGCTCTCGGCGATGTTCGATGGCGAGTTGCCCGGAGCCGAATGCGAATTGATCGCGCGTCGGATGGCGCGCGACGAAACACTGCGTGGCCAGTGGTCGCGCTACTCGATGATCGGGGCCGCGATTCGCGCCGAGCGTGGCGTGGCCCTGCACGACCGCGTCGCCTGGCGCGTTCAATCCGTCATTACCCAGGAACCCGCGTACGGTGATGGCGCCGAGATCGGCGCGACCAATGCGCGCACGGCCGTGGTCCTGCCGGCAGAAGTCCTGCGCCGCGCTGCGAGCCGTCGCTGGACCCGTTTCACGCGGCCGCTGGTGGGCGCCGGCATCGCCGCGAGCGTCGCGGTCGCGGCAGTCATGTTCCTGCGCTTGCAGGGAACGTCGGGCGAACTGGTTGCAGATACGTCGGCGACGTCCGTCGGAACCTCACAGAGCATCGTGCTGACGCCCGAACCGGCTGCGCCGGCGGTCGCCGGCCAGGTACCGTCCGAGCGCGTCGCCCTGAACGGGGCGCGCAAGCCCAGCACGGACTACGTCACGCCGCAGCCGGGCGCCCAGAGGAACCTGGCGCAGAACGCGAGCCTCGCGAACTACGTGGTCGCACACAGTGAATACTCGGGCCCGATTTCGCGCCGCATGGCGCTGCTTGGCGTCCTGGCCTCGGAAAACGGTACGGGGGCGACTCAGCCCGCCGCGGCCGACACCGGCGCGGAGACTCCGGATGCTCCTTGATCGGCCCTTTCTGAACAGAAAGAGTGTCGCGCAGTTCGCCGCGGCGTCATTGCTGCTCGCTGCCGGCATCGCGCTCGGCGCCGAGCCGAAAGAATGGCTCGAGCGCATGAACAACGCGCTCACCAGCCGCAATTACGTCGGCGTGTTCACCCACATGCGCGGCGATCGCGCAGAGACGTTGCGCATCATTCACCGCGTGAAGGGCAAGGACGTTTCGGAGCGCCTGCTCTCCCTCGATGGCTCGGAGCGCGAGTTCATCCGCGAGGGTGACGAGCTCACGTGCTATTTCCCGGATCGGCGCGAAGTGCTCGTGGAGCGTGGAGCGCCGGACAGCCCGTTGCTCGCGCTGCCGTCGCTCGACGACGGCGATTCCAATGTCTATGAAATCCAGGGCGGCGAGCGCGAGCGGCTGCTCGGTCGCAAGACGCGCATGGTCGCGCTCACGCCGCGCGACGAATATCGCTACGGCTATCGCCTGTGGATCGACGAAGAGACGTCGATGCCGCTGAAGACGCAGCTGTGCGACCAGTCGGGCAAGGTCATCGAGCAAATCCTGTTCTCGAACATCGACCTGCCGGAGCGCATTCCGGATTCGATGTTCAAGCCGGCCGTCGATGCGTCCACTTTCCGGTGGCTGCGCGCGGAGCGCCAGCAGCTGGCCGTGAATTCCGCGCCGGCGCTCTGGGAGGCCATGCGCCTGCCGCCGGGTTTCCGCATGGCGACGCGCGGCGCGCAGTCCATGCCGGGCTCGAGCGAACCGGTTGCGCATCTCGTGTTCACCGATGGCGTTGCCTCGGTGTCCGTTTTCATCGAACCGCGCAAGACGGATGCGCCGGCCCAGCAGGGTGCGGCCCGCGTCGGCTCGTCGTCGGCATTTTCGACGGTCGTCGATGGGCACCAGGTAACGGCGGTCGGCGAAGTGCCGGCGAACACCGTTCAGTTCATCGCCACGCAGGTCAAGGCCACGTCGTCGAAGTCTTCGGCCGCCACGCAGGGCCTGGGTCTAGTACCCCCCGCACCGCGCCGCAAGTGAGCGCATTCGTTTGACCGGTCTCCCGATGGGCCTCGTGGTCGTGAGCCGCGAGGGCTGCGGGCTCTGCGAGGACATGCTGCACGGGCTTGCCGAGCTCGAACACCGCCAGTCGGTGCCACCCGTGACGGTCATCGATGTGGACTCCGATCCCGAGCTGACCCGCCGCTACGGGCTCAAAGTGCCCGTCCTCCTGCTCGATGGCAGCGTGATTTGCCATTACACGCTGAATTCCCAAGAACTTTTACGGCTCATCGGCCGCCCTGCGGCTATACTTCCGCGCTGATTTTTTGCCGGACCCCCGGCAGGCCGACCTCGAGTAGACACGCCTTTGATGCAGCGGATCCGCAACTTTTCCATCATCGCCCACGTCGATCACGGCAAGTCCACGCTGGCCGACCGGTTCATCCAGATCTGCGGCGGGCTGGATGCCCGCGAGATGCAGGACCAGGTCCTGGACTCCCTGGAGCTCGAGCGCGAGCGCGGCATCACCATCAAGGCCCAGTCGGTCACTCTTTATTACACGTCCCGGCGCGATGGCGAGCGGTACCAGCTCAACCTGATCGATACGCCGGGGCACGTCGACTTCTCGTACGAAGTCTCGCGCTCGCTCGCGGCCTGCGACGGCGCGCTGCTCGTCGTCGACTCGACGCAGGGCGTGGAAGCCCAGAGCGTCGCGAACTGCTACACCGCCACCGAGCTCGGTCTCGAAGTGGTGCCGGTCATCAACAAGATCGACCTCCCGTCCGCCGACCCCGCGCGCGTCGTCAAGGAGATCGAGGCGGTCATCGGCATCCACGCCGAAGACGCGCTCAAGGTGTCGGGCAAGACGGGTGAGGGTGTCGAAGACCTCATCGAGCAGCTCATCGAGCGCATTCCGGCGCCGAAGGGCGATCCGGCCGCGCCGCTGCAGGCGCTCATCATCGACTCGTGGTTCGACAACTACGTCGGCGTCGTCACGCTGGTGCGCGTCGTCAACGGCTCGATCAAGGCCGGCGACAAGATGCGCGTCATGTCGACGGGCCGCGCGCACCTGGTCGACAAGGTCGGCCGGTTCACGCCGAAGTCCGTGCCGGCGCGCGAGCTCGGTACCGGCGACGTCGGCTTCGTCATCGCCGGCATCAAGGAGATCGACGGCGCCCCCGTCGGCGACACGATCACGCTCGAGCACAAGCAGGCTGCCGAGCCGCTGCCGGGCTTCAAGCAGGTGCAGCCGCGCGTGTTCGCCGGCATGTTCCCGATCGTCTCGGACGACTACGACAAGTTCCGCGACGCGCTGAGCAAGCTGCGCCTCAACGACTCGGCGCTCCATTACGAGCCCGAGGTGTCGACCGCGCTCGGCTTCGGCTTCCGCGTCGGCTTCCTCGGCCTGCTGCACATGGACATCGTGCAGGAGCGTCTCGAGCGCGAGTACGAGATCGAGCTGATCACGAGCGCGCCGACCGTGATCTACGAGGTCGTCACCACCGACGGCGAGACGAAGTTCGTCGACAATCCGACCAAACTACCGCCGGTCGACAAGATCGAAGAACTGCGCGAACCCATCATTATTGCCAATATTCTCGTGCCGCCGGATCACGTCGGCGGCGTGCTGCAGCTGTGCGCGGACAAGCGCGGCGTGCAGAAGAAGATGCTGTATCTCGGCACGCAGGTGTCGCTGCAGTACGAGCTGCCGCTCGCCGAAGTGGTGCTCGACTTCTTCGACCGACTGAAATCGACGAGCCGCGGCTATGCCTCGTTCGACTACGACTTCAGCCATTTCCAGATGGCGCTGCTCGTGAAGCTCGACGTGCTCATCAACGGCGACAAGGTCGACGCGCTGGCGCTCATCGTCCACAAGGATTCGGCGTACGAGCGTGGCCGCGATCTCGTCGACAAGATGCAGGAGCTGATCCCGCGGCAGATGTTCGAGGTGGCCGTGCAGGCCGCCATCGGCAGCCATATCATCGCCCGCGCGACCGTGAAGGCGTTGCGCAAGAACGTGCTCGCGAAATGCTACGGCGGCGACATCTCGCGCAAGAAGAAGCTGCTCGAGAAGCAGAAAGAGGGCAAGAAACGCATGAAACAGCTCGGCCAGGTCGAAATTCCCCAGGAAGCGTTCCTCGCCGTGCTCAAGGTCGGCAAGAAGTAGGCGGCACGAACATGTTCCAGATGATCATCCTGATCCTCAGCTGGCTGTCGCTGCCCGTGCTGATCGTTTGGGCCTACGACAAGTGGGTGGCGGGTCCGAAGCGGCCGAAGAACGCCGAGGGCGAACCCGTACCCGGACCGGCGATCGCGCAGACGGCCGACTGGCTGCTCGTACCCTGCCTCGTGGCGGTGGTGATGAACATCGGCGTCGGGACCGTACTCGACTGGCTGAAGCAGATCGCCGAGCCGCTGAGCTGGCTCGCGCTGCCCGTCGGCGTCTGGCTGCTCGTCGACAGCTGGCTGCTCGCGCCGCGGCGCCGCGTCCGCGGCGGAGTCAATGCGCCTGATCCGGCGTTGCTGCGCATCGGATATTTCATCCTGCCGGTGCTGGTCGTGGCGGTGGTCGTGCGCATGATCAGCGCCGAATCGCTCGACTTCAGCCTCGTGCTCCTCATGTTGTCGGTGGCCACCGGTCTCGTCTGGGGACTCGACACACTGATCTTCCGCAAGCGCCGCGAAGCGGCGCTCGCGCAGGTCGTGCCGAAGGACACGCCCATTCCCGAACCCGGCACGGTCGACTACGCGCGCAGCTTCTTCCCGGTCGCGTTCATCGTGCTGCTGGTCCGCGCATTCATCTTCGAGCCGTTCCGCATTCCGTCGGATTCGATGATGCCGACGCTGCTCGACGGCGATTTCATCGTCGTCAACAAGTACGCCTACGGCCTGCGCTGGCCGGTGCTCAACGAGAAGTTCCTGGGGTCGGGTACGCCGCAACGCGGCGACGTCGTCGTGTTCCGCTATCCGCCGGATCCCGGCGTCAACTACATCAAGCGGCTCGTCGGCCTGCCCGGCGACCGCGTCGAAGTGCACGACGATCACCTCGTGATCAACGGCGAGAACATTCCGCTCGTCGACCAGGACAAGTTCAACGACGGCTGCTACGCCAACGTCAGTCTCGCCACCGAGAAGCTCGGTGAGCACACGCACCACGTCATGCACTGTCGCGCGGAGTACGGTCTGCGCCGGCCGGCGGAGCTCGCGTACCACGGCATCCAGGTGCCGCCGATGTCGTGCGACCGCAAGAAGCTCGTCGAAGAGGGTGGCGGCGGGTACGTGTGCCTGGCAACGTCGCCCGAGTCCGGCGCCGACAACAACGATCACGTCTTCGACGTGGTCCCGGCGGGGCATTACCTCATGATCGGCGACAACCGCGACAACAGCGCGGACAGCCGCGTCTGGGGTCTCGTGCCCGAACAGAATCTGGTCGGCAAAGCGACGCGAATCTGGTTCAATTTCGACTCGCAGCGTCCGCTGCCGAAGGTGATCAACTGGCGTCGCATCGGCACCAAGATCGAGTGACCGGCATCCGGGAGGAAAGTATGCGCAAACAACGTGGCGTGACGGCGATCGGCTGGGTCTTCCTGCTCATTCCGATGGCGCTGACTCTATACGCGCTCATCCGCGTGGGCCCTGTGTATCTCAACTACTGGCGCATCGTCGACTCGATGCAGAAGACCGCGACCGAGCTCAAGAGCGACGAAACGCTGTCGGCGCAGACCATCCGCAACTCTCTCGAGAAGCGCTTCGACATCGGTTACGTGGAGGGCATGAGCTCCAAGGACATCGACGTCAAGAAGGCCGACGACGGCTGGCAGATGACGGCGGAATACGAAGGCACTGCGCCGCTGTTCTCGAACGTCTCGGTCGTCATGGCTTTCAACAAGACGGTGGTCATCAAATAGATGCGGCGGCGCGCGTGGCCATGATCGGCTCCAGCCAGGCGGACAAGCTCGCCGCCCGGCTGGGCTACGCGCCACAGGATCGCGAGCTGTTCGTCGTCGCGCTCACCCACCGCAGCGCCGACGGCCCCAACAACGAGCGTCTCGAATTCCTCGGCGACTCCGTCCTGAACCTGCTGCTCTCGGAGCGGCTGTATCGCGAATTCCCGACCGCGAGCGAGGGCGATCTGTCGCGGCTGCGCGCGCGGCTGGTCAGTGAGGAACCGCTGGCTGAAGTTGCGACGCAGATGCAGCTCGGCGAGCTGCTGTTCCTCGGCTCGGGCGAGCTCAAGACGGGCGGGTTCCGGCGGCAGTCGATCCTCGCCGACGCCTTCGAAGCGCTGTGCGGCGCGTTGTTCATCGACGGCGGTCTCGAGGCGGTGCGCGAACGCGTCGGTCCCATGTTCGAGGCGCGGATCGCCGCGCTGCCCGAACCGTCGACGCTCAAGGACGCGAAGACGCGGCTGCAGGAACACCTGCAGGCGAACGGCAACCCGCTGCCGGTGTACGCGGTGAAGCGCACCAGCGGTGAGCCGCATGCGCAGATCTTCCTGGTCTCGTGCGCCGTGCCGCACGTGTCGATCGAAACCGAAGGTGTGGGACCGAGCCGGCGCCGTGCCGAACAGGTTGCCGCGCAGGCGGCCTTGCAGGCCCTGGGGTTGAATGTCTGAGAACGCTCCATTTCGCGCCGGGTTCGCCGCGCTGGTCGGCCGCCCGAACGTCGGCAAGTCGACGCTGCTGAATTCGCTGATCGGCGAGAAGGTGTCGATCGTCACGTCGCGCCCACAGACGACGCGTCACCGCATCCTCGGCGTGCTGAACCGGCCTGGCGTGCAGGTCGCCTTCGTCGACACGCCGGGCCTGCATCTCGGCGAGCGGCGCGCGCTGAACCGCGCGATGAACCGCACCGCGGCTGCCGCGCTCGCCGACGCCGATCTCGTGTTGTTCGTCGTCGAGGCGTTGCGCTTCGGCGAGGAAGACGAGGCCGTGCTCGCCCGCATCCGCGACTCGGGTCGCGACGCGATCGCGGTCGTCAACAAGGTCGACAAGGTGAAGCAGAAGGAGAAGTTGCTGCCGTTCGTGGCCGAGCTCGCGGCCAAACACGGTTTCCTCGACGTCGTGCCCGTGTCCGCCGAGAAGAAGGTCAATCTCGATCGGCTCATCGACGTGATCGGCGGACGCCTACCGGAGTCACCGGAGCTGTTTCCGCCCGAGCAGCGTACCGATCGCGGCCAGGATTTCCAGATTGCCGAGACGATCCGCGAGAAGCTCACGATGGAGCTCGTCGAAGAGGTGCCGTACGGCATCGCCGTCGAGATCGAGAAGCAGGGCGAAGAAGACGGGCAGCTCGTCGTCCACGCCGTCATCTGGGTGGATCGCGAGGGGCAGAAACCCATCGTGATCGGCGCGAAAGGTTCGCGGCTCAAGCGCATCGGCCAGAAGGCGCGCGAAGAGCTCAACGCGCGGCTCGGCAAGCGGCTGCACCTCAACCTGTGGGTGAAGGTGCGCGAGGATTGGGCCGACGACGCGCGCGCGCTCCAGCAGCTGGGCATGGAATAGACGGCCATGCAGCGCGAACGCATCACGCTCGAGCCTGCCTTCGTGCTGCACCATCGCGAGTACCGCGATACCAGCCGCATCCTCGACGTGTTCAGCGCGCGGCATGGTCGGCTCACGCTGTTCGCGCGCGGCGCGCGCGGGCCGAAGTCGAAGCTCGCGTCACTGCTGATGCCGTTCCGCCCGTTGCTCGTGAGCTGGACCGGGCGTGGTGACGCCGCGCAGCTCACCGGCGCCGAAGGCGATGGCGAGCCGCTGTCACTGCCCGCGCGGCAGGTACTGTCGGCGTTCTATCTCAACGAGCTCATCATCCATCTCACGACGCGCCACGATCCGCAGCCGCAGCTGTTCGAGGACTATGGCCGCACGTTGCGCCGGCTGTGCGTCGAGGCGCAGCCCGAGCCCGCGCTGCGCGTGTTCGAGAAGCGTCTGCTCGAGAGCATCGGATACGGCCTCGAGCTCGACGTCGTGCCCGAGGCGAGCTACCAGTATCGACCGTCGCAGGGGCTCTCCGAGGTGCGCGAAGACGCCCCCGGCGCCTATGCGGGTCGTTGCCTGCTCGCGCTGCGCGAAGAATCGCTCGACGACGTGCAGACGCTCGACGTGGCGCGCCGCGTGTTGCGGCAGGCGCTGGACCATTGTCTGGAAGGCCGCGAGCTGCGGACGCGCACGGTCGCGCGTTCCATGACGCGGCGAGGAAACGCTTCATGAGTCTCGCGCGAAGAATCGAGCTGGGGATCAACATCGACCACGTCGCCACCGTGCGCCAGGCCCGGCGCGCGCCATACCCCGACCCCGTGCACGCGGCGCTCGTCGCCGAGCAGGCCGGCGCGGACAACATCACGCTGCACCTGCGCGAAGACCGGCGCCACATCCAGGACCGCGACGTGCATGCGTTGCGCCCGCTGCTGCAGACACGCATGAACCTCGAGATGGGCCTGACGGACGAGATGGTCGGCATCGCGCTCGGCGTGCGACCGCAGGACTGCTGCCTCGTGCCCGAAAAGCGCGCAGAGATCACGACCGAGGGCGGCCTCGACGTCGCGGCGGACGTCGCGCGCGTCGCAGCCGGCGTGCAGAAGCTTGCGGATGCGGGCATTCGTGTCGCGCTGTTCATCGCGCCGGACCTCGCGCAGATCGAGGCCGCGAAGCGCAGCGGCGCCCCGGTCATCGAGCTGCACACCGGCACCTATGCCGATGCGAGCGGGTCCGCGCAGGCGCGCGAGCTCGAACGTCTCGCGACCGCGGCGAAGCGTGCCGCGAACCTCGGCCTCGAGGTGCATGCGGGCCACGGCCTGACGTACCACAACGTGCAACCCGTCGCGGCGATCTCCGAGATCGTCGAACTCAACATCGGCCACTGCGTCATCGCGCGCGCGATCTTCACCGGGTTGGACGCGGCGGTGCGCGAGATGAAGGCGCTGATGCTCGAGGCGCGCCGGTGATCTTCGGCATCGGCATCGACGTGCTCGAAGCCGCGCGCATCAAGAAGGTGTTCGACAAGTACGGCGATCATTTCGTCGAGCGCCTGCTCATGCCGGCCGAACGCGCGCAGATGGCCAAAACGAAGCGCAAGGAGCGGTTTCTCGCGATGCGGTTCGCGGCGAAAGAGGCGATCGTGAAGGCCATGGGCACCGGGTTCGCGCACGGCGTCTGGATCCGCGACGTCGGTGTGGTGCAGAACGCGTGGGGTCGGCCCGAAGTCGTGTATTCACCGCGCGGTGACAAGGTGCGGCGCCAGCTCGGTGTCGGCGACGGCCACGTGACGCTCACGGACGAGGCGGGGCTCATCGTCGCGGTGGCCGTGTTTGAGACCGCGCCGAAACCGAAACCGAAAGCGAAATTGAAAGCGAAAGCAAAACCGAAGGTCGCACCGGACCGCAAACGGAAGGGTCGCCGATGAATACGCTGGTGTTCGACATCGAAACCGTGCCGGACGTCGAGTTCGGGCGGCGATTGTTCGGGCTCGAAGGCCTCTCCGATGAGGAAGTCGGCAAGGCGATGCAGGCGCGCTCGCGCCAGGAATCGGGCAGCGATTTCCTGCCGCACGAGCAGCACCGCATCGTTGCCATCTCGTGCGCGTTCCGGTCGCGCGACGGCTTCCGGGTCTGGAGTCTCGGGGACGAGAGCGCGCCCGAACGCGAGCTCGTGTTGCGCTTCTTCGACGGGCTCGAGAAGTTTTCGCCGGATCTCGTGAGCTGGAATGGCGGCGGCTTCGACCTGCCCGTGTTGCACTACCGCGCGCTGCGACACTGCGTGGCCGCGCCGCGCTACTGGGAAGTCGGGGACGAGGACACGGCGTTCCGCTACAACAACTATCTGGGCCGCTTCCACTGGCGGCACATCGACGTGATGGACGTGCTGTCGGGCTACCAGAACCGCGCTCGCGCGTCGCTCTCGGACACCGCGGTGCTGCTCGGGTATCCAGGCAAGCTCGGCTTCGACGGCTCGCAAGTGTGGGATGCGTATCTCGGCGGCGAGCTCACGCGCATCCGCCGCTATTGCGAGACCGACGTCGTCAACACGTGGCTGGTGTTCCTCCGCTTCCAGCACATGCGCGGACGGCTCACGGACTCCGGGCTCGGCGACGAGCTGGCCCGCACGCGCGCCTGGCTCGAGGACCAGCATCTGCCGCACTTCGATGAATTCCTCGCCGCATGGCCTGCCGGACCGGAAGAGGGGGCCGGGCCTTGAGCAAGGCGCAACGCGCCGCGACCCGTTCGAAAGAATGCGCGGCGCTCGAAACGGGAACGATCGCCGATCTCACGCATGAGGCCGAGGGCGTCGTGCGCGGCAGCGAGGCTGGTGGAAAGACCGTCTTCATCGCGGGCGCGCTGCCCGGCGAGCGCGTCACGTTCCGGCGTCGCAGCTTCCACCGGAGCCACGACGAGGCCGAGCTCGTCGAAGTCCTCGAGCCGTCGCCCGACAGCGTGACGCCGCGCTGTGCGCACTTCGGTGTGTGCGGCGGCTGCGCGTTGCAGCATCTCGCGCCCGACGCGCAGCTCGCGTCCAAGCAGCGCGAACTGGCGACGAACCTCGAGCGCATCGGCAACGTCGCGCCGGAGCGGTGGTTGCCACCCTTGTTAGGGCCGCACTGGGCTTATCGCCGGCGCGCGCGGCTGTCGTCGCGCTACGTGTCGAAGAAGGGGCGCAGCCTGGTCGGTTTCCGCGAGAAACAGGGCAAGTACGTCGCGGACGTCACGCGATGCGAAGTCCTGGCGGAACCAGTCGGCGCGCTGGTCGGCACGCTCGCCGGGCTGCTCACGACGATGGCGCGTCGCGAGAGCATTCCGCAGATCGAGGTGGCGTTGTCGGACGGCGAGCGCGCGCTGGTCCTGCGCGTGCTCGATCGGCTCGGTGAGGACGACCTCGCGAAGCTCGGCGACTTCGAACGGGCGCAGGGTCTGCGAATCCTGCTGCAACCTGGCGGTCTCGACTCCATCGTGCCGCTCACGCCGGGGCCCCTCGACCTGCACTATCGACTCGCTGCGTTCGATCTGAAGCTCGATTTCGGTCCCACCGACTTCGTGCAGGTCAACGCGGCCATCAACCAGTCCATGGTGGCCCGCGCCATCGAACTACTGGAGCTAGGACCGGCCGACCGGGTGCTGGACCTGTACTGCGGCCTGGGGAACTTCACGCTGCCCATGGCCCGGCGCGCGGCCCACGTCACCGGCATCGAGGGCGAGGCCACCCTTATCGAGCGGGCCCGCGCCAACGCCCGGTCGAACGGCATTTCGAACGCCGATTTCCACGTTTCCGACCTGTCCCAGCCGCCCGACCCGACGCTGTCCTGGATGCGCGGCCGGTACGATGCCGTGCTGTTAGACCCGCCGCGGGTCGGCGCGCGCGAGGTTTTGAGCGCCGTGGCACATTTGGCCCCGCGCCGGGTGGTGTATATCTCCTGCCATACGGGGTCTCTGGCACGCGATCTCGGGGTCCTGACCCACGAGCTGGGCTTCCGCTTACGCGCCGCCGGGGTCCTTGATATGTTTCCGCACACCACACACGTGGAGTCCGTGGCCGTCCTCGAGCGAGGGTAGGCCAGGAGGGGGCTCCGGAAAGACAGGTAGGGCAGTGACTCTCGGTCCACTGATGGTCGATGTCGCAGGCCTCGAGCTCACGCCCGAGGATCGCGAGGTATTGGCGCATCCGCTCGTGGGCTCCGTCATCCTGTTCACGCGCAACTACCGCGACAGCGCCCAGCTCGCGAAGCTCGTCGCCGACATACACGCCGTGCGTTCGCCGGCGCTGATCGTCGCCGTCGACCAGGAAGGCGGGCGCGTGCAGCGCTTCCGTCCGGAATTCTCCCTGCTGCCGCCGCCGCGGCGCATCGGCCACGAATACGACCTCGACAGGAAGACCGGTCTCACGCTCGCGCGTTCGATGGGCTGGCTCATGGCCGCCGAGCTGCGCGCGCACGGCGTCGACCTGTCGTTCGCGCCGTGCGTCGATCTCGACTACGGCGTGAGCGAGGTCATCGGCGACCGCGCATTCCACTCGAAGCCCGAGGCCGTCGCCGACCTCGCGCTCGCGTACGTGAAAGGCATGCAGGACGCCGGCATGGCCGCGACCGCCAAACATTTCCCCGGGCACGGCGCCGTGGTCGCCGACTCGCACCAGTCGCTGCCGGTAGACAGGCGCGACTGGAACCAGATCGCCGACGACGTCCTGCCGTACCGGCGGCTCATCGCCAACGGACTGCCGGGCATCATGGTCGCGCACGTGCTGTTCCCGGCGGTCGCACCGGAACCGGCGAGCCTGTCGCGCCGCTGGATCCAGAACGCGTTGCGCGAAGAGCTGCGCTTCGAGGGCTGCATCTTCACCGACGACCTGTCGATGGGCGGGGCCAAACAATTGGGGGAGTTCGGCGACGTCGTGGCACGCGCGAGCGCGGCATTGGCCGCCGGATGTGACGTGCTGCCGGTGTGCAACGACCGCGCGAGGGTCGTCACGCTCCTCGACGAGCTCGAACACGAGATCCAGCCGAGCTCGCACCTGCGGCTCGTGCGCATGCGCGGCAAGGCGGCGCCCGAACGCGGCGAGTTGCTGGCCGGTGAACCGTGGCGTGCGAGCCAGGAACTGCTGGCGCGTTCCAAAGCCGCGCCGTCGCTCAAGCTCACGGCGGGCAACGCATGAATGGCCCTTCCATGAATGGATTCGGGGGCGACTTCCTGCGCGGTGCGCTCGACGTTTCCCCCGACGGCGTGCTGATCACGGACGCGAAAGGCGAGCGCAACGTCGTGTACGTGAACGCCGCGTTCTGCCGCCTCACCGGCTACGAGCCGCACGAGCTGCTCGGCAAGAATCCGCGCTTCCTGCAGGGCGACGATCGCGACCAGCCCGAGCTCGATGCCTTGCGCGAATCGCTGCGGCACGCCGAGCCGGCGCGCGCGCTGCTGCGCAACCAGCGCAAGGATGGCACCGTCTTCGTCAACGACATGCAGATCTACCCGCTCAAGAACGGCGACGGGAAGGTCACTCATTTCATTGCGTACCACCGCGAAGGCGGCACGCGGCACCGGACGGGCGAGAGCGGCATTCGCGGCCTGCCCACCTGGGTGCGCGAGGACCGGCTGACCGGCCTGGCGTCCCGCTACTATTTCGAGGACGTGCTCAAGCGCGACTTCGCGCTGGCCCAGCGCGACAAGACCGAGATCGCGCTGCTGCTGTTCGACATCGACCAGCTGGGCCCATACAACGAGATCTTCGATCGCGCGGGCGGTGATGCCGTCGTGAAGCGCGTGGCGCGCGCGATCGCGGCCGCTTTCCGGCGCGGCACGGATATCGTCGGCCGCTGGGAGGGCGCGAGCGTGATCGCGCTGATGCACGGTACACCGGCCGACCACGTGATCCAGCACGCGAGCACCATCGCGCACCGCGTGCGCGAGCAGCAGATCCATCATCCCCGGTCGCAGCAGAAATACGTGACCGTGAGCGGCGGCGTCGCCATCCACACGGCCCGCACCGAGGATTCGGCGGAGCGGTTCCTGAAAGCGGTGGAGCACGCGGTCGCGCGCGCGAAAGAGCAGGGCCGCAACCGGATCATCGTCGCGGAAGAAGCCGATTTCCGCTGACTAACGCCCGCCCGTGCCGCGATCCGCCGGCGTGACCAGTGCGACCACGCCGAACGCCGGGTGATCGTAGTAGTTCAACTGATCCCATTTCACGCGACGCGACTCGCTCATCGTGAACACCGTGCCGGGCGGCGCCTGCAGGCCGGGCGGCGGATTGGACGCCTGGTAGTTCAGCGTCATGCCGAGATGCAGGTAGTCGCCGCTCTCGAGGAACACGAAGCCGGACAGGCCGGGCACGTTGCCGGCGAGTTTCGCGATCGGAAAGCCCGCGCGCGAGCCCCAGGAGCTCGCCGTCTGCTGCCAGGCGAAGTGGGCGATGGGCTGGTAGTTAGCGGTGTTCTGCAGCTTCTGGTCGAGCGCGCTGAGCTTGAACTGCGCCGGGGGAAGCGACTGGATGAACCGGCCGGTCACCGGCGAATCGGGTTTGTCCGGGCCGCGCGCCGCGGGCTTCGCCGTCCAGTCTTCCGTACCGCCGGTGCCGCCCATGTTCCGGAACACCACGAGCTCGACGGTGTAGACGCGGGTGTTCGCCGTCGCCTGCTGCGCCCAGGCAGCGGGTGAGGCCACGCCCGCGGCGTAGGCGAACAGTGCGATGCAGAAGGTGCGCAGTCGGCCGGGTTGCGTCATGGGTCGGCAGTATACCGGGTCAGCGGCGCTTGCCCGGTGCGACGGCGGCCGGCGGCGGCGCCTTGAGCCCTGCCAAGAACTGCTCCGCGAACTCGAAGCGTTCGATATCCGTTTCGTTCTCGACGCCGATCCGCAGCTTGAGCGCGCCCTCGAGCCTGTAGTCACGGTCGGGGTGCTGGATGAGCCGGATCACGGCACGCGGGTCCACCTGGTTCCGCTCTTCGAACAGCGCGTAGCCGCCCGTGGGGCCGAGATCGAGTCGGCGGATTCCGAGGGCGCGCGCGGCCAGCTTGAGCCGCGCGACGCGCAGCAGATTGGTCGCCGGCGGCGGCAGCGGCCCGAACCGGTCGACGATCTCCGCGGTCAGCTCGTCGATGGTTGTATTGTCGGGCGCCGCGGCCAGCCGCTTGTACACACCCAGGCGCACCGGCACGTCGGCCACGTAGCTCTCGGGCAGCAGCGCCGGCAGGCGCAGTTCGACCTCGGCCGTGGCCGCGAGCGGCCGGTCGAGCTCGGGCTCGCGCCCTTCCTTGAGCGCCTTCACGGCCTGCTCGAGCAGGTCGAGGTACATCGTGAGGCCGACCTCGGTGAGCTCGCCGCTCTGCGACTCACCTAACAACTCGCCGGCGCCGCGGATCTCGAGGTCGTGGGTCGCGAGCACGAAACCCGCGCCGAGGTCCTCGAGCGACTCGATGGCCTCGAGCCGCTTGACGGCGTCGAGCGACAGCGCCTTGCGTGGTGGCGTGAGCAGATAGGCATATGCGCGGTGGTGCGAGCGGCCGACGCGGCCGCGCAGCTGGTGCAGCTGCGCGAGGCCGAGCTTGTCGGCGCGGTCGATCATGATCGTGTTGGCGGTCGGCACGTCGATGCCGCTCTCGATGATGGTCGTGCACACCAGCAGGTTGAACCGGCGATGGTAGAACTCGACCATGAGCTGCTCGAGGTCGCGTTCGCGCATCTGACCGTGGCCGACGCGCACGTCGGCTTCGGGAATGAGCCTGGCGATTTCCTGCGCCGTCTTCTCGATGCTCTCGACCACGTTGTGCACGAAGTACACCTGGCCGCCGCGGCGGAACTCGCGCAGCGCGGCCTCGCGCAGCGTCGGCGCGTTCCACTCGGTGACGAAGGTCTTGATCGCGAGCCGCTCGGCCGGCGGCGTGGTGATCAGCGAGAGGTCACGCAAGCCGCCGAGTGCCATGTTCAGCGTGCGCGGGATCGGCGTCGCGGTCAGCGTCAGCACGTGCACTTCGGCGCGCAGCGTCTTGAGCTTCTCCTTGTCGCGCACGCCGAAGCGGTGTTCCTCGTCGACGATGATGAGGCCGAGGTCCTTGAAGCGTACGTTCGCGTGCAGCAGCTTCTGGGTCGCGATGACGATGTCGACCGTGCCTTTCTCGATGCCGTCGAGCACCGCGTTCGTTTCCTTGCCGCTCCGGAAGCGCGACAGGGACTCGATGCGCACCGGCCAGTCGGCGAAGCGGTCGCGGAAGTTGTTGGTGTGCTGCTCGGCCAGCAGCGTGGTGGGCACGAGCACCGCGACCTGCTTGCCGGCCTGCGCGGCGACGAATGCCGCGCGCATCGCGACTTCCGTCTTGCCGAAGCCGACGTCGCCGCACACCACGCGGTCCATGGGCTTCTCGCTCGCGAGGTCCTGCAACACCTGGCGGATCGCCTCCGACTGGTCGGCAGTCTCCTCGAACGGGAAGCTGCTCGCGAACGCCTGGTACTCGAGCTCCTTCGACGGCAGCGACTGGCCCTTCCGCGCCTGCCGTTGCGCGTAGAGATCGAGCAGCTCGGCCGCGACGTCGCGAATCTTGTCGGCGGCGCGCTTGCGCGCCTTCGCCCACTGGTCCGTGCCGAGTTTGTGCAGCGGCGCGCTCTCGGGCGCCGCGCCGGAGTAACGCGACACGAGATGCAGCTGCTGCACGGGCACGTACAGCTTGTCGCCGCCCGCGTATTCGAGCACCACGAACTCGCCGTCCTGCCCCGCGACCTGCATGACCTGCAGGCCGATGTAGCGACCGACTCCGTATTCTTCGTGCACGACCGGCGAACCCGGGCCGAGCGCGGTGAGATCGCGCAGGATGGCCTGCGGATCCGACTGAGCGCGCCGCCGCCGCCGCTCCTGCCGCGCGCGCTGGCCGAACAGCTGCGCTTCGCCGAGCAGCGTGATCGGCGGCTGGAGCACGTGCAGGCCCGTCATCTCGGGTGCGACACAGATCGCGAACGGCATCGTGCCGTCGACGAACTCGCGCCAGCCCGCGACGGTCGGCGGCGTGAGCGACAACGGCCGCAGCATCTCGAGCAGGACCTCGCGACGGCCCGCGGAATCCGCCGCGAGCAGCACGCGGCCGTCGGTCGTCGTCACGAAATTCGCCACGGGAGCGAGCGGCTTTTCGGCGCGCAGGTCGATGCGGAATTCCTGCGGTGCGCGGGTGGGGAAGTTGTGGCCCGCGCCGGTGGCGGCGAGGTCGGGCGCCTTGAAGCTTTCGATGTCGACGCGTGCGAACCGGTCCAGCCGCGCCGTCAGCTCGTCGGGCGGCAGGAACAGCTCGTCGGGCGCGAGCACGGGCCGTTCGACGTCGTGGCGCCGTTCCTCGTAACGTTCGGCGACGGAATTCGCCGCGCGCTCGACGGCGCCCGGCAACTCGAGGCCGGCCGCGACGACGGTGTCCTTCGGTAGATAGTCCAGCAGCGTATCGGTGGTGTCGAAGAACAGCGGCAGGTAGAACTCGATGCCGGGCGGGGCGAGGCCATCGCTGACGCCGCGATAGATCACGCTCTTGGTCGGGTCGCCCTCGAAGCGCTTGCGATAGCGCAGGCGGAACGCCTTGACCGAATCGGCATCGAGCGGCAGCTCGCGACCCGGCAGCAGGCGCACCTGCTGCAACGACGCGCCGGAGCGCTGGGTCCCGGGGTCGAACTCGCGGATCGCGTCGATCTCGTCGTCGAACAGGTCGACGCGCAGCGGCGTGGTCGCGCCCATCGGGAACACGTCGAACAGCGAGCCACGCAGCGCGAACTCGCCCGGAACGCCCACCTGCGCCACCGCCGCATAGCCGCTCTCGACCAATCGCGCGCGCAGC
>Ga0136846_1233245_pt1 | contig 25465 bp, 21 predicted proteins | sample HopSoiMetagenom2_FD_96841 | JGI IMG/M metagenome (GOLD analysis project Ga0136846, IMG submission 96841) | Grasslands soil microbial communities from Hopland, California, USA - 2 Assembly 2016 (version 4) | ecosystem: Environmental > Terrestrial > Soil > Grasslands | place: USA: Hopland... | reverse complement strand
GGACGCCGAGAGTTACTCCAGTAACTTGCCGCTGTTTAAGAATGCAATATCATCTGCAATGCGCCGTCACGCGCATGATGTATCGCTCAGTCCAACTCGTCGTTCTCTTTCTGATTGCAGTAGTGGGAGTAATCGAAAGCGCTGCCCAAAACCAATATCAGGTGATCTCGGTCGTTAATGGTGGGACTGTGTCCGGAACTGTCAGGTGGACCGGCCCCGTGCCCCACTCGCTGGCCATCCCTATCAGCAAAGATCAGGAAATCTGCGACCCCGAACATCATAAAAGCGCTGACCTGGAACGCATCGTAATTGGCCCCAGTGGAGGGGTGGCGAACACGGTAGTTTTTCTCAAAGATATTCGACAGGGCAAAAGAATGGACCTGCCGCCAACGCGGCAGTTCCTGGATCAAAAGCGCTGCCGTTACGAGCCCCACATCCTGCTGGTTCCGCAAGGTGGCAGATTGGAGATGAAGAGCTCCGATGCCACTCTGCACACGGTACACATGGAAGGCGCCGCCAGTTACAACCTCCCTTTTCCATTTCCCAACAAGGTGGTGGCACGCTCGATGTCAACCGCGGGCCTGGTGAGTCTCAAGTGCAATGGCGGGCATGTGTGGATGAATGGTCAGGTATTCGTCGTTGCTCACCCCTATTATTCTGTTACTGACGAAAATGGAAACTTCGACCTCACCGACGTGCCTCCGGGTGAGTATCAGTTGGTGGCGTGGCATGAAGGTTGGAACCTCGTGCGTGAGGAAAAAGCAACCGACGTTCTAACCGGCAGGATCGTACCAAGGCCCCTCTTCAGCGAGCCCCGAAGCTGGGAAAAAACTATAACCGTCACCGCTAACCAGAAAGTCTCAGCCACTTTCACGATCTCAGACAAGTAAAACTTAGAAGTCATTCAAAAAGGGAAAGCTGACCACCCCGCGTTTTCGAACGCTTCTTATCTTCGAAAACCGTTCTTCCGGCCATAGACTTCGAGATTCTTTCCTCGTGCCGCAAAGCTTGTTCGAAGTTGGCCTGGGGACTGCGCGTCCGCTCCACCGCCCTGACGAAGCCGTCCAATCGGGCAAATCCGTCCAACTTTTCTGAATCACCTAACTTCGCCACTTCCAGGGAGCGGCGAAGCACGGAGATCGATGCGTCGTAGACCTTCAGCGGCACAGGAAAGGGATGCCCGTCCTTGCCTCCCAACGCGAACGAAAAACGAGCCGGATCTGAGAAGCGGCTGGGGGCGCCATGCACGACTTCCGCAATCAGAGCGAGGGACTGCAGCGTTCGCGGGCCGAGCTTTTCTACCAGCAAGAGGGAAGCGAAATCCCGCAATTCTCGGTCATAGGCAGTGGCCAGCACCGCCCCAAGTCGGTTTAGGTCGACATTCTCGGCCCGCACCTCGTGGTGCGACGCCATGCGCAGTTTTCGTGCGCTGGCAAGCGTACGTTCAGGATTGTCTCGAACTATGTCCAGCATCGCAGCTTGGGCGCTCCCAGCCTTTGCATCCACCAAATTCATAATCGTGCCTTGTGACTCCCCAACAATCGCCGTGTGCGGTGCGCAGGTGAAATCACGAACCGATGAGGAGTGCCAATGGTAGCGGCGAGCCAGCCCAGTGCGGTCGTTCATGCCCTGTTGCACGACCGCCCATTCTCCAGTTGTGCTTACGATGAAACCATGGAGATAAAGTTGAAAGCCATCTACGATGGCGTTGTTATCAATGCGGGCTGTCAGTCGGCTTAGGCGAGCCAGTTCATCGCCATTTAGGCCACGAGTCTCCGCGACGGCGCGAAGTTCTTCCGGTGTCCGTCTCGAATGCCGTCCTCTGCCTCCGCACACATGAATTCCAAGTTCGTGGGCACGCGGATTCAATCCACGTTTCAGCGCGCCCAAAACTGACGTAGTAATTCCTGATGAATGCCAATCCATTCCCATCACGGATCCGAGAGCCTGGAACCAGAAGGGATCGCTCAGGCGCGACAACAGTTCAGATGGACCGGAATGGTAGACAATACTTTCCGCAATCGCGGTACCCAGCTTCGTCATCCTGTCGGCAAGCCATGAGGGCACATGGCCCCCATGGAGCGGCAGATCCGCGATTCCCGAGCGCTGCATGCCAAGATTGTAGCGTTCAGTGCGCGCAAAAGTAGGTATGGAGCAATACAGACCTGCAGGGGCGTCTTATCCGGCCATGCGCGGCCTAGTTCTCAGCAGCGAAGGATCCGTTTCCCAGAAATCCCGCGAGATCATTCTGCAAGCTCTCACGATCGAGATCACTAAGATTAATAAAGCGGAACGGCTGCAGGCATGCCCTGGTCGCCCAGATTGGTCCCAGCATTTCTGCCGGCTTCCGCACCGCGGTGCGCCCAAGCTGAAAGAGCAACTTCACCTGTACGGATTCGTTGAGCGGTTCCGGAATCTGTAGGACGCCCCCGGTTGCGGAAAGTTGGTGCACTTTGGCTCTGACTTGTTGGCCATTATCAAGCTGAATTACGGCAATCACGGTTCCTGCAAGCTTTACGCGTCTTGCGCGAGGTCTGTCGTTCGCTTCATTTCCATGCGCCATACGTCATTAAGCTCCCATCCGAACTGGCCCGGTTTTGGGGGTCGCTGTTGAGAGGAAAGGTTAAGGTGAGCAGAGTCTGCATTTCCACAATTTCGCCATTAAGCCTGTACGGCCGGAAACGCCATTGTTTTACCGCAGCGATCGCGGCATTGCCGAGCGCAAAATATCCTTGAACTAGCTTCAGGTCCTCAACGGCTCCATCTCTTCCCACCAACGCTTGAAGGACCACTGTCCCCTGCAGCCCGGCGCGTAGCGCTTCCAGGGGATAACTCGGCAAGACCTGATGAGTCAGCAATGCCCTGGACATTTCTTCGGGGATCATGATTGGACCCGTCGACCAGTTTGCCGGAGTGATCGCCGGGTGAGTCATACCTCCGTAAAGTGAAAACAGATGCGCAGAGCGGTAAAGACTCGCGGGGATGAGAGGATTGGCTCCGGTAGGCCCGGTGGTTTCAGCCGGCTGCGTGCTGCCTTCTGCCTCGATGACTTGTGTAAGTGGTGTGGTCACCTTCTGTAAGCTTGAGAATCCCTGCCCAAAGATCGGGCGCACTAAAATTTTTCCGGAGAAGTTCCGCGCGTAATTGGTGCGCTCAAAGTCGTCACTGCGAAGATAGCTGAGCTCTGTGAGCGGCTTGACATCAGTCTGCGAGGAAGTCGTAAGACGTCCGCCTATTGGGCGTCTTTGCCGCGAGAACGGCTGCTTGGTGACCTGGTCATACCCGAAGAGCCCGGCCGGCAAGTAGCCAAGTTGTTTCTCACCGCGCACAACCGCAACCAACAACGCAAGCAGGCAGCCTAGTGCGATTGTCTTCTTAGCAGTCGAGTTTCCTGGTCGAACCAACCTGCGTTCCTGCTGCGAGTTGGAACAGGAGGAGCTAATTCGGCGCCCCCAAGACCGTGTTGCCGACGCGACGAGAGGATCAAGGCCCGGTTCATTGCTGGAATCCGTGTACTTTGCCCCCGCCAAGTTGTCGGCGGAAGTCGGAGCCTGGCGCTGACTTTCAAGCTCGCCTGAAGACGCCGGCGCCGCTGAGAGTTGCGCCAATGCCCGCAGAGCCGGACATTGCAGCAATACTATCCGAGCCTGCTCGGCGGTAAAGGGCTTCTCCAGAAAACTGTCTGGATTTACCACGAGGATTGGCGCAAGTTGGGCGTCAACAGCGACAAGTGTATGTGTGTTCCGTGTCGACTTCAGATCGCGGGCCATGTTGAACAGGAAGCTGGCCTCGAGTTCCTGGCACCAATCAATCACAATGATTTGGAAGGTTCGGCTGGTTAGTTCCTCGACGGCGGCGAAGATCTCACGGCAATATGAGACCTCGACCTGAAGCTCCGACAGGACTTGCCGCAGGAGTTTGGACGCCTGCTCGTCAGACGAAAATACGAGAGCGCGGGGGAGCATGTCCCTAAGCTAGTGTCATCCCATCCCTGTGCCAAGTTACAGAAGACGAGAAGGAGGTTCATGGGCCTTCCGGACATGGCCTTCCGCAGCTGGCTTCATTGAATTGCAATGGCTTAGGCTGCTGGGCGACGCGAAAAGCCACGTTAGCCAGGGATGTGTTTGACCATCATGAATCGAAATAAAGGGCTGGCACCTTGGTGGGTCGCTGTAGCACGGATGTGCCATTCTCCGCCGTCCTCATGAGTCTTAATCTTCAAGGCGAGTAGTTCTGGGGGAGGGCTGCTCGGGCGTCCCGAGGCTCGCAAGAGTCTCGGGACGCTCTTTTTGTCGTCTATTTTTCGGCCCTCGGATCCAGAAGCTGCGAAACAGGCACAGAACTGAGCTGCGGTCTTGTCCTGCTCGTCAGTGCTCTCAGCGAGCTGCGATCGCGGTCTTTATGCTTGCTGCAGGCACGCCTCTTGCCCGGCCGTTGCTTTGCGCCTCCACTACGCCAAGGGCGGTGATGTTCACGATGTCTTCCACCTCGGCGCCTCGGGGCAAGACGTATACCGGCTTACTCATCCCCATCAGAATGGGACCTATGGCCTCAGCGCCGCCGATTTTCATAAGCAATTTGTAGGTAATGTTTGCGGAATTGAGGTCGGGGAAGATGAGTACATTGGCTGAACCCTTGAGCGTCGAGAACGGATATTCGCGTTGCAGCAGTTCGGGTGAAACGGCGATGTCGGCCATCATCTCGCCATCCACAATTAGCGAAGGTTCGCGCTGCTTGAGCAATTCGGTTGCTCGTCTCATCTTGTCGCATTGCGGGTGCCTGGTACTGCCGAAATTGGAAAACGACAGCATTGCTACCCGCGGGACAACATCAAACCGTCGAGCGGCTTCTGCCGCACATGCGGCGATCTCGGCCAGTTCCTCCGCGCTGGGCTCCACGTTCACGCTGCAATCAGCAAGGAAGAGCAGGTCTCCTTTACGCGTTACCAGCGTGTATAACCCTGCAACCTTGTGGATGTCTGGTCTCAGCTTGATTACCTGGAGAGCAGGGCGGATCGTATCCGGGTAGTGTTGAGAGATTCCGGATATCAGAATATCTGCGTGTCCTGCGCGGACCATCAGGCAGCCGAACAGGTTGCGATTGCTGATTGCCTCGCGAGCTTCGGAAAAAGTGACTCCGCGGCGTTGCCGGATTTCGTAAAACTCGCAGGCATAAGCGTCCCGTTGCGGAGCATGCTCCACATCAACAAGTTGCATGCGTTCGAGTTCGATACCAAGGTCAGCCGCCTTTGCCTCAATTAGAGCCTTGCTGCCTAGCAAGATCGGTGTAGCTACATTTTCCTCGATCAGGATGTGACACGCACGCAGAACTTTGTCATTATCCCCTTCGGGGAAGACGACTCGCTTGGGATTGCTCTGAGCTTTATGGATCAGGAGCCGCATGACCCCGTGCGCCTTGCCTAAGCGCGTCTCCAGTTGCTCTCGGTAATCTTCAAGTTTTACAGGTTCTTGTGCCACGCCCGTTTCCATAGCGGCACGCGCCACAGCGGATGCCTCCCAAAGCAGAACTCGGGGATCGAAGGGTTTAGGGATGATGTAGTCAGGACCGAAGATCAACCGATCAACTCCGTAGGCCCGACATACCGAGTCCGGAACATCCTCTTTCGCAAGCGATGCCAATGCCCGTGTGGCAGCAAGTTTCATTTCCTCATTGATCGCTGTCGCATGAACATCGAGTGCTCCGCGGAAGATGAAAGGGAATCCGAGTACATTGTTCACCTGGTTAGGGTCATCCGATCGCCCCGTGGCCATGATGATGTCCTGCCGTGCAGCCTTGGCCTCTTCATAGGTGATTTCCGGGTCAGGATTCGCCATCGCGAATACGATCGGCCGAGGCGCCATGGACTTCAGCATCGCGGTAGTGAATGCGCCTTTGATCGATAGTCCCGCGAGCACGTCAGCATCTTTGACAGCTTCTTCCAACCTACGGAACGGCACATCTCGCGCAAAGCGCTCCTTGTACGGATTCATGCCTTCAGTGCGGCTGGCATAGACTACGCCCTTGGTGTCGCAGAGAATAATGTTCTCGCGCTTTACTCCGAGACGCACGTAATGCTCTGCGCAAGCGATGCCTGCAGCTCCAGCGCCATTGAAAACGACCCTGATCTTGCCGATATCTTTGCCGATGATTTCCAGGGCGTTCAGCAGCGCCGCTCCCGAGATGATTGCAGTTCCGTGCTGATCGTCGTGGAATACGGGAATCTTCATTGTCCTCTTGAGTGTTTCTTCGATGTAGAAACATTCTGGTGCTTTGATGTCCTCAAGATTGATGCCGCCGAACGTGGGTTCCAGCAACTGGCAAACCTTGATGACTTCATCCGCGTCATGAGTATCAAGTTCAATGTCGAAGACATCGACGTCAGCGAATCTTTTGAATAAAACCCCTTTACCTTCCATTACAGGCTTGCCCGCCAAGGCACCGATATCGCCCAGGCCGAGTACTGCCGTTCCATTCGACACCACGGCCACCAGATTCCCGCGGGCGGTGTATTTGAATGCATCGTGCGGATTCTTCTGGATCTCGCGGCAGGGGTCCGCCACCCCTGGTGTGTAGGCGAGGCTCAGATCGCGTTGGGTGCGACAGGGTTTCGTAGGCGTCACTTCGATTTTGCCCGGTCGCCCTCCGAGGTGATAGTCGAGAGCTTCTTGCTTCGAGATCGTCATGCTTCCTCCGTCGACCCTGCCTTCGAGTCACTCCCCGGAAACAATGCTCGCCATCCGAGCAGGTGGAGTATTCGTCACCCATGCACGACAGGCGCAAATCAGACGAATCCATCCCAATCCGGATTGTTGCTGGGAGCCTAGGCGGAGTATGTGACTCGAATCACGAGGAGGTGTGACCTAGGGGAGTCATCGCGGTAATTTACTAGGAACTATGCCTGGCGGCCGTACTTGCCAACCAATTCGCCTTTTCTCGGCAGATGGCCTCGCATCGCCCGTTCCAGTTGCTCCTCATTATTTGCTCCAGGCCTGAGTTGTAGATCGTAAATAATTGAGTGGGTCCCTGTCGCGACGGGCCGTGCTGGCTCGGAAACGTGATGCTCATTTGTCATGGGCCGACTGGCCGAGAGCATATTCGGATAGAAAGCATACGAACCCAAGTCCGATAGCCAGACTGACCCGGGCGAGCTTGCGGTTGAGACCGAGGCCCCCGACTCTAGAAGGTTGAGATCGTGAACTTAACCGTTATTCTTGCCTGCGTCTCGACGGCTTGTCCGTTCTGCAGATATGGTTTGAATCGCCACTGTCGCACAGCTTCTTGAGCAGCCGAAGCAAGAATGCTGGGGCCGCTGAGGATGCGGAGGTCCTGGATTTCGCCGCTGGCGCCTATTAGCGCCTGAATCGCAACCGCACCCTGTACTTTCATCTGTCGGGCAAGTACAGGATACGAGGGTGCCACAGGCGTTTCTAATGCTTTCCTGGCATCTGCGGACATCTTGACACGTTGGGACACATTGATAGAGGGAGGGACAGCGGCCTCTGCGAATTGCAACATCGGAGAAGAATCCGGCTCGCGGCTCTCCTGCATTTCGACCTTCACAGAGTCGTTGTTGGGCCGCAGCGTTCGCGGTTCACCATCGGAAACGACCTGGACTTCCATCGGCGGCAAAGCTTTGCGATCCGTAACAATCGGTGACTCAATGCCGGACCCGAGGCCGCCGGCAACGGTCACAGGCCCACGTTTTCTCGTTTTTGCCCTCAACTGCACTTGGGCAGGTTTATCGGCTGGGTGATGGGGCTCGATGCTCGCGGCTTCCGTTGTGTCAATTTCTGCGACGTCTGTGTCGGCACGTCCGAACCACAGGTTCCGGTCGCGTATCAGAAGTACTCCAAGAGCAAGCAACAGCAAGAACGCTGCTGCCACCATTCTGCGGCGCTGTTTGCGATGGGAATCGCTGCCAGGCGGCAGCGCGCGGTGTGCGTGCAAGTACAACTTCTTTTCATCAGTGCCCTGTGATTCGGCCGTTTCGTCGGCTTTCCGTACCGTTCCCATGCTTCGCTAGTATGCCCTGAAACAACCCTGATTGCGAGCAGAAGCTGCGCGGCATCAATTTGTGAGCCGTATCACAACAAGTTGTGCCAAAAGTCACAGCATAGGCTTTGGTATCGGGCAGACACTGATGGGGTGATGTACGTCACACGAGATTGGCAATTGCAATACAGGCCGCCAGTGGACGTCACCACAGGGGGTGCGCTGTGCTGTCACCGTACGGGCTAGATATCATTGAAAGTTGTTTGACCTGCAAGATGCGTGCCGACCGGATATTCTGTGACTTGGATACGGCCGCTCTCCAGGCATTTGAGACCATCAAGTACGCAACTGCTTATCCCAAGGGAGCGGTGCTGTTTGTTGAGGGCCAGGCGCCTCGAGGCATTTTCGTCCTCTGCAAAGGTCGCGTTAAGCTGTCCATTTGTGCTACGGATGGGAAAACCCTTATCCTCAAAATCGCCGAACCGGGAGAGGTCCTCGGCCTCAGCGCAACAGTGTCCGGAAAGCCCTACGAGCTGACCGCCGAGACTATCGACCCTTGCCAGGTGAATTTTGTTAAGCGAGAAGACTTCCTGCGTTTCCTGAAGGAACATTCGGACGCTTGCTTCAAGGTTGCGGAGCAGCTCAGCGACAAATATAACAACGCCTGTCATGAAGTGCGCTCCCTGGGATTGTCGCATTCGGCAGGAGAGAAGTTAGCCAAGCTTCTCCTCGAGTGGAGTTCTCGCAATGGTGAATCAGCCAAAGTGGAACCACGGCTCAAACTGGCTCTGACACATGAAGAAATCGCGCAGATGATAGGGACGTCGCGGGAGACCGTGACGCGTCTGTTCGCCGATCTGAAGAAGCGACAGATCGTGCAGTCGAAAGGCTCAACTTTGCTGATTCGCAACAAGGCTGCTTTGAAGACGCTCGCGACCAACGGTTGAACACAGTTCCCCCTGTGCCACGGGTCACCTCGAGGGGTGACTGTAGTCACTGCTGGGAATCCGGCAGAGGACTATCAAAGCAGCATGGAGACCGCGCTACAGCCGAGCTGCTTTGATTGCGTCCTTCGCCCCGACCGGCTCTTCTGCGATCTGCCTGCCGACGCGTTGAAAGCGTTCGATTCTCTGAAGACCGTCGCCTTGTACCCTCGCGGCAGCACGTTGTTCCATGAGGGCCAAAGCGCGCGCGGGATTTTTGTGTTATGTGAGGGCCGGGCCAAACTGTTCATCTGCTCCGAGACGGGCAAGCGTCTGACCTTGCGCATAGCCGCTCCCGGTGAAGTTCTTGGCCTTAGTGCCTCAGTTTCCGGTGGCGGTTATGAAGTAAGCGCCGAGATGCTCGACGACGGCAAAGTTGCCATGGTGCAACGCAAGGAACTGCTCAAATTCCTTCGCAACTATCGGGAAGCCTGCCTGCAGGTCGTGCACCTGCTTAGTCATGATCTGCATACGGCATACGATCGTGTACGTTCTATCGGATTAGCGCGTACACGCCGGCCGCGTGCGCAACACCTTCACTAGAAGGTAAACATCTTCTAATCGTCCGCCTACGCTTATTCGCAAGCATGCCCGGTGAGATGCCTATGCTCTCGTACTCCAGGAGACGAGGTCGAATCCCGCCCGGCAGTTACGCCGTTCCTTGTTCACAGCCCTAAGCACCCCCCATGTGTGATGACCGTCACTTCAGCGGGTGAGTTCTCTCACTGTGGCGCTGCCCTTGCATCCCCAACAATGAAAGTGTTGTCACATGTGGCTGTGAGGTCGGAGGAGGGCGTTGCTGATGTCACAAACTGCAGAGTTCGGGAGGGGACCTTCCCCCCCAGTCTCGGGTTGTCGTTTTGCCCGTCTATTCTTTGGCGTCGGCATTCTGGTGCTAGCTCTCGTCCTTCCACTGTGCGCAAGCGATAACAAGAAACTCATTCCGATCAAGCCCAGCAACGAGGAGTGTCTTGCCTGCCATAGCGATTCCAGCATGACCAAGGAAGTCGCAGGCAAGCAGGTGAGTCTGTTCGTCAGCGAGGCACACTTCAAGAATTCGATCCACAGCATGTTTACGTGCGTAGACTGCCACACTGACGTGAAGACTTCACCTCACGAGAATTCCCCCGCGAAGTTGTCATGCGCGCAGTGCCATGCCGATCAGCAAGCAGCTTATGAGCGCAGTCTTCACGGCCAAGCTCTGAAAAAAGGGGACGGAAATTCTGCCACCTGTGTCTCCTGCCATGGCGGACCACACGAGATTCTTCCTGCGGCTGATCCCAAATCACGCGTCAACCATGCCAATATTGCCGCCACATGCGGCACGTGTCATGGACAGAAATTCGTAATGGAAGCAAGCGGTCACAGCACGCAGCCATTTCTCTCGTATGAAGAGAGTGTGCACGGGCGGGCTGTCGCTGCCGGCTCAGACAAAGCTGCCGTATGTACCGATTGCCACGGTTCCCATGAAATATTGTCCGCAAGCGATTCCAAGTCGCCTATTTTCAAGTTCAACGTTCCTGCAACTTGCGCCAAATGTCACAGCTCCGTGCAAACACAATTTGCACAGAGCATTCATGGCCAGGCGATTGCGCGTGGAAACTGGCAGGCGCCCGTATGCACTGATTGCCACGGTATTCACTCCATAAAGGCTCATTTGGATCCGAATTCGTCAGTCTCTGCGCAGAACCTCGCCAAGGTCACTTGTGCGCGCTGCCATGAAGGGGTGCGCTTATCGCAAGAACTGGGAATACCCGGGGCGCGCGCAACTACTTACCTGCAGAGTTATCACGGCCTGGCTTCGAAACTCGGCTCACAGGTGGTTGCAAACTGCGCCAGCTGTCACGGAGTACACAATATCTTGCCGTCGAGTGATGTTCGATCAACCGTCAATAAGGCGAACCTCGTCCAGACGTGCGGCCAATGCCACCCGGGTGTGGGAGAGAAGTTCATCATGGGCCAGGTACACGTGGATACTCCGCTCTCGGCGGATGTGGGCAGCGTCGCTGTGCGATGGATCCGCCGTTTTTACGTCGGTATGATCGCCTTTGTCATCGGCGGTATGCTTCTGCACAATTTCATTATCTGGCGGCGTAAGGCCATTGAGCGGCGCAAGTCGCATTCTCGTCTCGTAACCCGCATGAGCAAAAATCAGCGCTGGCAGCACATCACGTTGTTTGTAAGCTTCATCGTCCTTGTGCTCACTGGATTCGCGCTGAAGTACCCCGATTCATGGTTTGCCGCGTTACTAAGTATGAGCGAGAAGGTTCGCGGAATTGTTCATCGAACGGCAGCCGTGTTTCTAATTTGCGCCGGGGTTTACCACTTGCTTTACGCGTTCCTTACTAGAGATGGGCGACGCCTTGTTCGCGATCTGGCACCCACTGCTAAGGATGCGGGCGACCTTTGGGACACAATGCGCTATTATCTTGGCTTCCACTCCAACAAGCCCGAGTTCGCCCGCTTCACTTACGCTGAGAAGGCGGAGTACTGGGCCTTGGTCTGGGGACTCATCGTGATGGCAGGGACCGGCATCATGCTGTGGGCCGAGATATCGTTCGGCAGTCTGCTACCGCGTTGGTGGCTCGATGTCGCAACCGCTATTCACTTTTACGAGGCAGTGCTGGCCAGCTTGGCCATCGTGGTCTGGCACTTCTATCAAGTCTTCTTCGACCCCGACGTGTATCCGATGAACTGGACCTGGTGGGACGGCAAGATGTCGTTCGAGCATTATCGCGAGGAGCACGCGCTCGATTCGGAAACGCTTCTGCAAGCCGCGCGATCTCATACTGCTGATAATCAGGTCGCTCCCGCTGCCATCCCTGAAAATGAACATGTGGGTACCGCCATTGAGAATGCCACGACACGTGAGGACATCCGGCCCGATGAGGAGGAGGTCGTGTCCGAGCGGCGCTCCTGAGCACGGCCGATTACTCAGTCGGGCACTTGAATTTTATAAAGGCCTTTTTTCACGGCGCGCACGGAAGCACGCGGCTAACTTTGAGACAAGCCGGGAGTGACGAATGTCAGAAGATTCGCAATCAAAAGACCAGCAGTCCTCAAGCTCGCTTCGATCGGCCGCAGTCTCCAAGATAAGTGAACTCGTCCGCAACCCGATCTCCCTCGTCGGTGTTGCTCTTGCCGCAGTCAGTCTGATCAACGTCTTCTTTCTCTTCTTGATTGATGCAATGTCCGAACGCGCCAATGCTTACGTCGGCATTCTGGCGTATATGGTGGCCCCAGGTTTCCTGATCCTCGGCTTAGTGCTGATTTTTGCGGGCGTGTGGTATCACCGCAGGCGCGAGCGCACCCACCAGCCCTCTGATGCAGGCCGTTACCTGCGCATTGACTTCAGCGATCCTGGACAACGCGGAGCGGTGGCATTTTTCCTCACCTTTGTGCTGGTATTCGTAATGATGAGCGCGGTAGGCAGCTACCGAGCATACGAATACACCGACTCAGTGCAGTTCTGCGGACAGCTCTGCCACAGTGTGATGAATCCGGAGTTTACGGCCTACCAACTCTCGCCGCATGCCCGAGTGGCTTGCGTAGACTGCCACGTCGGTGCTGGCGCGACCTGGTACGTGCGCTCAAAGCTTTCTGGCGCTCGCCAGGTATTTGCCACAGCTTTCAAGACGTTCCCGCGGCCTATTCCTACTCCTGTCCATAACCTGCGTCCCGCGCAGGAAACCTGCGAACAATGCCATTGGCCCCGTAAATTCTACGGAGCGCAGCTAAAAGTATTTACCCATTACGCCAGTGACGAGAAGAACACGCGTCGACAGATCCGAATGCTTATCAAGACTGGTGGCGGCGATCCGGCGACGGGGGCACCGGAGGGCATTCACTGGCACATGAATATCAAAAATGAGATCGCTTATGTTGCCACCGATGAGAAACGTCAGAGCATCCCTTATATCCATGTGAAAGACCTTCAGGGGCGCGTAACCGAGTACTTTGCCAAGGATGCAACGCTTACAAAGGAACAGCTTCAGAAGGCGCCCAAGCATCGCATGGATTGTGTGGACTGCCATAACCGGCCCACCCACATCTATGTGGCTCCCGACCAGGCTGTAGATCAGGCGTTGCTTGCTCACCGGCTCGATGCTTCATTGCCATTTCTAAAACAGACGGCAATTACGGCATTAACCAATTCTTACAAGAGTACCGACGAGGCCATGCAGGGCATCGCTACGGAAATCCACAAGTTTTATTCGAGCAAGTACCCGGCCCTGGAATCGTCGAAGCAGATGGACATGCGGAATTCGATCGCGGAACTCCAGAGGATCTACCGTACGACCACATTTCCAGAGATGAAGCTGGACTGGAGAACTCACAACAACAACGTCGGGCATTTCTATTTTGCGGGATGTTTTCGCTGCCATGATGGCCAGCATGTCAGCGCCGAGGGCAAGGTTGTTTCCAAAGAATGCAACACTTGCCACACCGTGCTGAGTCAGAGTGAAGGGGATACGGCGGTTGTAACCGCGGAAGGCGCACCGTTCAAGCATCCGATCGATCTGGGCGATATGACAGCCGTGAACTGCAGCGACTGCCACACCGGCGGGTCCGGCCCCTAACGCCATTCATCCCATCAGCTTACGCGCGTGACGCACATCACAACTGCGCGTGACTCTGGTCACGGCTCCCATGTTCATCGTCCTCTACTCTTCCGTTCAGGAGTGGCAAACACACTCCAGTCCCGGTGAGGAGAACCTCTATGGCAGCGGGCAGCATGGCACCACTTACGGGAGCGGCAACTGGAAAAGCGCGTCTGATTTTCTGGGAGGTTACCAAGGGCTGCAACCTGAGATGCATGCATTGTCGTGCCACCGCCACTCAGCTAAGTTCGCCTACAGACCTTTCCACCTCCAAAGCATTGGGCATCATCGATCAGATCGCTGCCACATGCGCACCCATTCTCGTGTTGAGCGGCGGCGAGCCGCTGTATCGCTCCGACATCTTCCAACTAGCTCGCTACGCCACTGACAAGGGCTTGCGAGTGGCGCTGGCCACGAACGGGACGCTGGTCACCAAAGAAGTCGCTCGAATGATTGTGGACGCCGGCGTGAAGCGTGTCTCGATCAGTCTGGACGGAGCCGATGCCGTGACTCACGACAGTTTTCGTGGTATTCCGGGCGCGTTCGAAGCTGCCGTGTACGGCTTGCGCAATTTAAAGGCGCTCGGCATGTCGGTGCAGATCAACATGACAATTGCTCGGCACAATGCCCATCAGTTGCCGCAGGTTTTCGAGTTGGCTAAAACCTTGGGAGCTGATGCCTTGCACACATTCCTGCTGGTGCCGGTTGGGTGCGGGGTCGACATCGCCGCGGAGCAAATGGTCGCGCCGGAAGAATACGAAAAGATGTTGAATTGGTTTTATGACCGTTCTCTGGAGGGGGGCATTGAGCTGAAAGCTACTTGCGCGCCTCATTATTTCCGTGTTGTTCGGCAACGCAGGGCTGCAGAGCATCGGTCCGCCCAAGCCGCAACTCGCGCCAGGGCTGCCCTGGCAGACACGGCGCAAGCCCTCGACATCGGCCCGGCGGACATGTTGATGCCGGGTTCTACCGGCATCGTGCTGAAGCCCTCAGCCGTCCACTCTGGTGGGCATCCGGGAAACGGTCACGCCAGTGGCCATCCCTCTGATATGAACGCGATGACAAAAGGCTGTTTGGCGGGAACCGGGGTCTGTTTCATCTCACATGAGGGCGAAGTCTTCCCATGCGGATATCTTCCCGTGCTTGCCGGCGACCTGAGGAAGCAGACATTCGCCGACATTTGGGAGCATGCTGAAGTTTTCCGCCAGCTCCGTGAACCCGACAATCTCAAAGGAAAATGCGGCTGTTGCGAATTCCGCAACGTGTGCATGGGTTGTCGCGCACGAGCGTTTGCCGCGACCGGCGATTTTCTGGATGAGGAACCCTTCTGTGTCTACCAGCCCAAGATGGTGGAATTGAAAGTCGGCAAAACATGACCGAAAACTCTCGTGCAGACTGAGACATAAATCCAAGCACGGTTGGGCGACGAAAACGCCCGGACGAATCCAACCTCCTGCCGTCCGGGCGTTTCCTTGATACGCAGTCTTAAGCGGACTTCCTCTCAAACAGAGGAAAATTGATTAGCTTCCCCTTCTCTTCGGGAGGTATCCACTTGCTCCTTTTCTTGTAGCGCTCCGGAACGTAAAACGTGATTACCTGTGCCATAGCCATCCTCCGATCCAAAGCTCTTGTGCCCTGTCCCCCTCACCGCACACCACTCACAAGAGCTGCTTACCTGATTAGATGCTGACCTGGAACCTCGATGAATAAATTTCGCAACGCACAACAATTGCCACGGCAGCGGGTTTAAGGCGACCCATACCCGCTTTCGGGTCTCCATTCTGAGGGACCTCAAGGCTAGACAGTCGAGACTCCACGATTCCGTCACTTTTTCGTGCCCGGGGAATCGTATTGAGTTAATGTACACACGATTCACATGAGGACTCGATGGACTCGCCCATCAAGAAGACCCAGTTCAAGCGCGTCACTCGTCGCGAACTGTTGAAACTTACACCCGTAGCGGCACTCGGCGCCTTTGCGATCCCCTCGCTTCAGAAGCCGCTATTAAAAGCTGGGCTCGGTTTCAGCGACTGGGCGTCGGCCAAGCTATTTCGCACGCAACATCTTGCCCCGACGTTCGACGACTCTGAGCTGACGCCCTTCGAGAAATTTCCCGTTAACGATTACGATGTCGACGATCCCGAAGTTGAGCTCGACAACTGGACTCTCACCGTCTCGGGTGCCGTTCAGAAGCCGGGAGACTACAAGCTAGTCGCTATTCAGCAACTGCCCAAGGTTGTCCGAAACACGCGCCACGTATGTGTTGAGGGCTGGGACGTCATCGGACGCTTTGGCGGAGCCCGCCTCTCCGACTTTCTGAAGATGATTGGCGCAGATACTAGCGCGCGTTTCGTATACGTGGAATGTGCTGACGACTATTACGAGTCCATCGACATGGCGACGGCGCTGCATCCCCAATCTATGCTCTGTTACGAGATGTATGATCGGCCGCTCACGCGTGAACACGGCGCGCCACTACGACTGACAATACCCACAAAAATTGGTTACAAGCAGGCTAAGTATTTGACTGACCTCAAAGTCACCAACGTGCTGCAGAAAGTCGGCTATTGGGAAGACCAGGGTTACTCGGAATTTTATGGGCTTTAACGCGGGGAACGCTTCTGAAGCATTCCGATTGGGGGAGTCACTGAATGGCTGGTCACGTAGTTGCTGTGGAAGATGTTAAATCGGGAGAACGCACCGACGTTGCCTATGAACATCCGTTCATCGTGCGACTGTGCCATTGGGTCAATGCCGTCGCGCTATTTGTGCTCATCGGCAGCGGATTGCAGATCTTCAAAGCCTTCCCAAGCTTTGGCGCCAAGATCCCGCAACATAATCTGATTAACTGGCCCAAGTCCCTCGCGTTGGGCGGTTGGCTGGGCGGAGCCTTGCAGTGGCATCTCACGTTCATGTGGATCTATATCGCGAGCGGCTTCGTCTATATTGGCTATCAACTGATCAGCGGCAACTACAAGCAGGTGCTGTTCGGGCGGCGTGACATTCCGGGCGTCTGGCCGATGGTGAGGCATTACTTTTTCTTTGCTCCGAAGCCGCCGGTAAACCAACCCTACAACCCGCTTCAGAAGCATGCCTACAGTTCGGCCATCGTTTTGGGAGCCATCTCGGTCGCAACCGGGCTCGCCATATGGAAACCGGTTCAGTTTTCCTGGCTAGCCTGGTTAATGGGTGGATTCCATTGGGCACGCCTCTGGCATTTCCTGATCATGTGGGCGTTAATTGCGTTTATTTTCGGTCACCTGGTGATGATCGTGATTCACGGGTGGAACAATTTCGTCTCAATGCTGACCGGTTGGAAGAAGGACCCTGAGTACCACTTGGAATAGTGCTGCTGATTGAAGCCGGATATAGAGGGCACCACGAGGCATCATGCCTGCACGAACGAGTTCACCGGTGCATCCGGTGGAGAATGAGGCTGAGGCAACGCTGATCCGGCGCATTCGGAACGGTGAGCCTGAACTCTTTTACGAGTTGGTCAAGCCCTATGAGCGGCGTGTCTATGCGGCCACTTACGCGATTCTTCGTAATGAGGCGGACGCAGAAGATGCCGCACAGGAAGCGGTGCTCAAGGCCTTCAAAAATTTCCGGCAGTTTCGCGAGGAAGCCAGGTTCAGTACATGGCTGATCCAGATCGCCGTGAACGAGGCACGCATGCGCAGAAGAAGGGAACATCCTGATGTGATGGAACCCTTAGCCGATCAGCGAGACGAAGATGGCTCCTATGTGCCGCGCGATTTCGCCGATTGGCGCGAAATTCCTTCGGAGACTCTCGAACGAAAGGAAGTCCGCGAGAAGTTGATTGAGGCACTTGCCACGCTCGGAGAGAAATACCGCGAAGTATTTATCTTGCGTGACGTACAGCAGCTGAGCATAGATGAAACGGCAAAAGCTCTGGGCATTTCCATCCCTTCGGTCAAGACGCGTCTTTTGCGCGCGCGGCTTATGTTGCGCGACCTTTTAGCCCCGGGATTTGGGGGCAGTTGGACCAGTCGATTGTCATTTCAAAAGGGGAACAAGCCATGGTAGTCGGGTGCGAAGACGTCTGGCGTGAAGTCTCGAATTACGTGGACGGAGAACTTGATCCATCGTTGCGCGTCGCCATGGATGCGCATATTGCCGGCTGTCGCAAGTGCAAGGCCGTGCTGGAGGGCACCGGCAACATTGTTGAACTGTACGGCGATGAGCGTTTGTACGAGTTGCCGGTTGGTTTTAGCCAACGTATGCGGGCGAGATTGGAAGAAAATATGCCGCGCCAGCGAGGCACTGCCTGGGGCTGGATGGTGGCCTTTGCCGCGGCGGTTCTGGCCGTGGGTACCTTCGCCATAGCGAACTCGGCGGCAGGGGTCCAGAGTGCTTTACGATCACCGCACGCCCAGCCTGGTGTTCATGTTCCTCCCGAGATGATGGTGGTAGTAGCGGATGACGGGAAAACTTTTCATGTGCAGGGCTGCACGTTCATCCACGACAAAAGTCTACGCAGCATGCCCGCCGAGCAAGCGATGAAGAAAGGTTACACACCCTGTATCCGGTGCATGAAGAAATACTTGAACGCAACTGCCCTCTGGATCCCAGCACCTTTCCTGTTGGACACACGAGGTCTTCGCGATAATCGTTCGGCTGGCGAGTAGCAACGCCGCCTCGGCTCTCTGGCCGGCCCTGCCGGTGTCTACGCCTGCTCTTCTAGAGTCTTGCCGGCCACGTCCATAACAAGTTCCCGGCGAGCTTCTTCCGATCCTTTACGCGATTCGAGAACCCTCACGCGGCGTGCTGCAATATTGGCGGCATCGAGGCGCAGCAACCTGCCTCCCCGAACTTCAATGTAGAAACGGAACCAATCCGTGCGAAACAGACGGCCAGAAGCATAGAACGTGATAGAGGCGGCAATCTGCCCTTCGAAATCGTCTCCCGTGCAGACTGTCAAGCGCTTTCCCAGTTCTTGCGTCCAGGTCATTCCGCCCACGAGCGGCTCATTGAGAAAGTGCCGTCCAAACGGAATTGCATGAGTGGTGCGCCGCAGCTGAACCATTTGCAATAGGACAGAAATCTTGGCGAGATTTGTAACCACGATCCGAGCATCGCTGGACGAAATCTTTTCCAGCTTGATGTGTAATTCGGGCGACCACTCCCGCTCGAATTCCTCGCGAGCTAATGCCAGGCTCCGCTCCGTTGTTTCCGCATAGCGCAGAGTTGCTCTCGCCAAAATCAAGCTCAGCACGGTCGTGACCACCGTGCCCACGAGCGGAATGTACGCAATGAACAGGGAGAGCGGCGAACTCAACTGCGTGAACGATGGCAGGTGCATAGAGTGCGTTGGCCCCCTTCGAGCGCTTGATCGAATCAGATGGCGATGGCGTTCTGGCACGTCTACGGCGTCGCGGCCGATTGCCACAGTCTAACGGGACTGGCAGGAATGGCGCGGAACGGCAGGGAAGTTTCGCGCAAGTTTTTGGGGCATCGGCCTTTGGTCATGCGCTCGGGTGCTGCAATGGTGTTAAGCAGCCAACCTCACGGCAGGCAAGAGCTTAGTAGCGAGAAGTCCAGGAATTGCGGTTATCCCAGAATCGCCAGATGCGACAGCACGTCTGCATTCTCGACAACGGCTCGCATGGATGTGGCATTCTGCCGGCTGGCTAATTTCTTCAAAGCAGCAAAAATGCGCATGCTTCTCATATCGTCAATTGCGTCGCCCAGCGACACTGCGAAGTGCAACATGACACTCGAGTCCCGGTAACAATCAGCAATGCATGCCGTACAACCATCGCGCACGAGAGGAGTCCGCGCGAACTCCCAAACTGAACACAGTTTCTTGTCCCAGGCATCACAGCGCCACATGTCGAAGTTCCAGTCCATATAGAAGCTCTTGTAGCCGCCATAACAGACGAATTTCTCAGGGTCCTTTCGCAAATGACGTTTCATGTCTTCAATGGAAGCGCGGGGATTGTTAACGGGAAAGAGTTCGCGGAGCGCGTTGACCGAATCAAACGCCTGGATCACCTCTTCATCGGTGAAATTCATGAGACGAGAAGTGTCAGACCAGGCCAGCGAAGACGATCCCAGCCGCGCTCTCTGGGGATAGGAGAAAGTGACCGCCCTGAACCCTAAGTCTTTAAGGAGCGGCACCAGTGAGCGGTAATCATTGATCAACTTGCTCATTGCCACTTGCGCGATCGAGGTAATTCCTAGTTTTGGCATCCGGGAATTTGCTTCTCGAACTCGGTCGCACAATCCTTTCAGACCGCGGTTCGATTCGTGATCGGCAACTTTGGCTGCGTCGATAGAGATGTAAATATTCTTCAGGCCGGCGGCCGCGAGTTGCTCGATTCGTTGCGGCAGTAGCCAGCCATTCGTAATAATCGCAGGCCCCATCCGGCGGGCTACGGCCATCGAGATCATTTCTACAAGGCGCGGGTGCAGCAATGGTTCTCCGCCAAAGATATTCAGATAGCGAACTCCACGCGCGTAAAGAATCGCGAGAGCATCATCAAATTTGCGTTCGTCAAGCCAGCGCAGATTAGCAACCTTGCCCCGTGCAAAATTGCAGAAGTCGCACGTGGCGTTGCAGGAGTTTGTGATCGCTATGTTGCAAATCGCCGGTCCACCATGACGAATGAGACGCATCATGTCCCACGTTCTGGAAGCGAATGTGCTCAAAGTGCCCTCTGTAGACAATATTGTTCAGCTGAACCGGAAATCCAGCAGAGGGTAGTGCTTCAAAAGAGGTGGGGTAATCGGGATAGTCGCGTAGATCACATCGGGAAGAACTGGAGGTGAGTAGACCTCCGGTACATCAGTCAGCAGGCCAATTGATCGCGTGTCAGCTTCAGACCGTTCAGATTGCCCAGCACCGTCACAGCGATATTTTCGGTGCGGAAGAAATCGTTGGCCAGGTTTTGCAGGTCATCGGCGGTGACGCTTTCGATCCGTTCGATCAGTTCGTCCAGGTCGTAAAAGCGCTCAAAATACATTTCCTGGCGCGCCAAATTCGACATGCGGGCTGTGCTCGACTCCAGCGAAAGCATAAGGCTGCCCTTGAGCTGGTCTTTGCAGCGCCGAAGTTCTTCTTGAGGTACGGGACCCGACTTTAGATTGCGAAATTCCGCAATAATCGATTCCACCACTCGGCCGGCAGACGTGCGCGACGTGCCGGCATACACGCCAAGACAACCCGTGTCGCGGTAGGGATTCAAGTCGCTATAGATAGCGTATACAAGTCCCTGGCGCTCGCGGATGTTCTGGAAGAGGCGCGAACTCATTCCACCCCCGAGGACTGTATTGAGAATGTACGAGGCATATCGCTTCTCGTGAGCGATGGGGTGGCATGGCACCCCAATACAAATCTGAACCTGCTCGAGCGACTTCTTGTTCCGCATGATGATGCGCGGAACCACCTTGGGCGGATGGCTGTGGAATCCGTTGGTGCCGGCCTGCATGTGCTCGAAGTGCTTCGTGACCAGATCCACGAACCGCTGGTGGTTGATGTTCCCTGCGGCTGCGATGATCAGGTTTCCTGGATTGAATCGCCGCTGGTACGAATCAAACACCACCTGCTGCTCGAATGTCCTGACGGTTTCCTTGGTGCCGAGAATAGGCTTTCCCAGCGGATGATCTTTCCAGAAGTTCTGCGTGAAGATTTCATGCACAAGATAGTCCGGATTGTCCTCGTCCATCTTGATTTCTTCCAGGATCACGCCCCGTTCTCGGCCGATATCTTTGACATCAAAGACGGGATTCAGCACGAGATCGCTCAACACATCCATGGCGATCGGTAGGTGCTCGTCCAGGACTTTAACGTTGAAGCAGATGCATTCCTTGGCGGTGAATGCGTCCATGTTGCCGCCAATCGAATCGACTTGCCGCGCGATGTCCTCAGCACTGCGATGCTTAGTGCCCTTGAACACCATGTGCTCGATAAAATGCGAAATGCCGTTCCACTCGGGATCTTCGTCGCGGGAGCCGGTTTTGACCCAGATGCCGACAGAGATCGAGCGGATATGCTGCATCTCTTCGGTGATAACCGTGAGACCATTAGGCAGCATTTCACGCCTGATATGTCGTACATCGTCAACCATGAGAAGTCACCAAGTCGGCCAGCAGAGAAGCGGAGCCGTTCTTATTGTGACACAGCACGAGGGGATGCGCTTGCGTTAGATTATGACATTTAGTTTCAGTTACTTAGACTCAAACCGACTAGTGTCGGGACGATCCCTCGCTATCCTGTGCAAATCCCGGTAGCCTAGCAGGGGATTAGATGCATGAACGATTCGAAACAGACCGAACTGCTCGGCATGGACTTGCCGGAGCTCACAGCCCTTGCAGAAGAGGCACAACAGCCCCCCTATCGCGGCAGCCAGCTGTTCGAGGCTATATATCGCCAGCGAATTGATCGATTTGAACAGATTTCGACGTTGCCCGAGGCATTCAGAAGCGTTTTGTCGAATCGAGGACTGAGGGTGGGAATTCCTCGAATCGAAAAGAAGTTCGTCTCACGCGATGGCACGGTCCGTTATCTCGTCAAGTTTTCAGACGAACAGACAGTTGAAACCGTTTGGATGCCAGAAGGTGATGGGGGTGAAACCCAGGATGGCAGTGAGGCCGGCGAAGAGTCAGAGAACACAGGTAGCCGTGCCTGGAACCGCGCAACCATTTGCCTGTCAAGTCAGGTGGGTTGCGCTGTCGACTGTCAGTTCTGTATGACGGCTCTGCTGGGTGTTAAGCGAAACCTCAGTGCTGGAGAAATCGTTGGCCAGGTTCTGGCTGTGCTTGCTGATCAGCAGGTTTCTCCTCCCCAGGACCGCGTGAACCTTGTGTTTATGGGAATGGGTGAGCCTTTCCTGAATTATGCCAACTTCATGAAAGCAGCGCGTCTTTTAGCCGAAGGTGTGGCCATTCCTGAGCCGCGAATGACTGTTTTAACAGCTGGTATTGTTCCGAAGATCTACGATTTTGGGAAGGAGCCAGTGCGGCCGAAACTGGCTATCTCCTTGAACGCTTCCAACGACGAGTTGCGTACGCGCTTGATGCCTATCAATCGAAAGTGGAATCTCGAGCAACTCATGCAGGCGGCACGCGCATTTCCTCTGCGACCCCGTGAGCGCCTGACATTCGAGTATGCGCTGCTGGATGGGGTCAATGATAGCGAACAGAATGCCCGTGAGGTACTGGCACTGACTAGTGGCATGCGTGCAAAAATCAACCTGATCGCGTTGAACCCTGGTCCTGGGATCGCTTTTCGGAGCCCTGCCGACGCTAACGTATTGAAATTCCAGAGCATTCTGGTGAATGGCGGGTGTCCAACCTTCATCAGACGTCCACGCGGTCGCGACATCTACGCTGCCTGCGGACAATTGAAGAGAACCACAGAAGTGACCCTTCCTACTACTTAACGGCCAAATATCGCATTGACTTTGGGAGAAACGCCGGTACAGAATCAGGCACGCGCCTTGTCTTCGCCGCTCAGTGGGTGACCATTTGGAGGTTTTCCTGATTTCTAAGGCCCTACGCTACCTGTCTCTCGCGCTCGTTGTTGCGCTTTTTGCTACCTCTGCAACTGCCAACTCCGTTTCCTTAGGACATGTCAACGCGTTGCAGAATAATGGCTTTACGCAAGTAGACCTCTTCACTAATCGAGGCGTAACCCTGTCGCCAACGACTTTGAGTCACCCGTTCCAGACGCAGCTCAGTTTCCTGGTGCCCTTCGCGGGAACCATTCTGCCCGGCGGAGAAACTCTGTCCATCTCGGCTGTGATCATGGGGTCAAGCTTCACGCAGAACTTTGCGATTGCCGCAGGAACGTACTCCAGCTTCAGCCAGTTCGTTACTTTTACCTTTCCGAAAGGTATATTCCACTCGACCCCAGTGACTCTGGGTGTTCAGCTATTCACCGACGGCGGCCGGCTACTGCGGTCCTCTGATTACTCGTTCAACTTCGTAGAGCCGGTACCCGAGCCCGGTACTTTACTGCTCGTCGGCAGCGGAGTGGTGGCAATGGTAATCCGTAAACGCAAGCGCGCTTAGTTCCGGGCCCTTCGTAGCATCATCAGCTTGGGCTATTCACCTTTATCGAGTTCCGTCGCAGCGGCCTCAATTAACGCTGCTTCGTCTTGGAGCGCGGTACCAACTCGCGCGATCTCTTGGTCCGCTTCCTTCCACTTTTTCTGTTCAATTGCTTCGCGTACGCCCGGCACCGTTTTCACTGCGTAGCCGGTGTAGAAACCGGGGGCATAGATCAAGTGCTTGAACCATGCTCGTCTGGGTAGGCCTTGGTCATTCGTCAGCTTGCGCTCGCTGAGCATCAGTTTGGCGTTAACGCTCTGCAATGCGCCTTGTGCGCGCGTTAAACCTCCGCTTTGTGAAGCCTTTTGCAGCGCCGCCTGATAATGCGATGCGCTGCGGGTCAGCGCCTCGGACGCGTTGAGCAGTGGCGCGAAGTTCAGATGCGGCGGAACTTGCTCGATTGCAGGCGCAACGTATGGCTGTTTCGGATCCGCACTGGCGGTGAGCACCCCATCCTGTACCTGCTTGTTCTGCTCAGCGATATCGTCTTGTTGTTTCTTGAGTAGTTTTTGCAGCTCATCCGCATACTGGTGAACCGTGTCGGCAAGATCCGTGAAATCAAACGGCAGCAAGTCAGCATCAGCCAAGCGCAACACGGCAGTGCCCACCGTCTGCGACAGGGTTCGCCCGTAGCTCAGATCTGTATCCGAGAAATGGGTGTACCAGTAAAAATCGTCGTAGATGGAATGATAGATTCCGCCCTCGTCTTCTCCGCCGTAGGCGATGTTCATGGAAGCAATGCCCAGATGGTCGACGAAAACTGTGTAATCGGAACCGGATCCGAGTGCAGGGATCCGCAAATCTGATCGTTCGCGGAACTCCTTGCGTTCTTCAGGCGTGCGACTGAAGGCAATCCCGTATGCCTGCCGACGTTTCCAGACGCTGATCTTCTTCTCTGGATCTTGAATATCTGCCGCAACCCCGTTGATAAACTTCTCCAGCGTATGCGATCCCTGTGCCTCAAAGAAACCCCGCGCATTGGCGTCAGTATTGATGTACACGGCATCATGTTGCTTCAGTTCCTCCGCGTGGGTTTCGGCCCATTCCGTCGATCCCAGCAGACCAGGTTCTTCGCCATCCCATAAGCAGTAGATGATGGTGCGCTTCGGTTTCCAGCCCTGTTTCAGGAGTTCACCCAGAGCTCTTGCTTCCTCAAGCAATGCCACTGCGCCTGAAACTGGATCTTCGGCACCATTTACCCATGCATCGTGATGATTGCCACGCACGATCCATTCATCCGGATAAGTTGAGCCCGGAATTTTTACGATGATGTCGTTCAGTTGCTTGATGTCCCAGTTTGCTTTGACGCGAAGGTGAACCTTGGCCGGCCCCGGACCGACGTGATAGGTGATCGGCAAGGCGCCACGCCACTCTTGCGGAGCTAGCGGACCTTTCAAAGCTGCCAACAGGGGCTGGGCATCGCCATAGGAAATCGGCAACACCGGAATTTTCGTGAGAGTCTTAGCGTCTTTCACTTCCAGGCGCTTCGCATCGTGTACAGCGCCCACGCCGGGTGTCAGGGGATCGCCTGGGTAGATTGGCATATCCATGACACTGCCGCGTTGCACACCGCTTTTGTTGCGCAAGCCTCCTTGCGGGAATACATCGCCGACGAAGTAGCCATCGTCCCTGGGATCCGAATAGATGAGGCAACCCACAGCGCCGTGTTCAGCAGCGACCTTGGGTTTTATGCCGCGCCAAGATTCCCCGTAACGCGCGATGACAATGGCGCCTTTGACTGAAATCCCGAGACGGTCCAGGCGCTCATAATCGGCAGGCACCCCATAATTCACATACACGAGAGGCGCAGTGACG
>Ga0136846_1238638_pt1 | contig 25479 bp, 28 predicted proteins | sample HopSoiMetagenom2_FD_96841 | JGI IMG/M metagenome (GOLD analysis project Ga0136846, IMG submission 96841) | Grasslands soil microbial communities from Hopland, California, USA - 2 Assembly 2016 (version 4) | ecosystem: Environmental > Terrestrial > Soil > Grasslands | place: USA: Hopland... | reverse complement strand
GTCGCCCTCATGCAGTTGCGCTTCGCTTCGTTCGTCGTGATCAACTTACGGCGGGACTTGCACCCACAAGAGTGCGCCCATGCTGGGCGCACATGAAAAAGGCCCGCTCGATGCGGGCCATTGGTAGATCAGGAAGGACGATCAGGTGCCCAGGCGGCCCTCGATCTTCGCCTTCGTTTCCGTCAGTTCCTGCGGCAGGTGATACGCCAATTGCTGGAACAGTTCGGTGTGCAGGCCGAGTTCGGTCTGCCAAGCCCCATTGTCGATGCTCGTGACCTGCTCGAACTGCTCGGGCGTGAAATCGAGTCCGGTCCAGGTGATATCGCTGTAGTTCGGTGTCACACCGAACACGTTCTCGGCGCCTTCACCCTTGCCTTCTACGCGCTCGATCATCCATTTCAGCACGCGCATGTTCTCACCGTAACCCGGCCAGACAAACTTGCCGTCCGCGCCTTTGCGGAACCAGTTCACGCAATAGATCTTGGGCACCTTCGCGCCGCTGGATTCCAGCTTCTTGCCAACGTCCAGCCAATGCTGGAAGTAGTCGCTCATGTTGTAGCCGATGAAGGGCAGCATCGCGAACGGATCGCGGCGAACAACGCCCTGCTGGCCAGCCGCGGCAGCGGTGGTTTCGGAGCCCATGGTCGCGGCCATGTACACGCCTTCGACCCAGTTGCGCGCCTCGGTCACGAGCGGCACGGTGGTCGAGCGGCGACCACCGAAGATGAAAGCATCGATCGTCACACCCGCCGGGTTGTCCCACTCGGGGTCCAGCGCCGGGTTGTTGGTCGCGGCCACGGTGAAGCGGGCGTTCGGGTGCGCGGCCTTGGCACCGGTTTCCTTGGCGATTGCGGGTGTCCAGTCCTTGCCCTGCCAGTCAATGAGGTGCGCTGGCGGGGTGTCGGTCATCCCCTCCCACCACACGTCGCCAGCGTCCGTCATCGCAACATTCGTGAAAATCACGTCGCGCTTCAGGCTGGCCATGCAGTTGAAGTTGGTTTTCACGTTCGTGCCAGGTGCGACGCCGAAGTAACCCGCTTCCGGATTGATCGCACGCAGCTTGCCGTCGGCGCTGGGCTTGATCCAGGCAATGTCGTCACCGATGGTGGTGACTTTCCAGCCGCCGAGGCCGGCGGGTGGAATCAGCATCGCAAAGTTGGTCTTGCCGCAGGCGCTCGGAAAGGCCGCCGCCACATGGTGCTTCTTGCCCTCGGGGCTTGTGACGCCGAGGACGAGCATGTGCTCGGCGAGCCACCCCTGGTCGCGGCCCATGGTGCTGGCGATGCGCAGCGCGAAGCACTTCTTGCCTAACAATGCGTTCCCGCCGTAGCCAGAGCCATAGCTCCAGATTTCATGGGTTTCGGGGTAGTGGACGATGTACTTGGTGGTATTGCAGGGCCACGCCACGTCCTTCTGACCAGCTTCCAGCGGCGCACCAACGGTATGCACGCAGGGCACGAACTCGCCGTCTTCGCCCAGCACATCGAGCACGGCCTTGCCCATGCGGGTCATGATCTTCATGTTGACGACCACGTAGGGGCTATCGGACAGCTCGATGCCGATGTGGGCAATGGGCGAACCTAGCGGGCCCATGCTGAAGGGCACCACGTACATCGTCCGGCCGCGCATTGAACCCCTGATCAGGGCGTTATCACCGGTCTGGAGCAGCTCGCGCATTTCGGCGGGCGCCATCCAGTTGTTCGTCGGGCCTGCGTCTTCCTTCTTTTCGCTGCAGATGAAGGTACGGTCCTCGACGCGCGCCACGTCGCTCGGGCTGCTGCACGCCAGGTAGCTGTTGGGGCGCAACTCGGGGTTTAGCTTCTTGAAAGTGCCTGCCGCAACAAGCTGGGCGCAGAGCCGGTCGTATTCGGCAGTACTGCCGTCGCACCAATAGACCTCGCGGGCCTCGGTCAATGCCGCGATTTGCGCGACCCACTCAACCAACCGGGTATGGCGGACGTAGGCGGGCGTGTTCAAGCGCAACCCTTCCAGCACGGGACGGTTCATGGCAGTTCCAATCATCAAAGTCAAAAAAGCGGAATTGGGAAAGCCCTGCGAAGGCCATCTGCGCCGGGTGTGCCTAGACACACCATCTCAAGACTTGCCCAATGCCGCTTCGGGCCGGCGGGTGCACGATTGGATTACCGCCAGTTACCAGCAGTCCGCACCCTGATAGGATGTTTCACGCCTGGAATTGATTGTCTTCCCAGTGTAATTGGCTGGTAACCACCGGATTTCGGGGGGGGTCATGCATTTGCGGTATGACTTTATGCACGCCCATCTTGTCCGACGAACTCCGCCTGCTCGCTTGAGGCCACGAGCAGCAATCGGCAGGCCTGATGCGTAAGATGCCGCGATGACTTCGCGCCGATATGCCCTGATCAGATTGACCACCGCTGCCGTCTTGGCAGGGCCCGCCTTTGCCCTGGCCGCCCAACGCCAATCGCTAGGCGACCCACTGCGGCTTGCTGTCGACGACGCGCTCTTCGATTCAGGCCTGGCCGCCTCCTTGCAGCGCGCTTTCGGACGTGACACTGGCGTCGCGGTTCAGTTGCTACACGGCCCGGCTTCCGGCGTCTTGGAAGCGCTGGAGCGCGGCGAGCACGATGCAGCGCTCACCAACTCACCAACGGTCGAAGAGTCCCTGGACAAGCAAGGCCTGGTGCACGACCGGCACGCGATTGCCCGAAGCGACTTTCTGATCGTCGGCCCAAAGATCCTCGCCAAACCCCTGGCGGCAGGTGGTGACGCGGCATTGGCCTTGTCTCGCCTGTCACAAGCGCAAGTGCCCTTCATCACGCGGGCCGACGGGTCTGGCACCCACCTTGCCGAGTTGTCGATGTGGCGCGCCGCGCGCATCGCACCGGTGGCGCCCTGGTACCTGAACGCCGACAAAGACTCGCCACTGCTGACGCAGGCTGCGCAGCACAATGCTTGCGCCTTCGTGGAACGTGGCGTGTGGCTCGCGAGCGGCTCCGGGATGGTCGGAAAAGGCTACGGCATACTTGCCGAAGGCGATCCACGGCTTGGCGTCGATGTGCACGTGATGCGCACCTTCCGAGCCGAGCGTCAGCACCCAGCCGGGAAGTTGTTTGTGGCGTGGCTCACCGGCCCGAAAGGCCAACGGGTTGCGGCATCGCACCGCGGCTACAGGGCAGCATTCAAGAACTGAACTCCGGAGCGGAACAGACATGCGACGTCGAGATTTCATCGGTGCGTCGATGGCGGCGCTCGGCATGCAGTACGCCCTTGCGCAAAACGATGCGGCCCGGATCGCCGCGGCCAGCGACCTTCAGTTCGCGCTGCCTGAAATCGCCACCCGATTTCAGGCGGCCACGCCGCATCGCGTCGAGTTCAGCTTCGGCTCGTCCGGCAACTTCGCGCGACAGATTCAACAGAGCGCCCCGCTCGATCTCTTCTTTTCGGCCGATGAGTCCTTCGTGCTGCAACTGGCCGACGCAGGCTTTACACGCGACCGCGGACTGCTTTACGCCATCGGACGAATCGCGCTCATCGTCCCCACCACTTCCACCATCGCACTCGACGAGCGCCTCGACGGCCTGCGCCGCGACTGGGTGCAGGTGCGCCGGTTTTCCATTGCCAATCCCGAACACGCGCCCTATGGCCGCGCAGCACGCGAGGCATTGCAGAAGCTGGGGCTATGGCAACAGGCGCAAGACCGACTCGTGCTGGGTGAGAACATCTCGCAGGCGACGCAGTATGTGAGTACCGGCGCGGCGCAAGCCGGCATCACCGCCCTGTCGCTTGCCCTCGCACCGCCGGTTGCGGCCTTGACCCGCCAATTGATGCTGCCTGATGCATTGCATCAACCCCTGCGGCAACGCATGGTCCTGCTAAAGAACGCACGGCCGGCCGCCACCGCGTTCTACGAATTTCTCGCGACGCCCGCCGCGCGCTCCATCCTTTCGCGCTACGGTTTCACCGCGCCGGGCGGCAGCACTTGATGGACTGGGATGCGGCGCGCGTTTCGCTCTTGCTCTCGGGTCTTACGGCACTGACACTGCTGCCCGCGAGCCTTTGGGTCTCGCGCTGGCTCGCGACCAGCACGTCGCGATCGCGCCCCCTCATCGAGGCCGCGCTCCTGTTGCCCTTGCTGCTACCACCGACGGTCATCGGGTTTTATCTTCTGACGAGCCTGGGCGGCGCTTCGACCGTCGGAACATGGCTCGCGCAGCACCTCGGCCTGCATCTCGTCTTCACCTTCGAGGGCCTGCTCTTCGCAAGCTGGCTCATCAACCTCCCTTTCATGATCCAACCGCTACAGCGTGCTTTCGCCGCCGTCCCGCGCAGCGTGCGCGAGGCGGCCTGGGTGTCAGGCCTGAGCGACTGGCGCACCTTCTGGCGCATCGAGCTTCCTCTTGCCTGGCCGGGCGTGCTCGCGGGCGCGGCCCTCACCTTCGCCCACACTCTCGGTGAATTCGGCGTGGTGCTGATGGTCGGCGGCAACATTGCCGGGCAAACGCGCACGCTATCGATCGCGATCTACGACCGAGTGCAGGCCTTCGACAACACCGCCGCGCAACAAATGTCGCTGGTGCTCGTGGGCCTGTCGCTTGCGGCGCTGGCCATCGTTTTTGCGCTCGGGCGACGCAACCCGCTGCAGGAGCGCTGATGCTGTCAGTCGAAGTCTTTCAGACGATGCCGGTACCGCTGGCAGCGCGCTTCGATTGCAGGCCGGGTGAGCTGGTCGCGTTGGTCGGCCCCTCGGGCAGCGGCAAGTCGACGCTCTTGCGATGCATCGCCGGGCTGATGCATCCGTCGCGCGGTCGAATCTCGTGCAACGACCGAATCTGGTTCGACTCCGAATCGAAGCTGCGCCTTGCGCCGCAGCAGCGCCGCGTGGGTCTCGTGTTCCAGCACTACGCGCTGTTTCCTCACCTCAGCGCGCTAAGCAACGTTGCACTCGCATCGGCACGGCCCGACGCGGATACTCACGCAGCCGATCTGCTCGGTCGGCTCGGCCTCGTTGGCCTCGCCGAACGGCGGCCATCGGAACTGTCGGGTGGTCAACAACAGCGTGTCGCCCTCGCCCGCGCGCTGGCGCGCGAGCCGGACGTGCTGCTGCTCGACGAACCGTTTTCCGCCGTCGACCAGCCCGCCCGCCATGAGCTCTACCGAGAGCTGGCCGAACTGCATCGCGCGGTCGCCCTGCCCATCGTGCTCGTCACACACGACCTGCACGAGGCGCGCCGGCTTGCAGACAGAATGGTGATCATCGACGGAGGCACCACGCTGCAACAGGGCACGCCGGCGCAGGTGCTCTCGCAGCCTCGCAACGCGCGCGTGGCCGAACTTGTGGGCATTCAGAACCATTTCGAGGGCGTGTTCCTGCACGGCAGCGAAGCGGGGTGGGGCCGGCTGCAATGGGGTGCCGACGGCGGCACGGAACTACATGTCCGCGACAAGGGCCGCATCGAAGAAGGCGCGGCCGTGAGCTGGGTCGTGCCTGCGGAGCACATTGGCGTGCACCGCCATGCCCCGCGCGGGCCGAACGTGCAGCGCGCGCGCTTGTCGGAAGCCCTGCCGCTCGGCGACATCGCGCTGTGCCGCTTCGACATGTTGAACGTCCGCGCCGCGGTGCAGTTGCATCAGACGACGGCACAGTTGCAGCGTGGCGAGTTGGTCGTTGGCGAGGAAGTGTTCCTGCAATTCGACCCATCGGGCGTGCACATCATGCCCAGGCATGTTGGTTTGCGGTGGCGAAAAGGCGAAAAAAGAACTCTCAGCCTCTGAGAGGCTGAGAGTATTTCGAACGTGTCCGAGCAGCACGTCAAAAGGCGCCTGATCTAGGCGCAAAGCGCAGCCATAGCATGGCTATGGCGAGCATTTGCAACGACGAGCAGGGGGCTTTTGGCGTGATGAGCGGGCATGATCGAAATACTCTCAGCCTCTAAGCAGCCACCTCGGGCATCATCGTCGAATGGCATTCACGCTTCGCAGCATCAACATCGCTCGTGCCCGCTCGGTGCAGATCGACGGGCAGCCGGTGATGACCGGCATTTTCAAGACCGCGACGCAGGGATCCGTCGTCGTTCGACCCATGGGGCTCGAAGGCGACGAGCAGGCCGACCTCTCGGTTCACGGCGGCTTGGCCAAGGCGATCTACGCCTACCCTTCGGAGCACTATCCGTTCTGGCAATCAGTGCGCGCACAAGCCAAGGTGTCGGCGTGGGACGAACTGCTGCAATCCGGCGCTCTTGGAGAAAACCTCACGATCTCCGGACTCGTCGAGAGCGATGCATTCATCGGCGACGTGCTGCGCTTTTCCGGTTGCGAACTCGCGATCAGCGGGCCGCGATTTCCATGCTTCAAGTTCAACGCCGCGATGGGCTTCAATCAAGCGGTCAGGCTGATGGCCCAAAGCGCATGGTGCGGCTTCTACCTTGCCGTGCGCATTCCCGGCACGCTGCGGGCCGGAGAGTCATTCGAGCTGATTCCCGGCCCGCGCGACGTGGGCATTCAAGAGTTGTTCCGCTCCAAGTTGGACCGCGCGAAGCGGTCGTAGAGTGGGTCATGCGAAGCGTGCCCACCCGAGGCACGTGAACCATAGTCGAACTCGGCGTGGCTGGGTCAAGGAGAAGGCGATTACATTCCCACCATGCTCGCCTACAGACATGCCTTCCACGCGGGCAACCACGCCGATGTGCTCAAGCACACCGTTCTGGCGCTGGTGCTGCGCTACATGAACCAGAAAGACAAGCCCTACCGGCTGGTCGACACGCACGCCGGCGCCGGCGGCTATTCGCTCGAGGGCCGCTACGCACAGAAGAAGGGCGAGTTCGAGCAAGGCATCGGACGCCTGTGGGACCGCAACGACTTGCCCGAAGCCGTGGCCGATTACGTGTCCATGGTCCGCACCTTCAACCCTGGCGGTCGCCTGGAGCAATACCCGGGCTCACCCGCCTTTGCGCAAATGCTGCTGCGCGCGCAGGACCAGTTGCGGCTCTTCGAGCTGCACCCGACCGACTACCGCATCCTCGAGTCCTACCTCGGTCAGGTGAAGGGCGCGGAGGTGAAGAATGCCGACGGCTTCGAGGGCCTGAAGAGTGTCATCCCACCGACGTCGCGCCGCGGCGTGGTGTTGATCGACCCGAGCTACGAAGGCCACGGCGACTACGCCCGCGTCATCGCAACCCTGCGTGACGGACTCACCCGCTTCGCCGAGGGCGTGTACATGGTCTGGTATCCGCAAGTGCAGAAGGTCGAGGCGGCAGAGCTGCCTCGGCGATTGGAAGCACTCGCTCCCAAGGGCTGGCTGCACGCTCGGCTCACGGTGCAAGTGCCCGACAGCCAAGGCTTTGGCCTCGCGGGCAGCGGCGTGTTCATACTGAACCCTCCCTACACTCTGCATGACGAACTTCTGAAGGTGCTGCCGTACTTGGTCGACGTGCTCGGCCAATACGACGAGGCCGAATACCTGCTCGAGCAACGCACATCCTGATTGCACTTCTTACGTAAAGTGTCACTCCACCACGCGGCGCGCTTCTTGCTGCTATAGCAGCATGTGGCCACCGCAAAGCATTTGGGCAAGAGCCTCCTTCATCGCAGGCATGGTCGGCATCGCGGGACTGTTCAGTGGTTGCGCGGCGACATCCGTGATGTCCTTCGCATATGAACAGGCACACCCGAACGAATGCGTCAGCGCAGGATGCGCAGCAAGGGCCATCCTGGTTTACGCCGTGGACAAGGCCACCGAGGGCGACCCGACGCCTTGCTACAAGCTGAATTCTGTTGAACGGGCATTGAATGCGCGCTGCGGCGAGTATCAACCTGGCAGCTTGTTGACAAAAGATGTCACCGCCTCGGGTTTACCCAAGTGCCCACTGATCCTCGCGACCCGCGACCCGCAGCTGTGGCCGATGCTGCCCGAGTTGCTGTCCAAGGGCGCCACGCCCGAGGCTTGCGATCAGCCGCCGCTGATCGCCTTGGCACAAGCCTCGCCCTGCCCCGATTTCGCCGCGGCGTCGTCCAAATCGCTAGACTCCTTGCGCCGGCTTGCCGTGGCCGACGCCCGCACCATCCATCATGACGTGGTGCGCATGCTGAGCTGCCCTGCCGCACGAAACGTTGGCCTCAATACTGTGCTCGACGCATGGCTCGCGCAGGGTCTGCTTCCTTCGCGCGGCCTGACTTTCAGCCCCCTGTCCGCGGTGCACCCGGACTACCTCGCATCGGACTTTGCCCGATCGCTCGAAGCGCAAGGGCACACCGCCCGTGCCGGACTCGGCGCTTACGACGGCCAGCTTCCTTCCGGCTTTGACGTGGCATTGCACGATGGCAATCGGGCAGCGCTCGACTGGTGGCTGGACCGTGTCCCCAGCCTCGTCAACAGCGTGCCACCGCGTCAGGCCAATCAACTGCCGTGGATTCCGCTGGCTCGCGTCCTGACGCCGACCTATCTCGCGAAGCCTGAGCAACAAGCCAAACTGGTGGCCTATCTGATGTCGCGTGGTGCCGACCCGTGGAAGTCGCTGCCGCACGATCCGGGTCACACGGTGATGAGCTACGCGAAGCAGATGAACAGTCCTTCGCTTTCAATGCTCGAATCGCCGCAGGTTGCGGCGTCTCCCTCGGCGGCCAGGGTGAACGCCGCTGCCGCGGGAGCAGGCGGCGCGGCAGCCATCGCAGCGCCGTAAGACTCAGGCATCTCCCTCAGCGACTATTTCGCTGTCGGCTGACTGTGTGCCTGCTTGAGATTGTTCATCCAGTCCGTCCAGTCCATCGGCCCCGTCTCGTAGCGCTTCTTCAGGTTGCCAAGCACGTAACCCCAGGCGCGGTCGAAATAGGCATAGGCCCTGTCCCATTCACCACCATCGCCCCAACCGAGGTGCGTGAGCGTGACCTTGGTGGACTTGCCGTCGATATCCACCAACCTCACGATGACGAAGGTGCGTTGCTGACGCGCCTCCGGCAGCGACGGCGGCGCGTTCCAGTCGAAGCTCAACATCTTCATCGGCTGCAAGGCCATGTAGCGCATGTCGTCGGCGCCCTTCATGCCGGACTCGGCCAGCGGATCCATGTGGATGTGGAAGGCACCGCCCACGCGAGGATCGATCTCGGCCTGCGGCGAGAAGAAGGCCTCGATGCCGGCCCTGGTGGTCCAGCTTTGCCACACTGCGGCCACGGGCGCCGCGACAACGACTTCTTTTTCAATGGCGCGCTCTGCGCCGAAAGACGAGACAGATAGGCACATCAATAGCAAGCAGATCAGCTTGTGCATCAAAACTCCTGAACAGATTGGGAGGCAAACTACCATCGCGCCCATGGACGCTCCAGCCACATTGTCGACCGGCCCGCTGGCCGGACTCCGGGTGATCGAACTGGGCCAGCTCATCGCCGGCCCCTTCGCCGCCAAGACGCTCGCCGACTTCGGCGCCGAGGTCATCAAGATCGAGCCGCCGCGAGGCGGCGATCCGCTTCGCCAATGGCGCTTGCTGCACGAAGGCACGAGCGTGTGGTGGCAGGTGCAGTCGCGCAACAAGAAGAGCGTGTCGCTCGATCTGCGACAGCAAGAAGCACGCGACATCGTGCGTCAGCTGATCGATGAAGCCGATGTGCTGATCGAGAATTTCAAACCCGGCGTGATGGAAGGCTGGGGCCTGTCATACGAGGAGCTCAGCCGCACGAATCCGAGGCTGGTCATGCTGCGCATCAGTGGCTATGGGCAGACGGGCCCGTACAAGGATCGGCCGGGTTTCGGTGTCGTGGCAGAGGCGATGGGCGGGCTTCGCCACCTGACCGCGGAGCCTGGTCGCGTTCCGGTTCGCGTGGGGGTGAGCATTGGCGACACGCTTGCATCTCTGCATGGCGTGATCGGCGTGTTGATGGCGTTGCACCATCGTGCGCAATCGGGGTGCGGACAGGTGATCGACGTGGCCTTGTACGAGGCCGTCTTCAACTGCATGGAAAGCCTGCTGCCGGAGTACAGCGCCTTCGGTGCCGTGCGTGAGCCCGCTGGCTCGGCGCTGCCGGGCATCGCCCCGAGCAATGCCTATGCATGTGCCGACGGCTGGGTGCTGGTGGCGGGCAATGGCGACTCCATCTTCAAGCGCCTGATGACCGTGATCGGACGCAGCGATTTCGCCAACGATCCAGCCCTCGCCGGCAATGCGGGCCGCGTGGCACGGGTCGCTGATATCGACGCCGCGATTGGCGCCTTCACGATCGATCGCACGGTCGTCGACGTGCTCTCGGCGTTGAACGCGGCACAGGTGCCCGCAGGCCGCATCTACACCGCGCGCGACATTGCCGAAGACCCCCACTATCGCGCCCGAAACATGATCGAAGAGGTAACCACATCGGATGGTCTGCGTGTCGAGGTACCGGGCATCGTGCCCAAATTGAGCGCGACACCCGGGCGCATCTCGCGGCGCGCCCCAACGATTGGCGAGGACACAGATTCGGTACTTCGGGAGATCGGCGTGACGCCCGAGCAACTGTCAGCGTTGCGCGAGCGCGGCATTGTGTGAATTGGTGAATTCGCAGGCACTCATGAGGATTTCCGATGCAAACTCTCCGCGTCCAAGGGGAGTCCGGCTACCCACTTGGAAAGAGCCCGCCATGCAGCATTCAATGTTCCGTTGCGCTATCGGCTTCGTCATCGGCCTCGCGGCCACCACCGCAAGTGCCATCAACGTCAAGGTTCGAGGAACCTACGACCCGTGGCTCGCGGGCATGCCGTTCGGCAGCCACGCCTCCATCGACGATTCAGCTCCCAACGAATCGCCGGTGCTCGTGCCGCGCCTCCATTTCTCACGCGGTGGCTACGTCACCTTCTCTGGCGTGACCGGTGACACATCAAACACGCCGCAATGCTGCTTGTCTGCCGAAGGCGGCATGATGATCAGCCACCTGAGCGGCGCGGAGAACGGCATTGGCAACGCGATCGCACCGCTGGGCACACTGATGGGCGTCTTCCTTGACGACCGCCGGCCAGATTCTTTCCGCGCTCCCGGCGCACTCGACTTCTCGGGTGCAGGCGCCCTTGATTTCAAGAGGCTGTCCCCCCGCCTCAAGCAAGTGTTCTTTATCGGCGACGGTCTGGCCGCCGGCACGCTGCAACGCTTCTACGTGCCCAACGGAGCCACGCGCCTCTTCCTTGGCACCATGGACGGCTATGAGTGGAACAACAATTCCGGCGCATTCAATCTCAAGGTGAAGGTGAACTACTTATCGGAGCAAATGGCCAACACATCGGCAGTTCCCGAACCCGAGACCTACGCGCTGATGTTGACGGGCCTCGCAATGACGGGCTTCGCAGCAACGCGCCGCAGGCAGTGAGCCTGTGCATTGACGGATATTTCAATCAAGCCTTCGAAGAGCCGGCATGGCCGGCTTTTTTCCTTTGCTCTACTGCATGACCAATGGTCGGCAATGTCGCTCCTGGATACGAATTTCGCAAGGACTTGAAAAGGACTGCAATGGGCCTTAGTTTTGGTGAAGCCGGCACCTCGCAAAGCACTGTGAAATTCCTACACGGTCTGCGTTGCGCCCGCATTCAAAGCTGCCGTCAATCCGTGAAAGGAGCGCACTATGGTTTCGTCACTCTTGCGATTCCCCGGCGATGTATTCGCCGATTTCGATGAGTTGCACCGGCAACTCGACCGGGTGCTCGGCACCCGCAACGCGAGTTCGAGTATTCGCGCTGTGCAGCGCGGATCCTTCCCCGCTGTCAACATCGGCGTGACACCTGAAGCGGTGGAGATCTTCGCCTTCGCACCGGGCATCGATCCGTCCAAGCTCGACGTCACCGTCGACAAGGGTCTGTTGACCATCAGCGGCGAGCGGTCCGGTTACGCGGCCGAAGCGGGCGCCAAAGTCAACGTCTATGCAAGCGAGCGCAGCGATGGCGCATTCCGCCGCGTCGTGAGCCTGCCCGAAGACGCCAACCCGGACCGCGTGAACGCGACCTACCGCAACGGCATCCTGCGCATCCAGGTGCAAAAGCGCGAAGCATCCCGCCCGCGCCGCATTGAAGTCAAAGACGCGCGCTGATCGAAAGGAGAAACAAGCCATGAGCAATGCACAAGCACTGACCAAACGCGATTCCGCTCGCGGTGAAGCGGCTCGCCGCGACCAGGAGATCGAGGCGCCAGCGTTGATTCCACTGGTCGACATCTCGGAAGATGATTCGGGCATCACGCTCATCGCCGACCTGCCCGGCGCGAGTCGCGAGACGCTATCGCTCGACGTCCACGGCGACACCTTGACCATCGAGGCGCCGATTGCGCTCGAAGAATCTGACGAGCTGAAAGCCGTGTACGCTGAGGTACGTTCCGGCCGCTATCGCCGCAGCTTCACGCTGAGCCGCGAGCTCGACAGCAGCCACATCGACGCCACGCTGAAAGACGGCGTGCTGACCCTGCGACTGCCCAAGCTCGAACAGGCCAAGCCGCGCCGCATCGAAGTGCGGCCCGCATGATGTTCCCGATTAGCTAGGGCGCAACTCGGAACAACTGCACCGCCCCCGTTCGGGCTGACCCTTCGACAAGCTCAGGACAGGATACGCCTCACGGCGTATCGAACGCCTCCTCCCGCGGTCGCAGCCCGAACGGATTACTCTGATTCCCTACGCGCTTGTGTTTCGCTGAAATCGCGGAACGCGGCCACAAGCGCACGCCGACCACGAGCATGTAGGCCAATACCAATACCTACGCGCTCAGGTCTCGCTTGAGATCGCGGAATGCAGCGAACAGCCACGACCGCATGCCGACCACGAGCGTGTAGGGCCGACGTTGTGACGCCTGCAGCTTCTGGTCGGCCAGATGCTGCTGCGCAAAGTCCTGGCCCACGCGCTGCAGCCGCTCGACAAAGGCTGAGGCTTGGCTGGGACTGATCTGTCCGTACACCAGGGTGAGCAATTCACCTTCTCCATCGAACCCGCCGCTGTAATAGTCATTGACGACGTGCTTTCGAAAGTACTCCATCACGGGGCCGTGCGGCCGCCAACGAAAGCCTTTGGCCACCTTCAATCGATAGCGATTGAGCGGCCGCAACTCAATGATGCCCAGTCGATCAAGTGCGACGAGGTACGCCACGCATTCGGCCTCGCTGAAGGTGTAAGTCGAGATCATCTGCTCGAAGGTCCAGTGGCTCAGGCAGCAGATGGCCAGCAGCAAGAGCTTCTTGTCGGCCACCACCGCCTTTTCCTGCTCGATGCTCATCTCGTGGCTCAAGGGCTGCGCATCTGCCACCTTGCGGGCGAGTTCCGCGAAATCCATCTTCAGCACGCGCAGCACGTCGTCAATGCGTGAGAGCGGCATGTCAGCCTTTGAGAAGACGCGCTTGATGCTCGACTCCGACATGTCGAGGTGCCGCGCCAGGTCGGCATAGGTGACGCCGGCAGCCTTCAGTTCGGCCTTCAAGGCAGCGACGAGGTCTTGGGTGGTGCTCATCGGATTCCCCAGAAAGTATCGCGACATGGTACTGGTGATGGAACCCAACGCGACCCTCCCAGGTGTGATTGATACCTACGCGTCGCCCCGCAATGATCGCGGCATGTCCAACCACCCTTTCCAACCATGAATTCCCCTGCGATCCGTAAAGACACCAAGGCCTGGAAGGCCCAGGTCTGGATTTCGTTCGCCGCCGCCGCCACGTTATGCGGCATCGGCCTGGCCTACCTGCCGGGACGCGACTTAGATCGTGCGTTCATGGTCATGGGTTACGTGTTCTGCATGTCCACCGCATTTGCGCTCGCGAAGTTCGTTCGAGACAACGAAGTGCGCAAGACCGACACGCCGATGTGGAGCCTCGTGGTCTGGGGCGGCTTCGCACTCGCGATGTCGCTGACCGGCTGGGGCCTGTACCGGATGGAAATCAATCCGACCTACAAGGCCTATCTCGGCGTGTGCTGGCTGTACCTGATTTCCTCGGTGTTCACGCTCGCGAAGACGCTGCGCGATGCCCACGAAGTTCTGCTGGCCGAAGCCCGCCGCGAAGGCATGGCGATGCGCTCAGGCCGTGACGGCGAATGACTGGAGAAGCTCACATGAAACGATTTCTTCATGCAGCCATCTCGGCGGCAATATTCGCCTCGAGCGCGGGACAAGCCAGCGCGCATCCGTCCAATGCATCGGATGCAAGCGCGCTGTCGATGTTGCCGATCGCTGTGTCGGTCGCTGCGCCGGTGATGCTTCTTTCTGCAGGCGCGACGCTGACCGTCGTCGCGGTCGAAGCCACCAGCGCAGGCACGGTGTGGGTCCTGGAACGTGCGTCCGACGGCGCGCGCGCAAGCATCACGCTGAGCGGCCAAGCGGCGACCGGCCTGTCGATCGCAGCAGGCACCGCTGTCGTCGTGACGGCGTTCAGCGCTGGCTGGGTCTTGTCCGAAGCGGGCAAGGCCATCGCCTACATCCCGAACGCGATCGGGCAATCCTTGCTTTACAACGAGCGGATCACGCGATGAGCGCGAATCTCCTGCGCCTGGCCGTTGCGGCCCTCGCGCTGACGATGGTGGCGAGCGCCCATGCCGGCAGGTCTTGCGAACAGAAGCGCCCCGACGCCGCAACAGTCATGCGCGCGATGACGCTCGCCGAGCACGTGTCGCAGCAACTCGACGCCACCGGCGCACAGGTCGTTGTGCTCGCGCGCATGGGCCAGGACCTGGGCAAGTACGGCCAGCGTTACTCCCACATGGGACTCGCCTACCGCGAAGGCAACACCTGGCGCGTCGCGCACAAGCTCAACCAATGCGGCACCGCGCAGGCGGCGGTCTATCGGCAAGGGCTGGGGGAATTCTTCCTCGACGACCTCTTCGACTACCAAGCCGGCGTCGCATTGTTGACCCCTGAGGTTCAGGCCAAGCTCTTGCCTGCGCTGCGCGACAACCGCAAACTGGCACAACTCCATACGAGTGCATACAGCATGGTCGCCTATCCCTGGGCCCAGACCTACCAGCAGTCCAACCAATGGGCGCTGGAGACTCTCGCCATGACGCAAGACCCCGGCGCGACACGACGCGACACCGCGCAGGCCTGGCTTCGCATGCAGGGCTATCAGCCCACCACCTTGCACCTGTCCGCCTTCACGCGGCTGGGCGCGCGCATGACAGCAGCGAATGTGACCTTTGACGATCATCCCAACGAGAAGCGATTCACCGATCGCATCGAGACAGTGACGGTCGATTCTGCCTTCGCCTGGCTGCAGCGCAGTGGCATGAGCCCGGCCATTCTGGCCATTCGCTGAAGGACGCATCGCGATGAAGATGAACCGTCGACATGCCCTCGGATGCTGCGCGGCTTTGGGTGCTGGGCTCTTTACGAGCTTGGCTCCGCGTGCAATGAGCTTTCGAGAAGGTCTGAGCAACCCGTGCCTGGCCGCGATGCCACCGGAGCTCGCACACCACGACATGGTGCTGCAGGCCTTCGAAGACATCGATGCGAACAAGCTTTGGGACGTCCATGCCCACCTGCTCGGCACGGGAGATTCAGGCTCGGGCTGCACGGTGAATTCGCGCATGCACGAATGGTGGCATCCGAGCGACGTGGTACGACGCAAGGCCATCATGAATGCAGCCTGCGTGGCGAGCGATGCCGTCTCTGTTGATCGTGCCTACCTGCAGCGTTTAAAGCTGCTGGCCAGCGATTTCCCCGAGGGGGCGCGCTGGTTGCTCTTCGCATTCGACCATGCGCATGACGACGCGGGGCAGCGCCGCACCGATTGGACGACCTTCCATGTGCCCAATGAGTACGCCGCCCAGATTGCCACGCAACATGCCGAGCGCTTCGCCTGGGTCGCTTCGATCCACCCGTATCGCGACGATGCCCTGCGGCGCCTTGACGAAGCGATCGGCCAAGGCGCAGTGGCGATGAAATGGTTGCCGAGCGCCATGAACATCGACATGCGGCACGCGAAGTGCCGCCCGTTCTATGACCGGCTCGCGCAAAGCGGAATGCCTTTGATCGTTCACTGCGGCGAAGAGAAAGCCGTGCCCGGCGCCGGCCGCGACGACCTCGGCAACCCTTTGATGGTTCGCCTTCCTCTCCAAGCCGGTGTACGCGTGGTGATGGCCCACGCGGCATCACTGGGCCACGCCCGTGACGTCGACAGGCCTTCGCAACCGCAGGTGGCGGCTTTCGACCTGTGGGCACGCCTGATGGACGAGCCCGAATGGCGAACGCGCCTGCATGCCGACATTTCTGCCGTGTTCCAGGCCAACCGCACACCGCAGGTGCGGCGCGCCATCGTGCAGCGGGACGAATGGCACCCTCGCCTCCTGCACGGGTCGGACTATCCGCTTCCAGGCGCCATGCCCCTGTATGCCCCTGACAAGCTCGCGGCGGAAGGCTTGATCGACACAGGCGATGTCGAGGTGCTTCGGCGAATTCGCATGCACAACCCCTTGCTGTTCGACTTCGTGCTGAAGCGCAGGGTCCGGGTCGGTGATGCACGGATTTCCAGGAACGTCTTCGAGACGAGAGGAATGTTCGCGCCGACCTGAGAATTGGGGAAGTCATTCCGAGCCAAATCCCATCACACCGCAGGTTCTCGCTTGCGGCTACATTGCCCGTCAATCAGCCCTGCTCCCAGGAGGAAACCTTGTCGTCCCCTCACGATCACCCGAATCAGTTCGCACTCCTGGGCCAGCGACGATTTGCGCCCTTCTTCTGGACGCAATTCCTCGGCGCAGGCAACGACAACCTATTCAAGTTCGCGTTCACGGTACTCGTGACATATCAGCTCCAGCTCGAATGGCTGTCGCCGAAGATGGCCGGTCTCGTGATCGGCGCATTGTTCATCCTGCCGTTCCTGCTGTTCTCCGCGACAAGCGGGCAGCTCACCGACAAGTACGACAAGACGCGCGTGATCCAGCTCGTGAAATCGCTGGAGATCGCGATCATGGTTCTGGCCGCCTGGGGCTTCTGGGTCGTGAACGTGCATGTACTGCTCGCCTGCGTATTCCTGATGGGCCTGCACTCGACGCTCTTCGGTCCGGTCAAGTTCGCATATTTGCCGCAGCACCTCAACGAGCGCGAGCTGACCGGCGGCAACGGCATGGTCGAGATGGGCACCTTCGTCGCCATCCTCTTGGGACAGGTGGCGGGCGGGCTGCTTGTCGCCATCCCGGAGGTGGGCCGGCACTATGTGGCATTCGCCTGCATCGCGATGGCGCTGCTCGGGCGAACGACCGCTCAATTCGTGCCGTCATCGCCGTCCACCGACCCGAACCTGAAGATCAACTGGAATCCCGTCACAGAGACGTTCAGCAATCTGAAGCTCGCGCACGAGAACATCGTCGTGTTCCGTTCTCTGCTGGGCATCTCGTGGATGTGGTTCTTCGGCGCGGTGTTCCTGTCGCAGCTCCCGTCCTTTGCGAAGGAAGTGCTGAACGGCAACGAGCAAGTCGCATCGCTCTTGCTGGTGGTGTTCTCGGTAGGCATCGGCATCGGCTCGCTGCTGTGCGAGGTGCTGTCGAAGCGGCACGTGGAAATCGGTCTCGTGCCGCTGGGCGCCATCGGCATGAGCGTGTTTTCCATCGACTTGTATTTCGCATCGCGAGGGCTGCCACCAGCGTCGGGGCTGTCGATCGGCGAGTTCATTCACCAAGCGGCACATTGGCGCGTGATGGCGGACCTGGCATTGCTCTCGCTCTTCGCGGGGCTTTACAGCGTGCCGATGTACGCGCTGATCCAGCTTCGCTCGCAGCCCAGCCATCGAGCTCGCATCATCGCTGCCAACAACATCCTCAACGCCTTGTTCATGATCGTGAGCGCCGTCGGTGTGGGCATGCTGTTGAAGATGGGCCTCACGATTCCACAGGTGTTTCTCGTCACCGGATTGCTCAACGCGGTGGTGGCGTTCTACATCTTCATGCTGGTACCCGAATACCTGCTGCGCTTCATTGCCTTCATCGCGACGCGCATCGTGTATCGATTCAAGGTGATCGACGACGAGCACATCCCGACGCAGGGCGCGGCGATTCTCGTGTGCAACCACGTGAGCTTCGTCGATGCGGTGCTCTTGATGGCAGCGAGCCCGCGGCCAATCCGCTTCATCATGGATCACCGCATCTTCCGGATCCCCGTGCTGGGAGCGATGTTCAGGCTTGCAAAGGCAATCCCCATCGCGCCGCAGCGCGAAGACCCTGCGGTGTACGAGCAAGCCTTCACAAGGGCACGCGCGGTACTGGCAGATGGCGAGTTGCTGTGCATCTTCCCCGAGGGTGCGCTGACCCGCGACGGCCAGTTGGGTGAGTTCAAGGGCGGTGTGATGAAGGTACTCGAGACGCACCCCGTTCCCGTGGTGCCGATGGCCTTGCGCAACCTGTGGGGCTCATATTTTTCGCGTGTGGATGGCGCGGCGATGACGAAGCCTTTTCGACGCGGCGTTTTCAGCCGCGTCGAGCTTGCGGTGAGTGAAGCCCTGCCGCCCGAGAAAGTGACGCCGTCGAAGCTGCGTGAACGCGTGGCGGAGTTGCTCGGGTCGGCGCAGGGACAGCCGAGGCAGGCGGCGGCGTGACGGTCGTTCGCATCTTGCTGGTGCTGCTGCTCGGCTTGTTCATGGCGGGTTTTGGGCTGTGCGCCGCCATGACCTGTTACTTCGCCATCATGGACAAGGCGTTCGCATGGCTCGGTTTAGCGGCTCTCCTGGCCGCCCTGACGGTTGCTTGCTTCTTCGGCATCCGAGCCCTGCTGCGCGCCAACTCCAAAGAGGAATGATCTCCGACATCCACTGGGCCGCACCGGTGCACGCGGCCTTCGAGTTCGCCGGCATCGGCATCGGCGCGGCCATGTACCGGCGCGCGCGTCGAATCGACGGGCAGGGTTCGATCATGGCGCCGAGCGGGTTTGCCGTGTTGGTCGGATTGCTGCTGGGCGCCGGCATCGGCAACAAGCTCGTGTTCCTGATCGAGCGGCCTGACGTGGTGGCGCAATGGTTGTCCGGGCATTGGATCGCGCCGGGCCAATCCATCGTCGGCGGGCTGCTGGGTGGACTGATCGGCGTGGAATTCGCCAAGGCCGCCACGCATCAGAAGCGATCGACGGGCGATCTGATGGTGCTGCCGATCGCCACCGGCATCGTGATCGGGCGCATCGGCTGCTTTCTGGCCGGCCTGTACGACGACACCTACGGCGTGGTCACGGCCTTGCCGTGGGGCGTGGACTTCGGGGATGGGCTGAACCGCCATCCGACGCAGCTTTACGAGATGCTGTTCGTCTGCGCGTGGGCGGCGCTTCTATTGCGCCAACGCAAGCGATGGCAACCTGCTCCCGGCCTGATGTTCAAGCTATTCCTGAGCGGCTATCTCGTCTGGCGCCTGGGCGTTGAAGGCATCAAGCCGGTTCTCGTCATCTATCCACTGGGCCTGAGCGGCATCCAGTGGGTCTGCATTGCAAGCCTCTTGCTGTATTTGCCCTGGGTCGTTCATTCCATCCATTTCGCCAAAGGGAGGGCGATGCCATGCAAGGATGTGCATTGATTGCGCTACTGATTTTCCTGGCGCCATTTGCCTTCTGTGCCAGCGTCACGCACGACAGTTCGGTGATGCTCGTCCCGGCAGTGCTGCTTGCTCCCTTTGTTCTGCTGGCATTGCTCGCCCACGTCATCAGCAAGAAGCGGGCCGCACGGGAAGGTGAAAACACCAAGGAGTCCGCGGACACTGTCCCCGACACCGCCCCTCTACACCGCGGCCTTGATGCCCGTGTGCGGGGGCTGCGGGACCTGCACACGAACGAACCGAAGGACGGAGATGACAATCCCCCGTAAGTCCCGCCCCTACCTCTTCTACGACACCACGCAGTCAGTCTGCACGACCTGCCTGCGCCAGATCGAAGCCAAGATCGTCTTCAAGGACGACCGTGTATTCATGGACAAATGGTGCCCCGCCCACGGCGCGCAGCGCGTGCTCCTGAGCGACGACGTCGACTACTACCGGCTCTGCCGCGAGGTGTTCGTAAAGCATCCCGAGATGCCGCAGCGCTTCGCGACACCGATGAAACACGGCTGCCCTTATGACTGCGGCCTTTGCCCCGATCACATGCAGCACGCCTGCCTGAGCGTGGTCGAGATCACTGATCACTGCAACCTGCGCTGCCCAACCTGTTATGCCTCGTCAGGCCCGGAGCGGCTGACGCATCGGTCGCTCGCCGAAGTGGAGGCAATGCTCGACGCGGTGATTGCGAGCGAAGGCGAGGCCGACGTGGTGCAGATTTCCGGCGGCGAGCCGACCTTGCATCCGCAGTTCTTCGAGATCATGGAAGCGGCCCGGTCGCGGCACCTGATGCTCAACACAAACGGCATCCGCATCGCACAGGATGCCGCCTTTGCCGAGCGGCTGGCAAGCTTGCGAACCGGGTTCGAGGTCTACCTGCAGTTCGACTCGTTGCGACGGGAGGCCTTGCTCGATTTGCGCGGCGCAGACCTCCGGCGCATTCGCGACGACGCACTCGCGAGACTGAACGCACTCGACATCTCCACCACGCTCGTCATGACCGTCAAGCGTGGCGTCAACGACGACGAAATTGGCGACGTGATCCGCTTCGCCGCCTCGCAGCCCTGCGTTCGCGGCGTGACTTTGCAACCGGTGCAAGACACCGGACGCGTCGAAGCGTACGACGAGCAGAAGCATCGCCTCACGGTCAGCGGTCTGCGCCGCCGTATCGCCGAGCAATCGGGCCTTTTCACGCTGGACGACGTCGTGCCCGTGCCCTGCAACCCGGACACACTGGCCATGGCCTACGCGATCCGCACGCGCGACGGACTCCAGCCGCTTACACGTTTCCTTGACCCGAAAACGCTCGTTGAGGGTGCCGGAAACACCATCGTCTTTGAACGCGATCCAAGCCTCAAGGACCACGTGTTCAAGCTCTTCTCGACCAACCATTCACCGGAATCGGGCGCGAGCTGCATGAGCGAGCTGATGTGCTGCCTCCCGCAGATCGCGGCACCCGCGGAACTAAGCTACCGAAGCGTCTTCCGCGTCCTCATCGTGCAGTTCATGGACGCACTGTCCCTGGACATCCGGGCGCTGAAGAAAAGCTGCATCCACATGGCTCGCCCGGATGGGCGACTGATTCCATTCGAGAGCTACAACATCTTTTATCGCGACGAGCGCGCCGGCATGCTCGATGCGCTGCGGGCCGAGCTCGATGTCTTTCACGCCGGCCGAGACGGCAAACACATCGTGGTGCCGCTGCATCCCGTCGAGTGAGAGGCTGCCTCTGAGGCGGCTGCCTCTTCTTCCCGGACAATGCCGTCCAAAGGAGATTTCCCGATGGCCTTGCCGCTGAGCCGCGGAGCGATCGTTCGCACCGCCCCTTTTGCGCTGTTCATGATCATGCTCTTCGCACGCGGCAACCTGCCCGACAACGCGCTACCCATCGATCCCCGCTGGATTTATGGCATGACTGTGTTGCTCGTGGGGGGGGTGATGGCCTGGCTCTGGCGCGAATACGGCGAGTTGTACCGGCAGAACCTTCCGACGCTCAAGGAAACGGCGCTTGCAATGGTCGTTGGCGTGGCAGTCTTCGTTGTGTGGATCAATCTCGACATGAAGCCTTTTCGCATCGGCATGGCGACGGCAACCTTCATCCCGCTCAACGAGCAAGGCCAACTTCAATGGCCGCTCATCATCGTGCGATGGATCGGCGCGGCGCTGCTCGTGCCGGTGATGGAAGAACTCTTCTGGCGATCCTTTCTCATGCGCTGGATCGACCGCCAGCAGTTCGAAACACTGCGGCCGCAACAGGTAACGATGAAAGCCATCGTCCTCTCCACCTTCGTCTTCACCCTTGCCCACACCCTCTGGCTCGCCGCCATCATCGCGGGTCTGGCCTACGCTTGGCTTTTCGTTCGCACGGGGAAGTTGTGGGTGCCGATCATTGCCCATGCAGTGACGAACGGGGTGCTCGGCCTGTGGGTGGTGAAGACAGGGAATTGGGGGTTTTGGTGACGTGGCTTCACGCTTGTAGACCGGAGCCGGCGAGGGATTAATATAACGAAAGTTATAACCATCGCCTCATTCAAATGGCTACGCTCAAAGTCACTCAAATTGGCAACTCGCTCGGCGTGATTCTTCCGAAAGAGCTTCTCGCGCGGCTCAAGATAGACAAGGGCGATGCGCTCTACATCACTGAGACACCGATGGGCGTCGCATTGACCCCGTATGACCCCAGTTTCGAACAGCAACTCGAACTCGGCCGCGAGTTCATGCGCGAGTATCGAGACACGTTTCGCGCACTCGCGAAATGAGCTGGTGCTGGGTCGACAAGCGGCTGCTCTTGTTGCTTCATGACGAGAGCTTGGCCGAGCATGGCGGTGCGACGGGCATGCGCGACGAGGGCCTGCTCGATTCGGCACTGGCCAAACCACTGAACCTGCTTGCCTACGGTGATCCGGACTTCGCGGACCTCGCGGCGGCATATGCTCTCGGACTTGCAAAGGGGCATGCATTCGTCGATGGCAACAAGCGTGCTGCGTTCCTCGCCGTCGGTCTGTTTCTCGCGCTCAACGGTCTTCGCCTCACCGCCTCGCAAGCAGACGCAACGCTCGCAATGCTGGCCCTGGCCGCGGGAGAAGTCACCCAGCCTCAGTATTCGGACTGGGTACGAAAGAACAGTGCGTCGCGCGGCCCGCAGACCGTCAATGAACCCCTCGCGACCTATCGCCCTTGAACCGCTTCACGAAACTGGTGAAGTCCCCGATGTCCAGCGCATCCCGCGCTTCTTTCATCAGGTTCAAGTAGTAGTGCAGGTTGTGGATGCTCGTGAGCATCGGGCCGAGCATTTCACCGCAGCGATCGAGATGGTGCAGGTAGGCGCGTGAGAAGCCCTTGCAGGTCATGCAGGTGCAGGTTTCGTCCACCGGGCGCTCGTCAGTCTTGTGCTTCGCGTTTCGCAGGCGCAGGTCGCCAAAGCGCGTGAAGAGGTGGCCATTGCGCGCGTTGCGCGTGGGCATGACGCAGTCGAACATGTCGACGCCCGCGGCCACGCCTTCGACCAGGTCTTCCGGCGTGCCCACGCCCATGAGGTAACGCGGCTTGTTCGCCGGCAACCGGTGCGGCGTGTGGGCGACGATGCGCTGCATCTCTTCCTTGGGCTCGCCCACGCTGACGCCGCCTACTGCGTAGCCCGGCAGATCGAGATCGACCAAGGTGGCCAGGGACTCTTCGCGCAGGTGTTCGAACATGCCGCCTTGCACGATGCCGAAGAGCGCGTTCGGGTTCTGCAGCTTGTTGAATTCATCGAGGCAGCGACGCGCCCAGCGCAGGCTCAACTCCATCGACACGCGGGCCTCGCGCTCTGTCGTGCGGTGGCCTTTTGTTTCGTAGGGCGTGCATTCATCGAACTGCATGACGATGTCGCTGTTGAGCACGTGCTGGATCTGCATGCTCGTCTCTGGCGTCAGAAAGAGCTTGTCGCCGTTGACCGGCGACGCGAACTTGACGCCCTCTTCGCTGATCTTGCGCATTTCGCCCAGGCTCCACACCTGGAAGCCGCCGCTGTCTGTGAGGATGGGCTTGTTCCAGCTCTCGAAGCGATGCAGGCCGTCGAATTGCTTGACGATGTCCATCCCCGGTCGCAACCAAAGGTGGAAGGTGTTGCCCAGGATGATCTGTGCCCCCATGGCCTCGAGCGACTGCGGCATCACGCCCTTGACGGTGCCATACGTGCCCACGGGCATGAAGATGGGCGTCTCGACGACCCCGTGGTTGAGGGTCATGCGACCGCGACGGGCGAGGCCTTCGGTCTTGAGCAATTCGAACTTCAGCATGGGGCGGATTGTCGCCGCAGGCCGGATGCCATTCGGGCTACGATGCGCGGCTTTCAGGCAAGAAGGAACAAGATGTCCATTCGCCGCTCGTTTGCGTTGACCGCGATCGCCGTCTCGATCTGGCTCGGCGCCTGCACGACAAAGCCTGTCGTCGCGCCCGAGGATGCAGCGGTCCAGCGCATCCAGAACGTCGTGGTGATCTTTGCGGAGAACCACAGCTTCGACAACCTCTACGGCATGTTCCCCGGTGCCGACGGCGTGTCCAACGCCACTGCGGCGCAGGCCACGCAGCTCGATCACGACGGCAAGCCGCTTCAAGAGTTGGTCGTCTTCAACGCCGGCAAGCCCGACGAGCGCTTTCCGCGCATGCCGAACAAGCCGTTTCGCATCGATGCGCCCCCCGTGAACCGTGCCATCGACCAGATCGTGCCGAGTCCCATCCACGCCTTCTTCCACAACCAGGAGCAGATCAACGGCGGCCAGAACAACATGTTCGCCGCGATGTCGCAAGTGGGCGGCTGGACCATGGGCTACTACGACGGATCGCAGTTCCGGCTGTGGCAATGGGCGAAGGAGTACACGCTGGCGGACCGCTTCTTCATGGGCGCGTTCGGCGGCTCCTATTTGAACCACCAGTACCTCATCTGCGCCTGCGCGCCGCGGCATGCGGATGCGCCGGCGACCATGCGCGCAGTGCTCGATGCAAACGGCAAGCTCACGAAGGTACCTGGCTCGCCTTCGGCGAACACCGCCGCAGTGCAGGTGGTGAGCCGCAGCGGCGGGCAGGTCACGTCGGACGGCTGGTCTGTGAACACCTCGCAGCCGTCCTTCCAGCCCAGTGGCATTCCGCCGGCGGATGGCGGTTCGCCCGACTTGGCCAACCCGATCGGCAGGGCGAGCAAGGACGTCCCCGTGCCACCGCAGACGGCACGCACCATCGGCGACACGATGTCGGCAAAGAGCGTGTCGTGGGCCTGGTACAGCGGTGGATGGAATGCCGCGAACGCCGAGGGGCGCCTGCCGGCGTCGGTGGTGCGCAAGGTCATCTACGCGTCGGACGAGGGCAGCCTCAATTTCCAGCCTCACCATCAGCCCTTCAACTACTACTCGCGATTTGCCCCCGGCACGAAGGCCCGAGCGGAGCATCTGAAGGACGGCGACGATTTCCTGCGCGACATGTCGGCGGGCACGCTGCCGGCCGTGTCGTTCTACAAACCGGCGGGCCGCTTCACGCAGCACCCGGCGTACACCGACATCAAGAGCGGCGACCAGCACATGGCCGATCTGCTCGACAAGCTGCGTGCGAGCCCGCAGTGGAAGAACATGCTGATTGTCGTCACCTACGACGAGAACGGCGGCTACTGGGACCATGTGCCGCCGCCATCGGGGCCGGGCTGGGGCGATCGGTTCGGGCCGGGAACGCGCGTACCGGCGCTGCTGATCGGACCGACCGTGAAGCGCGGATTTGTCGATCACACGAGCTACTACACCACCTCGATTGCCAAGTTCATCACCCGGCGCTTCGGGTTGGAGCCGCTGGCGGGGGTGAGAGAGAAGGCTGGGGATCTGAGTGGTGCGCTGCAGCCGTAGGATTAGGCTCGGAAAAGTTTCGCAGAGTTCTTCCCAGAGTCCGTTCGGGCTGAGGTATTGAAGCCCTCCACCGCGGGTTGAGGCTTCGATACCTCAGCCCGAACGGTGGTGGGTTGGGCGCGGGTTGGGCGCGGGTTGGGCGCGGGTTGGCGGCGC
>Ga0136846_1238402_pt1 | contig 25480 bp, 18 predicted proteins | sample HopSoiMetagenom2_FD_96841 | JGI IMG/M metagenome (GOLD analysis project Ga0136846, IMG submission 96841) | Grasslands soil microbial communities from Hopland, California, USA - 2 Assembly 2016 (version 4) | ecosystem: Environmental > Terrestrial > Soil > Grasslands | place: USA: Hopland... | reverse complement strand
ATCTCTTGAGCGACTGCGCGATCGCTGCCGATGCCAGCCGCGCCCCAGGGCAAGTCGAATGTCTGCTGCTCACTGAGCTGGACTCACGCTTCCGACCCACTGCAGTCGTTCCGATTTCTCCCCCGAACGACTGCTACCAGCGATAGCAGCCGGTCGTTGAGCTCGCCTAGCATCGCAGCTGAATATGGACGGCTTAGACCGAGTAGCCGTTCTTCGCTGTCTTTAGGAGAGATTGTCCGTAGCTGCTTGGCTGCTTGATCTGCCTGCTTGCGAACACGTTGATGGCCAGGGCCAGCTTCCCACGGGCAGCGGTGAGCTGTTCGAGGCCCGCCGGCGTCACAACGAGGTAACAACCCTCGCCCCACAGAGACTCCGCATCGATATCAACCGGGCCGGCATCACGCCACCAATAGAGCTTCGCGACCACAGCTCGGCTCGCGTCGAGGAAGACGCTCGGTTCTTCTTCATGCGCGCGCCAGCGAAGCCTTTTCAACCAGTTCGGGCACAACGCGAACGGATAGGCCGCTGCGTCAAAGCCCATGTCCACAGAGCAAACAACTCGCCTTACCAGCGTTGGCGCCAGTTCATTGTCGAGGGCGACGTGTTGGCCTAGCCAGACAGCGATGGGCAACGTGGCATAGCATTGGTCGAAGTCTTCCCCGTCAGTTTGTGCCGAGGGTGCTCGAAATCGGTAGAGGCGATGCTCTGACATGCGTGGCTTGAAGATTTTGATACGCGACACCTCAGCCACGACTTGCCCATCGTAATGTGCCGGGAAAGGCGCAACGTCGCTGTCGACCTCGTCAACCCACTTCTTCTCTCGCTCGGACCAACCCGCATGTCGGTCAAAGAGCGGCATCCGAATCCATTCGGGGCGCACTTGCGGGAACTTCAGCGGCCGAGGCGGAAGAGGGCAACCCAAACGCTCCAACAGCGTCGGCCTGTCGCGGCCGCTCAGCTTGCCTGCCAGCCGCAGTTCTCCCGCGACGTGGCGAAGGGCGGCAATGGCAATGTAGGCATGGGGCTTCAGGTATGTGATCTGCATGTCGAGGGCGCGAAGCTGAGCCTCAAGCCTTTTGACACCAGAAGGCCCGAATGCCTCGAGTCCGCCCCAATCTTGGATGAGCATCGCCGCGCGCCTGCGGATTGTCATCTCGTCGATGCCTGCCGCCTGCGCAAGGTGCTGTGCTGTCGAGCGCAGCATCTCGGTCCAGCCAAGCGGCGACTCGACTCGCATCGCACCAGTTCTCTCGTCCTTGAAGGCATGGTCGCCTTCGGGGGGAGCCTCCAGTTCGAGGCTATAGAAGAGAGGCAGCGGCTTCGCGTCCATGGAAACTGCTACCCCCCACCGATGCGACAACAGTGCGGCTGACTCTGCCACTGAGATATCGCGGTGACTGACCAACGCAGCCACGGCAGTGCCCAGCTCGGGTGCAAAGCCCGCGCTGTCAACAACCAGCAGCGTCCCGAGCGCTTGCAGGGGGGCATCGGAGTCGCCGGTTAGAAGTCGCCGCATCAGGGACTTGAACAGAGCTTGACCGTGTCCGGCTTGCCCTGCCAAGCGCAGCGTGCAGTTGCGTGCGTGTCGCTGAACTTCGGCGACGGGCAGCCGATAGGCAAAGTGCAGCAAGTCTTCCAGAAGATCCGTGTCGCTGAGCGGTAGCTCGCTCGGCGGGAATGGCCGTCCCAGCTGGAACTCGCGAGTGCAGGCCATCTGCTCCTCAAGCAACGACCAGATGGCCGGCCAGTCCGGCGACGCGCTGATCACTGGCAATATTGAATCCAGCTCTGTGAGAAGCGACTGGGTGTTCTCCTGACCCGCCGTCACTGAATCGACGATGTTCTCGAAGGCGGCACGGGACGTGGATGGTCCCTCCAAGAGCTTCTTCGCCTCAAAGTAGAGGAAGTTTCCGCCGCCCATCCATTGGCTCCAGGAACTCCAGGGGTCCTTGCTTGTCTCGTAGTCCTGAATCAGCTTCTTGGCGTACTCAACCTCACCCGCCGCAGCCAACCGCTTCACCATCAGGAAGCGGCAACGCGCGTCGTCCCGCAAGATCTGCCATCGCTCAAAAATCCTCCGCACCAGATGAAGCGGAGCTTTCTCGGCCAGAACTTTGAAACGGTACGGGGCGTTGTAGTTCAGCTCGTCGCCATCCGCTTCAAACGCGCGCTCAAGCTCCTCGAGAGTGGCCTCCGAGTCGTACTTGCTGGGCGTAGACGAGCGTCGAGGTTCCGGCGCGTCTGACATCCATCGGGCTATAGCGGCTTCAAGTTCCGCGGACGAGAACCCATGTCTTCCGGCCGCGGTGCGAAGGCGCTGGAGCAGTGCGACCCTCTCGTGTGCAGTGCTGGTTACCTGGATCGCCCCCAATCGCATCAGCGTGAGCGGCTCAATCTTGCCGGGGCCCGCAGCGTCGGCGGCGATGTCGATGAAGTCCCCGACGTGGTACGGATCCCGGTAGTACGGTTCCATGTAGAACGGTAGGCAGAGCCCGCACCAGACGGTAGCGCAAGGCAAGACGAGGTCAGGGCTCCGCCTGGCCATCCCGGTCATGAGTAAGTCGACGCGGTTAGGCCAGCCAATCAGATGCCAATCCGCCAGTGTCTTTGACACCTCGAAGCCGAAGCGAGGCCCGACCTGCATCGCTTCCTCAATGAGCGACATCGTCAGGCGATGCGCGGCCGAGGACCCTTCGGTTTCGGTCATGCCGCCGACCTGGCGCATCAAGTTTGAGACCCGCTTGACACGGCTCCCCGGGTCAGCGGTGTTGGCAAGGTCCAGGATGTCTCGCCACATCGCGTACTGTGGGTCTTTCTTGGGAGCCAGAGCGTAGCCAAGGCATTGCTCGGGAACTGTCGCCAGCAACTGTTTCGCACGTTCTACGTCCCCGACCGCAGCTAACGCGATGGCCAGATCCGCCAACCCGTCAATCTGTTCGCTCGGCGTGCTCTCTTGAAGCTCCGTCACGAGGGCGTTGAGCCGGTCGACAGCCCCCGCACGGTCACCGTCAACCCGATACGCATCGACGGCCAACCGGCGCCGCAGGTACGCAGTACCCCGCAGCGTAGATGAAGCGATGGCTGCGTCAATCTCTCGAAGTACGGCGCGGTACTCATCCTCGCCACATTTGGCGCCGAGCCTCAGCAGCGCTTGCGCCAGCACGGGGATCGCTTTGAAGGCCTGCTCGATGCGATATGACTCGCTACCGGCTTCGGACGTCAGACGTAGCACGTACCCAAGGGCGACGCGGGCTTCGACCTGGATGCTGCCAGCCGGCACGGTCGCGCTGTCGACGGCGGCGCGACCTAGAAGCACGCCTATCGCCGAGGCGTGCTGCTGGAACGGATGAAGGAAGGAGTGCTTCGACGGCGTCGCGCTTGGCAGCGGCTTGTTGAGCAGCGTGCAAAGCCTTGCGTGATGCATGACCGCGCCGACCAGATCACCAAGCCCAGCTAGGTCCGTTTCGTCGTCGCACATGGAGATCATCGGTGCGACCAACTGGTCGAACAGGGCCTCGGCTAGGTCACGACGGCCAGCCTGGAATGCGATCAGTGCCATACGGCGGCGGTAGCCGTTGGGCACCTCTTGGAAGCCAGGAAGGGCGGCAGCAGCGTCAAACAGTGCGAGCGCTTGCGCGACGTCGCCGCGCTGACTTGCGGCAAGCCCTGCGTGAACTATTACGGACGGCTTGTCTTCGTCGGCTATGCCGAGCTCGCTGCAGAGTTCCCGTGGGTCGGCGCCAACCTTCCGAAGGAGCGTCGCCTCTGCGGCTTCCCTCCTCAAATGCTGGCGCAGCGCGGCAACAGTTTCTGTGTCCAGCTTTTCGGGCTGGCGTAGCCCCTCTGCGGCGAGGTGGTCAATCGCGGTCCGGATCTGCTCCGTGTCTCGGAAGTCGACTGCGCGCCTTGCCCACCTCTCGAATTCCTTGATGTTGTGGTCGTGCCCGTGGTTCTCGAACTTGGACGTATGGAGCTGCGAAAGTGGCTCGAGGCTTTCAAATAGCTCCTTCGCGCGCTCGAAGTCGCCTCGCGCCAACAGGGCGTCGATTACCTCGTAGCCCTGGCTGGGGAAGTCCTGCACGAAAGAGAGGGCTGAATCAATGTCTCCGACCGCCAGCATCGCCAGCGGAAGCTGGTTGGCATACTCAAGGGCTGTTTCGCGCCGGCCTACTTCGTCACGGCACAGCAGCAGCCGTGTGAAGGCGGTCGCATCGTGCGTTCCACGCACTGCTAGCAGAGCCAGCCGGATATCAGCGTGGATCTCGGCGATAGAACGCCCGTCAGCCAGTTGCTGCCTGAAGCGAGCGGGCATCGCCAGCGCAAGTACCTCGGTACCGTCGCCGGCACGGGCGCGGTAGCGCAGCTCAAGCCACCGCTGCGCCGATTCGTGCGGCGCGTTCTTCGCCAGCTCGGCGAGTTCGCGATACACGCGCTGGGAATATTCGGCGTCGACGCTTCCGAGGCGGGCTCGCGGTTGAGCGATGATGAACAGCCTGAAGCTGTTGTGGAAGACGTTCCATCCCTGGGGTGAACTGCGGAGGAGGTGCCGTGCAACGACCAGGGCGCGCTCAATCGCGGACTCCTTGACCACCGTGGCCAGCAGCCGCAGGTCCATGGGCGCCTCAGCCCGGGCGATGAAGCCCAGTACGTCCATGGCATCGCTGTCGCTTGCGATTTCGCGCCAAGCGGCGGTATACACGGTCTCAATGTCGCCGTCGAACGGCATCCCGCCACTGAGCAGGTGCTTGCGGCCGGCTTCGTCCGCGTGCAACAGCGCCTGGATCAAGTAGCGCGTTGCCAGAGGGTGGCCATGCGTGAGCTTGCTCAGCTCCAATCGCGATATGTCGGCAGGCAGACCAAGCGCATCCGCCATCCGGGCGGCCTCCTCGCGGCCGAGGGGGCTCATGAGAACCAGCCGATCGCTCTTCTCCGCTTGTTCCTTAACGGCGGGCTTCAGATTCGCGAGATCCAGCCGCTGCGTGCCGAGGACGAACACAACACCGTTTGGGATGGCCGCCGGAAGAGGTAGCTCGCCCAGCAGCGAATTGGTCGGCCGCTCTTCGCGAGGCACATGGTCGAGCCCGTCGACGACGATGATCGTTCGGATCCCGTCGCGGTCGAAGCGCTCCCCAGCCTGCCTCACCAGGACGCCGAACTGCTCGCGTCGCTCATGCAGCGAGTCATCGCGAAGACGCAGCCCAATCAAACCGCTGTTGCGCAGCTGCGTGCCGACATCGGTCAGAAAGTTGTCGGCCTCTCCGCGACCCACGCCCTGGGCAGCGCCTGGCACGTACGCCAGGTAGCGAACAAGCCGGATATTTGCTTCGGTGGCTAGCGCGATCTGCAGGAGGGTGGATTTCCCTGAGCCAGGCGGACCTACGAGTGAGACGTAGCCTTGGTTGGCGGCATGCAGCGCGGCCAGCAGCTTGACCTCAGTGTCCCGGTTGCGCTGGACATAGGCGCCGACTGGAAACCGGTGGATGAGCAGGGTCTTGGCGGGATCGCGCCAGCCAAGCTCACGAAGCAGCTCGTCACGCCTCCACCTGTCCTTGTCGCGTGCGTCGGCGACCAGCCTGGGCAATACGCCGGCAATCTCCGATGCCTGTCGGGCCTGCTCGGCGTTCAGCTTGTGCGACTGAATGAAGTCCGCCGCAGCGCCGTACACCACACGGAGGCTGTGCAAGAACCGTTCGAAGTCGCCATCGCTTAGGCCGGCTTCACGGCGCAGGTGGTCGATCAGTCGGCTCCATTCTGACGCGTTCCAATCCGCTAGCGACCAATTTGCATGCTGCTGGAACTCTTCAAGGAATGCCGCACTGTGAGGCGGCGTGCCGTCGCCTGGTTTGTCTGTAGTCGATGGAAAGTCGTTGACTACCAAGCGAATCTCGACACGGCTTCCCGGGTTGTCCTTGCGCAGGCACTGCCAAGAATGAACCAGGGGCTTCCAGAGGCCGTTGGCGCCAGTAAACAGCGTCTCAACAGTGAAGCTTCTCGGGAACTTAGACGTCTTGAACTGGTGGCCGACCACCAAGCCATCGAAGCCGAGTACCAGGTCATCGGCAATACCCGCGTTGCGGTCGGCAATGCCGACCCAGAGCAGCTCGTCGCGCTCGAGCGCTGCGTATATAGCTGCGCCCGCCCTCTCATACTGGCCGACGTATCCACGGAGTGCTCGGCGTTCGCCCTCCGCAGGCGCCGTTGCAGGAGCTGGAGTGCTGGATGGCTTCGGTTTCTTAAGCATTTTCGGGGCCAATGGAATTGGATTGGATAGTTGGTGCCAATCCGAACCAAGGGAACTGCCTCAGCATCACCCGGCGCCTCTGGGATCATGCTGCTGACTCATCGATCGCCATTCTGCAGCGAAGTATGGCCGGCGCTGATCGCAGCGGTCATTCGCGCGGATCGTGAAGGACTCTGTTCAGCCTACAGCCGACATTCGTCCCCCGCTGTTGGTCGACTGCTTGTGGCCGAGGGCGGCCCTCCAGATCCGACCTCGCCCTCCGGATCCAATCCGCCAAGAGAGCCGTCGCGGGAGAGGACCGACACATTGCGGCAACATGGGATAAGTACGGTGCACGTGTTGTCCCCTCCCTCGTTGTCCGCATGCGTCATCAGACTTCTCCATTCGTCGCACGCCGCTCGGTCGGCGCAGTGCTCGCGTTCACGCTCGTTGCCGGTTGCGCAACATCGCCGACATTGACTCAACCAGCGCCGGCCTCCACGCACGACGTCGTCTCGACGCCGGTGTCGACATGGTGGCGCGCCAACGACGAGCGCACGCAGACGTCGGCTTGCCGCGCGGCAACGGATGCCATGCAAGAGACCCTGCGCCACTCGCCGACGACGACGCTGATGGCGGTGCACGGTCGCGACATCGTTTTCAGTTTCGGTCCCACTGATCGGCCGAGCCGTATCGCGTCGGCACGCAAGAGCCTTCTTGCGATGCTGTATGGCAAGCCGGTACAACAAGGCACGATCGATCTTGACGAAACCCTGGCCGAGCTCGGCATCGACGACATTGGCGGCCTTCTGCCCATCGAGCGACAGGCGCGCGTACGCGACCTGCTCGCCGCACGGTCCGGCGTCTACCACACTGCGAGCAACGGCGGCGACGACAGTGCCGCCGCGCCGCCACGCGGCTCGCAGCGGCCGGGCAGCTACTTTCTCTACAACAACTGGGACTTCAACGCCGCAGGCGATATCTACGAGCAATTGACGGGCCGCAACATTTACCAGGCCTTCGCGGAGGACATCGCCACGCCATTGGGACTGGAAGACTTCCACCTCGAGCGCCAACACCGCAGCGGTGACGCCACCCGCTCGCAACATCTGGCCTACCCGTTCACCCTGTCGGCGCGCGATATGGCACGCATCGGCGAACTGATGCTCGCGCACGGCGCGTGGGACGGCAAGCAACTTGTCTCCTCCGACTGGACCAGAACGATCACGACGCCGATCACGCGCGCCGCAGACATGCATCCCGCACACGCGGCCCGCCGCCGGATCGACTACGGCTACCTCTGGTGGATCCCGGAAGAGCCTACGGATTCGCCGCTCGCGGGCTCCTACTTTGCCTGGGGCTACTTTGGCCAGTTCATCCTGGTCGTGCCGAAGCGCGACATGGTGATCGTGCACAAGTACGACACGAACGCCGCCATCGGCGATCCGATCCCGCGACTCGATGCGCGAGCCTTCCTGGTGCTGGCTCACCGCCTTGTCGACGCGCCATGTGGCTGACCGTCAGGGCCTCGCACCGGAGCGCCACCAAACCCAAGGGCTCGTTTTCGTTCAGCTGGCCGGTGCGAACGACAGCAACTGGCCGGCAGTGTGAGTTCCCGGGCTTCGCCGACAGCTGACCTTGGCCGGCCCGGCCCATGCATCGAAGGTCAGCTTCCAGCGCGGCCTCGTACTCACACTCCCGGCCACAGGCGGTCGTTCATCAAAGGTCGCCTTCTGAGACTTCGGGAACGAGCACCAGTACGAGCACTGCGCGAGTCGATGCCAGGGGAAGAGCAACCGACGGTCGTGATGCGACCTCTTGGTTGAAGGAGTCCCATCCACTGCTTTCATGTGTCATTGCGCAGGCTCACGGTCTGCAGGGCTCGCTGACCATGTCAACTCGTCACCAAATGGTCACTATTGACCTTGATGGCGCGGACTGCTCGAGCGTGCCCAGGCGCTGAGTTTGTCAAGCCCCCAGGATGGTATGGCATGCTTTCGGCCATGAGCCACATCTCCAAAGAGCCCCTCCTGCTCCTCGCTTCGCTGGTCGCCGCGTTGGCATGCTCCAACGCCAGCGCACACGTTAATCGCTGTGTCGACTCGAATGGCCGCGTGGAATACCGCTCAACACCTTGCGACGCCCAAGCACGCAGCCAAACGTTGCCACTCCAGTTATCTCATCCGGAGTCAGACCCTCCTACCCCTGACAGAGCCCTTGCCGCAGGAGTGCAGCGGGCAACTTACGCCCTAAGTGGCGATACGCTGGTGGTGACTGACAAGATCTCCGGTAAAACATCGCCGGTCCCGCTCCCGACCAGCTTTCCCTCCTTCTCTTGGCCGACAGGGGTGGCGCATGACACTGACCTCAACATCGTCACGGTAGTCACAATGGGCGGCGAAGGCTTTCTCTACCGCTATGACGCGGCTCGCCATCAATGGCTGGACTATCGATCGTTGAACGGCATCGACTTCAAGTCACTGGCCTACGATCAGCAAAAGAAGCTCTATGTGGGCCGCACGTCCGACGGCGCCACCGTGTCGATCTCTAGCCAAGGGGAACTGATCGCTGCCCAGAGCAGGGGCCGTTCCGTGCCGAATTTCGGCACGCCGGCCACGGCCGTCAACGCGCCTCAGCTTCCGCTACTTGGAAAAGTTCCGCCGCGTGAGCTCGCCTCGAATGCGGAGGTCTTTGTGGTGTCTGGATATGAGCATTCTGCTCAGGTTACTCGTGTGCGCTTGAACCGGCCGGGCAAGCGAGTGTTGCTGGTGTTGAGCACGTACGAGAAGACGCTTTGGCGCGTCGAGCCATCTGCTGGGACCACTATATCGGGCGTAGTGCTCGCGTCGTTTTCCGGTGAGAGCGGTGTTCTCGCGGACAGCCCATTGCCGGTCTATGTCACTTCGCTGCCTTACGCCTACGAGACCGACAACATTAACTTTCGGCAGCTGCTGCAGCAGCTGAACGCCTGGTTCGGCGTCACGAAGGTGGACGCCCTGCGAGGCAAATACCAGTTGTCTTCGCCTGTGGACATCAACGCGCCAGACCCCGGGCGGCCGGAACTTACCTTGAGTGGCGTTTCAGCGGCCGTGCCATCCTCCGTTTTCGGCATTGACCTCCTCACGCGCGATTTTCGGCGAGTGGGCTATCGCAATGACGGCTCGTCCAGCGTGCCCCAGGAAGGACAAAACTTGCTGGGCGACAGCAAGACCGCCATTTCGGGGTCGGGACGCCAAGCCTACATCCTCGCTGAGGATCGGCTGCAGGTCATGGACATCGCTTCGGGTCAGAAGTCGGTAGTGCCGCTGCCACCCGGCTTTCCGGCGTTCTCATGGGCCACCGGCGTCGCCTACGACACCGACCAGGACATCGTCACGGTGGTCACACTCGGTGGAGAGGGCTTCTTGTATCGGTACGACGCCAAGACAAGGCAGTGGCGGGATTTTCGGTCACTTAATGACATCGACCTCACGGCGCTGTCCTATGACACGGCGCGCAGACGCTATGTTGCCTGGACGTCGAACGGAGAACTTCTGTTCATTTCGAGCGACGGGAAGGTACTCGATCGCCAGCCCTTGAAGTCCAGAATGATTGGGTTCGGGGCTATCTATGACAGCGGGAATGCCCCTCCCCCGCCGCTCACCCTGGCGCCGAAAGGTGCGCACGTCGCGTTGGTCCTCGTGCGGGATGGCCTAGTCTCTATGATTTGGACCTACGAGGAGAAGACCGGTGAAGTGCAACTTACTTACAAACGTGCGGAAGCGCACCAGGGGTCCCGGTCAGCGCGTTGAGAGTGCCACTTGGTCGGTGAGCTTGCCAACACGCGCGCTGCAAACTGCCTTGGCCCGCCGCTCCGGCGCCAGATAGCGGGGTTCAGCTAGGAATGTCATTTTCTTGTCACTATTTGTTCGTCGGGGTCGAATTGCCACGCCGCCGCGACCAGATCTTGTGCTGCTTGCCCCCCAATTTGATCGACCGTACTTGAACAACTGCGTACCATCTAAATTCCGCAATGGGTCGCTATGCAAAGCGACCCTTTTCTGACCTTCGATGTCACCCGTCGATCACCCCCCAAATCGCGAATGGGAACCGCCCAAAGAGGTAGACGGCCAGTACCGCTACGGCAATGAATGCGGCGAAGCCCGAGGCCACAACGACACCCGTCGGAATCTTTGTCGAGTTGGCTGCAATCACGGGTCGCAGATTCATTTGGTGATTTGTTGGCGCAGACGGCGAACATTCACTTGAGCCGCAGGCAAAACTCTGCCGGCGCCAAGTCGCTGAATCTTCCTGCCGTTGTCGAACTGGTCGAAGGCGAAGGGCAGAACCAATTGCGGTATGCCTGCGCGAAGTGCTTCGGCCGTTGTGCCGATGCCCCCGTGGTGGACCAACATTGCCAACCTCGGAAATAGGGTATCGAAAGGTGCATGGGGCTGCCACAGCACCTCGGGCGGCAGCGGGTGCGGCACTTGGTCAGGGTGTGTCGTGATGAACAGTCCGCGCCTGCCCAGCGCTCGTAGCGCACTCAACGCGTTCGAGAAATAGCCTGCGGCATGCTTGTGCCCGGTTCCCGGCGTGAATGCGATTGGCGCTTCGCCCGCAGCCAAGAACTCCTCAAGCTCATCGGGCAGCGGGTGCAAGGGCGACGTGGGTCGAAGAGGGAAATGGCCTTCCACAAACGTCGGTGGCCAATCGGGCTGCCGGCTGGCGAACCAGGACGGGAACAGGCCGACCGACGCATCGCTGGCTGCCCGCATGTGCTCGAGAAAGCTCGTCACCGGGGTCAGCCCATGTGCCGTTCGCGCGGAGTTCAGGCCCTGTCGCACCGCCGTGCAACCGCCGCTCGCCACCGGCTTTGGTCATACTCACACCTGCCACCTTGAGCAAGGCTTCCATGGAAGGACTGCTCCCGAGCAGCTCGCCTTCAACGACTGCTGTGCGGCGCTGATCTCGGCAGAGCGTCGGGCAAATGCCAACACTGACCTGCCTCGCGGTCAGTGCCACCGAAGTGAATTGATGTGCGCGAGGCCGAGAGCGCGAACGAACTCTGCATAGCTCGCCAGGAGTTGTGCAGAGCGTCCTAAAGGGGTCGGGGCGAGTAATTTCTGATCAATTCGGCGAGAACTTGCTTGCGGCTTAATGAACCCGCAGCACCTCAAACTGCTGTCGGATTGGAGCGACCTGTATCGACACCTCATCACCCTCGCATTTACCCAGCATGGCCCTGCCCAAAGGGGCTTCGCTGCTGATGACCTGAACGATCTGAGCGCCGCTGACCAACTTCATGCTGCCTCCATCCGGGCCGAGAAAGAGCTGATGCTGCTTGTCGTCGGAATCGACCAGGCAGACCAGCGCGCCGAGCTGTATACCTTTGCTGGCGTCGTAGGGGCGCGGGCGGAATTGGCGCCAATTGGCCATCGCCTGGCGGATGGCTTCGGCGCGACGAGCTTGGCCGGTGGCCAGGTAGGCAGCTTCGAGTCCCAATGTGTCGTATTTGTTTTCGGCGATGTTTTCTTCGTGAGTCGCCGTTTCATGGGCCGCCCGCATTGCCTGTTCGGCTTGCAGCAGGTCTTCGGCGAGCCGTTCCAGCACCTGCTGCTGCAGCAAGAATTTATCCATGATGAAAGGTCGGCATCTCGAACAAGCGGGGGTCAGGTTTTGATTATGAAGGGCTCCACCAGCCTTCGACGCTTCTGTTGGCTGCGAACGGAGCAGCGGCCACTGAAGAACTCCTCGATTTCGCCAGCAGGTGCTATCCGCACAAGCCAGAGATGCAGGCCGTGATTTTCGCGGCGCAGGTGACCCAAAGGACTGCAACCGCTTCCAAAGTCCAACCGTTCTTCAAGGTCGGGGCGACGCTCCTCGATCGAGGCGATCCACTCGGCTTCGATCCGTCGTCGTTGAACTTGGCCTCAATGCCCGCTTTCAAGGTCTTCGCTCCCGAAAACCTTGAAAGGGGTGGACCTCAATGCTTGTCCCGTAGCTGCTTCTTTTGACAACGCATTCAAAGGCACTGGACCTGACCTGTTCGGAGTGCGGGTCTCCCCCCAAAGCCATTTGCCGCCATAGGGGCAGCGCAAGGCATTCAACTGCTCGAATCCGAGTCACGCAGTGGGCAAGCGGTACTCCTTGAACCGCTCACGCAACTTCAATTTCTGGATCTTCCCGGTCGCGGTGTGAGGAATCTCGCTGACGAAGACCACGTCGTCCGGAATCTGCCATTTGGCGATGCGCCCCTCGAAGAAGCCGAGCAAGTCGACCGCCGTGGCCTGCACGTCGGGCTTCTTCACCACCACCAGCAACGGGCGCTCGCCCCACTTCGGGTGCTTGCAGGAAATGGCGGCCGCCTCGTGCACTGCCGGATGCGCCATGGCGATGTTCTCGAGCTCGATGGAGCTGATCCACTCGCCGCCGGACTTGATCACGTCCTTGCTGCGGTCGGTGATTTGCATGTATCCGTCTTCGTCGATGGTCGCCACATCGCCGGTGGGGAACCAGTCCTGGCCGTTTACCCTGACAAGCGGCGAGGTTCTCGACTTGAAGTAGTTCTCGATGATCCAAGGCCCGCGCACCACGAGGTTGCCAAATGCTTTGCCATCCCAGGGCAGCGGCGTCTCGTCATCGTCCAGGATCATCATGTCCACGCCGTAGACGACGCGGCCCTGCTTTTCCACCAGCCGGTGCCTGGCTTCGGAATCGAGCTTCTCGTGCGAAGCCTTGAGCTTGCACAAGGTGCCGATGGGCGACATCTCGGTCATGCCCCAGGCATGGATGACTTCCACGCCGAAGCGGCCTTCGAGCGTGCGCATCATCGTCGGGGGGCAGGCCGATCCGCCGATCACCGTGCGCTTGAAGGTACTGAATTTGAGGTCGTTCTGCTGGGCGTAGTTGATGAGGCCCAGCCACACGGTGGGCACGCCGGCGCTGAAGGTGACCTTCTCGGCCTCGAACAACTCATAAAGCGACTTGCCGTCGAGATGCGGCCCGGGGAACACGAACTTCGCGCCCACCAGCGGCACCGAATAGGGCAGGCCCCAGGCGTTGACGTGGAACATCGGCACGACCGGCAGGATCACGTCCTTGGCCGAGCAACCCATTGAGTCAGGCAGCGCCGATGCGTATGCGTGGAGCAGCGTCGATCGATGGCTGTAGACGGCCCCTTTGGGGTGGCCGGTGGTGCCCGAGGTGTAGCAGATGGTCGACGCGGTGTTCTCGTCGAACTCGGGCCACATGTAGTCGCCATTCTCGGCATTCACGAGGTCCTCGTAGCACAGCAGGTTCGGGATGCCGGTGCTGGCCGGCATGTGCGCGCGGTCGGTCATCAATACGAACTTCTCGACACTCGTGAGCACCGGCGCCAGCTTTTCAAGCAGCGGAACAAAGGTCAGGTCGAAACACAGGACCTTGTCAGCGGCGTCGTTGGCGATCCATGCGATCTGCTCCGGGAAGAGTCGCGGATTGATCGTGTGGCACACGAGCTGCGAGCCCGAGCTGCCGTAGTAGATCTCGAGGTGGCGGTAGCCGTTCCAGGCCAGCGTCGCCACGCGGTCGCCGGATTTGCAGCCAAGCCTGGCGAGCGCTTGTGCCAGCTTGCGCGAACGCAGTTCGGTGTCATGCCAGTTGGTGCGGTGGATGTCGCCTTCAGCGCGCTTGGAGACGATCTCGATGTCGCCATGGTGGCGAGCCGCATGGACGATCAAGGAAGAGATCATCAGTGGCATTTGCATCATCTGACCCATCAAGGCTGCCATGTCGTACTCCAGGGAGAGCGATGTTGCGTCGAAGTGATCATAGGAACGCCCCGAGGGACAGCGCCTGCTGTTTACCCGTAAGGACATGGGCAGCAGCCGGTCGCCCATCCGCCAACGTCACTACCCTGCGCCCCATACACTCACCCAATGAGCGCTCTCCCCCTCCCGCCTTCCCTGTCTGACGCCCCGCCGCTCAGTTTTCGCAACCGATTCCAGACACTCGGCGACCGCTTCTACACCGCCCTTCCTGCCCAAGGCGTTCCGGACCCGCACTGGGTCATTACCAGTGATGCCTGCGCCATTGAACTCGGGCTTCCTGCCGACTGGTTCCAACGAGACGATTGGCATGCCTTGCAAGTCTTCAGCGGCAACGCTGTCTGGCCCGGCATGCAGCCGCTTGCCAGCGTCTACAGCGGACACCAGTTCGGTGTGTGGGCCGGCCAGTTGGGCGATGGCCGGGCGCTTTGGCTCGGCGAAGTCGACGGGCCGAACGGCCCGCAGGAAATCCAGCTCAAGGGGAGCGGACTCACGCCCTACTCGCGCATGGGCGACGGCCGTGCGGTGCTGCGGTCTTCAATCCGCGAATTTCTGTGTTCCGAAGCCATGCAGGCGCTGGGCGTCCCCACGACGCGATCCCTGTGCGTGACCGAATCTCCCTTGCCTGTGCGACGCGAATCCATCGAAACCGCCGCGGTGTGCACCCGCGTGGCGCCGAGCTTCATCCGCTTCGGGCACTTCGAACACTTCACGCACACCGCACAAGACGTCGACGCCTTGCGCACGCTGGCCGACTTCGTCATCGATGCCTACTACCCCCAATGCCGCGACGCATCGCAGCCGTACGTGGCGCTGCTCGAAGCGGTGGCTCGCCGCACCGCCGAACTCATGGCGCACTGGCAGAGCGTGGGCTTTTGCCACGGGGTCATGAACACCGACAACATGTCCATCCTCGGGCTCACCATCGACTACGGCCCCTTCGGATTCCTCGACGCCTTTGACCCGGGCCACATCTGCAACCACTCCGACCACCAGGGCCGCTACGCCTATGCACGCCAGCCCGACGTCGCTTTCTGGAACCTGCACGCACTGGCGCAAGGGTTGATGCCGCTGATCGACGACAGCGACGCCGCGCTTGAAGCCCTGGAGCCATACAAGGCGGTGTTTGCGGACTCCATGGAAGCGAAGATGCGGGCCAAGCTCGGCCTTGCGACGCGTCAAGATGGCGACGCTGCGCTGATCGACGGCCTGCTCAAGCGCATGGCGCAAGATCGCATCGACTTCACGATTGCCTTTCGCCGTCTTTCACAGTTCAGCACGGCAGACGGCCACGAGAACGCTGCCGTGCGCGACCTCTTCCTCGACCGCGAGGCCTTTGACGCGTGGGTGGCTCAGTACCGCGACCGTCTGCGTGCCGAAAACAGCATCGACGACGCTCGCGCCGTTGCAATGAACGCCGCCAACCCCAAATACATCCTGCGCAACCATCTCGCGCAAGAGGCCATCCACCAAGCGCAGCAAGGCGATTTCTCCGAAACCCGGAGGCTGCTGAAAGTTTTGGAGCGCCCATTCGACGAACAGCCAGAACACGCGGCCTATGCCGACTTTCCGCCCGATTGGGCGCAACACATCGAGGTGTCCTGTTCATCATGAAGTCCGACAACGACACGAAGTACAAGGTCCAGAAATCCGATGCCGAATGGCGTGAGCAGCTCGACCCGATGCAATACCAGGTGGCCCGCCACGCCGCGACCGAACACGCTTTCAGCGGCAAATACTGGAACCACTGGGACGAAGGCAAGTACAAGTGCGTCGGCTGCGGCATTCCCCTCTTCGACTCTGGAACCAAGTTCGACGCCGGCTGCGGCTGGCCGAGCTATTTCCAAGCGGTCAACAGCGAGGTGATCGAACGCGTCGTGGACAAGACCCACGGCATGGTTCGCGTCGAAGTGCGCTGCAACAACTGCGGCTCACACCTCGGTCACGTCTTCGAAGACGGCCCCGAACCCACCGGAGAGCGTTTTTGCATCAATTCGGCAGCGATAAACTTCGATCCCGACAAGAAGTGATCCGTGCCGCAGGCGCAGGGATCGTGCCCATTACTCCCTGGCGTTCTCAATGAAACTGTTCCTGGACTTTCTTCCGTTAATCCTTTTCTTTGGGACGTTTCAATACGCCGACAAGCACAAGGAGTGGGCCGCAGCCGTGGCGACGAGCGCCATCGGCTTCATGGTGTCGGGCGGCGTGGTGGGCCTCGACGAGGCGCCCATCCTGCTCGGCACCATCGTCATGAGCGTGGTCACGCTCGTGCAGGTCGTGGTGCTCAAGGTCTTGCGCCAGAAAGTCCACCTCATGCTGTGGATCACCTTCGCGCTGGTGCTGGTGCTGGGCGGCGCGACCGTCTACTTTCACAACCCCGTCATCATCAAGTGGAAGCCGAGCATCGCCTACTGGGCGCTGGGCCTGTCTTTCTGGGTCAGCCGCATGTTTTTCCACAAGAACATGCTTCAGGACATGCTCGGCTCCGAGATGGATCTGCCCGCCATCGTCTGGCAACGCCTGAATTTCGCGTGGATCGCGTTCCTGGTCCTGATGGGTTTGCTCAACCTCTATGTGGCCTATACCTTTTCGACCTCAGCCTGGGCGAGCTTCAAGGTATTCGGCGCCACGGGACTGATGCTGGCCTTCTCGATCGGCCAGGTGATCTACCTCAGCCGCTACATGAAAACCGAGGACGGCGAGCCCAAGCCGCCGGGAAGCGCATCGTGATTGACAAAGCTCCCCACGGCGTCAGCGCCAGTGACATCGAGGCTGCCGTGCGCGAATCGCTCACACCGTTATTGCTGGAAGTGCAGGACGACAGTCACCTTCATGCCGGCCATGCTGGCGCCCGCGAGGGCCGCCACTTCACGGTACGGGTGGTCAGTGGACGATTCAACGGTTTGTCACGAGTTGCTCGTCATCGGCTCGTATATGATGCCCTGCAAAATTTGATCCCGAGAGGCATCCACGCTTTGGCCATCGAGGCCCGTGCCCCGGGTGAGAATTGAACCTTCTGCCCTTCTCCCTACTCCACACGCAGTCAACCACCGCCTCGGCAGGTCTGCCAGGCTCTCCCTCCCGAGTTTGAAAGGCTCCTGCTCATGAAGAAGATGTCTGCCGCCGCATGTGTGGCGATTGCCATGATTGCCCCGATCGCAGCCCTTGCCCAGAACGTTGCCATGGTCAACGGCAAGCCGGTACAGAAAGCGAGGGTTGACGCGCTGATCAACCAAGCAGTCAAGTCCGGCCAGCCCAAGAGCCCTGAGCTCGAAAAGCAGGCCCGCGACGAAGCCGTGATGCGCGAAATGTTCATGCAAGAAGCCGAACGCCGCGGCCTCGCCAAGTCGCCCGACTTCGCGACCCAGATGGAACTGGCCAAGCAGACCATCCTGATCCGTGCGCTTTTCGACAACGAGCGTGAGAAGAACAAGGTCTCCGACGCCGAACTCCAGGCCGAGTACGACAAGCTCCAGGCACAGTCAACCGGTACCGAGTACCGCGCCCGCCATATCCTGGTCGAGAAGGAAGACGACGCCAAGAACCTGATCAAGCAGATCAACGGCGGTGCCAAGTTTGAAGACCTGGCCAAGAAGAACTCGAAGGATCCGGGCTCGGCCGAAAACGGCGGCGACCTCGACTTCGCCAAGCCCGACGCCTATGTGCCAGAGTTCAGCGGTGCCCTGACCAAGCTGAAGAAGGGCGAGATGACGGCGGAGCCGGTCAAATCGCAGTTTGGATATCACATCATCAAGCTCGAAGACACGCGCGAAGCAAAGTTCCCACCGCTGGCCGAAATCAAGCCCCAGCTTGAGCAACGCCTTGCCCAAGGCAAGCTCGCCAAGTTCCGCGACGAGATCCGCGCGAAGGCGAAGACGGATTACAAGTTCAGCCAGTAAGCTGGGTTGATCCAAACAAAAGAGCGTCCCGTGGGACGCTCTTTTGCTTGTGCTGACGACACTGCCATATCCCCAGCGCACTCATAACCGACCGCGAGCGCGTAGGCAGTAAATTCATGAAGCATGGGTGTCGCAAAGTCATTGACAGGTTCCGCACTTCGAGCACAGAGATCAGAGATACCTCATGGATTCGAGCACCGGCCCGAGTTCGCGCCCAACGTGCTCTGAGAGGCTGAGAGTATTTCGAACGTGTCCGAGCAGCACGTCAAAAGGGCGCTGATCTAGGCGCAAAGCGCAGCCATAGCTTGGCTATGGCGAGCATTTGCAACGACGAGCAGGGGTGTTTTGGCGTGATGATCGGGCATGATCGAAGTACTCTCAGCCTCTGTGCATGTCGAAGTGCCTTCCCAGCACCTCGCCGCCTAATGCGTTCAACCGCCCTGCCTCGATGTGCAGCTGCCGATCGCATCGCTCGGCAATGCCTTGATCGTGAGTGACCAGCACCAGCGTCGTCCCCGCCTCGCGGTTCAGCTCGAACATCAGCTCCATGACCTTTTCGCCTGTCGCGAAATCGAGGCTGCCCGTCGGCTCATCCGCCAGCAGCACGGCCGGGCGTACGACGAAGGCCCGTGCCAATGCCACACGCTGCTGCTCACCGCCCGACAACACCTTCGGATAGTGCTGCAAGCGCGCCCCCAGACCCACGCGCCTCAGCATGTCGGTCGCCTGAGTCCGTGCGTCACTGCGGCCTTGCAATTCGAGCGGAAGCATCACGTTTTCAAGCGCCGTGAGGTTGCCCAGCAGCTGGAAACTCTGGAACACGAACCCCACCTTGGAGGCACGCACCGCCGCCCTTGCATCTTCATCGAGCGAGAAGAGGTCGGTGCCGGCGAGCTTGACGGTGCCGGTGGTCGGCGTGTCGAGCCCCGCAACGATCGACAAGAGCGTGCTCTTGCCCGACCCAGACGCGCCCACGATGGCCGCGGACTGGTGGGGCTGCAGCGTGAAATCGATCTCGTGGAGAATGGTCAGGGTCCCTGTGGAGTCCTTCACCTGCTTGGTGATGCGCTCGACGGCAATGATGGGTTGTGACATGAAAGACGTTGTCGGATTGAGAGTCTCGCGCCGGGCCTGGCTTGCGCACTGTACCGCGCTGGCCACTCTGTCCGCGGCAGTCGCCGCCGGCATCGCCCCGCCGCGCGCACACGCTGTCGTGGCAGCTCAAAGCAAGATCCTCGTCGTGGGCGACAGCCTGTCGGCCGAGTACGGACTGGAGCGCGGAAGCGGCTGGGTCAGCCTTCTGGAAAAGCGCATTGCGCAAGAGAAACTGCCGGCGACAGTGGTCAACGCAAGCATCAGCGGCGACACCAGTTCGGGCGGGCGTTCACGGCTCGCGGCTTTGCTGAAGCAGCATCAGCCGACGCACGTCATCCTCGAGCTGGGCGGCAACGATGCCTTGCGCGGATTGCCGCTCACGATGACGCAGGACAACCTCTCGGAGATGACTCACGCCGCAAAGGCGTCAGGCGCGCAGGTGCTGATCGTGGGCATGCAAGTGCCCCCGAACTACGGGCGCAAGTACAGCGACGATTTCGCAGCGCTCTTCGCGAGTGTCGCCAAGAAGGAAGGCGCACAGCTCGTGCCTTTCATGCTCAAGGGCGTGGCGGATGCGCCTCAATCAGAGAAGCTATTCCAGGCGGATCGCATTCATCCACGCGCCGAGGCTCATCCGACAATTCTTGCGAACGTTTGGCCGGTGCTGAAGCCGATGCTGCGGCGCTGATATCAAGGCCCGGCCGGAACACCCGGGCCTTGAATTCAATCGCCACCGCGCAATCCGCGGCAATACCGGGTGGCATCGCGTGGATTTACCACGACCCAATGGGGCCAAGTTGGGGTCAAGAACACAGTCTTGTGTTCCAGAAAGCGTTCTGCATTAGTTGTCGCGAGGATCGCCGCCGTGGCGGCGGCGCTCTTCCCCGCCGCCACGGCGCTGCTCCTCGCGCGCCGCTTGCTGGTCATGCTGCGCCGGTGCACGGGCCTCGGGCTTGCGGCCTGGCTGCGGTTGCGCCTGATCCTGCTTCTGCCTTTCCTGTATCTCCTGCCTTTCCGGCGCAGGCATGGGCACGGGCCTGGGTTCGGCCGCCACGGGCCGCGGTGGCGGAGCGGCATGGACTGGGGCTGGCTCAGCCTGCGGACGCACGGCGGCCTCGCGAGGCGGGGGCGGCGGAGGAACGTTGTTGAGGCGCTGACGACCCGCTTGACCTTCCTGCTGGCGCTGCTGCAACTCCAGCTGACGCTGCACGTCGTGCTGACGCCTGGCTTCTTGCTGACGCTGAGCCTCTTGCTGACGCTCAACATCCTGCTGACGCCTGGCCTCCTGCTGGCGCTGTGCCTCTTGCTGCTGGCGAGCCCCTTCCTGTCGTTGCGCCTCCTGGCGCCTTTCCGCCTCTTGACGCATGCCCTCCAACGCCTGCGGCGAATGCGGCGGGACAGGCACCGTGCGCGCCGGCACGGCAGGCGCTTGCGGCGTCGCGACAACCTGGGGTGGCGCGACCGGCGCGACGGCGACCGGAGGTTTCGGCGGTGCTGCCGGCGTTGCAGGGCCACTGCGCTCCACGGCCTGATCACGCATCCGCACCATCGGCGGAACAGCCGCTTGTGGTGCTGCTTGCGGCACTCCGGCTTGCGGACGAGCCCCCGGCGCGCTCGGTATCTGAGCTTGTTGCGATGGCGGCTGGTTCGGAGCCGGTATGCCAGCCGTGCCGGGCATTGGTCGCGCGTTCTCTCTCATCTCGCGACGACGCTGTTCCATGATCTCGCGATTGCGCCCGTCAGCCTCGACACCCGGTCGAGCGCCGGGCGAAGCGAAGCGCGTCGGCGGCGCCGGGATGTTCACACCCGTTGACGTGAGGTTCTGCGTCGTGGGCGATCCAGGTGTACCGGCCACGGTTGCACGCTCGGCGCCAGGCGCGAAACCGTGGCGGCGACGCACCTGATCCACCGGGGGCGTAGGCACTGGCGGCGCGGAAACGACGATCTTCTGCGACGCTTGCGCCAACACCTGCTGCATAGGCGCCGAGTTGCGGAATTGCGCGGAAGCTGGCGCCACCGGCTGGCGATTGACCATCACAGTTTGCGGCACCACCGTCACCGCATGCGGGAAGTGGCGGTTGCGATAGTCGATGTTCGAGACCGCCTGCTGCGGATTGTTGACGATCGTCGTGATGTTGGTGATGTTGGTGACATGCGTGACGTTCACCTGCTGCACGTAGTGCGGAGTCACCCGATAGGTCGGCACGTAGACCTCGCGCGGAGCCAGCGGGAACCAGCCGACGGCGGGTGCGGTATTGCCGACGGAAATCGATACGTTCACGTGAGGGCCGCCCACCCAAGCCACGAGCGCAGGTGCGTACACCGGACGTCGCACATAAGTGCCTGGCACCCAGCACCAGCGTTCGCGATGCATCGCCCAGCGACCATAGTGGAAGGGCGCAAAGCCCCAGGGCTGGTCGTCGACCCATGTCCAGCCCCAAGGACTCACCCAGGCCCAATGGCCCACACTGTATGGCGCCCATCCCACCGGCAAGGTGCGAGGAATCCACACGGCCCCGTAGTCTGGCGTCTGCTCCCAGCGGCCGTACCGGTCGAGGTCTTCAGCACCGGTCATTTCGGGCGAGATGTAGCGTGTGGAGGCGCTGCGCTCGTCGCGCCGGTCGCGGTCCGCGCTCCAACTGGCGAAGGCGTCGCGAACCGGTTCTATAATGCTGTATTGAGCTGCACCGCGATCAAGCCAGAACTCGGCACGCTGGCCGGCATTGACGGTGAGCGCACTGCCCGGACCTTCGAACCGGGCTTCGCCGCTCAGAACCGTGACGTGGCTGGCTTCGTCCGCTCGGTCGAATCGATAGCGGCCGGGGCGAAGCGTCACGAAGCGGCCTTCAGATGTGCGCAGGTCGAATTCGTTCGCTGACTCGGCACTGCGCAAATGGGCAATGATCGAGCCGTTGTGAAGTTGCAGCGCAACATGATCGTCGTCGATGCGGAGCACTTCGAGTTCGCTACCGGAATCGAGCCTCACCGTGGAGGACCCGATGTTGACTTCTGCACGCGCATCGGCGTCGGTGGCGACACGATCCCCTGTCGTCAGCGGTCGATTGTGCGACGCCGAAACCCATTCGCCACTGTCGGGAGAGAAGAGCCAGACCTGCCCGGTCATTTCGCCCAGCCGTCCAACGCGGCCCGGCGGATCGGCCCATGCGGAACTCGCGAGTGCAGTGCACAAGAACACCATCAGTGCCATGCCCAGGCGCTTCGCAATGAATGCAAAGTGGGATTGGGTTGGGGGTCGAGCCATCGCTTTCATGCTTCATGCCTCAATCAATCGGGTCGGCACGCACAGAGGTCGGTGCCACAGCGGGACAACGCAGCCCGCCGAGGCCGGGCTGACGAGTCAGCCCTGAAGAAACCTTGCCTTACAAAAGGAGTCCCGCACGATGTGCGAGTTCCACCGGTGCGGCCACAAAGCGTATTCAGATGTTCGCCGGACATCCGATACAGGCCCCCGTTTGGAATCTTGCGTCCGGTGGCTTTGGCAGCTTTTATGCCCTACAACTCAATCGTCCTCGTTTGTGTCGAGCCCCGGAAACAATACGCTCGTGAACCCGAACTGCGTGAAATCGCGAATGCGCATCGGGTAGAGCTTGACGATCAGGTGATCGCACTCATGCTGCACGACACGCGCATGAAACCCTTCGGCTTCCCGATCGATACGAACGCCCTTCAGGTCGAACCCGGTGTAGCGAATGCGCGCCACCCTGGGCACCATGCCGCGCAAACCGGGCACTGAAAGGCAACCTTCCCAGCCCAATGCTTCCTGGTCCGTCAGTGGCGTGATTTCCGGATTGATGAGCACAGTCTCGGGCACAGGCGGCGCATCGGGATAGCGAACATTCTTCTTGAACCCAAAGATCACGAGCTGCAGATCGACGCCAAGCTGCGGCGCTGAAAGCCCCGCTCCATTGGCGGCGCGCATGGTCTCGAACATGTCGGCGACAAGCGCATGCAATTCGGGTGTGTCGAAGCGCTTCACACGTTGCGCAACGCGCAGCAGGCGCGGGTCACCCATCTTGAGGACTTCTCTCACGGTCACGGTCTTCTTCCGATTGAATAGTCGTTGCAGTGTCGACGCGGCGTGCGATCGAATCGTCATGGCGGCAGCAGGGCCTTCAAGCCCTCTTCGTCCAGGATCACAACACCAAGTTCCTGCGCCTTGTCCAGCTTGCTGCCGGCTTCCGCACCGGCCACCACATAGTGGGTCTTCTTGGACACCGAACCAGACACCTTGCCGCCCGCGGCTTCGATGAGGTCCTTGGCATCGTCGCGCGACAGGGTGGGCAGCGTGCCTGTGAGCACGAAAGTCTTGCCGGCCAATGGCTTGGGCGCATTGTCAGCTGTGCCGTCGTGCTCTTCCCAGGTGATGCCGCAAGCCCTTAGTTGTTCCACGACTTCGCGGTTGTGCGGCTGGGCAAAAAAGGTGTGAATGCTCTGCGCGACGACCGGCCCGACGTCGTTAACCTCGAGCAACTGCTCCACGCTTGCATCGAGGATGCGGTCAAGCGATCCGAAATGCTTGGCAAGGTCTTTCGCCGTCGTCTCGCCAACGTGCCGGATGCCGAGTGCGAAGAGGAACCGGCCGAGCGTCGTCTTCTTGCTTCTTTCCAAGCCGTCGACGAGGTTCTGCGCGCTCTTCTCGGCCATGCGTTCGAGCGCGACCAGCTTGGCTACGCCGAGCTTGTACAACTCGGGCAGCGTGCGGATCAGACCGCTGTCGACGAGCTGATCGACGAGCTTGTCACCCAGGCCCTCGACATCCATGGCGCGGCGGGACGCGAAGTGCAGCATGGCTTGCTTGCGTTGTGCCGCGCAGAACAGCCCCCCGCTGCAGCGCCAGTCCACTTCGCCTTCTTCTCGCGTGATTTCACTGCCACAGACCGGGCACTTGCTTTGCAGCTTCGCGACGATGCTGAAAGCCTGCGTGTCGGGGGGCCGCTTGTCCGCCACGACGCCTACCACCTCCGGAATCACGTCGCCCGCACGACGCACGATCACCGTGTCGCCGATTCGAACGTCCTTGCGATCGATTTCGTCCTGGTTGTGCAGCGTGGCATTGCTCACCGTCGTTCCGCCAACGAACACCGGCTCGAGTTTCGCAACCGGCGTGAGCTTGCCGGTGCGGCCGACCTGGATGTCGATGCCAAGCAGCCTCGTCATCTGCTCCTGCGCCGTGTACTTGTGCGCCACCGCCCAGCGCGGCTCGCGCGAGACGAAGCCCAGCCGCTGTTGCAAGGCTCGGTCGTTGACCTTGTACACGACGCCGTCGATGTCGAAGGGCAGATCGTCGCGCTTGGCGCCGACGCGGCGATGGAATTCGACAAGGCCGTCAGCGCCATGCACAACGGCCCGCTCCACGCTCACCGGCATGCCCATGGCCTGCAGCGCATCGACGAGGCCACTGTGCGTAGGCGGGATGGTCCAGTCCTGCACCGCGCCCAACCCGTAGGCGAAGAAGCTCAAGGGGCGCTTCGCGGCAATGGCCGGGTCGAGTTGACGCACGGCACCGGCCGCGGCATTGCGAGGATTGACGAAGGTCTTTTCGTTCTTTGCGCCCTTGGCGATCAACTCGCGCTGGCGCTCGTTCAGCGAGTCGAAATCGTCACGCCGGATGTAGACCTCGCCACGCACTTCGATCACCGGCGGCGCAAGTTCAGCGCCTCTCAAGCGCAGCGGAATCTGCGCGATGGTCCGGATGTTCTGGGTCACGTCTTCACCCGTCTCGCCGTTGCCGCGCGTCGCCGCCTGCACGAGAACGCCATGTTCGTAACGCAGGTTGATCGCGAGGCCATCGAACTTGAGCTCTGCCGCATATTCGATCGGCGGATCGCTCTCGTCGAGTTCGAGTTCGCGGCGCACGCGCGCATCGAAGGCAACCGCACCGCTCGCTTCGGTATCGGTCTCGGTGCGAATGGAGAGCATCGGCACGGCGTGACGAACCGGAGTGAATCCGTCGAGCACCTTGCCGATGATGCGCTGAGTCGGCGAATCGGTCGTCAGCAGATCGGGATGCTCCGCCTCGATCGCCTGCAGTTCTTCGAAGAGCTTGTCGTACTCAACGTCAGGCAACTCGGGATCATCGAGGACGTAGTAGCGGTGAGCGTGATGGTGAAGTTGATCGCGCAACTCGGCGGCGCGTTCGGCAACAGACTGTGCGGAGCTGGACTTGGAATGGACGCTCATTGAATCGAATGGAATTGGGGCAATGACGCGCCGCAAGCATGCCACGACTGTGGGCCCGAGTGATGTGTTCGTAGCCCAGCTGCGGTTCGGGGGATGAGCCTCAGTGCACCCGAACGGACGTAGGTGCACCCCGAACGGACGTAGGTGCACCCCGAACAGGAGTGGATGAAGTCCGCACGAAAGTAGCAGGCGCAGCCCGAACGACTCTTGCTTGGAATATTTCCCAGTTCAGGCTGACCCTCATCCACTTCCCAGTTCAGGCTGCAACCCCATCCCGT
>Ga0136846_1216293_pt1 | contig 25483 bp, 17 predicted proteins | sample HopSoiMetagenom2_FD_96841 | JGI IMG/M metagenome (GOLD analysis project Ga0136846, IMG submission 96841) | Grasslands soil microbial communities from Hopland, California, USA - 2 Assembly 2016 (version 4) | ecosystem: Environmental > Terrestrial > Soil > Grasslands | place: USA: Hopland... | reverse complement strand
TGACTTCGACATCCTCCTCAGCGATTTTCCGGCGATCCCTGATCAGCAGACGGCGTTCGGCGAAGCGGTTGATGAGAGGTCTTGCTTCGGCAGGGATCTCCGTGCGTTTCGCAATGCGTCGAACGAACTGGCCGGCCGGATTGACCCTGGCCAAGTGCGGAATGAAGGCCATGCGCACCAGCGCAAGCTGAGCCTTCGCATCTTTGGGCAGCTCGCCCTTGGCGGCGCCCTCGGCAAATGCCTCGCGGACTGTGGTTGCGATCACGCCCTTGAGGCGGCCGAGCTTCTCGTAGTCCGCGAGGTTCAGTTCGTTGTCGGCCGCGTAGTTCTCGTAGAGATGCGCCAAAGTGAAGGCGAGAAGCGGCAGCGCGTCCTGGCCGGACACGTCCTGAAGCAGGGCATCAGTCAGCTGCGGATCGATCTTGAGCGGAGTCGGTTGGGCGAGGCGCGCTGGACCTTCGATGACGGCGCGGTAGGACCCCTCCAGCATCATGTCGAGCGTGAAAGTATCCTTCGGCAGGTCGGCAAGCTGCGCTTCGCTCTGCAATTGAGGGAAGGAATCCGAACGCATAACCAGTATCGCAAGCGCCTGCGGATCGGCCTTCAGCGCGTCAGTGACGATCTTGATGAAGCGCCTGGCCTCCTCCTGTCCATCTTCATTGAACAGTTCCTCGCCCTGATCCACGGCCAGAACGATGGTCGGCGGTGGCACCGTTTCGCCGGAAAGCCCGGGCACGTGCGCGATGTCGCGGAGCGCGGCGAAAATCTTGACGAGCCCGTCCTCGGTCTTTTCGATGAAGTCCTGGATGTCGGCACGGCTGCGCGGCAGGCCGCGTTGGCGAATCCCGTCGGCGAATTGCGTGTCGGTCACCACTTGCTGCAGTGCCTGAACGAGACCGAACTTGCCGGAAATCACCGCGCGCTCGGGCCGGATGGTCGGTAGCGGCAACCAGGTTCGATCGTCGCGCTTGAGACGAGGCCAAAGTCCAGAGCGGAAGAAGGACGATTTGCCGGAACCCGACGCACCCAGAATGACCAGCGTGCGGTCGACGCCAACGCGGACGAGACTGCGGATCTTGTCGAGCCCGCGTACGATCTGCACCTCGCGCCCGAAGAAGATGGCCGCGTCCTTCTCCTCGAGAAACGCGAATCCAGGATAGGGCCGGCGTCCGGCCTCAAAAGGAAAGTTCGACGGATCGAGGCCGCCGCGCCGCAAACCTTCCCTGAGCCGAATGTAGGCGTCAGGGTCACAGCCGAAAAAGCACGGTACCTTGCAAGGGCACGGCGCGAACCGAGCCGAGCCGGCATCTGCGCTCGAGACCTGCAGCTCTCCGATAGCGACGCGAATCGATTTGTATTCTTGCCGTGTCCCGCTACCTTGGCGATCGCAACAGGCGACGAGGCTAGATACCCATGGCGCGCCTATTCATCAGTCATTCGAGCCGCAACAACGACAAGGCCATCGAGGTCCGTGATTGGCTCGCGAAAAACGGCTGGGACGATGTGTTCCTTGATCTCGACCCTGAGCGGGGCATAGTCGCCGGCCAACGCTGGAAAGACGCACTGCAGAAGGCGGCACAACGTTGCGAGATGGTGCTCATCTCCGCAGAATGGCTGGCCTCGCCCTGGTGCAAGGCGGAGATCGATGCTGCGCGGCCGATGGGTAAGAAAATTGTCGTCGCGCTGATCGGGATTGACAAGGCCCGGGTGCCACCTGACCTCACTGACGAGCAGTGGATTGACCTGACCGGGCGTCGCTCGCGCGAGCGCGACGTTAGATCGCAGTACAGTGAAATCACAATCTCCAATTTTTGTGCGTGAAGCGCTTCACATTCTTTCGGATCGGGCTATGCTATTTTACATTAGAGCTGCCGTCATGATTTTACGAGGTCGTCGTGAGGCGGCGACCTAGCGAAGAGATATTACCCTCGATGCGGCGGGCGCGAATTGCCGCCTGTCAGAATTGATATCGTCGCCAGCAGGGGCAATGCGCGCGCCCCGCGTGCATTGAATCGCTTTCTCGGATTTGCCTGCGAGAGCGTCCGAATGCATTGGGCGAGCTAAGCCATTGGCCACCAAGCGGGGCCCGTGGCGGGACTTCACATTCACTGGGATGGGATGAGGAGCAAGGGCAATGAGCATCAAATTCGAAGATTTTCGTGACGCCTACACTGGCCTCTGGAGCGCGATGACGGTGCGTCCCGATTGGACTCAAAGAGTGACTGATGCGGCGAAGAGAATTTTCGCGAACAAGAACAATTACCACAGCGTCGAGAGTCTCACTGGCGTGCATTGGTTTGTCGTGGCGCTTATTCATCAGATGGAGGCCGACTTGGATTTCGGTACGCATCTGCACAATGGTGATCCGCTCACTGCTCGTACTTGCAACGAACCGGTCGGTCGCCCTCTGAGCGGTCGTCCGCCATTCCTTTGGTCAGACAGCGCTGCTGACGCGATACGCTTCGACAAGCTCGATCAGGTGCCGCAATGGACGCTCGAGCGCATGGCGTTCCAGTTGGAGAAGTACAACGGATTTCGTTCGCGCACCGAGCACCACATCAACACACCTTATCTGTGGTCGGGCACCAACCATTACGACCGCGGAAAATTTGTTCGCGATAACGTGTGGAGCGACACTGCAGTAAGTAGGCAGGTTGGCGCCATGCCCATTCTCCGGGAGCTCATGAAGCTCGATGCCTCCATCGCCGAGGTGCTCAAATCGGAAGCGCCGTTGCCAGCTGCTGCAGGTGGAGCTCCGGGGACACAACCCCCGGTGACAGCGTCAGACGACCAGGACTTCGATCTGAAGGAACTTCAGCGCCGCCTGCAGAAGCTTCCGCTCTACCGCGACGAGATCGACGGCATCTGTGGTCCGCACACCCGTGATGCCATCAAGGCGTTGCTCATTACACGACAAAATTCGGATTGGCTTGGCTGGCCCGCTAGCCGGCTTCTCATCGCCGGCAAGCAGGCGCTGTGTGACCTCGACGGCATCGAGGTGGGGGACATCGACGGCATCGTCGGGCCGCAAACGCAATATGCATTCAGTGTCTACGCGGCGCGCTCCCGAGGCGACAAGACAGTGGAGACTTGGCGGGACGAGGAGGAGAAGAAGCCGCCGATCGTGCCGCCACCGCCAGAATCACCACCGCCAGCATCAAATGTCGTGCCGCCACCGGCAAGAGCGTCAAATTGGCCAAGACAGAGCGAAACCACAGCTTTCTACGGTGAAGTTGGCCAGCACCAGACGAAGCTTGTTTTTCCTTATCCGGTGTGCCTCGCTTGGGAAACGTCCACCATTGTCAAATCGACTTCCTGCCATGAGAAGGTCCATGATGCCGCGTTTCGGATCCTGACGCGCGTACTGGACCATTACGGGCTTGATAAGATTCGGGAACTCAGGCTCGACCGTTTTGGCGGATGCCTGAATGTGCGTCGAATGCGCGGCGGCAGCGCGTGGTCCATGCACTCGTGGGGTATCGCCTTCGATTTTGATCCGGATCGCAACCAGCTCAGATGGGGGAGGGATAAAGCGGCATTTGCCCGGCCCGAGTACGAGAAGTGGTTTGAGCTGTGGGAGGAGGAGGGGGCCATCTCGCTCGGACGCACGCGCAATTTCGACTGGATGCATACGCAGTTTGCGAGATTGTAGGCGACGCTGTTGCTACCCGCCGTCTGGTCGTGCGGCAATCGAAACAACGAGACCAAGCGCGGCGCCGATCGCGCTGGTCTCAACCCACCGTGCGATCGGCCTCCCAGCCAGCTATTTAGTATCGTCCGATTCAGGTTTGGCGGGCGTTTTGGCCGTTTTGGTCATCTGCTCCGACCAGGCGCCATGCTCGCCCTGCAGTAGATCTTCGGTGGTCGTTACCAGGGAAGCGAGGTCGACAGTAGCTTCAGAGAACGCCTCCTTGATGCGGGACAGCCGCGTTGCCATTGCGCCATAGCTCGCTGCCAGATACTGACGTCGATCCAACAAGCCATATGCCATGACGGCAACCGTTATGGTCATCATCACGCCAATCCAAGGCGCAAACCGTTCCTGCCCAAAGCTTGATGCGGCAACGCCGAAGATTGCCGCGACAATCGCGGAGGCGAAGCTGATCGTTCGAAGTCGGGTAGCTGCCTGCTCGTTTTCCACCTGGACTTTGGCATAATATCGGATCTGCTCGTCGACCCGATGTTCCATGTACCACGCAGCGGTGAGCGGAACGGGTGGACACCGAGCATCACCTTCCTTGGGAATGGGATCGGCGAGGGGCGTCAGGCCAGCGCGTTCAGCGGGCTCTGCGAGGACATCGCGTCGCGCCACGAACGTAGTTTTGGCTGCAGATTCAGCATACTCGCCCAATTGTGCCGCGAAGCGAAAGCACTCTGCTTTTATGGCTTCCGCCGTGGCGCGTGCACGGGTCCATCGCGTCTCGCTGTCGACCGACAAGATCTCGCGTCCGATTACTGGTGTAACCGCCGCGACGACCGCAGCTGCGAATGCCAAGACCTTCCCCAGCGTCGAACCACCTTCCACCTGCGCCGCGGTCGTCCCCAAAACGGCTGCAAACCCAGCACAGGCGAACGAAAGGTAACTCCAACGCTGTGCCGACGTTTGAAGCATGCGGGCCCGTCTTGCCCAGCCCCGATACTCATTCCATGCTTGCTCGATCATGAAGCCCCTCCTGCATTCTCGACGAACGTATCATTGAGACGATCCGAGACATCCAGTGTGCAACTTTAGCATCAGCGTTCGGCACCCGCCCTCGTGCCTGCCAAGTTCACATGTGACCTCGTTCATAGTGACATGGACCGTGGTAACCTAAAATAGCAAATGCACCATGAGACTGCCGTCTGCGGTGCAAACCACTTACCAACGGGAGGATTTCATGGAGCTGGAACTGCTTATTAAGCTGTTGCCGATCATCTTTCGAGCAATCAATGTCGCACCCCAGGTTCAGGAAGCGATGCGGGTTGGAACGCCGATCGTAAAGGCCGTGGAGGAAAACGCGGGTGATCTCCTGCCCCTGTTGAAGGAGATCGGTAAACAAAAATTCCCGGGCATTGACGAGAAGTTTGCGCCGGCCGCAGCTGCATCGACGATGTTTGATCCCATCAGGATCAAGTGGCTTCAGACCGCGCTCAATGCCCTCGGTGCCAACCCGCCGCTCGATATCGATGGCGAGTACGGTCCGATGACGAAAGACGCCGTCCTGAAGTTTCAAATGGCTAACAAGCTTGTGACTGATGGCTTTGCTGGTGATGCCACTCACAGCGCGCTCCAGCTTACGCTCTCCAAAAAGCCGATAGCAGCAGCGCAAGCGTAAATCCTCGGCGGGCGCGGAGGCATTGGTACTTGTCTGTTCTGTTGCAGCAAGAGGAAGCGCGGCATTGCACCGCATCCTCTAATTGCGGTGCCCGCGACTGACGGTACCACCGACTTCTTGCAGATTCGGAAGTTTCGGAAATGGCCAGCTCACTTGCGTAGTGGGGGACGGTTTCCAGGCCGACGCCAGAGGGGTTCGGAAACGAGTGCGCGGTGCACGTTTTGGGTGAAATTTCAATGATGACGCCGGCAGCTACTAAATACGCCCTTGACCCAGATGCAATTTTAGCGCGAGAGTTGTTCTTTGTCCGCGTCCTGCCCAGAGGCCGATTGGCCCCCGGCCTATCGGCGCATATAGGCAGGTCGCCGCCACGTCACGTTTGGTGACCACATGCCGGTTTCGCGCGATCAGCCGCGAGGCCGCCCGGCGCAAGCTTCGGGGGGATTTGTCGATGGCGCTTGATCAGGCTCCGCAACAGAAGCCGACGGTGTTTCTCAGCTTTGCCGGCGAGGACGTCGAGTGGAAGCGGTCGTTGATGCAGGCGACCTGGTGGTCGGGATTGACGAAAGTCGCTGCCATCTACGACTACGACGATACGCCAACCCGCGTAGGCGATCTCCAGGCCAATATGGGCAAGCTAGTCGGTGAATCGACCGCTTTCGTTGTTCTGCTCTCGAAATTCTACATCCGCAAAGAGGGCATCATCGAACACGAATTCAAGACCGCGATCGACTGCTACCAGAAGCTTGAATACCGAGATTTGTTTTGTGTCATCATCATCGACGCCGCGGCGAAGCAGTGGTGGGACGAGCGCCAAAACAGCATTTTTGCCGAACAGCCTTGGCTGCAAAGCAAAGTGTATTGGGAGCTGATCGAGAACGATGAGCCCGCCAACCTCGCGGGCGATCTCAAACCCCGGTATGCGCGGCAGGTGCGCGACTACGCCGAAAAATTGGCCAAATTCATCGCGGCACGCTCGACGCGCCCGGAGAAGGCTTCAGCCGAGAAGGGACGTATCATCGTTCTTGGGCGATCGAGGCTGCAACCGACCGCTGTCGCGGGTAACAACGCGAGTATTGCCAAGGCGCGCAGTGCGCTTATCGCTGAGCTCCGCAATCGGAGTGCCGAAATCTCCGAATGGGACGACGGCTGGACGGCGGCCGTCCCCGATACGCGAGATGCCTATGTCCGCCAACTGCTGGGCGCGGTGGGCGCCATCGTCCGGCCGATCGGACCCGATGAGAGCTTTGACGTCGCCGTGACGCCGGGCGGGGTGTTCGATCATCTCCAGTACGTCGCCGGCGGTACCGGTGACCAGTCCGAGATCCGCAAGATCAAGACGTCACTATGGCTGCCCGACGAATATCGCGATCACCCCGACGCCAAAGTCTTTGTCGAGAGGTCCGGCAATCAGGCCGCCGATGCCAACCCGCTGTTCTGTGTGGCCGCGGCGGCAAAACTGGCCGAACGTCTCGCCCCGCTGGGGCCGGCCGGAAAGATCGCGCAAATCTGCGTCGAAGAGCTCGATGACATCGAAGAAATCGAGGCCGGTCGCACCGCGCGCAAGATCGTCGAGGAAGAGCTGCGTAAATGCCTGCAGGATAGCGCGCGACGGGCCAAGCTCGATATCGATCCGCCGGTCCGCCAATTCCTCAACTACCGGCGGCTTGCGAACCAGATCAGCGAAGCCAAGGGCGGCCGGGTCATGCTCGTGGCGCACGATCTGCAGGAACACGTGGCGGCCAGCTTTTCCGATGCCCGTCAATTGCTGGAGCGCAAGGTCCGCAATCTGAAAGAGACGGTGGAAGGACTGGTCGAGCTGACACGGCGGCAGATCGTCCCGATCGTTCTCGTCGTCACCAACTACAAGCATTTGCAGAACGAGGTCGTTCTGGATGAGGAAATTGCCGGGATCAAATGGTGGCTGCTGCCGGGCGAAGTGAAAGGGGGATATTTCGCGCCGGAGGCTGACATCTACGATCGCGTTGTCGAAAACATCAGGAAAACGCTGCAGGGGTCGGGAGCGGGCGCGTGATCGACATCTATCCGGGAACCGATGGTCTGCGGGCTTTTCTGGAAGCCTACCATGCCACGAAGTCTGTCCCGGAGGGCGAGGCTTCGGCCGGCGGCCTTCCGGGTCAAGCGCTCGGGTTCGGGGCCCTGCCGATGCCCGCGGAGCACCGGTTGCGCCCATTTCCGGGACTTCGCAGCTTCGAGGCGATCGACAGCGACGTCTTCTTCGGACGACAAGAGCAGATTGACACGCTGCTGGACCTGTTGAGCAAGCAGCAGGTCATTGCCGTGCTCGGAGGCTCGGGCTCCGGCAAATCGTCGGTGGTTCGCGCTGGCGTCATCCCCGCCCTCACCAGTACCTTCAAGATCGAAGGACGGCTCGGACGATGGTACGTCGCTGTCTGCAAGCCCGGCCAGCGTCCGGTGGACGAGCTGTGCGATGCAATGTGGCAGCAGATCTGTTCCGATCGCGTGCTGAGCCAGCCCAACGGTGGCGCGGCACTGGCCGCGGCGCTCGGCATCACCGGCGAGTTGCGTGACCGCCTGATGAAAGGTCAGGCCATCGACAATTCGGACAGGCTCGAGCTGCGGCGGGTGTTCGACCGCGAGCTACGCCCGAACAACCGGCTGGAACTCGAGGGCGTGCTTTGGTTTGCCAGCGACGTGCTCGACCGGCTGGATCGCGAACTCAACCCTGTGCTGCGGAGCGGTGCGCCAAGCGTAATGATAGTGGTCGATCAGTTCGAGGAGCTGTTCGGTACTGACGTGATCGCCGAGCAGCGCGACGATCTGCTGGCCTTGCTCAAGCGCGTGTTCGAAGGTTCGAAGGACAAGACCGCGGAAGGTCTTTACGTCACGGTGACAATGCGCAGCGAGCAGTTGCATCGTTGCGCTGAATTCTCCGGACTGTCGGAGGTGATCAACGGCAGCATGTATCTGATCGAGCTGCTCGACGAGGCTGGCCTGCGCGAGGCAATCGTACGTCCGGCGCGGCGCGTGTTCGAAAAGTGGGGCTTGCCGCTAGCCGCCGGACCTGCGGCGCCGTTCGATCCGGCGTTTGTCGACCGGCTGCTAAAGGAGAGTAGCAAGCTGCGCGACAGTCTCGTACACAAGCCGGACCAGTTGCCTCTCCTGCAGCATGCGCTGCGGCTGATCTGGGACAATGCCGTCAAGCGTTGGTCGAAGCTTCCCTCGGGTGTGCAAGATCTCACTATTTCGTCCGCGGACGAGCCGGAATCGGATCCGGCCAGCGATGTCGGCTTCCTGCGAAGCTGTCTCAACCTCGCAGCCGACAAGGCCTTGGCTGACGCCGAGGCGGTGTACCGCGCCGGTGACAGGACCGTGAACGCCGAGCAACTGCTGCGTGCGTTCTTCATTGCGCTTGCCCGCAGGGATGACCGCGGCAACTGGGCTCGCCGGCTGGCAACATGGGCCGAGCTTCTCGAGGTGCTGCGCGATGCCCCGACAAGGTCCCACATGGACGCGCCCCTGAATGAGGCCAGGTTCGAGGAGGCGCTGTACGTCGTCGTCGCGCGCGGCTACCTAGCGCCGCGGCATCACGAAAGCGACGGCTCCCGGGCATCCTACGAGGTTTGCCACGAGGCGCTGATCCGTCACTGGCGAAGATACGAGGGCTGGCTCGAAGAGGCGGACGACACGGCCCGCGCGTTGCGCGAGGTGGCACAAAACCTACTTTCGCTGCAGGCCGAGGACGGTCCGCTCGCGTGGGAGGATCTGCAACCCTATGGCTATGCGCCCCGCGACTGGCTGAAGTGGTTTGGCGCCGTCCGCGAGCGGCGCGCCGCTGGCGTTGTGTCGGAATTCAATCGCTCGAAGATCAACCTCGTCTGTGGCGACGGCGCAAAGTTCGGCGATCAATGGGCCCTCGACCAGTTGAAGGCCTTCTTGAGGGAGCGCGATGTCCATCGCGGCGACAATACTAACGCCGAAGAGACTTTTGCCACGGAGGCGAGGGAGCTGCTGACCGGAATCGAGAACGCTACCGCGCTGGTGCCGCCGCGCCTGATGTGGTCCGGAACAGCCTCAGGGTTGCCGCGGTTCGTGGTCGATCTTGTCAGGCATCCGGACACGCGCCCATTCTCGCTATCAGGCGTCGTGATTTGTGGCGCCGCCGTGTTGCTGTGGAATGTTTATCAGCAGCAGCAACTTGCCACGCAGCTGCACATAGCCAAGGAGACGGCGGCCGAAGAGAAGATCAAGCGTCTGGCCTACACCAGGCAAGCATTCGGCGCCCAGTCAGTCGACACGTTGCTCGCCGATGATCAGATCGAGCTTGCGCGGCTCGTGGCGATGACGGCGCTCGAGGGATCGCAGACCGCCCCTGAGAGGAAGCTGCGCCAAAGCATAGGTGCTGTGGGAATGGCGCAAGGTCGGGGGGCGCTGCTGCTTGGCACCGATGCATCGACTACGCGGATCGCGGTTGCTCCGAACGGCAACTTCATCGCTGGCGTCCTGTCCCCTGCGAGCCAATCGGATCGGCCGCCGGTGCACCGAATCCAGCTTTGGGATCCAACGTCGGGCGCGACGATCATATCGCTGACCGGCGCCCGCACTGACATCAGATCGATGGCTATCTCGCCGGACGCGAAGCATATCGCCGTAGGCTCCACCGATGGCGAGATATCAGTGTGGAATGTGAGCCGTCTGAATAGTGTGGACGAAGCCAGCAAGCCGATCAAACAGTTCGTCAACAGCGCGAGCCCCGTCACCGCACTCGCTTTTTCCCAAGATGGATCGAAGCTGATCAGCGGCGCCTTCGACAGAAGTGTTGTCCTGTGGGACGTCGCCAAGGGCGCCCGCGTCAAGACGCTGACCTTCGATGCAGCTTGCGCGGTGCGAGAGGCTCCGGACCGCCCCGATACGTTGAAGTTGCCAACCGCGCGTGCCTTTATGCCACCTAAGGATGGCGGCATTGTCGCCGTTGGACTGAATGCGCGTCATGATCGTCTGTTGGCCGGCACGTCGGACCGGCGTCTGATCTTGTGGAACGCCGAGACCGATGCTTGCCTACTCAACTACGGAGCGCCGGGCATAGCCAAGGCGATCATGTTCGGATCGGATCCCGTCCGTGCCGTGCTGGCGATCGACCGCGGCATGTTCGTTACGTCGACGTCCGATGCTGAGAAGTTCGAGCTAGCGCCCCTGCAGTCGATAAGGGACGATGGCCCCATTCGATCGATCGGCTTTGATGCCACCACGAAGCAATTTTCATTCGTCGCTGCGAACGGGGTCACGATAGCGACAGACCGGGATACGACGACATCCGGCGCCGGTGATTCAGCGCGCGACCGGGAAATCAATGCGGCCGTCGGTTACGGCCGCGCCGCGGCGGATAAATCGGCTGCTAGCTCGGGCGCAACCGCTCGGCCGTCACCCGATGAATTCGAATCGATTCGATTCGTCCCGAAGGTTGGGGTTGGCGTGGTGGCAGCTGACAACGTAGGGGGGGTGGGCGTGGTGGCGGCTGACACCATGGGGCGGGTGCTTGTCGTTCAGACCGACAAGGATGCCAAGCGTCCCCTCCAGATCGTGCAACACAAACTTCAGTCGCAGGGTGAGGTATCGTTCTCTATCAACGCCACTGCCGAGGACGTCTCGGACGATCTGAGGTACGTCGCAGTTGCGTCCGACCATGCCGTGATCGTCAGGCAACTCGGCGCCGATAGAAGGGAATACAAGTACAAGTATAATACCGACGCCAACATCCGAAGCCTGGGGATCGACGCGGCGAAAAAGCGTCTGGCAATTGGATTCAATGACGGGCAGGTGCAATTGTGGTCGTTTGAAAGCAATGAGAACGAGCCGAGGAATTTCGGATCGCACAATGGCGCGGTTAACAGCGTGGCTTTCGACAAGAGTGGCGAGCGAATGGTCTCTGCCTCGGATGACCGCCGGGCGACCGTTTGGGATCTCACGGGCGCGAGAAGGCATCGGAGTTTTCTGCATGCCGGCCCAGTCAAGGACGCGAAGTTCGGCGCGGATGATAGTGTTGTCACGCTGTCCCGCGATGGCGCCTTGCGGCGCCTCGACCCCGCCAGCGTCCGGTCTCAGGCGATTTCCCAGGGGGTGCCTGATACGAACGAAGCGATCGGCGTGGCGCTGGATCCATCGCGCGGGCGCGCGCTCGTGCTGGACAGCAGAAATGCCATTCAGATTTGGGATTTGCGCGAAAGCAAGGTCGTGGGCAACCTTCAGCTTCCCGATGTGATCGCGGTGGGCTTTTGGGGAGAAACGGGCGAGATACTGACGGTTTGGCCGTCCGGAGATATTGGCATCTGGTCCAGCGACGCGGGCCGGCTGCGGGCCTACAGTAACCTGGCGGCCGTCGCCGGCGGATGGAATGCCGTCAATCCGACGAAACGCAATGTCCTCACCTTCGACGGAACACGTGACATCAAGTTCGTCTCGCCGCCAACCGCGATCAATGAAGATGACGTGCAGGCGGTCGTTCGCGCGGCAGTGGCCAGGACGATGACGTCCACGGAGCGGCAACGCTACGCGCCGGATGAGACCGAAGCCAATCAACCGGCTTCGCGGCCGATGCAAATCGGGCTGAGATGCGATCCAAACATCGTCGAACCGTCGATGGACACGGTGGCGCGCAATCCGACCGACGCGAAGGCCTGGTTTGATATCGGGTGCGCCAGGGAAAATGATGTGCGCCGGAGCGGCAAGCGGGTCGAGCTTCCTTCTCCTTCCATACTGGTGGCGGCGGCGATGGGGCACGGCCCGGCACTTGCGTCTATCGGGGAATGGTTCGCTTCACGCAAACCGAAATCGGCGCCGCTCTCCAGCTACTTCTATCGCCAAGCCGTCCTGAATGACGCGGCGAACGGAGCAAGGTATCTCGACTGGCTGGTCCGCTGGGGCGACCACACGCGCGACGCGGCCCTGCGGTCGCGTGACTTGCTTGACTTGCGCGCCAATGCCGGCGATCCGGCAGCGCATTTCATCCGTGGCATGATCGCCGAAGGCAACGCTCGGGGGAAGTCCGGTTCGCCGGAGGAATCTGATGAATTGCTGAAGGCACTGTTTCACTTCGCTTTGGCGGACAAACTGTTCAAGCAACGCAGTATCGACGAACCTACCACAGTCATTCGGCTTGGGGCACTCGCCCGGGTAATCAAGCCCGAGCGTGTAGCCGAAAAACTGAAAGAGGTGGCGGCCTGGAAAGTGGTCGGCACGAGCCCTCCATCGGCGTCGGTGGCGTGGACAGCGGTCTCCCCAGGCACCGTGGCGCCCAAGCCGACCTGGCGTCCCGACCTGACAGGCATCGATCTCGCGAAGGAGGAGGACCTTCATGGAATGGCGGTCTCCGCAATCGATGCGCTGGGCCATTCTGTCCAATTGGGATCTGAGCTCGACGTTCTCCGCGCTGAATACACGCTTGCACAAGCAAAGGCGCTCGGACAGAACTCCGCGCGCTCCCCGGCGCTGTTGGAGACTGCAAGGGACCGGTTCGAGGCGGAGTTGAACAAGGACGACACGGATACGCGTTCTTTCGACCGCCTGGACGAAGTGCTGGCTACGCTCGCGAAAATGGGCCCCGCCGGAGCCTGCGACGGCGCCCGCGCGGCGCGCGTGGCCTGGTTCGAACGCTGGCTGAAGCCACATCATCTTGTCAGCTCCCGGCGTCTCGCACTAATCGAAGCGGAGACGAACCTCGGCGCGTGTTTCGCCAATGCGGGCACGGCGGACCCAGCCCGCAAGAGCTTGCGAAAGGCGGCCGGTGAAGTCCTCGAGGTTGGTGAGCTGGCAAATTTGCCGTTGGAAGTTCAGCGCAAGTTTGCATTACTCGAAGTAGCACTGGCCGATGCTTACGTGCAAATGGGAGATCGCGAGACAGCTGTGCCGCTATACGCGCGCCCCTTGATTGAGACGGTGCGCGGACCGATGGGAGGACTCTTTACGCCGAATGATCTCCAAGAGATGATCAGAACCCAGCAAAAGGCGCTCGCGGCGTTGATGCAGAACCCTGCCACCAAAGCGATGGTCCCACCGTTCGCCGATCTTGCCGATGCGCTACGTATCGTCGGGCGGCAATCTTCTCTCGACCGATCGAGAATTCAAGAGCTTTATCGCGGCAGTATCGAAATCTTCAAGCGGCTGACGCAGATCGAACCGGACAGCATCGAGCCGCAGCTTGGGCTGTGGAAGACATATGGCCAATTGGCGACGTTGCGTGATGGCAAAGACGCGCTTAAGCCGCTGCAGGACGCCGTCGATCTCATCAAGTCCGTATCAGAGCGCAATCCGAAGATGCCGGCTTTGCTACGCGACGTGATCAGTTCTCAGCGTCAGCTTGCGGAAAAGTTGCAAAAGGACGGCAACACCGACAGCGCGCTCAAGGCTTACCGCGAGGTGCTCGCCACCGCTCGGATCCTCGAAGAGCGCGATTCGTCCGTTGAGTTGGATTACTGGTCCAACCTGTACAACGGAATCGGATTTGCATTCGAGAAGTTGGAGGATTACCGATCTGCCATCGAGATTTACGGGCAGGGCATCCGACTGCAGCCTGAGAATTCCAGTCTACTGAACGGCCGGTGCTGGACACGCGCGATCGTCGGCGAACTGGAGGCCGCGCTGGTGGATTGCGACGAGGCGATCAGGCAAATGCCGGACTATGCTAACGCCCTCGACAGTCGCGGCTTCACTCACCTGAAGATGGGAAAGTTCGACAAGGCGATTACCGATTACGATGCAGCCTTGAAAATCGAGCCGGGCATTGCGCACTCGCGATATGGCCGCGGCCTCGCAAGGTTGAAATCGAACGAAGCCGACCCCGGCAAAGCCGACATTGCTGCGGCAAAGGAACTTAACCCGGAAATCGACAAGATATTCGAGCGCTTCGGCGTACAGTGATTGGCAGCCCTGGCGGTGAGGGGCGAAAGTGATCGGTCGAGGCGATCTTGGTACGGCAGATGCCGTCGGCGGCGTCCACTCATCACAGCCCGCTGGGCGAGCCGGCGAGTGGAGGGCCCTTTTCTCTGGTACCGGCCATTAGGATGCCTGTTGAAAATCAGCATGATCTGAGTCAGCAAGTGAGCAGTCTTCAAATGAGCGCCAATCGACTATGTCGAGATAAGTGCTATCTGCCAGGCACTTGGCGCGACCGAGCATGCACCTATTTCTTGGCTCCAAGCGTAATGCCGCCATTGCCGACTCAAGGGTGTTCAAGAATAGCAATCTCGTCAGGGGAGCTTGTGGGCTAGGCGCCATCAACAATCCCCGGGCGGCATCTCGTACTGCAATATTTTCCGGCTTATCAAGATCCTCCAATGAGGACACGATGAGCAAAATGCGATGTGGCGGACAGGCGCGCAATGCCTGTTGCAGTTCCCAGCGCATGTTGTCGGTTATTTCGCTCGACCAATCCAGAACAACAAAATCTGCATAAGTAAGTTCTATCATAACAACTTTCTTCCAATGGTCCTGCTCGTTCGACAGTACCATTGGGTGATACATCTCCGACAGCCACCAAGAACTCAACCGATCCCTGGATCGCTCACGAAAAGCCGAAAGGCTCTCATCGAATATGAGTAAGACCTGACCAAATAAGCCGCATGCCGGCATGATGATCGATTTGTGCGCCAGCGCTATATCAGCGCTGTTCCTGCGAAAGGCGACAATTCGGAAATGTGCGTCATAGTGGTATTTTGTAAGAGACAGTACAGCAGCCGGGGCCGGCAATGCCATTATCGAGAATAAGCCTATGAGAGCGAACCATTTTACATAGCCATCGACATCTCTGAAATAGTAAGCAATCGGAAGCACAAAAAGAGCATTGATGATTCTAAAATTATTCCAATCTGCATACAGCAGGCGCCGGCTGAGGCTGAGCCCGCGCACTGGTCTGAAGAACGGCGCCACAAAATATCGACGCCTTTGACGTTGTCTGTCAGCAAACAAGACTATAGCTCCGCACAATAGAAGGTATGCGGAGAGGAACCAATAACCAAAAAAGCCAAGCGCTATTCCACCAATCACATCAAGTACGGCTATAAGTTTGAACAACAGCACAGCCAGATTTAGTGAAAGATACTGTGAGGCCGGTCTCAGCCGCATACCATTCGGGATGACTGAAAGTGTCATGAGACATCTCGTAATCGACGTCACTGCGCGGCTGACTATGCCATCGTGGCGGCGGCAGCATTATCCGCTGGACGCAACAATACCCCTTTGCTGCATGGCCTTTCGTATCGCGGACAGCGATATCGCTTCGTTCGCTTCGTAATCTCCGGCCCCATGCAGCCTTGGTGTTTTCTCGGAACCGCCGTGATGGAGTCCGATGACCTGCCACTCCGTATTGAAAACCGGGCTTCCTGAACTCGCCGGGTCTGTTGGCGTGCGATAGTGCACGAGGCGCTCTTGGTCATCAATATCGAGCAGAACGCTGTCATGTAGCGAGATTTGGAGACCGCCGCCGAGCGGGTGCCCGATGACATAGGCCCTCGCTTTGCTTTCGATGAGCGGAAGCGAATTGGCCGTCGCGAGACTTGTGAATTGGGTCGGCGCTTGTCCAACAGGTTTCAGCGTGACGACAGACACGTCGAGCCCTTTCGGGTCGGAAGTACCGAGTTTTGCGGGCGGAGACGTGAAGATTGTTTCATCCACCGCATAGTTGACGGGAATTCCTGCGGTCTCCGACTCGACTTCGAAGGTTACGAGCGCATTGCCGGGAGGGATCGCCTTTGGCACGGTCGCACCAATCACATGCGCATTGGTGACGAACACCGGACCGGCCGATGCGAGACCTAGCCATTGGCCGTCAATCAGGAAACCGGTACCCAGCCGCGCCCCTGTCTTGTTCGTCACGCATCCAATCGATTTGCACGCGGCGAGCATGTCCCTCACGTTGGCGAGACTGAACGTGCGTTCTCCAAGAAAATTCTTCTCCAGACCTGCTTGATCCGACGCATCGAGCGCTTTCTTGAGGGCCGGAATCGCTGCGGTCGAGATCGTGAACTGTGCCTGCGTGCGCATGATATGCCGCGCGATGATGCGCGAGAGTCGGTCGGCGCAGCGTGTACCGTCCCCGGCGGGGTTGCCGCCCCAGATCTCGCGAAGTTGGCGATCGTAGCTTTGTAGGTTGAAAGGCTGCACCTTCGGATGGTGCAGGAACCGGTAGAGCCATAGTTCGGCGGCGTCGCAGTCGCCTAACGCGAGGCACGCCTCCGATGCCGTCGCCGTCACCCACGGATCGTCCGGCTTCTGCTGATGAAGTATGCTCATTGTTTTGATCACATCCTCAGCGCGGGGGACCGCCGTAGTCCGGTGTGTCGCCCAGACGCTGAGATCCTTTTCACGTGCCATGAGTGCGATCACGTTGATCGCGTGCCAAAACGCATCGCTGCTTGGCGTCCCACTCAATTGCTCAAGGTAACGGTCGGTGGCACTGACAAGACGATCCAGATCGCCAGTTTTCACGAACCGCTGCTTCTCGATTCGCCCAAGTAAACCGAGGTATTCCGAGATTTCGCGCGTTGCTTGCGCGCCGACTGGCGCTCTGCGGACTTCGCGAAGCGCATCGCTCAGCAAAGTCTCGGCAGGATCGAGCTCGAACAGGTCAATTAACGCCTGCGCGTAAAGCTTGACGACGGAAGCGTCAAATGGTTGGGCGTCTTGCCACGCCTTCCCGATCGTTCGCGTATGATCGAACAGGCGCTGGCCGTTCAGCGCTTTCATCGCGGCCCGGACATCTTCGACTGGCGTGTTCGGCAGTTTGTCGACGATCGAGCGCACCGCCGCATCGATATCCTGCGGCTGCGCCGGCAAAAGAATGCCTGTCTTGAGGTTTGCGGCTAGCTTCTCGATGACTTCGTAATCCATGCCTAGGTAATCCCGATCGATTCACGCAGCACGCGGCGAAACTGGGTACCCGCGAAGTAATGCGTACTGGTATGTCTCCAGTTACCCCAATTCGATTCCTTGATGTCCTCGACACGCTTGCCATCCACCGGCCGGAAGTTGCCGGCGAGCTTCGGATCGGCCGCCGCAACCGGATCAAGCGGATCGTAGATATTGATCCAGCGCCGTACTTTTGCGGCCGGGAAATCGACGCCACCCGCTCCGGCGTCGATTGCTACGAGTTCGTCTTGGACCTCCTGGATGCCGAGTGGCGATCCGATCGTGATCAACGTGTCGATCGCCGGACACTCCGGGCAATTGCGCGCGACGTCGTAAGCGACCATGGTCCCCATGCTGTGCGAAACGACGACGATCTTCTCGCCCGCTTCCTTTGCCTTGGCGAGGTCATCGAGCAGCCGCTTGCGCAGCTCTTGCCTTACCTTGAAACGTGTGCCGTCGGCCCGCTCGTACTCCTTGTCAAAAAGGAAGTAGAAAGCTTCCATTGCGGCCTTCTTCATCACCGCTTGCTTGACGGCCATGGGCAGCCAGCTTGCGATTTCCAGATCCGAGGCGTCATTTGATGGCGTCGTTGCCTCGGACGTCGTTGCGACCGAAGCGGGTAGCGTTGCAAGGGCCGCGCTGGCGCCAAGCTTTGCCTCGAAATTCTGTATGAAAGCGCGCTCGCGGGGTGTTACCGCCTTGGGGAGCTTCAAACCCGGTTCGATCTGATCCAGTTGCTCCCCTTCGAGTATCGCCAGCTCGTTGTCCGATTCGTAGTATGATTGAATGTCCGTTTCGTAATCGGTGCCGTAGAACACGTCTGCGTAGTAATTGAAGAGTGCGGGAACGCCTTGCGAGCCGAGATTGATGCCCCGGTTCGGCGGCGGAAACACAGCGGGGTTTGGATTGTCACGGGTAATGCCCCATAGCCATATCTCCTTTAGCTTCTCGGGCGCAGGCTTCTTCGCGAGTCCATGGATAAACACGGTTGCGTAAGGTCTCGACATCGTTCCCCCTTGCTGCTGATATCAGCCCTGATGATCCGTTAGTTGTCCATGGCCGCCCTGCCGGGCTCAAGCCACCTGGATAGGTCGCGCGTCGGTCGTTAGCAGTTGGCCGGCGTCAATGATTCGCACGTCGAATACACCTGCCTTTTCGGCAATCTGCACCATATCGGCGGTACCGCCGCGCGCGTCCCCCTTGGTATTGCGGTCCCACAGTGCGAGAAGCGTAATCTTGCTGGCAACTGACGTCTGAGCCATCTCGAGTACCCAGCGATTGCCGCGCTCCCATGGATCGAAGCCTGAGGCCTGCAGCCACCGTGGCAGTCCCTCCTGATCGCTCAGACAGAGCGGCTGTCGACCATTCATCAGTTCCAGAAATCGCCTCCGCCAGCCGTCGAGGCTGCCGAATACGCTGCCGGAAAACTCCGCCGCAGGCATTGGCAGACATACCGAGCTCTCGATACCGACGTCGTTGCATACTTCGTGAACAATGATGTCCGTACCTGGTGCGGCGGAGGCAAGAACCCGGAGTGCGGATCCGGATGCTTTCAATCCTTCCAGTTCGCTGCGAACCAGTGCACGCGCCTGCTGTTCCCGGTCGGCCGGGAAGCGTGGAACGGCGCGGCCGGGCTCATCAATGCGGTGGCCAACAGCGACGACAAGGTGCAGACCCGGAACTGACTTGGCGGGTTCGATATAAGCGTCCAATTCCGCAATGATGCGCGTCGCCCGCTCGGCCTGGATCGCAAGGCTGGCAAACAGCTGTAGCTGCCCCTTCGCTGCATCCCAGGCAAACGCATCGCTCTTCGGGACAGCGTCGCGATAGGCCTGGACCACGCGTTGATCCCGCTCTTCCGTCAGAAACAGGAGATCGGCTCGACTGATATTTGCCCAAACTAGGTCCTTGCTCTCTTGGCTAAGCCGCTCAATAGCAGCGTCAATCGCAAGCCGCACGTTTGAGCGGAGTGCCTTGACCTGCCGCCCTAGCTTGCTCTTGCAGGCGGCCGCTTGCTCGCTGTCTTCGAAGGCGTCTTCCCAAGTTGGATCGAGAGACAGTTCCAGGGCGATGACGCCCATCTGCAAGGCCGCCAAGCCCGAGTAAAAATGATTGAGATCGACGAGATAGGCTTTGCGATACATCTCGTAGCTGCGCACAAGGTTACGGTTGGTAGCCTTCTCCCGCCGATCGGCGACGCTGTCGAGGGCCTGGAAGTCCAGTCGCCACAGCGTCTTTAGATTTCGGCCGTTGAGGGCGAGCGCCTCCGCTCGTTGTTCAGCAGTCGAGCGTTTGTCCGCCAGGACGGCGGCGATGGCCTGATTCGATGCTTCGAGAAGATCGGCGCGCTTCTCGCTCCGATATTGTCGCTCCAGCAGATTGGCCAATGCAAGGTTGGCGTCGAGATCGTCGCGCACCGCCTGTTGAACGCGCAGCCATGTGCGCCTTGCGCCAACATAGTCAGCCAACTGCCATTGCGCCTTGCCGATTGCCCGCAAGGCCGGCCATTGGAAACGTTGATTGGTTACCTCGGAGGCCAGGAGACGCAGCCAGCCAGCCGACTTCGCCGCTTTGGCGCGTGCCACCTCGTCCGTGAAATCGGTCGGCACGACCTGTACAGCGGCGGGATCAAGTTCGGGTAGTGTCGGCAGCATTTTGAAGACCGGGCTATCGGCTTCCCGTGCACTGGTCAGGGTCGCCTGGATTACCCGGACTAATTCATCGAGCTTCTCACCCGGTTTGTCCACGGAGTACTCGAGGTAGCGGTCGGTCAGGATATCGAACGGCGTGGTGTCCGCCACGGGTGCGCCCTTGATCAGGACGGTACCCTTCTTTCGCAGGGCATGCCGGATTCCGAGTTCGTAGAAGACATTGGCGTTATGGACCGTGATGTCGCAGACCACGAGATCGGCCTCGAGGATCAGGCCGAACATGTCCTCGCGAATATTGCCGGCGTCAATGATCTTGCCGGTCGTGCCGCCGCCGAGACCCGCCGCTTCGAGCGCCGGAGCGATCAACTCGCGATGGATGCGCTCGAAGTCGACCTCTTTGCCGGCAGAGTCTTTCTTGGTATTGAAGGCACGGATAATGAAGGCCTGCTGCATTGGTCGCGCCTCCTCGTTTCCGATCAGCTACCGTCTTGCGCGGCTTTCTTTTCCTACAGGATAGTGTGGTCGCTCCTCTTTAAGCGACCGTCCGACTATAAAAGTACAGTGTGAAAATAGTTCGAAAGGGTTACCGATGGTGTGAACTATCTCACATCACATCGTTAATGTCGGGAAATAGTTCCTCGTCGGCAGGAGGATCAGGTGCCTGACTTCGCCGCGGGGTCGTCGATCGTGCCGTTCCATCTAAGTGAGCGTTGGCGGGCTGAATTGTCGAACAAAATGCAGGCGATTGGAAGCAGCAGGCGGGCCGCAAACCATCACGTACCGGCGGAGGAGAGCATGAAGCGATTTGCATCTCGTTCCGTATCATATTCTGCTACCCGGACGCAGTTCATTCAGTTTTCGCCGAGCCAACGGAATCCGAAGTCAAACAGGTGGTCACCGGTCGGGTCTGCGCGGATTGGGGGCAAGCCAGAGGGGGAGGTCGTCGAGCAAGTCAGCTCAGGGCGCCGTTCGATCATGAACTCCGATCTCCTAAAGCGACGCGCGCGGTATCTCGTACTGATGCGAGATGGTAATCTATTGCGGAGACTTTGGAAAATCCGTTCACACAGACGGGACAACATCAGACGACGAGGCGCTCATGGGATTTCAACTAGAAGACAAGCGATCGGATGAATATGAACGATTCAGGGGCGAAGCTCGACGCTTCTTCGATGCCCAGCTTGAGCGAATTGGACTCGGTGAAGCCCAAATTGAGAGTCAGGACATTACGGGGTTGGAGGACAGCTTGGCCCGCGTCGACGATGCATTGCGGTTGCCGGAATCTTTCGGAGTACTCAAGCTGAGCTTCTCGGCGAATGCGGCGGTTTTCATCGTGAAGTCGGACGCTGCGTCACACATTGAAGTTGGGGTTGTTCCGCTTCTCCTCGAGAGAAAGAAGCTGATCGTGGACAGGCTGCGACTTCTCCGCAAGCAACGACCTATTTCAACGCTTTCGGAGCTGATTAACTCCGTAAGTGACAGCGGTCTTCGAGACCAATTGCGTACCGAACTTGAAGCAACTCGGCACGTCGGTTCTCCTAAACGTCACTCGACCAACATGCGACGAAACTATGCGTTCATCGCAATGGCAATGGATCCGCAAAATCCCCAATTGGATGACGTTTTGGATGCAATCAAGGACGGTGCAATGCGAAGCAGCGTGGTCGCCGAGAGAATTGACGAAAAATCGACCAATGAGCCGATAACACGAAGAATGCTCAAAGCCATCGAGGAGGCGGAGTACGTCGTGATGGACTTAACCAATCCACGTCCCAACGTTTACTATGAGGCAGGCTACGCACAGGGTATGGGAAAGACGCCCGTCTATGTCGCTCGGCAAGGCGCTGAGATACCGTTCGATGTGCGGGACTATCCGGTAATTCTCTATCCGAACATGCGCGAGTTGAAGAGCTCTTTGGCTGAAAGACTTGAATCGATACGGGCTGCGCAAGTGAGCGAGCGTGATCAAGGTGAGGCAACCTGATTTGAAGGAGTCACATTCGAGTCGTTTGTTTTCAATGCGCTAAAATTTCATGCCTCTGCGGCTTGAGCTTGAAAGAGAACTATTGTTCGACAATTACTGTCTTCGGCGTCTTGTTGAACTGGCGGGCCGCGTCGGCTTGGCATAGCCCACCTTCGGCTACACTCCGGGCCATCGCCTCTCGACCTTTGAGCATTAAAGGCGCATTCTCGCGGACGTTCAACCTCACTAGGCAATGTAACGTGGAGGGTCGTATGCCGATATCCGATCGCGAGTTGGAGCACATTCGGCGTAAGCAACGCGAATTCCTGGATGCATTACTCGTTCGGAAGTGGACCACTCCTCGACGATCACTCGGCGAACAGGACGCTCTGGAAGTCGGTCGCAAGGTCGGCTTGATGCCGGTACTTGTAAGCGAGTTTCTGCACTACTGGGTGGGATCAGGTGATCTCGACGAGTCATGGAGGCCTATCGCAGTCAAGATTCAGAAGTCCCTTGGCGACAGCGCCTTCGAGCAGATGGAGACTCGCGTTCCGCAGGATCCGGCGACTTTAATGGTAGCGGGAGGCACCGGAGGGACAGCAAGGCTTGTATTTCTTTGTCACGCATCGGAAGACAAGCCTACAGTCCGAGACTACGCAGCACGCCTCACGGACGCAGGCTTCGCCACGTGGCTCGACGAGGAAGCGCTCCTTCCAGGCCAGGACTGGGATGTGGAGATTCGGAAAGCGATCGAGCGCTCTTGCGCCGTGATTGTCTTCTTGTCCGCAAGAACTCAGAAACGGGGATATATTCAAAAGGAAATCGCGCGCGTGCTCGATGAATCCGAGCGTCAGCCCGAAGGAACTATTTTTCTGATTCCTGCGAAGCTTGAGCCTTGCGAAGTACCAGACCGCTTGTCGAGATGGCAGTGGGTTGATCTCGCAAGTCCGGCGGGGTTCAAGAGACTGTGTAAGGCCCTCGACACCCATCGCGTGAGAACATGAGGCCTCGTGTCGTTTCCGCACAAGTCATTCCGATCTGGGTGACCATCCGTGCTGTATCGCGCATCGGAATATTCCTGCGGGGTACCTTCGTGGACCGGAGCTATTATGGCTGCCATTGCAAACAGCAGGGTCCTTATGGTGCTCGTTGCAGGGCGCCCGATCTCTTCAAAACAGGCCTGCGTGAGGTGACGGTGGCAGACGTCGTGACATTATCCGCGGCCTGATGAGATCGCATAGCAATTCTGCCTCCACCTGCGGCTGCTTAAGAACGTTACCGGGTTGTTATCAGCTATAGCCGCATGGACGTCGCCACTGCTCGTTGGCCGCATCGTCAGCTCAATACTTGGCGGACGCCCTCGGTCCGAGATCGGACGTGAACGGCGGCATGGGACCGTTGCCACCGAGGCTCGGCCCCGTATTCATCGATACGCTCAACACATCGAGCGGGCATTCCCTGTATGCAACAGGATCAGTCGCCCTTCCCGAGGCTCGCCGGCGAAAAGATATCCGGCGTATCGGTGGCCTGGACGCGGGCGACGAGATCGGCTGTTCCGCCGGGACCGTCCCCTCCCTTTCCATCCCACAAGGCAACCAAGTGCACATTGCCGTTGTTGCGAGCCAACTCCAGCAGCCGGGTGTTGCAGGCGCCGTAAGCGTCGTCCGACACGGCTAAGTTCATGCCCTCACGCCGGGCTTCCGGAGTCGCGTTCCATAGAGCCCAGAAACGCTGTTCCCAATCGCTCCCCGTGGCCCCCTGCACAGAGGTGCCGACGAACACGTCGGGTGCAAACGGCAGCACGATCACAGTGTCGATACCATGAGTTCGGCACTGTTCGTGGAAAAGGATATCTCCACCCCGCGCGCCACTGGCAAACCCCAACGCTCGTTCGCCAGAAGCCGATATGGCCGCGTAAGGCGTGACAGCCCGTGCAATGCGCGCGCTGGCGGCTCGTTCGAGCGAGGCAGGAAAACGCGGCTCAGGGCGATCCGGCATATCGATCATGTGGCCTGTGAATAGGAGCGAGATGGGCATGCATGGACCCCCAATCAGTTTTAGACACTCTATACCAAAACCGGGCGGAAGCGTGATTGGCGACGCCATGAATCGTGGCGTGGCACATGCCCGTCGTCGCCGGTTGCAGAAGTTCCCGCCGGACATCAATGATGGTGCATCGTCCGCAGGCGGGCAGGCCCGGGCAGGTGGATCTGCGCGCCCTGGCTCCGACGTCGCGCTGCCATTCGGCTGCCGTGAGGTTGCGGGAAACGCGCGAGCACGCCTCTTGGATCAGATCGGCGCCCGAGAGGAGAAAGCCGCGCATGCCGTTGCCGCCGGGCAGCCAGCAGCACGGCACCCTCCGGCGAGAAGCAAGCGTGGCGAGCTTGCCGGGATAGCGAAGCTCAGAGATTGCCACGCCGGTCGCTACGATGAACAATCGGATGCGCCCGTCCTCGCAGCCCGCCGCGACCAATTGTAGTTGGCGCAGACACGCCAGCTACTATGCAACGGTCGGGAGGAGGCGCTCACTGCTTCCTGCAGGTCCACGATCGCCTTGCGGTCACCCGAAAGATGCCGCAGCAGACATCGCTGGAAGAGGCCGTCAAACAGCGCATAGAGCGCGCCCCGCGAGACGAGGGGCTGTCGGCCACCCAGCGCGGTAAAGCGGGACGCGACCCGCCACACCATGTCTTCCAGGCTCTTGTCGATCTCGGCGACGTCGTCGCGAAAGGCCTCTTCAAACAGAGACTGCGAGCGAAGTTCGTACCAGAGGCGATGCATCGGCGCCTCGTCGCGAACCGTCTCGCCGAGCTTCTCCAGAAAGCCCTTCATCAGTTCGTCGCAGCTTTGCGCTGCTGACGTGATCCGGTCGTATCGCGTGACGCACTTCGACTTGTAGTGACGAACACAACAGCAGATCAGGTCGACCTTGTCGCTGAAGTAATAGTGCAGCACCCCGTGCGTGAACTCGGACTTCTGAGCGATCTCGCGCAGGCTCGTCCTCGCATAGCCGAGCTCGGCGAGGGGTTCCAACGCAGCTTCGGCCAGTTCGACGCGTCGTGCGCTGAAATTTGTCGACACGCGAACGCTCGATTCGATCGGAACGCTTGCTCGGCCGGCCCGGTGTTTTGATCTTCCGCTGCATCGCGGCAGATTGCTTGTGCACGTCCAAAACTCCGAGTCGTCGCGTCACTTCGCGGCAATCATGCCCTGAAGCGCCCTCCGAAATCATCCTCATCCCTGCAAAATCAAGGATTGCTTGACAAGTTCATTGGTGGGCACGACTCGAACCTGCACCAGACCGTTATGAGCGGCCAGTTCTAACCATTGTACCCGCGCGCGGGAGGAGCGTTACTTGCTCGTCGTCCTAGACATGCGTGGCGCCGAGTCCAGCTCGGGTGGCACAAGCCAAACTTCCATGACGTATCCCACACCTGGCACGAGCCTAAACACTTTGGTCCAACGACCGGTGGCGCTTGAAGGCTGACCACCGATTGACCACCGAATCTCCGTGAACAAACGGCGACAAAGCCCGTGAGTCTTGAACGAACTCCATTGTTTTCGTTAAATTTTTCGACTGTCACTTACGTTCGGAACGCAGGGGTCGCAGGTTCGAATCCTGCCACTCCGACCATTATCTTTGCCATTCATTTTTCAGGACTTTTTCTGATTGC
>Ga0136846_1237464_pt1 | contig 25492 bp, 25 predicted proteins | sample HopSoiMetagenom2_FD_96841 | JGI IMG/M metagenome (GOLD analysis project Ga0136846, IMG submission 96841) | Grasslands soil microbial communities from Hopland, California, USA - 2 Assembly 2016 (version 4) | ecosystem: Environmental > Terrestrial > Soil > Grasslands | place: USA: Hopland... | reverse complement strand
GTTTGATACAACGTACTTCTGTGCGATACCTCCTGCACATGGCGCGAAGCCAGTGGTGGACGTGCTCGGGCTGAGGGGGTTTCTTGGTGGGCGCTGCAGGATTCGAACCTGCGACCCCTGCCGTGTGAAGGCAGTGCTCTACCGCTGAGCTAAGCGCCCCGGAAACGGGCCGGTCAATTCGCATGACAAAGCGCCCCAGTCAAGGGATGTCTTTGGCCGTCCGCGGCGGCTCTGCGTGCCCGCGGTGGCAGGTGCCGCACCCCACGGGGCTGTCGTTCGGCGGGTAGAACTCCTTGCCGATGTACCCCGCCATCTGCAGCATCTCCCGCGCCCGCGTCTTCTTCGGCGTGTCCTTCACGAAGTCACCGTCCACGTGACAGTGCGTGCACTGCACCCCCAGCTCCTGCGCGAACCAGCCCATGATCAGCCCGAAGTTCTTCGCGTCAGTGCCCTTCAGCTCGCGCACGTCCTTGAAGACCTGCTCCGCCGGCAACTTCAGCTGCTCCGGCGACAGCCTCAAGAAAGGCTTCGGCAGCGTCTGGTTGAAGTTCATCTTGGGCGGCTCTTCCTCGCCGCGGTGGCAGGTGAAGCAGGTGACGCGGTTCTTTCCCTCGAACGTGCGCCGGTCGATCTCCGCCGTCATGCGAATCATGTCGCGCGCCCGCAGCTTCTCCTTCTTCTCGTCGGAGGGAAAGTCCTTCTCGGCCACCAGGTGGCACATGGCGCACTTTTGGCCCAGGTTGGCGCGCATCGACTGCATGGCGGCCATGAAGCGCTCGCTGGTGAGATCGCCCAGCAGCTTCACGTTCTTGAAGGTCTTCGACGCGGGCTGGGCGCGGACGTCGGGGGTCCAGTCGAGGCCCGCCGGCGTCTCCATGCCGGCGGCGGTGATCGGGCTGGCCAGGTCGACCAGCGGTGGCACGCCCGCATCCGCCGGGGCCAGCGCCGTCCCTGCGTCGGCAAGACCCGCGTCGGCAAGACCCGCGTCGGCAATGCCGGCGTCGGCAAGGCCGGCATCGGGCGTCCCCGCGTCGCCCCCCACCTCCACCGTCGAGGCATCCGGCCTTTCCGGCGCGGACGCGGGCTGCGCCGCGGTCTCCTTCGGCACCGCCAGCGGCGAAGGCGGCGGCATGTTCATGGTGCGGGCGCAGGCAACGGCGAGCAGCAGGACCGACCAACGCATTGAGGCCTCCCGAGACTATTTCTTCTGCTGCCCGATCAGCTGGTCCAGCTCCTCCGAGAGCTCGCGCACGCGCCGCTTCAACGCCGACAGGCGCTTCCCCGCGTCCTTGAAGTCCTCGCGCGTGACCAGCCCCGCCGCGCGCAGCGCCTTCTCTTGCGCCTCGTCGATGGCTTGCTTGGCGCGCTGCAGCCCGCCGATGGCCGCGGCGATGGCCTCGGCCCGCCGCGGGTCCTCGAACAGCTTCCCCATCGCCTTGATGCCCAGCTCCGCCGCGCGCTCGCGCAAGGTCTTGGCCGCCATGGGGCACTCTCTTTACACGAACTCGGTGGGCACCGCGCGGATGGCGTCGAGGCCCGCGCCCCGGTGTCGACCGGCGTGCTTCACCAGCCGCTGCAGATCGCCGTGCAGCCTTACCCGACGGTCGAGGATGGCGCGCAGCGGATCGGGCCGCCCTCCGCGGCGCGTCTCCTCGAGCAGGGCCTTGCACAAGGGGTACGCCGCCCAGGCGACGTAGTCCGGCTCCAACACCTCCAGCTCGTCCTCGTCCTCTGGGTAGCTGAGCACGGCCGGCCTGCCCGGCTCGATGCGCGCCAGCAGGCAGAAGTCCGACTCCAGCCCGTCGCCCTTCTCGATCACGAGGCCCGCCACCACCGGCCCGAAGTCGGCGACGGCGGCGATCACCGACGGATCGTGCAGCATGGCCGCCGCGGCGGCCTCGCACCACTCGCGCGAGGGAAACTTCATTCTCCGGAGAAGACCTTGCGGATGGAGGCGAACAGGCCGCGCGGCTGCTCGCCCTCGCTGGCGCTCTGCCGTTCCGCCGCCAGCCGCCGGCGTTCCGACTCCTCCTGCCACGCCGCCTTCAGCGCGTCGGGCGTGTCTCGGGTGGCCAGCATCACCTCGCGCGTCTCGCCGGACGGGCCCTCGATGGTGACGTGCAGCAGGCACTCCTCGTCGAGCATGAAGTTGACGCGCTGGCCCGCCGTCTCGGGCGGGAACTTCAAGGTGCCGAGGTACTCGTTGTCGATGATCCGCTCGCTGTCGCCCTGGAAGATGTCCAGCTCCAGCCCCTTGCCTTCCTTCGCGGGCGGCAGGCGGAAGCTGCTCTTCGAGGGGATCTGCGTGTTCTTCTCGATCACCTTGCGGAAGCGGCCGCCCGGGGTGGCGAAGCCGATGGGCATGGAGAGCGCGTCCACCAGCGTCACCGAGTCGATCTCCTGCATCGACTCCGCCAGGAGCGCCGCGCCCAGCGCCACCGACTCGTCGGGATGCACGCCCTTGCGTGGCGGCTTGCCGAAGAACTGGTGCGCCTTGCCCTGCACCAGCGGCATGCGCGTCTGGCCGCCCACCAGCAGCACCTCCTGGATGTCCCCGCGGCTGAGGTTCTTCTCTCCCAGCACGCGCTCCACCAATTCAAAGCTGCGGTCCACCAGGTCCATGGTGAGCGTGTTGACGCGCTCGCGGCTGAGCGGAATGCGCAGGTCTACGGGCTTGCCCTTGCGGTCGGCCACGTAGGGCAGCTCGATCACCACGTTGCTGAGCAGCGAGAGGTCGATCTTCGCCGCCTCGGCGCCGTTCTTGATCCGCTGCATGGCGATGGGGCTCTGCGTCAGATCGATCTTGGTCTCGTTGCGGAACTCCTCGAGCACGAAGTCGATGATGCGGTTGTCGAAGTCGACGCCGCCCAGGAAGGTGTCGCCGCCGGTGGCCAGCACCTCCATCACGTTGCCGTGCAGCTGCAATACAGAGACGTCGAAGGTACCTCCGCCCAGGTCGTAGACCAGCACTTTGTGGTCGAAGCCGCGGTTCAAGCCGTAGGCCAGGGCCGCCGCGGTGGGCTCGTTGACGATGCGCTTGACGGTGAAGCCGGCCAGCCTGCCCGCCTCCTTCACCGCGTTCCGCTGGTTGTCGTTGTAGTACGCTGGCACCGAAATGACGGCCTCGCTGATCTCCTGCCCCAGCGTGGCCTCCGCGACGCGCTTGCAGTGCTGCAGCACGAAGGCGCTGATCTGCGGCAGCGAGTAGACCTTGCCGGCCAGCACCACCGCCGCCTCGCCGTTGGGCCCTTCCACGATCTCGTAGGAGAAGTAGTGCTTGATGTCCTGCACGACCTTCGAATTGTACTGGCGGCCGATCAGGCGCTTGGCGCCGTAGATGGTGTTGCGCGGGTTGACCACCATCTGGTCCTTGGCGACGTTTCCGACCAGCAGATCGCCCTTCTCGCTCACCGCCACCACGCTGGGCAGGATGAGCGCGCCGCGGTCGCTGGGGACGATGCGGGCCACCTTGTTGCGCACGTAGGCAACGCACGTGTTCGTGGTCCCTAGATCGATTCCAAGCAGGATGGGCTTGTCCGCAGCCATTGAACCGGCCGATCCTACGGCGCACCGCGTCCTGTAGGCAACAAACTCGCCTACTTCCAGCGCACATCGTATCGGACGGAGGTCCCTTCCGGGCTCGTGTCGACGGTGACCGGCGGCCCCACTTCCCCCACCGTTCCCGACACCTCGTAGACGAAGATCAGGGTGCCGCGCAAAACGTGCAGGGCAGCGTCCGGGGTGCCCTCCCCGGCGAAGCGCGCCAGCACCGAGCCCCCCTTCTCGCCGCTCTGCCACGAGAAGGTGATGCCCCGGGTGACCATGGAGAAGAACCGGTCGAGGTTGCTGAAAATGGGCTCCGGCGACTGCCCGAACAGGGTGAAAGCCATGCGCAGCACCGGCTGGAGCAGGGTCCAGCCCAGCGGCCGCGCGCAGGCGATGCCGCACTCGATCAGCGCGTCGTTTCCGGCCAGCTTCTGCAGGGCCGTCTCGATCTCGTCGATGGGCGTGGAGGGGATGAAGCTGAGCGCGCGCGGCGGATGATCGATCACTTGCTGCGTGGGGGGCGAGACGGCGGCGCGCACCTGCTCGCGCAACCCGCGCGCGTCCACGAACTCCATCAGCGCGCCGAAGAACTGGCCCAGGCCCTGCCGGGGAGCGTCGATCATGCCCCTATTCATCCAGCAAGGGCGGGCCCTCCGCTACTTCGATGCTCCACTTCTCGTAGGGCGGTGTGGGAGATGCCGGCAGCTCGTCGAGGAAGCGGCTGGGCCGCAGCAGGAGGCGCGCCTGGTCCCGCTCTTCCTGCATCATGGGATAGGTGAGGTACAGCTCGTCGCGGGCGCGCGTCACCGCCACGTAGAAGAGCCGCCTCTCCTCCTCCTCGCCGTCGGGCGCGCGCAGCGCCGGCGCACTGGGGAAGCGGCCGTCGGCCAGCCAGATGAGGAAGACGGCGCGCCACTCCAGGCCCTTCGCCTGGTGCACGCTGGACAAGGTGAGCTTCTCGTCGGGCTCGCCGCCCTCCACCACGTCCTCGGCCTCCAGCGAATCGAGCAGCGTGAGATCTGCCAGGAGCTGCTCCAGCGACTCCGCCTGCAGCGCGTAGTCGGAGAGCTGCAGCACGTCGTCGTGGCGCGCCTGCGCGTTGCCGTAGCGCAGCTTGAGTGCCTCGCCGTAGCCGCCCTCCTGCAGTACACAGCGGATCATCTCGCTGGGCTGTGAGCGCAGCGAGACCAGCGACTGCAGGGCGCCGCCGAGGGCGCGCAGCCCGGAGCGAGCCTTGGGCGGAACCAGCTGGACCAGGGAGTCGAGCTGCGTGCGCGGATCGCGCCCCTGGCGGGACCACTGCGCAACCTGCCCCCAGAGCGCATCCGCGCTGGCGGCGCCGATGCCCGGCACCAGCTTGACGATGCGCTTGAAGGACAGCTCGTCCTGCGGGTTCTGGATGAACTTGAGGTGCGCCAGCACGTCCTTGATGTGGGCCTGCTCGAAGAAGCGGACGCCGGCCCGAACCAGGAAAGGAATCCCGCGCCGCGCGAGCTCCATCTGCAGCTCCATCGAGTGCGTGTGGGCGCGGTAGAGCACCGCCATCTCGCGCAGCGGAATGCCCTCCTCGCGCAGCTCGAGGATGCGCTGGGCCACGAACTCCGCCTGCTGGTGCACGTCCCGCAGCGGCACCAGCGCAGGCAGCACGCCTCCTTCGCGGTGCGCCCGCAGCTCCTTCTGGAACTGCTTGCGGTTGCAGGCGATGGAGGCGTTGGCCAACATCAAGATTGGCGGCGTGCTGCGGTAGTTGGTGAGCAGCGTGAACTGCTGGCAGCCCGGGTACCGCTCGGGAAACTTGAGGATGTTCTCGAAGTGCGCGCCGCGGAAGGCGTAGATGCTCTGCGCGTCGTCGCCCACCACCAGCACGTTGCGGTGCGGCTGCGCCATGGCGTCCACGATCTCGCCCTGCAGCCGGTTGGTGTCCTGGTACTCGTCCACCAGCACGGCGGAGAAGCGGCCGCAGAGGCTTTCGCGCGCGGCGGGCACCTCGACCAGGAGCCGCTTCCAGTTGAGCAGCAGGTCGTCGAAGTCCATCGCGTTCATCTGCGCCTTGCGCTCGGCGAAGCGACGCGCGACCGCGAGGATCTCCTGCTCCAGCGCGACGAACTGCGGCGACTCGGCCGCGATCACTTCGGCCAGCGGCCGCTGCGTGTTGATGGCGCTGGAGTACAGCTCGATGAGCGCGTCGGGGCGCGGGAACCGGCGCTGGCCGACGCCGTAGCCCAGGTCGGCGGTGGCGCTGGCCATGACCTCCTTGCCGTCCTCGCGGTCGAGCAGCCCGAAGCGATCGGCGTATCCCAACCGCGCGGCGTGCTCGCGCAGCAGCCCGTGCGCCACGTGGTGGAAGGTGCCGCCCCACATCTTCCGCGTCTCCACGCGGCAGATCTGGCCGACCCGCGCCATCATCTCGCGCGCCGACTTGTTGGTGAAGGTGAGCAGCAGGATCTTCTCGGGAGGAGTGCCCGACTCGAGCAGGTGCGCGACCCGGTAGGTGAGCGCGCGCGTCTTGCCCGACCCAGCCCCCGCCACCACCAGCGTGGGCAGCGGATCGCAGAGCGCCACCGCCCGCTGCTCGTCGGAGAGATCGCGGTCGTAGTCCACCAGGCCCTTGCGCTGCGGCGCGCTGGACTTGAGCGAATAGCGCCGGACGGCGGGGACCTCTGGCTGCTGCTGGGCGAGAGCGGTCTCGGGAGGCGGCATCGCCTCCTTCTACTGAACGGGCGTGCACCGGTCAAATTCGGGGACACGATACGACGAATTACGTATCGTGTCCCCGAATTACGGGCAGGTGACGGCGGTGCAGGTTCTGGAGATACAGGCCCAGTGCGCGCACTCGGAGCCGCCGTCGGCGCAGACGCGGCACAGGTGCGGCAGCATGCCCTTGCAGTCCGTCGCGGTGGCGCATTTTTCGGCGTCGGGATCGGTGGGCTGCGCCTCGGGCGCGTGCGAGCAGGCGAGGCAGAGTGTCAGGATGAGCAAAGCGATGCGCATCGTCGGCGGCTCCGGGAAATGGCGAGGCCCCGCCGCTCGCGCGCACGGGGCCTCGCAGAACTATCGCGCCTTCCTAGAACGCGCCCGAGCCGTTGGGCGTACCCAGCCCGGTGGGACCGTCGAAGCCCACCACGCTGGTGCAGAGGTAGCTGGGACTGCAAGTGCCGTTGCTGCCGGAGGTGGAGTCGAAGAGCGAGGCGGTGTGCGAGTACGGGAAGGAGCCGTAGTTCACCGCGCTCGCGTTGCCTGCCAGCGCGTAGACGCTCGCGATGACGGGCGCCGCCACGCTGGTGCCGCCGAACACCAGCCAGCCGCCGCCGCCCTGCACGCGGAAGGTGTCGTAGACCGAGACGCCGGTATTTGGATCGGCCACTGCCGAGACGTCAGCCACGGTGCGCCGCGCGCAGCCCGTGTCGGTCTGCCAGGCCGGCTTGGCCACGAAGGCGCTGCAGCCGCTGCCCGCGCCGCTCCAGGCCGTCTCCGTCCAGCCGCGCGCGTTGCTCGCGCGGACCAGGTGCGTTCCGCCCACCGCGGTGACGAAGCGCGAGGCGGCGGGGAACTCGACGCCGAAGCCGCTGTCGCCGGAGCTGACGGTGATGGCGATGCCCGGGTGGTTGAAGTGCGCCTCGTCGGTGGTCTCGGCCGAGTACTCGCTGCCACCGTAGGAGTTGGAGATCACCGTCGCGCCCAGCCGCGCCGCGGTGTCCACCGCCGCCGCCAGGTTGGCGAAGGAGTTGCTGCTCGCCTCCACCAGCAGGATCTTGCAGTTCGGGCAGATGGCGCTGGCCATGTCCAGGTCGAGCGAGATCTCTTCGGCCCAGCCGCTGTTCGATCGCGGCGGGGTGGTGCCGCCGGTCTGGTTCACCTTGCGGAAACAGCCGTTCGCGGTCGTGCACGCAGGCAAACCAAACTGGGCGCGATAGTGGGCGAGGTCGCTCTCGGCATTGGGATCGTCGAAGGCGTCGACGATGCCCACCACCTGGCCCGCGCCGCCGGTCGAGGAGTTGAGCTTGTAGGCGGCCTGCAGATCCGCCGGATTCAAGCCGGTGGGACCCGCGGTGGCGGCCGGCTGCGCGCCCGATGCGTCCACCCTCACCCACGAGTGGCAGCGGGCGCCGTCGACGGCGGCGTCGCACACCCGCGCGTGCCGGTGCGTGTTGAGGTCGGAGGAGGTCTCGTCTTCCGTGGGAGCGATGCCACCGCAAGCGGCGGCCAATGCTGTAGCGACGAACGCGACGCGGAGCTTCATCATGGTCGTGGTCCCCTCGAGAGGGCGCAGGATGCGCCCGGATGCTCGATCGGGTAGCAGACTGGCCCACATCCGGCAATAGGGTGGGATACCGAAGATTGATTGCCTAATGAACGAAAAGCGCTTTACGGGCCGGCCTTCGCCAGCGCCTGCGGCGGGAGGCGCGAATGTGCCAGCTCGCCATTGCTCTTGATCAGCAGGATTTCCGCGAGGATGGAAATGGCGATCTCGCCCGGCGTCTTGTCCCCCAGCTTCAGCCCCACCGGGGCGTGCAAGCGCGGATCCTCGCGTGGGTCGGTCTCCAGCCGCCTGCCGATGCTGCGCAGGATGAGCGCTATTTTGCGGCGACTGCCGATCAGGCCGACGTAGCGCGCGCGCGTACGCAGCGCCGCCTCGAGCACGCCTTCGTCCAATGCGTGACAACGGGTCAGAATCACCACGAAATCGGCGATATCCGGCGTCAGTCCGCCCAGCGGATCGGCGGAGAGGTCGGCGCAGCGGACCTCCGCGGCCAGCGGAAAACGCTCCCGAGTGGCGAATTTCTCGCGATCGTCGACCACCGTGGTGGAAAGGCCGGCGGCGGTGGCGATGGCAGCCACCCGCTCGCCCACGTGGCCCGCGCCGTAGAGCAGGAGGCGCGCCGGGGGCCGCACCACGTCCAGGAAGACGCTGACCTCACCGCCGCATTTCATGCCCAGATCCTCTCCCGGGGGCGGCCTGGGCGGCAGCGGCTCCGCGGCGTCGCCCGCCGCCGTCAGGGCGAAGCGGCGTTCGCAGGAACCTCCCTCGCCCCTCAGGAGTTGCAGCGCTTCCTCGATCACCACCGCTTCCAGCGGACCGCCCCCCACGGTTCCGGCGATGCTGCCATCGGGGGCCACCAGCATCTTGGCGCCGGCGTCTCGCGGCGCCGATCGGGCGGTGGCGGTCACGGTGCAGAGCACGAACGGCTCGCGCGCCGCACTCCTGCGACCAGCCTCCTGGAAAAGCTCGACCTGGCTGAGAAGCGGAGCGGCCACGTGACGATTCTATCTTGCGCGATGACTTGCGCCCACCCCGGAGCGCCCCTTACAAGCGCGGCCGTGACCGAACTGGCCGTGGTTTGCGACTTCGACGGGACCGCCACCCTCCATGACATCGGCGACGAGATCAGCAAGCGCTTCGCGGGAGCCGATTGGCTCCTGCTGCAGAAGCGGCTCTTCCTCGAGGGCAAGCTGACCACCCGCGCCATCATCCAGAGCATCTACACGCCCGTCCGCGCAACCGAGGCGGAGGTGGTGGCTTTCGCGGTGGAGAAGGCGGAGCTGCGGCCCGGATTCGCCGAACTGGTGGAAGCGGCCCGCGATCGCGGCGCGCCCTTCTTTCTCGCTTCCGGCGGATTGCGCCAGTACATCGACGCGGTGCTGGCCCATCACCTGCGTCCCGACCTGCGCGCGCACGTGCAGATCCGCGCCAACGAGGCGGAGTTCGCGCCCGGCGGCATGCGGGTCAGCTATCCGGGCGACGCCGCCTCACGCGCTGCGGGCTGCGAGGTGTGCGGCTCGTGCAAGCGGGTGTCGGTGGCGGAGGCGCGCCAGTCGGGCGCCGGCTACGTCATCGGCGTGGGCGACGGCTTCGCCGATCGCTGCCTGGCGCAGTTCGCGGACCGGACCTTCGCGCGCGAGGACAGCTACCTGCACCGCTACTGCCGCGACCACGGCTACGCCTGCACGCCCTTCACCGATCTATATGGCGCTGCCGAAGCGGTCCGCTCTTTCGTGGCATAGCCGATCAGGACGTGCCTACGCGGGCTGCTGCGCGGCCTCGAGCGCCACCATCGCCAGCGCGCGGTTGAGGACGGACAGCCGCCTCTTCGCCGCCGCGATCGCGGCGCGGGCGCGCGGCGAGTCGTCGTGGTAGCGCTGCATGGTTTCCTTCAACTGCTCGTACGCGAGCTGCACGCGGGCGATCAGCTGGATGCGGTCGTTGTGGCCACTGGTCTGTCGCTGCATGGGCTCTCCCTCCGGCGCGCGTCGCGAAAAGATCTTCCCCGGCGCAGGTACACACACCTTCGATGCACGCGAAGAGCCAACTCTTCACTCGCACGCAACCTGCCGGAATCAGGACTGTGGGACAAAGTCCCACCCGAAGGACCGGCCAATTTGTCGCCGGTCAGCGCCGACAAAATTGCCGAAATGTTTTCCACTTCAACCGGAAGACCTACTCCTCGCGCAGGAGCCGCGAGAGCGTCTTGCGGTCGATGCCCAGCGCCTCGGCCGCCCGGGTCTTGTTGCCGCCCGACTCGCGAAGGACGCGCTCGGCATACCGGCGCGTCAGCTCCTCGAGCGAGGGGTGATCCGCCGTCAGCGGGTCCACCGCAGGGGCCGGGGGAGACACCGGGGCCAGGGGCGGCGCGGGCGTGATCGACGACGGGGGTTTGGGCGCCACCCCCCGCCGCGCCTCCCAGCGCTCACGCACCGCCTCGGGCAGGTCCTCGGGCAGGATGGTTCCGCCCGGATTGAGGGCCAGAGCGCGCGCCACCGCGTTCTCCAGCTCGCGCACGTTGCCGGGCCAGTCCCAGAGCAGCAGCGCCTCGCGCGCCTCGGTGGTCAGGTTGGCCCCGCGCTCGCCGGCGTGCTGCGCGGCGAAGTGCTCGGCCAGGAGCGGGATGTCCTCGCGCCGCTCGCGCAGCGGCGGGATGCGGATGGTGACCACGTTGAGCCGGTAGAAGAGGTCCTCGCGAAACCGCCCCACCTTCACCGCCTCGGTCAGGTCCTTGTTGGTGGCCGCCACCACCCGCGTGTCCACCTTGACGGGCGCGCTCTCGCCCACGCGCCGGATCTCGCCTTCCTGCAGGACGCGCAGCAGCTGCCCCTGGATGCGCGGCCCGATGTCGCCGATCTCGTCGAGGAAGAGCGTCCCCGCGCTGGCCTCTTCGAACAGTCCGCGCCGCGCGCCGGTGGCGCCGGTGAAGCTGCCGCGCGCGTGGCCGAACAGCTCGCTCTCCAGGACGCCCTCGGCGATGGCCCCGCAGTCCACGGCGATGAACGCCGCCGCGGCGCGGCCGCTGGAGGCATGGATGGCGCGGGCCACCAGCTCCTTGCCGGTGCCGCTCTCGCCCACCACCAGCACGGTGGCGCCGGTGGAAGCCACCCGCGCCGCCGTCTTGTAGACCTGCAGCATCCCTTCGCTGCGGCCCACCACGTTGGCCAGCGCGTACTTCTCGCGGATCTCCCGCTTGAGCCTGCGGTTCTCCGCCGAGAGGCGGCGGTGCCGCAGCGCGCGGTCCACCACCAGCTTGATGGCGTTCACGTCGTACGGCTTGGAGATGTAATCGTAGGCGCCCCGGCGGATGGCCTCCACCGCGCCGTCCACGTTGCCGAAGGCGGTGACCAGGAGCACCGGCGTCTCCGGCGCGTGGCCGCGGACCCAGTCCAGCACCTCCAGGCCGTCCATGTCGACCATGCGGATGTCGCTGACCACCGCGTCGAACTCGCCCTCGCGCTCCAACCGCTCCACCGCCTCGGCGCCGTCGGCGCAGCACACCACCTTGTGCCCGTCCTCGGCGACGATCTGCTCCATCAACGCGCGTGAGGCCGCGTCGTCATCGACCACCAGGATTCGCGCGGGATCGGCCATGGCGGGAAGGAGCGCTACGCAGGATACGCTTCGCCGACAGGAAAGCGGACGGTAAATGCGGAGCCCCGGCCGGGCTCGCTCTCCACGTCGATGCGGCCCTTGAGCGCGCGGGCGATCTCCTTGCAGATGGCGAGACCGAGCCCGGTGCCCTTGCCGCTCGGCTTGGTGGTGAAGAACGCCTCGAAGATGTGCCGCTTCACCTCCGCCGGCATGCCCTGGCCGGTGTCGCTGACCTTGAGCACGACGTCGCGGCCTTCGGTGCGCGCCTTCACCTCGAGGCGGCCGCCGTTGGGCATCGCGTCCACCGCGTTGGAGACCAGGTTGGTGAGCAGATGGCGCACCAGGCCAGGGTCGGTCCGCACCGTGATCCCGTCCACGTCCCGCGCCACCTGGATCTTCTGCCGCGCCTCCACTCCCAGGGTCAGGTCGAGCGCCTCGTCCACCAGCGGCGCCAGCTCCACCATCTCCGCCGTCGGGGTGAAGCCCCGCGTCTGATCGAGGAAGCGGCGGATGATCTGCGTCATGCGCGCGACCTCGCCTTGCAGCGTGGCCACCTGCCCCTTGGCGGGATCGGCCAGGTCGGATCTGCGCGCGAGGAGCTGGAGATGGCCGCTCAGCGCGTTGAGCGGGTTGCCCAGCTCGTGCGCGATGGTGCCGGCCAGCTGCCCGAGCGCAGCCAGCCGCTCCTTGGAGGTGAGATCGCGCCGCGCGTCGACCAGGAGCTCGTTCAGCTCCGCCAGGTCGCGGTTCTTCTGCGTCAGCTCGGCGGTGGCCTCCTCGATCTTGCGCGTCAGCTCGGCGTTGAAGCCGCGGATCTGCGCCAGCATGCGGTTGAAGCCGCGCGACAGGTAGGCCAGCTCGTCGCCCCCCTGCGCCGGGCCGGGGGCCTTGACGTCGAGCAGGCCGCCCTCCACCGCCCGCATCGCCAGCTGCAACGCCGAGACGCGCCGGATGAGGATGCGCCCGAGCAGGATCCAGAAGGCCACCAGCAGGAAGACGGAGGCGCCCACCGCTACTTGCAGCAACGCCTTGCGCTCCGCCGCGACCAGGCGCTCCGCCTCCGCCAGCGACGCCACCAGCACCAGGCGCGCCTTGGCCCCGCGCGCGTCGTTGAACGGCGCCACAACCCGCAGGGCGCGCCCCCAGTCGGGATCGTCCACCACCTCGCCTGCGACGCGCGCCGAGGGACCCCTCCAGCGGGTGAAGACGATGCCGCTGGGGGTGATCCGTGCCGCGGTGAAGTCAGCGTCGATGCCGAGCGCGCCCTGCCGCGCCACCTCTGCACGCAACAGGCCGCGGTGCATGCGGACGGTGCCCGCGAGCTCCTCGGAGATCTGGTCGTCGTCGGTGCCGGAGTGCTTCAGCGAAAGCGTGGTGGCAGAGGCCAGCTCCACGGTGCGCTTGCGGATTTCATCCTCGACCGAGCGCTGGCCGATGCGCAGGCCCAGCGCCGAGGCGACGAGCAGCGTCGCCGCGAGCACGGCGGTGAAAAGGAGGACGAGCTGGAGCCGCAGGGACATCCAGCCCTGTTTCTATCGCTTTATGCGGGCGGGGGAAGCTTCTTCTCCGCTTCGGGCTCGTCCACTTCGTTGATGCCCTTCTTGAAGCCCCTGATGGCCTGTCCGAGGCTTGCGCCCAGCTGAGGAAGCTTCGAGGGCCCGAAGAAGAGCAGCGCCAGCGCCAGCACCACCAGGATCTCGCCAAATCCGAGCCGCATGATTTGCCTCCGGCGCTGCTGATAATGCAAACGCCCCGCCACACCAAGTCAAATCTTGCCGCAGACGAACGGCCAAGCGCAATCAGACCGCCGTCCGGCGTCGAAAAAAAATAAATTTTTTTTTGCCGGAGCCGGTCCGATACCCTTCCGGCGTGCTGCTCGCGCTCCTGCTGGTTGCCGCCGAGGCCCTGCCCTCCCAGGCCCGCCTCGAGGCTGGCGTGCTGGAAGCCGTGGCTGGATCGTGCGGGGGGCGCAGCGTCGTCATCGACCCCGAGCTGACGCGGGCCTGCCAGGGCTACGTGACCGCCGCCGAGCGAGGCCGGGCCCGGATCAGCGGGCCGGCGGTCGCATTCTTCGCCTCGCTCGAGTCGGCGGAGCCGGCCCCGGTGGCGGGGGTGGCCACGGTCGACCCTCCTTCGAACGCCGACCGCGCCGTTGGCGAGTTGTTTCCGAAATCCTGCCGCTTCAACCGCATCGGCGTGGGCGCGGCCGCGCTGCCTGAGGGGGGCGCGGTGGTGTGCGCCCTGACCGCCGTCCACGGGACCGATCTGGAGCCCATCCCCGGACGTCTCGAGGAGGGCAGAAGCGTCCGGGTGGCGGGCGCGCTGGCCCCTGGCCTCTCGTCGCCGCGCCTGTTCGTGACGCGGCCCTCGGGCCAGGTGGAAGAGCTCAAGCTACAGGCGGCCGGGCCGCGGTTCTTGGGCACTGTATCCGTCAAAGGCCGCGGCGAGCACTCCATCGAGGTGCTGGCGGAAGGGCCCGGCGGTCCACAAGTGGTTGCGATGAGGCGTGTTTTTGCCGGCGTCGCCCCTCCGTCCCAGCCGCCGCCCGAGCCTGCCCAAGGAGGCGGGCTGGCCGGCGTCGAGGCGGCCATCGCCCACCTGCGCGCCTCGCGGGGGCTGCCCGCGCTGCAGCGCGATTCCGGCCTGGACGCGGCCGCCGAGGCGCACAGCCAGGAGATGGCGCGGCTGCGTACCTTCGCCCATGTGCTTCCCAGCGACGGAACGCCCGGCGATCGGTTGCGCGCGCGGGGCTACCCCTTTCGCAGCGTGGGCGAAAACATCGGGCTCTCCAACGATGTGGCCAGTGCCCACGAGGCCATCGTGGGGTCCCCGGCGCACCTCGCGAACCTGCTCGACCCGCGCCACCGCCGCCTGGGGCTCGGCGCAGCCAAGGGGCCCACACCGGACGGGAACGAAGGGGTCTACCTGACCGAAGTGCTGGCGGTTCCAGTGGTGGGCAGCCGCGATCCCGCCGGGGACGTGGCGCGCTTCATCGCCGAGAAGCGGAAGAAGCTCGGGTTGCCTGCGCTCCAGCACGATGCGGTGCTGGAAACGGCGGCCGCGCAGCAGGCCCGGGCCAATTCGACCGCCGATGCGCTGAACCTGGACCGCGATCTGACGGTGCGGACGCTGGAGAAGAGCGCCGACCTCACCAGCGCAGTGGGGGAGGTCTACGTGGGCAGCGACCCCGACGAGGTCGGGGGCTCGAAAAACATCGCCGAGCCGCGGTGGACGAGGCTCGGCGTGGGTGCACTCTACGCCGGCTCGAAGCGGTACGGCCCGGGCCGGCTCTGGATTGTTTTGCTCTTCGCCCGATAGCCCGGCGTCACGCGCTCTTGCGCTGCGTGGCGAAGGCCTCGATGGAATTCTCGGGGGAAACGTGACTGATGGTGTAATTCGGGCAGCGGACGCAGGTAAAGCTGTTCCAGCCGCGCTTGACGGCCTCGTCCAGGCACTCGTCATATGCGGTGCAGAAGAGGTTGCGATGAGCCTCGACCGACATCTTCTTGTTGCCCTCGAGGTTGATCGGCGTGGTCATCTCTGTAGGGAACGGCTTTGCGAGCAGCGACATTCGATCGAACCTCCTAGCGAGGCGCGGGCATATAACAGAACGCGTCAACCCGCGCCACCCCGCGGCGGCGGAATGGCGCAATGTGGGCAGGAGGCATCCAGCGCGCAAGGGGGGATGGATAGGACTGTGAGATCAAGATTTTACGCGATTGCCGCCGCGATGATCCTGTTTGGAGGCCCTCGGACGGTCGCCGGACAGGAGGCCTCAGCCTTGCAGGCCGGCTCGCTCCTCGCCGAGGGTCGTGCCGCTGAAGCGGCGGCAGCCGCGAGCCAGTGTGGCGAGCCGCGCTGCCAGCTGGTGCTGGGCCGAGCCCTCTTCGCCCTGGGTCGGCTGCGCGAGGCGGCGGCGGCCGCCCACAGCGCCCGTGCCGGCCTGGGGCCCCTGGAACCGTACGCGCTCCTCCTGGAAGGAGAATCGCTGCTCCTTTCCGGAAGCGCCCGCGACGCGCTGGCTCCGCTGCAGACGGCGGCCGCGGAGGAAGGCCCCGTGGGCCTGCGCGCTTCCGCCCTGTTGGCCGACGCGCTGCTCGCGGTGGGAGACGGCCCTGCGGCCTACGATGCCGCGCGCAAGGCCGGTGCGCTTCCCGGGCAGCCCCCCGAAGTGCGCGCCGCCATGGCCTGGGATGCGGCGCAGGCCCTGCGCGCACAGCCGGAGCGGGCGCAAAAAGCCGCAGAGGCCCTGCGTGAATTCTGGCTGCAGCATCCGGAGCATCCCGCCGCCGAGACCGCCCGCGCCATGCAGCGGGACCTTGGCGTGCCGCTGCCCGACCCTGCCGGGCGCGAGCTGATGCTGCGCGCATCGCGCCTGCTGGCTTCAGGCCATCCCGCCGCGGCGGTCGCGCAGGCGCTGATAGCCGCGGATTTGCTGACGGGCGAGGATCGCGCGGAGGCGTTGCTGCTGCACGCGCGGGCGCTGGCCGCCGACGGAAAACGCACCGACGCCGGACCCTCGCTCGAGGCAGCCTGGGCGCACGGCGCCGGCCACGTCGCCGCATCGGCCGGCATGCTGCTGGCCCGGGATCGGGCGCGCCGCGGGCGCGACGCGGAGGCCATCCGGCTTGCCGACGCGGTGGCGAAGAAGTTCCCTTCCGCGCTGGAGGCCGAGGAGAGCGTCCTCTTCACTGCGAGGCTCCTGGTGGACGCCGGCAAGCGGCCGCAGGCGCGGACACGGCTGGCGAAGCTGGCCGCCAAGCGCGCCGGCCCCAACGCCTCGCTGGCCCGCTGGACCCTGGCCTGGATGTCGTACCAGGACCACCTCCGCGACGCGCCGGAGCGATTCGCGGAGTTCGCGGCCAGCGCCGCCGGCGACGAAGAGCGATCGCAGGGCCTCTACTGGCAGGCGCGCGCCGGCAAACCAGAGGCCGCCGCCGCGCTCTACCAGCGCGTGGCCGAGTTGGACCCGCTTGGCTACTACGGCCTCCTGGCCCGGGAGCGACTGGGCGATTCCACGGGCGAGCCCGCGCCCTTCCCGCCACAGCGCCTGACTGCGCTGGCGGCGCCGGGGCCGCGCCTGCTTCTCGGCATGGAGCTCGCCTCGCTGGGGATGCTGGCGGAGGCCGCGGCCGAGGCGGACTGGTTCGTGCAGCACCATCCCGGCGACGCGGGCGCGGCCGCGCTGCCGCTCTACCAGTCCGCGGGCCGGCCGGATCGGGCCGTCCTCCTGGCGCTGGCACTGATCGGCGATCGCGGCGCCCGCGCGCCTCGATCCCTGCTCGACGCCGCCTATCCCGCGGCGTTCGTCGGGCAGGTCGGCAGCGCCTCCGACCGCACCGGCCTCGATCCGTATCTCCTGCTGGCGGTGATGCGGCGGGAGAGCCTCTTCAAGCCCGACACGCGCAGCGCGGCCGGCGCGGTGGGCCTGCTGCAGCTCCTTCCGGCCACGGCGCGGCGGGCCGCCACGGTGCTGGGCCGGCCGGCGCTGCGCGACGAGCAGCTGGTGGAGCCGGCCACCGCCATCGACCTGGGCGGCTGGTACCTGTCGGAGCTGGTGGGGCGTTTCGGCGATCCGGCGGTCGCGCTCGCGGCCTACAACGCCGGCCCGCGCGTCTCGACGCCGTGGGCCGCGCGCGGGGCGGGCAAGCCGCTCGACGAATGGGTGGAGGACATCCCCTATCGCGAGACGCGCCGATACGTGAAGGTCGTCATCGGCGCCTGGAGCGCCTACCGCCTCCTCTCGGGCGGCTCCTCCCCCCACCTCTCCCAAGTGGTCCCAATGCCAAAGTCCGGCGCAAACTTCTGACCGCCTTCAGAACAGCTTGGGTTGGACAGGGGGTGGGGTGGAGAGGAGGACTTCGAGGATGGACGGGCCGTATTGCTCCAGGCGGAAGGGGTCCATGCCGGCAACGTGGGACAGCGCATCGAGATCGGCTGGATTGGAGTGGGCGATGGCCCAGAGAACCGCGTTGGGCGCGATCACCTGCACCTCCACCTTGCGCGCTTCCGCCCGCGTCCGCCGCCACGCGCGCAGGCGTTCGTAGCGCTCTTCGACTTCGGGCGGGGGAGCCCCCGGCGCGCCCTTGCGCCAGCGCTGCCCGTTTGCGGACGGGCGCGGGCGCGCCAGCGGCTCCGATTCGAGGCCCCGCTTCACCGCCTCCAGCACCTGCGCGCCCACCTTGCGCAGCGCCTGCGCCGACGTGCCCGGGACGCGCAGCAGCTCCTCGTCGCTCCTCGGCAGCCGCCGCGCCACCTCGGCGAGGAAGAGGTCGGAGAGCACTTTGAAAGCGGGCCGGTTCACCTCCCGCGCGCGCCGATCGCGCAAGAGATAGAGCTCGCGCAGCACGGCCCGACCGCGGCCGTCCAGCGTCCGCGCCGCCTTCATCTTCTGCCAGCCCTCGGCGTCGAACTCGCGGGCGCGCGGCTCCTTCGCCACCAGCCGCGCGAACTCGGCCTCCGCTTCCGCCGCCAGACCCCGCGCTGCCAGCTGCTCCGCCAGGCCGTCGCGCAGCGCCAGCAGGTAGCGCACGTCCGCGAAGGCGTATTCCAACTGTTGCGCCGTGAGCGGCCGCTTGCCCCAGTCGCTCCGCTGCTCGTCGACGGCGACCTGCACGCCCATCTGATCCGCGAGCAGGTTGTGCAGCCCCACCTTCTCGATGCCCAGGGTCTTTGCCGCCGCGTGCGTGTCGAAGATCCGTCCGAAAGAGAGGCCGTAATCGCGCTTCATGCAGAGCACGTCGTACTCGGCGGCGTGGAGGATGCATTCGCGCTGCGGATCCCTGAGCAGCGGCAGCAGCGGTGCCAGGTCCAGCGCCAGCGGGTCCACTGCCCAGTCGGCGCCCTCGGTGGCGATCTGCACCAGGCAGACCTTCTCGAAGTAGGCGTGGAAGCCGTTGCTTTCCGTGTCCAGCCCGATGCGCGGGCTGCGCGCCACGTCGTCCGCGCAGGCGGCGAGCTGTTCGGGCGTGCTGACGAATTGCTGCGGACGATCCACAGTCCGGGTGCTTACCACGCGCTCCCGCGCTGCTGAATCTCCTTCAGCACCGCCCGGAAGTTCCCTCGCGCCTTGAGCAGACGCAGATCCTGGGCCAACCCGGCGGCCGAGCGGTAGAAGAGCAGCGCTTCCGCGGGCGGTTTGATGGTGAGCGCGAGCCTCGGCTCGTTGCGGAAGACGCGCCGCACGTCCGAGACCAGGCCGTCCGCGGCGAAGTCGAAGTCTTCGGCGAGGATGGGCCGCTGCACCACGTCGGCCATCCTCTGGCAGAACTCGAAGGCCTCCTCCTCGTCGTCGCCGAGGAACCGGAAGCCGGCCTTCTTCAGCATCGGTCCCACCTCGGGGTGCGCGCGGCCCGCCGCGTTCTCCTCCAGGAAGGCGCGATAGACCGAGGCGAACCGGGTGGAGAGCAGCTTGGTCGCGCCGTAATCGAGCACGCCCAGCCTGCCGTCCGGCAGGACGAAGAAGTTGCCGGGGTGGGGATCGCCGTGCACCAGCCGCTCGGCATAGAAAGGACCCCAGATGGCCAGGACCAGCAGCCGCGCCACGCGGAAGCGCTCCTCGGCGCTCGCACCCGACTCCATCAGCTCGAGCAGCGGCGTGCCGTGCAGGCGCTCCAGGCAGAGCACGCGCCGCCCGCTGCGCTCCGGGACCACCCGCGGCACCACCAGCTCGGGATAGCGCGCCGCGGCCTGCCGGTAGGCTTCCGCCTGGGCCGCTTCCTCGCGGTAGTCCAGCTCCCGCATCAGCGACGCGCGCATCTCCTCGTAGTACGGCCGGCCGTCGAGCGCGGCGTTGCCGGTGAGGGCGAACCCGCGCACCAGCACGGAGGCGTTGGCGAGATCGTTCTCCAGCGCCTTGTCCACACCGGGGTACTGCACCTTCACCACCACCTCGCGGCCGTCGGCCAGCCGCGCCGCGTGGACCTGACCGAGCGAGGCCGCGGCCAGCGGCTCCTCGCTGAACTCCGCGAACAGCTCGTGCGGCCCTTGCCCCAGCTCGGCGCGCACCAGCTCCGCCACCTGGGCGAAGTCCATGCGCTGCGGCGCCTGCGACAGCAGCTTCGCCACCACGCTGCGCGCCTCCTCGGGCAGCGCGTCCGGATCCATCGCCAGCGCCTGGCCGAGCTTGAGCGCGGCGCCCTTCAGCTCTCCCAGCGTGGCGAGGATGCGCTCGCCGGCCTTGCGCAGATCGTCGTGCGGCACGTCCTCGCCGGTGAGCTTCCGCCGCGCCTGCGCCGCGAGCAGGTCGCCGGTGGTGCGCGCAGTCAGATACGCCAGCCGGCTGAGCCTGCGCAGCCGGCCGGAAGGCACGTGCTCGTCGTCCGCCATCCGGGCTCAGCGTAATCGTCGGTGAGGGCCGGCGCATCCCGACCATCGAAGCTGAAATCGCGCAAGCGACGTGATATCTGGCCGCGCTCATGCCCAGGGTCGGAGCGCTTGCAGCCTTCGTCGCGTATCTGGCGCTCCTGGTTGGGTTCCTCCTGATCGGGCAGCCGGCGCAATACCAGGCCGTCATTCCGGGGCTCTGGTTCACCGAGGCCATGACCATCGCGCTGCCGGCAGTGTTCACGCTCCTCGTCCTGGGCGTCGCGCTCGCGCCCTATCTGGGCTTCCGCAGGCTCTCCTGGAAAGCGGCGCTGATCGCGGTGGCCGCCGCCGCCGCGAACCAGCCCATCGTCTCGTTCCTCACCTGGATGTCGCGCCTCGCATTGCCCGCAGATTGGGTGGCGAAGTTCGACACGCAGCAGCGGGCCATCAACCAGATCTTCGAGGTCCACGGCGCGGCCTTCGCCCTCACCGTCACCATCGCCGCGCCCTTGGGAGAGGAGATCTTCTTCCGCGGCTTCGCCTTTCCGGCGGTCTCCAAGAGTTGGGGCCTGCCCGCGGCGATCGTGGTGAGCGGCGCGGCGTTCTCGTTCATCCACCTGGACGCGGTGGGGTTCCTCGGGCTGATGGAGATCGGAATCCTGCTCGCCGCGCTGCGCCTGTGGAGCGGATCGATCTGGGCCGCCATCATCGGCCACGCGGTCAACAACGGCATCGCCGGCGGGGCCTTCATGCTCGGCATGCAGGACCCGGACGAGGAGCCGCCGGGCTGGGTGATCGCGGTCGGCGCGGTACTCCTCCTGACGGCGATCCATGCGCTGGTGCGCCTGGTTCGTCAGCCCAGATCCCTGGCCGCGGAGGAGCAGCCGGCCCGTCGCCGAACCGGCGCCACCTGGAGCCTTGCAGTGTTCTGGACAGCTTCCGCGATCTGGGGCGCCCGGTTCTGGCTGCGCCTCCTGGGGCACTAGATCCGGCGCAGTTTTTCCACGCGCAGCTGCGGGCCCGACATGGCGATGCCGACGCCCTCGTCGAGCGAGCCTTCCACCTCGACGCGCGTTCCCTTGGCGCCCTTGAGCTCGCCGCGCGATCCCAGGAGCACGTAGCGCCTGCCGTCGTCGGCGGTGAGGCGGAAGAACCCGCCTTCCAGGTCGACGAACTCCACCGTGCCGGTGACCTTCATCGCAAGCTTTCGCGCGCCAGGAGGCCGCGCCCCGCCAGCCAGGCCACCAACGCGCTTGCCAGCAGCCAGAAGGGCATCACCATCGCCGGCATCCACGGCAGCGCCACGGTGCGGAACAGGGCGGCGTGGAGCAGCGTTCCGGCCCAACCAAAAGCAAGCCCGGCAGCCAGGGCGCCGAAGGCCGTCTGCAGGGGTTTCGAAGCCATCCGCGCTGGCAGCGCGACCAGGAATGGCACCAGCGCGCTCCAGCCCAGGTAGCCCGCCATCGGCGTGAGGAAGCGGTGGGGCCACGCGGCAGGCGGCAGCGCGAGGAAGGAGAGCATGGGGATGCGCTCGGCGCCCATCGGGGCGAGCAAGGCCAGCGCCCCCGCACCGACCCCGAGGCTGGCCCAGAAGAGCGGACCGGTCTTCTCGCTGGCCCTGAGCTGGCCGATGCCGCGCGCATGCCGCAGCGCGAACCACGCGCCCACGAGCGCGAAGGCGAGCCGCCAGAGCCCCCACCAAACAGTGGCCTTGCGGACCGCCGCATTGGCGTCGAGGAGTCCCGCGCCGTACTTCTCGCGGCTGCCCTCCGGAGCGTCCTTCGCGGTGCTGGTGAGCAGACCTTCCACCGCGGCGGGCGCCGTCACGCCCAGAGACATCACCAGCGCCGCCGCGCCGGCCACGTGCGGCGTCGCCATGCTGGTGCCCTGGAACCAGCGATACGCGGCCTCGGTGGTGCTGTCCTCCGCGAGCGTTTCCTGCAACACGCCCGCCTCTTCGCCCTGCGACTTGTCGCCGCCCGGAGCGGCGATGGCGACTTCGGGACCATACGAGCTGTAGGGCGCCAGCCTTCCCTGAGGTCCGACCGCGCTGACCGCGAACGCGCCGGGATATGCCGCCGGATACGAGACGCCGCGCGAGCCGCCGTTGCCCGCAGCGCAGACCACCACCGCGCCGCGCCGGCGCGCGTACGCCACCGCCGTCTCCATCGCCAGCGAACGGCCTCCGCCGCCCAGGGAAAGGTTGAGCACGCGCGCTCCATGATCGACCGCGTACCGGATGCCTTCGGCGATGTCGTGCGAGGTGCCCGAGCCCACCGCCGACAGCACCTTGATGGGCATCAGCCGCGCCAGCGGCGCCATGCCCGCGACGCCCACGCCGTTGCCGGTGCTCTGCGCGATGGTGCCCGCCACGTGGGTGCCGTGGGCGTGGTCGTCGCGCGCGTCGTCGTTGTGGGCGACGAAGTTCCACCCCTTGAGCAGTCGCGCCGGGTCGAGATCGTCCACCGGGTAGATGCCGGTGTCGATCACTGCCACGGTGACGCCTTCGCCGCGGGTCGCGTCCCAGGCCTGCGGCGCGCCTGCCGCCTTCAGGTGCCACTGCTTGGAGAAGTCGGGATCGTCCGGCAGCCAGGTGGCCTGGTACCTCACCACCGGCTCCGCCCAGATCACGTCCTTGCGCGCGCGAAGCTGCGCCAGGACCTCGCCCTCGGTCGCGGGATCGACCTCGATCTCCACGCTGTACTCCGGCGAGAAGGCGTCGCCGTAGAGGTCGTCCTCCTGCGCTTCCTGATCGATCACCCTGCCGGGCACCGTTGCCGGCGCCTCCAGCTCCACCTCGATCAGGCCGGGGACCGCGTCGTCGCCCAGCTGCATCACCGGAGCGGGCGCCCGCGAACATCCCGCCAATCCGAAGACGCACAGCGCCGCCACCACCAGCAAGGCGATGGCGAGGCGTTCACCCAGGGCCGGCCGCGGCATCGGACGCACCATAGCGCTCACCCTCCTTCTACGCGAACGCCCAGGAGTTATTTCCGATCTGTATCCAGCTCCAGCGCCTCTCCGTCCCCGGGATCCAGCTCGAGCTCGACCGGCTCGGGCTGCTGGTCCTCCGACGCGTCGGGCGCGGCCACGTACTCGGCCCGACCGCCGCGCAGCCAGGCCGCGACGTGCTTGCCCAGATCGGTGAGGCCGCGCGCGAAGAAGTGGTCGGCGTGGGGGATCACTTCCAGGAGTCCATCTTCCGGCAGCTTCAAGGCGCTCCGATCGCAATAGCCGTCGTGGTGCGCGCAGACGACCAGCGCGGGCTTGCGCAGCGCGGCCAGCGCGGAGAAGTCGTGCAGCCTCGTTGGCGGCGCGATCAGCACGACGCGATCGATGCGCGGATCCGCGGCGGCCTGCAGCGCCACCGCGGCGCCGAAGCTGTACCCCACCGCGCAGGCGACCGGCATCTGCGCGGTGGCGAGGAGCTGGTCGGCCGCGATCAACAGATCCGCCACGTCGCCGGAGACGTCCTCGAACTCCATGCTTCCCGCCGGGTGGCGAGACGAGCCGCGCGACGCTCCCACCCCCTGGTAGTCGAAGCGCATGGTGGGATGTCCGGCCCGCGTCAGCGCCCATGCCAGCTCTGCGATCACCGGGGAGACCATGCTGCCGCCCAGCGCCGGATGCGGCGAGGCGATCACGCAGGGCGGATCGCGCCGCCCACGGTGATAGAGCGCATCGAGGTCGCCGATCACCACGCTGCGCTCCAGATACTGTCCGGGCAGCACCATTCAGTCGCCCTTCCGGAAGACGAAGAACTTGAGGTACTTCCCCTCTGGAAACGCCAGCAGCGCTGGATGGTCGGGCGGCTGGCGCTTCTCCTCCAGCAACGTCAGATCGGTGTGCGTCTTGGCTGCCGCCTCGCGCACCGCCCCCACGAAGTCCTCCGGCGTGACGCGGGCGGAGCAGGACGCGGTGGCGAGGATTCCGCCCGGGCTGAGCACCGAGAGCGCGGCGCGGTGGAGCGAGGCATAGCCGTCGAGGGCGGCAGGCACCGCCTTCTGCGACTTCGCGAACGCGGGAGGATCGAGGACGATCAGATCGAAACTTCTCGAGCCCGCTCCGCGCAGGTATTCCAGCACGTCTGCCGCCTCGAAACCGTGCGCGGAAGGGTCCAATCCGTTGAGCTCGAAGTTGCGCCGCGCCAGCTTCAGGGCGCCGGCGTCGCGGTCCACCGAAACGACCTCGCGGGCCCCGCCCAGCGCCGCGCTCACCGAGAACCCTCCCGAGTACGAGAAGCAGTTGAGCGCGCGCGCCCTGCCGCGCGCATAGCGCCGCAGAGCGAAGCGGTTCTCGCGCTGGTCGAGGAAGTAGCCCGTCTTCTGGCCCGCGCGCAGGTCTACGGCGATGCGCATGCCGTGCTCCCGCACCACCAGCTCCGCGGGCGGCTCTTCGCCCCAAAGTACCTGGCCCCGGGCTGGAGGGGAGTCACGGTCGCTCAGCTCGTCCTCCTCGTCGGAGGCCTGGGCGATCTCCTCGTCGCGGCCGTAGATGCCCTGCAGCGCCACCTCGCCGCGGAGCGCGTCGAGGATGGCGGCGCGATGTGCCGTGAGCCCGGCGCTGTAGAGCTTGAGCACGGCGAACGGGCCGTAGAGATCGACCACCACGCCGGCCAGCCCGTCGCCCTCGCCGTGCACCAGCCGCGCGCAGTCGGTCTGTTCGGTGAGCACGTACGCGCGCCGGAGCGCCACCGCGCGCGCGATGCGCCTGCGCCAGAAGATCGGACCGATGGCCTCCCCCGGATCGCGTGTGAGCACGCGCACGCGGACGGCGCTGAGCGGGTCGTAGTAGCCGCGCGCGACGAACTTCCCGCCCGCAGTCACGTCCACGATGGCCCCCGCCTCGAGCCCCTGCGGTGGCCGTTCGACCGCGCGCCGGTAGACCCACGGGTGCCCGCCGCGCAGGTGCCTCGCGAGCTCCTTCTGCAGCTCCAACTTCACCGTGCCCATGCCAGCTCCTGAAGCGAAGGGGCAGGCAGGCCACTTTTCGTACGCATCGCCAACGTGTCTATCACCGCGCGCCTACGCGCTGCGGACTTTCCGTGGGGAATGGCCCCCGAGGAGGAACGTGATGAAGAAGCTACTCGTCGCCATCGCCGCCGGGGCCCTGATCGTGCCCGCCGCCGCCATGGCGGACAGCGAGTTCAGCATCGTCCTGCAGGGCGGCGCGTCGCACTACAACCAGTCGCTCAGCGGTTCGGACACAGGCGCGGCGTACGGCGCGCGCCTGGGCATCCTGCCCACGCCGATGCTCGGCCTCGAGCTCGGCTACATGGGCACGCAGAACAACATCCAGGCCAGCCTCGATCAGGGGCGTGAGGCCAGCACGCTCAAGACCAACGAAGGTTACGCCGACGTCCGCCTCAACATCCTGCCTGGCTCCGTGACGCCCTACGTGTTCGGCGGATACGGCCTCACCTGGGTGAACGGCGCGGCGGCCTCGGGCGTCCCCAACAGCTCCACCAGCACCCTGCCCTTCGGCGCGGGCCTCGAGGCCAACGTAGGCGCGTTCAAGATCGGCGGCCGCTTCCAGTACAACTACCTGTTCAGCAGCATCAACACCGGCAACACCGCGGTGACGGTGAACAAGGGCGGCAACTCCGACTTCTGGGGCGCGACGGTCGACCTCGGCGCGTCGTTCCGCTGACAGGAACGGCTCCGGACCCCGAGCGGGTCCGGGGCCGGTTCGTCAGAACGCAAAACGGACGAATCCGGCCGGGTACACGCTGCGCGAGGGGCTGCTGGTGGGGCCGGTGTCGAACGGGAAGGTGAACTGCAGGCC